>Ga0308161_1002966_pt1 | contig 17198 bp, 16 predicted proteins | sample PhyFR2_FD_201034 | JGI IMG/M metagenome (GOLD analysis project Ga0308161, IMG submission 201034) | Phyllosphere microbial communities from UC Gill Tract Community Farm, Albany, California, United States - DLSLF.R2 | ecosystem: Host-associated > Plants > Phyllosphere > Unclassified | place: USA...
CCCGGATCAGCGTCGAGGCGACCTCGCGCACCTGTGACGTGCCGCCCGCGATGCCGTCGACCGAGGCGGAGGAGATGGTCTGCACGGAGTCCGCGATGAGCAGGTCTGGTTGCACCTGCTCGATCTGTCCGAGGATGACGCCGAGGTCGACCTCGCTTGCCAGGAACAGGTCGTCGTGCATGGCCCCGGTGCGCTCGGCGCGGAGCCGGACCTGGTCGACCGACTCTTCGGCGCTGACGTAGAGGACCCGCTTGCCCATCGCGGCTGCACGCGAGGCGACTTCGAGCAACAGGGTGGACTTGCCGACCCCGGGCTCCCCGCTCAGCAGGACGGCCGCGCCGGGCACGATGCCGCCGCCGAGGACACGGTCGAACTCGCCGATGCCGGTCTGCCAACGCTGGAACGAACCGCTGCGGGCTTCGGTGATCGGACGGGCGATGCGGTTGCCGGTGACGGCGATCGACGCGGTGCCACGGGTGCTCGCCGTCGTGGCGGAGGCGTCCTCCACCGTTCCCCAGGACTGGCACTCACCGCAGCGGCCGACCCACTTGATGCTGGTCCAACCGCACTCGGAGCAGCGGTAGGACGACTGGGGGCGGGCCATGGGACGAGGTTAGGCCGCTCCGCCGACATCGGTCGGCTCGCCGTCGTCGGTCCGACCGGGCAGCGGGAGCGACCCGGTGACGCGCTGGCGCAGGCGGTCGAGCGAGCTCGGGCGGTTCGCGGTGTCGATCGTCTCGGCGCCGTCGGTGTCCTGCTCCGCCCGGGCGTGGGCGACGTCACCGGCCTGGCGTCCGAGGTCCTCGGCTTCCCGCGCAGAGAGGTAGCGCCGGATCGCGGCGACGGTGTCGACACGGTTGTCGACCGCCGGCTCGAACGCGCTCGCCCAGATCTCGTACCCGCGGTCGTTCGGGTGGAAGAGGTCGCCGTACGTGTTGAAGAAGGTCCGCCGGATCCCGACGCGCTTCGTGATCTCGTGCAGGGGTGCCACGGTCAGCCCGAGTTCCGCGGCGACCCGGTGCACGATCTCGTTCGCGACGGCGACCTTGCGCTCGCGGTCGGGCACGAACATGCACGGCAGCTCGGCGACGACCGCGTGGGAGGGCACCGCGCCGTAGATCGCCCGGATGTTCCGCTCGAACTTGTCCGGGTGGAAGTCGGCGATGTCGTTCGCCCCGATCGACACCGTGCAGATGTCCGGCGTGAAGTGCTGCAGCTTCGGCAGCTGGTCCTTCTTCGCACCCCACGTCGTCGATCCGGAGACGCTGAGGTTCACGACCCGCACGGTCATCCGGGAGCGGTGCCGGATCCGACGCGCGAGCAGCCCCACGTACCCTCGCCCTGGAGCCGTCGCGCCGACACCCTGCGCGGCCGAGTCGCCGATCGCCACGTACGTGAGCTGGCCCTCGTGGTGCAGCCGCTCGCGCCACCAGTCGGCGTGCACCGGGAGCATGTCGACCACCCGTTGCGACGCGGCCCGCTGACCCCGGATCCCTGCCCGCGCGCCGAAGCCCGCTGCTCCACTGACGACGGCGGCGCCGGCGAGGGAGGACAGCAGGGCGACGAGGGTGCGCGTTCTCATGCCGGAGACGGTACGCGCGGACCCTCGGATCGAGGTCACCCGCATGGCGTTCTGTGGACGGAGCGCCGGACGTCCGCACCTGTGGAGGGGGAGGTGTGCTGGGTGTCGCCGGGGGCCTCCCGGATCGTGTAAACTCTTTCCCGGTACCGTGTCCGAGCGGCCGAAGGATCATGTCTCGAAAACATGTGTGGGGGCAACTCCACCGTGGGTTCAAATCCCACCGGTACCGCCACAGAAAACCCCCGTTCACGCGGGGGTTTTCTTCGTTTCGGGTGTGGTCCTCGCGTAGGTGTCGCGCACGCTCTTGCGCGCACGAGTCCGGACCGCGGCTGCCTCCTCTGCGGCAGCGTCGTCAGCCAGAGGTCGAGAGTTTCCGTGCGCGTCAGCTGTCGGGTCGTGCCAGACCGGCAGGCACGGACGGGGTGACCGTGAACGACGGAACGGGTCCGACAGCGGGCGTCCGTTCGTTGACCATTCCCGATGCTCGTGATTTACTTCTGACCAGTCAGTAATATTGAGCAGGAGTGAGCATGTCCCGAGCAGCACAGACCACCTCGTCATGGGGACCGTCCCTCGCGGTCTTGTCAGTGGTGACCGCGATCGCAGTGAGCACCATCTACTTGCCGCAGCCCCTGCTGACCGACTTCATCAGCCAGCTCGGGACCACCACGGCAGCGGCGAGCGGGATCGCCACTGCCGTCCAGTTGGGCTACGCGCTCGGTATCTTCCTGCTCGTCCCGTTGGCCGACCACTTCCAACCGCGGGCGCAGATCAGCCTGCAGATGCTGCTGCTCGTGGCAGGGCTGCTCGTGACCGCAGCTCTCCCGGGCGTCGGCTCGATCGCCGCTGGCTTCTTCGCCGTCGGGTTCGTCGCGAACATCGCACAGCTGATCATCCCGACCGCTGCCAAGATCGCGCCCGACGATGCCAAGCACAGCACGACCTCCGCCCTCGTCGGGTCCCTCCTGATCGGGATCTTCGGCGGACGCATCGTCGCGGGCCTCCTCGGGACGCTCATCGGCTGGCGCGGTGTGCTGGTGCTCTTCGCCGTCCTCGTGCTGCTCTGCCTCCCCTTGGTGCGTCGCGTGGTCCCCCGACAGATGCCCGTCGCGGAACGGGTCGCGTACCACCGCATCCTCTTCGCGACCCTGCACCGCCTGGCCACCAGTGGCGTGCTGCTCGAGAGCGCGATCGTGCAGTTCTTCGGGTTCGCGGCGTTCAACGCCCTCTGGACGGTGATGGTCCTCCACCTCACCCGTGTGCTGCACTGGACTCCCGCCACAGCGGGCTTGTTCGGCGTCGTGGGGCTCCTCGCCGGTGTCCTGACGCTCGTCGGGGCCCGTACCGTGCAACGACTCGGCAGCGCCCGCATCGTGGACATCTCCCTGGTCGTCCTCCTGGCGGCCCTGCTCACCGTCGCGTTCGACGCTCGGCTCATCTGGGCCTTCGTCCCGTCCGTGTTCGTCGTGACCTGGGCGAACCAGCTCCTCCAGTCCGCCAATCAGGGCAGGGTGCTGCTCGCGAACCCCGCCGGCGCCGCGCAGGCGAACACGATGTTCATGGCTGCGGTGTTCCTCGGCGGATCGCTCGGAGCGACACTCGGGCCGATCGCGTTCGAACGCGGAGGCATGGGCGCCGTGGGCGTGCTCGGGCTCGCACTCGTCGGCGTGGCCGGTGTGGTGCGGGTGATCGCACTGCTCGTCGAACGGCGAAGGAGAGGTCGTCGCATCCCGACGACCGCTCTCGAGCACGGCGTTTGACGTGCGGTTCGCGGTGCCTTCCGGTCAGGATGGACCGTGACCAAGTACGACAGGGCAGAAACGACGTCCCGGATCTTCCGCGCAGCGGTCGAGGAGTTCTCCACCCACGGCATCTCCGGCGCACGGATGGATCGGATCGCCGCGAACGCTGACAGCAGCAAGGCGCTCATCTACTCCTACTTCGGAGACAAGGAAGCGCTGTTCGCTGCGGTGCTCCGTGCTCGGATGACCGAACTCGCCGAAGCGGTGGTGCTCCGTCCGGAACGCGTCGGTGACTTCGTCGGGGACCTCTTCGACTTCATGACAGCCAATCCCGATGTGCTCCGGCTGGTCTCGCAGGAGGCCCTGCATGTCGACCCCGGAGCGGTGCCCGACTTCGAGGAACGCCGCGACCACTACGCCGAGAAGAGCCGCGCTGTCGCACAGGCACAGCGGGACGGGATCGTGGATCCGACGCTCACCCCTGCGTTCGTGGTCCTGTCGCTCATGGGGCTCGTCAGCTGGTTCGTCGCGGCCCCGCAGATCACCCGCCTCGTCCTCGACGAAGCGGATTCCGCGGACCTCCGCTGCCGGTACCGAGAACACCTGATCGACCTCTCCGAACGGCTCCTCCGACCGGGTGGGCGCACGCCGAGTTGACCGCGGTCCGTTGACCGGGCCCGGACCGGCGGACGCGCACCTGGTCGCGTACTCACCCGTCCCGAACGCACGACGCATCCGCCGGGTCACTCCGGTGGGACCACTGACGACCAGACGCAGCGGCGTTCCTACAGTCGCAGCATGCGCACGCACACACCCCTGCAGGTCGACGACCTCCCCGGCACCGTCCGGCTGCTCGACCGGTTGCGGGACGCCGCCCCCGCCATCGACGAGAACGCTGCCGTCCCCGCGGACCTCCTGACCGAGCTGCGGGCGAACGGACTGTTCGAGATGCTCACGACTCCGCCGCCCGGCTCACCCCGGGTTCCCCTCCCCGCCGTCTTCCGCACCTACGAGCGCATTGCCCGCGCCGACGGCTCGATCGCATGGCGCGTGTGGAACGGCAACTTCGGCTTCCTTCTGGACCTCCTCGGACCGGCCGGGCGGGACGCGCTCCGCAGCGGCGCGCGGAACGGGTCCCCTCGGTTCGCCAACGCCGGACAGCCGGGTCGAGCGCGGAGGACGGCGACGGGGTGGCTGGTGCACGGGCGGTGGCCGCTGGTGTCGGGTGCCGACACGGCCGACTGGTTCGTCTTCGGGGCGCTGGCCGAGGACGGCGATGCGCCGGGAACGGTCCTGCGGGCACCGCTGCGCGCCGACCAGGTCCGGATCGAGGGTGACTGGGAGGGGACCGGTCTCCGCGGAGCCGGCAACCGGGTCGTCGTCGCCGACGGTGCAGCCGTCCCGGACGATCTGGTCACCGTCATGCGTCCCGCACCGGGTTCCGCCGAGCCGGACGGGTTCACGCCCCTGCTGCTCGTGGCGCCGGGCGTCTCGGCGGTCACCCTGGGGATCGCGCATGGCGCGCTCGACCTCGCCGCCGAGCGGCTCCGGGAGGATCCACGGCGGGGCGCCGACCCGGTGCACCGGATGGGCCTCGCGCGCGCCGACGCCTCGCTCCGAGCCGCACTCGGCGGGCTGCTCGATGCGGCGGCCGTGGTCGAGCGTCGGCGGACCGCCGACGAAGCGGTCACGCATCCGGAGCGGGCCCGGACGATGGCGAGCATGTTCCACGCGGCCGAGGTCGCCTCGGATGTGCTCGAAGCCTCGGCTGCGTTGGGCGGTTCGGCGTCCCTCCGTCATGGCTCTGCGCTCGAGCGGGTGCTGCGCGACGGCGCCACCGCACTCCGGCACGGGAACCAGTCGGCCACGGGCTACCCGGCAGCGGGTGCCGCGCTCATCGCTGATGACGATCCGTGATCGAGACGATGCCGAAGCACATCGTCAGCCAGACCGCGCAACCGACCACGATGCCGATGACCAGCCCCGCAGCAGGGCGTACGGCTGCGGTTCACGTGTGTGCCACCCCGGGTCGACGAGCCTCCGCAACCCTTCTTCTCTGGGCCACCCGACCGTGCTGATCTCGTTCGTTCGAGGGCATCGCGGCGCGACGTCGCGGCGGTACGTTCATGACGAGCTAGTTCGATGATCGGAGCCCGATGCCCCGCCCTCTCGCGGCCGACCCGCCGCTCGCTGCGTTTCATTGCGGCGGCTGCGGCGTCGAGTACCCGACGCGCATGCGGAATCGGAAATACTGCACGAGGGAGTGCTGGCTGCTGTACCTCGTGGCGCGCACCGGCCGCTGCGAAGGATGCCACGCAGAGATCGCCTTGAGCTTCGACGAGCAGTTCGTCGCGCACGTCACAGGCGAGTGGGAAGCGGTTTCGACCGCGTTCGCGGCCCTGCATGAGGGCTGCCGACGAAAGCACATCGACGAGTCCGGACGGCCGGTCGGCTGTGGGTGCTCGGCGTGCCGACGAGCTCGAGGGGACGCTGCCCCAAGGCTTCGCCCGGCTCCTCAGCCGCGAACGCGCGAGGTGTCACCTGCGTTCGCGAGAAACCGGCCGATCGTCCTTGAGCGGGACGGCTGGGTGTGCCAGATCTGCCAGATCCCGCTCGACCGCGAAGCGCTGCCGTTCGACGATCGCGCGCCGGCGGTCGACCACATCGTTCGCGTGACCGACGGTGGAGGCGACGAACTCGACAAACTCCACGCGACACACCGGTGGTGCAATCTGCGGCGCGAGCACTTCCTCTTCGGCGAGGACGACCTCGTTGCGGAGGCCGCGCGAGCGCGCTTTGCATGACTCGCCCAACCGGAGTATGTCGATGAACACGACGCCCCGATCAACCAACCCGGGCTTCTCTGAGCCGAAGGAATGAAGAAGATGACTGACTACTCATTCTTCCTCGCGAGCTTCGTCGGAGCGCGAGACGGTACGGCAGTGGAACTGCACGGCAGCGATGACGAGGTTGTTGCAGAGGTGTTCGAGGACGCTGAAAGTGGCGCTTGCACGTTCGCGATGCCGGATGGAGTTTCCGTGCCGGTGTCCCTTGTGTGGGAACTCCTGAGACGAGCTGCGTTGGAGTTCCCGGGAGCCGCGGGAGAGCTCTGATGATCGGGGCTCTTCCGCGTGTCCCGTTGTGGGTCTCGTCGTGTGCCTCGGCGGAGGCCCGCAGCAGGGCGTACGCCTGCGGTTCACGTGTGTGCCACCCCGGGTTCACGAGCCTCCGCAACCCTTCCTCTCTGTGTCACCGGTCCGTGTGACCACGCTCCGAGCGGAGAGGTACCCATGCGCCCGTTCCTGATCGCTGTCCCGAGACGTCGAGCCCGCACGGTACTGGGCGTCCTGGCCGTGGCCTGCGCCGTGTCGTTGATCGCTCCCGCGGGCGCGTCGGCGGCGCCGTCGCGGACCGCACCGCACCCCGGCGCCTACGGGTACTTCGTCGACACCTACAAGACCAACACCCCGGCTGCCACCACGCCGGAGGGGAACGCCGCGATCGGGGTGCTGTCACAGTTCGGCAAACTGTGGCACCCGGGATCGTCGTGGGACAACGGGGTCGCCGTTGACGCCGCAGCCCAGCGGATCCTGGACTCGAACATCGCACAGGCAGCGCGGATCACGCGCACCCGCACGGAGGCGCAGGGGCACGAGGCGTACCTGATCGACCGACGGAACCAGAGCTACTCGGCCATCGCGGGTTTCGGTGACCTGTCCGACGCGGTGAAGACCGCGACGAACGCCGGCACCACGATCCCCGACGAGATCCCGGCGGACGCCACGACGAAGCAGTACGTCGACCAGGGCAACGCGAACGGCGCGTGGGCGGACACCGATTCGGGCCTCGGCGACGTCGTGCAGCTGGTGAACACGCTGCGCGGCGACTCCTCGTCGACGAGCAACGCCAAGAAGTACTACCAGTACGCGCGGCCGTACCGACAGAGCCGCGATGTGCGGGTCCTGCCGCAGCTCGTCCCGGAAGAGTCGCCGACACCCGCGACCGACGGCGGGTTCCCCAGCGGGCACACCAACGCCGGCTACCTGTCGTCCCTGGCCTTCGCGTACGCGTACCCGGAGAAGTACACCGAGCTCCTCACCGAGGGCTCGGAGATCGGCAACAGCCGGATCGTCGCGGGGATGCACTCGCCGCTCGACGTCATGGGAGGGCGGGTCCTCGCGACGGCGCTGGCGGCAGCGGTCCTGAACGACCCGGCCAACACGCAGCTCGAGCAGCAGGCCCACCAGCAGGCCGAGAAGGTGCTCGCCGCCGCCACCCCGAGTGCGGTCGATGACGACGACTACGCGGCGGACAAGGCCGAGTACCGCAAGCGGTTGACGTACGGGTTCACGCGCTCCGGCGGGAGGACGATCCCCGCCACGGTGCCGAAGGGCGCGGAAGCGCTCCTCCGTACCCGCCTGCCGTACCTCAACGACGACCAGATCCGGGAGGTGCTCCGGACGACCGCGCTGCCGTCGGGCTACCCGCTCCTGGACGACGCGGAAGGGTGGGGACGACTCGACCTCTTCTCGGCGGCCTCGGGCTACGGAGCGTTCGACGGCCCGGTGACGGTCTCGATGGACGCCGCCGGGCAGGGCCTGGGCGCCGCCGACACCTGGCGCAACGACATCGGCGGAACCGGGTCGCTGACCAAGCGCGGCACCGGCGCCCTCGCGCTCGCCGGCACGAACCGCTACACCGGTGGCACCACCGTCCGCGAGGGAACGCTGACGGCTGACTCTGCTGCCGCCCTCGGCAAGGGGTCGGTGACGACCGTCGCCGGCACACTCGCCGACGCGAGCACGAGGACGATCCGCATCGGCGGCGACCTGACGCAGCGCTCGCACGCCACGTTGTCGCTGAGCGTCGACGGGCGGCAACCAGTCCTGCGCGTCGCCGGCACCGCGTCGTTCGGCGGGACGCTGCAGGTGCACGTCGCCAACGGCACGGCGCTGGCGAACGACGTCGTCCTGATCAAGGCCGACCGCATCGCCAAGGGGACGAACTTCCGCACGGTCCGTGTCGACGGGCTGCCCGCCGGGTACAAGCCCGTGCTGGAACGTCACGGCAACGAACTGCACCTGGTCAACGCCGACGCGGCGGGACGTGGGCACCACCGAGGCCGCTGAGGCGCGAGCGTCCTCTCCGGCCGGTCGCGCGGAGACGGCTGCGAGTCCCTGACGCCGAGCGGAACCCGCGGCTGGCGAGGGAACCCAGCCGCGGCACCCGACACCGAAGTCCCGGGTCGCCGTCATTGCGGCTCAGAACACCGCGAGCGCGCTGGTGGTGAGCTGGTGCACGCTCGTCGACGCGCAGGACTCGAAGAGCGACCCGGAAGCGCCGACGAAGAGCGACTGTCGGGACCCCGGCGGGATCACGCGGAAGCCGTCCGTGACCCTGGGGTGGCACGTCGCCGAGTCCCAGTTGCCGGCCGCTTCGACGGTCACGATCGCCTGGACCTCGCCACCGGGACGGATCGACAGGGTCGGGTGCGGGGTAGCACGGTCGAGGGTGGCGGGGTTGCCGATCTGGGTGCCGTTGCCGCCGCCGACGAAGGAGACTCCGGGCCAGCCCTGCAGGGTGCACGCCCTGGCCCCGGTGTTGCGCAGGACGATCGCGACGCGCTGTGCGCCCGCGCTGGCACCGCCGCCACCGTCCGCGATCGATCCGGTGAGCTGTGCGGTGGCGCACCGGCTCCCCGATGCGGCACTGCCGGAGGCCGACCCGGCGGACGTGCGCCCGGTCGAAGTGGAGCCGGCGGATGTCGAACCGCCCGGGGCGGAGGCCGCAGCTCCGGACGCTGCTGACGCGGGCGCGGGCGTGGGTGTGACGGTGGGCGGGGTCGTCTGCGTGGACGCACTCGGACCGGCCGACGGCGTGCTCGGCGCGGTCGAGGACGCGGGACTCCCGGGGCCGGCGCATCCGGTGAGCGCGACCGCCAGGGCCGCGACGGTGATCGTCGGCAGGATGCTTCGTGCGAGGTGTGTGGTCATGGTGCCAGGGTGCTTTCCGTCGTCCGACCCGGGCGACGGACGCGGGGATGACCCGTGTCGCCCTGGAGGATGATCGTTCCGTTCCGGTACTGATTGCGCCGGTGTCCGTCCGACCACCCTGGGGACGACCCTGCCGATGGGACGTGACCGGCCGGCGGCAGCCGTGTGTCAGTCCGGACACAGCGCTCGGTCGCGGTCGAGCCCCGTGATCCCGGGCGCAGCACCCGGCGTCGTCGTGCGGCGGTTCAGGCCCGGATCCACGGACCACCGCGGCGGCTGCGGGTGCGTGGCCCCCCCGGGGGTGCCCCCGGGACCGGTGACCCACCCCGGTCTCCGCCGGACCGGTCAGCTGGTCGCGCGGGCGACGGCCAGGACCGACCGTCCGACGCCGTCGAGCTCGTGCGCCCAGACGGCCGTGAACGTGCGCCGGAGCGGTCGTCCGTCGAGTGGCACCCGGACCAGCCGTCCGTCGTCGAGGTCGCTCTGCACGGAGCGCCGACTCAGGACCGCCGGCGCGATCCCGGCCCGGGCACTCGCTCGGATCACGGCGGCGCCGGAGAGTTCCCCCGCGGGTGTGGACAGCGCAGAGCCAGCGGCAGCCAGCGCGTGCTCGAGGACAGCCCGGGTGCCGGAACCGACCTCCCGGACGAGGAGCGCAGTCCGACCGAGGTCCGCTGCGCTGATCGAGGGCGTGGTCGCCCAGGGGTGACCGGGCGCGACGACGACGACGAGTTCGTCGACCGCGATCGCCTCGGAACCCAGGTCGTCGGGGACGTCCGGGCCCTCGATGAAACCGAGCGCGGACCTCCCGTCACGGACCTCCGCCAGGACCTCGGCCGTGTTGCCCGCGACCAGCCGCACCCGGACCTCCGGGTCCTCGACGCGCAGCTGCACCAGCCAGTCCGGCACCAGCATCTCCGCGATGGTCTGGGACGCAGCGATCGTGACGGAGCCGGTCGGTGCGCTCAAGGCCCGCACCCCGGCTTCCAGCCGGTCGGAGGCGTCCAGCATCGGTTCGGCGAGCTCGAGGACCACCAGTCCTGCCGGCGTCAACCGGGACCCGGCTGCGCTCCGATGGACCAGCGCCGTCCCGGCTGACCGCTCCGCCACCGCGAGACGAGCCGACACCGCCTGCTGCGTGACACCGAGTCCGGCCGCCGCCGTCGAGATGGAACCAGCGCGCGCCACAGCACGCAGGACCTCCACGGTGTCGAGGTCCATCCGTCGATCGGTCAGCCGTCGTCCCACAAAGAGTCATTGTGCACCGACAAGCGGACCGCCGTAGCGGCCGTGACGAGAGCGGCGGAGGCTGTCGTCATGACCGCTGCCACTCCGCCGACGCCCACCCTGCCGCTCGTGCTGCCGCGACCACGGCGGTTCTTCCGGGAGCTCGACCGCCCCGGACTGATCGTCTCGAACCTCACCCCGAACTGGTTCGCGTCGATCATGGGGACCGGGATCGTGGCGACGGCGGCAGCCGGTTCGCCGTGGCAGTTCCCTGGCCTGCGGCTCGGAGCGACGATCGTCTGGGCGGGGGCCGCGGTGCTCCTCGTCGGCCTGACCGTCGCCACGGCGTTGCACTGGAGGCTGCACCGTTCGACGGCGCGTGGCCACGTCAGCAACCCGATCGCCGGCCACTTCTACGGCGCTCCACCGATGGCCGTCCTGACCGTCGGTGCCGGGACACTCCTGCTCGGCAAGGACTGGATCGGCGTCGACGCGGCGGTGACGGTCGACTGGGTCCTCTGGTCCATCGGCACGGTCGCCGGGCTCCTCAGCGCGGTCCTCATCCCGTACGTCGCCTTCACGCGGTACCGCTCGACGCCGGAGGCGGCCTTCGGTGGGTGGTTGATGCCGATCGTCCCGCCGATGGTCTCGGCCTCGACCGGGGCACTGCTGCTGCCCTACGCACCGGCGGGACAGGTCCGAGCCACCCTGCTCTGGGCCTGTTACGGCTTCTTCGGGCTCAGCCTGGTCGCGTCGCTCGCCGTCATCGGGCTCATCTGGGGTCGGCTCGTCCACCACGGCGTCGGTGCGCCCGCGATGGTCCCCACGCTGTGGATCGTCCTCGGTCCGGTGGGCCAGTCGATCACCGCCGTGAACCTGCTCGCCGAGAACGCCCGGTCCGCGATCGACGCCGGGACCGCTCGGGCGCTGTTGGTCCTCGCGTTGGTCTACGGCTTCGCCATGCTCGGGTTCGCACTGCTCTGGACGGTGATCGCACTCGCCGTCACCGTCCGGACGAGTCGACGGCACCTCCCGTTCAGCCTCACCTGGTGGTCGTTCACGTTCCCGGTCGGCACGTGCGTCACCGGTCTGAACGGGCTCGCACTGCACTCCGGCCTGGTCGCGGTCCAGGTCCTCTCCGTGGTGTTCCTCGCGGGTCTCGTCGCGGCGTGGGCCGTCGTGGCGGTCCGCACGTTCCGCGGTTCCGTCCTCAGCGGAGCCCTGCTCGCTCCGCCTCCGGCGGCGCTCCCGTCCCGGTGACGAGCGGGAGCGCCGGGCGACGCTCCCGTCTCGGCGACGAACCAGGAGCACCCGGGCGTCAGTGGTCCGCCGCCGCACCCCGGCGGGCAGATCCGGCCGTCCGGACGCCCAGCCAGACGAGGGCGCCGGTGCCGAGGAGCGCGATGACCGCGGCGAGCTGGAAGTCGACGGCGATGCCCACGGCGGCGACGGCGACGCCGCCGAGGCTGGAGCCGATCGCGAGGGCGACCTGGATGGTGGTGACGAACATCGCGAGTCCTGCCTCGGAACCCGCCGGCGTGGCCTGCACCATCCAGGTCTGCAGGCCGAGTGGGAGGCCGCCCCACACGATCCCCCACACCACCAGGAGGACGAACACGGCCACCGGCAGGTGTGCGACGAGCGGCAGCAGAGCGACGGCCGCGGCCAGCGCGATCCCACCGGCGACGAGCGTGCCGGAGACGGACCGGTGCAGCGTCACGCCGGCGGCGGAGTTGCCGACGACGCCGGACACGCCGAACACCAGCAACGCCACCGAGACCACGTCTGGGTCCACCTTCGCCACGTCGTGGAGGAACGGGCTGATGTACGTGTAGGCGGCGAACTGTGCGGCGAAGAGGAGCGCGGCCACGAGCAGCCCGATGCGGGCACGGGGCACACCGAACAGCGCCGTCAGCGCGGCCGGGCGCACGCGCTGCTCGGCCGGCATCGCGGGGAGGGTGAGCAACTGCAGCACGAGGGCGACGAGACCGATCCCCGCGCCGATGACGAACGCGAGCCGCCACGTCGAGGTCGCTGCGACGACCGCACCGAGCGGGAGGCTGACGACGGTCGCGATCGAGATCCCGGCGGTGATGAGGGAGGTGGCGCGGATGGTCCGGGACGCGTCCACGAGCCGCACCGCGATGCCGGCTCCGATCGCCCAGAAGCCGCCGAGGGCGACGCCGAGGAGGACGCGGGCGGCCAACAGCACGGCGAACGCCCCGGCTGTGGCCGCGATGACGTCGGAGACGACGAGGACCGCACTGAGGCCGATGAGCACGACCCGACGGTCGAGGCCGGAGGTCGCGACCGTGACCACGGGTGCTGCGACCGCGGCTGCGAGCCCGGTGACGACGACCATCAGTCCGGCGGTCGCGATCCGGACGCCGAGGTCCGAGGAGATCGACGGGAGGAGCCCGATGGGGAGGAACTCGGAGAGCACCGTGCCGAACGACCCGACGGCGACGGACGAGACGCTGAGCCAGGCGTTCTGGTGCGAGCGGGACATGAGCTGTTCTTCTTTCGTCGTGGTGGACGTGGGACGTCCGGGGGCGGTCAGACGACCGTGCTGCCGCCGTCGACGGCGAGTTCGCTGCCGGTCATCCCCGAGCTCTGGTCGGACACGAGGAACAGCACGGCGGCGGCGACCTCTTCGGGCAGGAGCACGCGGCCGAAGGGCAGCTTGCTGGCGATGGCGGCCACGAGCGCGTCCGGGTCATTCGGGGCGAGGCCCTTCAGCCCGGGGGTCTCGGTCGGGCCGGGCACCACGGTGTTGATCCGGATGCCGCGCGGTGCGAGCTCCGCGGCCCAGGTGCGGGTCAGCGTCGCGACCGCGGCCTTGGACGCCCCGTAGAGGCCGAACGCGGGTTCGGTCCCGGATGCCGACGAGGAGCCGGTCACGACGATCGCGGAGCCGTCCGTCAGGTACGGCAGTGCCCCCTGGACCATGAGGGTGGTGGCGCGGACGTTCGTGCCGAACGTGCGGTCGATGTCCTCGGCGGTCACCTGTGCGAGCGGCTTGAACTCGCCGACCCCGGCGTTGACGTGGACGGCGTCGAGTCCGGTGCCGCGCGCCGCGACGGCGTCGTACACGGCCGCGATCCCGGCCGGCTCCGTGGCGTCGGCCCGCACCGGTGTGACGTGGTCGCCGAACTCCTCGCGGAGTGCGTCGAGTGCTTCCTGGCGCCGTCCCGTGACGAAGACGTGCGCTCCCTCCGCGACGAACCGACGGACGACCGCCAGCCCGATCCCCGAAGTGCCGCCCGACACGAGTGCGGTCTTGCCGTTGAGTGTCCCGACCATGGTGTTCTCCTGTTCGTTGCGTTGTTGACTGCTTGGTCCAGAACCCTACGACATAATAGACACTTCAGTCAAGAACGAGTTCGAGGAAGGTCACAGATGCCACGACCACGCATGTTCGACGAGGCGGAGGTCATCGACCGCGCACGCCGCACCTTCGCCGAGACGGGCTTCGCCGGGACGTCCCTCGACGACCTGCTCGAGGCGACCGGCCTGGCCCGGCAGAGTCTCTACAACGCCTTCGGCGGCAAGAAGGAGCTCTTCATGCGCGCCTTCCTCAGCGACACCGCCGAAGCGGTCGACGCCGTCAAGGCGAGCCTGCAGAGTGCCCAGCACCCGATCGTCCGCATCAGGACGGTGCTGGTCGGCGCCGCGGTCGAGCACGGTGCGGGGCAGGCGCCACCGTCGCTCTTCCTGCGGGCCGCGGTCGAGCTGTCCAGCCGCGAGGCCGAGGTCGCCACGGCCGTCGCCAGCGCGTTCGACGCGATCCGCGCCGACTACGTCGCGTGCATCGTCGACGCGCAGGCCGCCGGCGAGATCGACGCCGACGCCGACGCCGAGGCCCTCGGGACGTACTTCTGCGCCGTCATCGAGGGCATGTCGACGCTCGGCCGCGTCGGCCTGCCCCGGGCGACCCTGCTCCAGATCGGCCTCACCAGCCTCGCGACGATCCCGATCACACCGGTCGGACGCGAGCGCCTCGGCACCGAGGACGGCGACTGGACCTGACGGACGGCACCGCTGACGGACGGCACCGCCGACGGACGGGAGGCGCGGGTCGGGCCCGGACCGCGCCTCCCGTCCGATCCGTGGTGCCACGGATGCATGCTCTCGCGCGTGCGAGACACCATCGCGGCATGACCATGCCATCCACCGCAGCCCTGCTCCGTCGACACGTCCACGGCCTCGAGCACCTGACCGACACCAGCCCGGTCGGACGTGTCGTCCGCGCCGGCTCGCTGGCGTTCACCGACTCGGGCACCGACCTCGCGCCGTTCAACTCGATCACGGTGGCCGGCGCGGCCTGGTCGGTCCGCGACCTCGAGCGGGTGGCGGAGCTCGCGGTCGAGGTCGGCCGGCCCTGGTCGATCACGGTCCAGCAGGGCGGATCGGTGCCCAGCGACGCGGCTCGTCTGCGTGCCGTCCAACGGGTCGCGGCGGCCCACGGACTGACCGAGCGCGACGCCGACCCGTTCCTCGCCTGCTGGCCGGGCGACTTCCGGGCCGCCGGCGACGTCGGCACCGGGGACGGCGACGGGGAGCTGTCCATCGGCACCGTCCCGGCCGCCGCCGGGGTCGAGTACACCGCGACGCTCGCCGCCGGCTTCGACGTGCCCGCCACGGCGTTCGGTGAAGTCTTCGGGGGCAGCCTGCTCGACGACCCGCTGGTGACGGGCTACCTGGTGCGCGCCGGGCGGCACACGATCGGCACCGGTCTCGGGATCCGCACCGACGACGTCGTCGGGGTCCACAACATCGCCGTCGTCCCCGGAGCGCGCCGCCGCGGTGCCGGACGCGCGGTGTCCGAGCGAGTCGTCCTGGACGGGTTCGCCCGCGGAGCCGCTGCCGCGTCGCTGGTCAGTTCGGACGACGGCCTGCCCGTCTACCGGTCGCTCGGGTTCCGCCAGGTGGACACCCTGGTGCGGTGGTCGGCCCCGGACGGACCAGCCGACCGCTGAGCGACGGGACCGCTCAGCGCGGGAGGGCGCTGAGCGGTCGATCCGCGGCCGGGTGGTACCGACGGAACACGGTGTCCGGGAAGTGCGGCCCGACGAGGACCACGTCGTCCGACCCGACGCCGTCCGCGATGCGCTCCCGGGTGGCGACGGCCCCGACCGGGTCGTGGTCCCCGACCCAGACGAGTCCGGGGTGCAGGACCTCACCCGGGCAGTGCACCGCGTCGCCGACGATGAGCGCACGGGTGTGGCTGCCCTGCACCGAGAAGGCGAGGTGGCCGGGGGTGTGTCCCGCGGTCTCGACCGCCCGCACCCCGGGCACGGGTTCGGCGCCCGCCGTCAGGGACCGCCGGCGGCTGCCGATGAGGGCGAGCTCGTGGGGGCGGGGACCGACGGCCTCCGCGCTGCGCGCCGGATCGGTCCAGAAGTCCCACTCGGCGTCGTGCATCCAGTACTCGGCGTTCGGGAAGGTCGGGATGAGGTTCGCTCCCTCGTTGCCGATCCACCCCACGTGGTCGGCGTGCAGGTGGGTGAGCAGGACGGCGTCGACCTCGCCCGGGTCGACCCCGACGGCACGGAGGCTGTCGAGCAGTCCGCCGCCGTGCATGCTCGCCGGGCGGTCCGACCCGGGCGGTGTGAGGGGGATCGTCCGGTCACCGATGCCGGCGTCGACGAGGACCCGTCGTCCGCCGGTGGTGACCAGCACCGCCCCGACGCTGAGCACGAGCATGCCGTCGTCGTCCAGGACGTCGAGGCCGTCCCCCAGGAGGGCGTCGTGGCCGGCCGGGTAGGCGAGGACGGGGTCGGCGCGGAACGCCCCGTCGGGCAGGTAGGTGAGTGTGGTCCCGCCGAGGTCGAGGCTGGCAGCGGGGGCGGGGGAGGCGGTCACGAGGTGCTCCTGTCGGTGGTCGGGTGCGGGGTGGGCGACGTCTTCTTCAGACCAGGCCGAGGTCCACGAGTTCCGGGTACGCCTCGTCGAGCGGCAGGGCGAGGGTCCGTCGGACGGCCACGCTGCGGTCGTCGGCGAGCACCTCCAGCGCGCCGGCTTCGATCTGGTCGTACGTGCGGCGGACGACGTCGGCGGGCTCGCCCATCGGCGGCAGCGGCACGTCGTACCGGGTGAGCATGCCGGTGCGGGTGAACCCGAGGTGGACCCCGACGACGCGGACACCGACGGGGGCGAGCTCCAGCCGGAGCACGTTCGTCGCCGCCCAGAGCGCCGCCTTCGACACGCTGTACGCCCCGAGCCGGTGTACCCAGCTGGCGGCGGAGAGCACGTTCACGAGCGTGCCGCCGCCGTTCGCGGTCATCACCGGCGCGAAGGCCCGGGCCACGCCGAGGGCGCCCCACAGGTTGGTCTCCACGACCTGCCGGGACACCTCGAGGTCGCCCTGGGAGAGCGACTCCAGCGAGGCCGTCCCCGCGTTGTTGACCGTGATGGTGACGTCACCCGCCCGAGCGGCGGCACGTTCGACCGAGCAGGGGTCGTCGACGTCGAGGTCGAGCGGGACGACGCGGTCGTCGTCCCACGACCACGGTGAGCGGGTGGTCGCGTACACCTTGCGTGCGCCGCGGTCGAGGGCCTGGCCGACGAACTCGACGCCCAGGCCTCCGTTCGCGCCGGTGACGAGCAGGGTCGCGCCGTCGATGCGTGGCTTGTCCATCGGTCTTCCTCTCC
>Ga0308161_1002969_pt1 | contig 17194 bp, 17 predicted proteins | sample PhyFR2_FD_201034 | JGI IMG/M metagenome (GOLD analysis project Ga0308161, IMG submission 201034) | Phyllosphere microbial communities from UC Gill Tract Community Farm, Albany, California, United States - DLSLF.R2 | ecosystem: Host-associated > Plants > Phyllosphere > Unclassified | place: USA...
ATAATCAACGCGAACACAGCAGACAAAAAAACGCCCGCTGCGAGAGCGGGCCAAGTCCAAAACTAGGGATGTCCTGAAAGAGACGAGTCCATCTTATGTGGCACGCGCTCCGCGCTCTGTGCGGTGACTCACATTTGTTAAACGATTTGATTTAATCGTGAATTGCTGTGTAACGTAAGGTGATGGCCGCAAAAAAAAAGCGCTGTTGGCGTTAAGTAGTGAATCTGCCCAGCGCCGCTTTCAGGAACGCCTCGCGGCTGGCAACGCGCTGGCCGTCCAGCGCCCAGCGCCAACCGAAGTAATTCGCCAGATACCGGCTCGCCACACCGCGAAAACCGACCAGCCAGCCGCGCATGCGGCTGTGGTACGCGTTCACGTTCTGGAGATGCAGGGCGCCGCGGGCGCGCATGCCAGCGCTCGCATTGAGCGCTTCGTGCGAAATGCTCGCCGCACGCGCGAACGCCGGATACGCCGCGTGTGCATCGGTCACCAGCAGCACGTCGGGCGCAAGGCGCGCCCGCAGGTGCGTGTGCAGGTGCCGGGGCGTCAGCGCGCCCTTGCCGACGACGGCATCGACGGTTCTTCCATCACGATCGCGTGCGACCAGAATGCACATCTGCTCATTCGAGATTCCGCGTTTCGTTGCTTTGCCGCCCCGTTTGCGTGGTGTGCGCTCCAGTTTGCGGGCGCCTTTGTGGGATTCGAGCACATACATCTCATCGGCTTCCGTGATGCCGCCCAGTTGCGCCGGCCGGTCGTCCTTCGTTCGTTCGAGAAAACGATGGCGCCACCGGAACGTCGTCGTGCTGGCGACGCCGAGCTCGATTGCCGAGCGGCGTACGCTGCGCGAATCGAGCATGCGGTCGAGGTAGTCGAGCCAGCGTGTCTTCAGGCGCAGCCGGGCCAGCGGCGTACCGGACAGCGCATTGAACGTGCGGCCACAGCGGCGGCAGCGATAGCGTTGCAGGCCGTTTGCCTGGCCGTGGCGATAGCACTGTTGGCTGGCACAACGTGGACAGGGGTGGCTACCGTCCCCAGCATGTTCGATGAGCTCGACGACCCGGTCCTTCTGGTTCCGGGGCAGTAGCAGGGCGAGCAGGCGTTCGCGCTGACGCGGTGTCAGCTCGGAAAGATGCTTGAGGAATCGCTCGAACGTACGGGTTTGCATCGCGTCTCTGCTCAACGGTTCGGTTGTCCGTTGGACCGCAGCGATGCCGGAAAGATTCCACACTTAACGCAAACAGCGCCCAAAAAAAAACGCCACACGAGGTGGCGCCAAGGGCAACATCAGCGCAGTCGCCCAGCCAGAGATTTGGCGTGGACCGCACGCCATCTGAAAAACAGCAGGACCCAGCATAGCGCACCTCCCTTGCGCACGAACCGATATAATCCCTACTTTACGGTTCAAACACGGTTCAACATGAACGAGAACGACAATGCCTCCGCTTCCGCCGACATCACTTACCGCAGCGGCGCGGCCGCCCGCCTCGCGGGGCTGTCGGTGGAAACCCTGCGCGTCTGGGAACGCCGCTACGAACTGTCGGACGCGCGCCGCTCCCCGCACGGCCAGCGCCTGTACACGGCGGCGCAGGTGCAGCGCCTCGGCCTCCTGAAACAGCTGGTCGACCAGGGCCACCCGATCGGCCAGCTGGCGCACCTGTCGATGGACGAATTGCGCGCACTGGGCGGCGGCCACGTGCCGCGCGACGGCGCGCCGATCCGGCCGATCGACGTCGTCGTCGTCGGTCTCGGGCTGGCGCGCCGCATTGCCGCCACACCGCACGAAACGCTGCTGCTGAACGTACTGACCAGCTGTTCGCGCTTCGAGCCGGCCGACTGCATCCGGCCGGGCCTCAAGGCCGACGTGCTGCTGGTGGAACTGGCCGAGCTGGACGAACGGGCGATTCCGATGATAGAAGCCGCCGCCAGCACCCTGCACGCGGCGGCCGTCGTCGTGCTGTACCGGTTCAGTTCCAGCGCGACGATTCGCGCGCTGCGGGCGCAGGGCTGGCTCGTGGCGCGCGTGCCGTCCGAGATGGGCGAGCTGGTACCGCTGTGCCGCCAGGCGCTGGAAGGCCAGCACCTGACGCCGCGCCTGGCCGACGCCATGCCCGCCGGGCCGCGCTTCGACGAGGACATGCTGGCCCACATCACGGCCGCGAGCAACAAGCTGGCGTGCGAGTGCCCGCGCCACATGGCGGAGCTGTTGCTGATGGTGGGCAGTTTCGAGCGCTACAGCGCGCAATGCGCCTCGCGCAACACGGCGGATGCGCAGCTGCACCAGGACCTCGGCCACGCCGCGGGCCAGGCGCGCGTGATCCTGGAGGCGGCGCTGGAGCGACTGGCGCGCGCGGAGGGGTTGCCGCTGCCGCCGCCGGGCGTCTGAACGGGGCTGCGCCGGCGCAAAAAAAAAACCCGCTCCTTGCGGGAGCGGGTGAAGTCCAAAACTAGGGATGTCCTGAAAGAGACAGTTCCATCTTATGGTTTGCCCCCGGCGCACTCTGTGCGCTGCTTCACACAAATGAGAATCTTTTCGATTCATGAAAAAAGCCGCCGCGGCCTGGGCCGGGCGGCTTGGCAGACAGGGCGGATCGTGTTTACACGACGGCGCCGTCCGTCTCGTCCTTCGGCTTGACCGGCTTGATCAGGTCTTCGCGCTTCACGCCCAGCCACATGGCGATGGCGGCCGCCACGAACACGGACGAGTAGATGCCGAACAGGATACCGATGGTCAGCGCGATCGCGAAGTAATGCAGCGTCTGGCCGCCGAAGAACAGCATCGACAGCACCATCATCTCGGTACAGCCGTGGGTGATGATCGTGCGCGAGATCGTGCTCGTGATCGCGTGGTCGATGACTTCGGTGACGGACAGCTTGCGCTCCTTGCGGAACGTCTCGCGGATCCGGTCGAAGATCACGACCGACTCGTTTACGGAGTAGCCCAGCACCGCCAGCACGGCGGCCAGCACGGTCAGCGAGAACTCCCACTGGAAGAACGCGAAGAAGCCGAGGATGATCACGACGTCGTGCAGGTTGGCGATGATCGCCGCCACCGCGAACTTCCACTCGAAGCGCACGGCCAGGTAGATCATCACGCCCACGATCACCATGATCAGTGCGTTCAGGCCGTTCTGCGCCAGCTCGTCGCCGACCTGCGGGCCGACGAATTCCACGCGCTGCAGGCTGACCACTTCCGCGCCGGCCGCGTTGACGCAGCTGGTGCGGGCGACGTTTTCGCCCTTGTCGGTGGTGACCTGCACCTGCTTCGGCGTGCCGGATTCGACGGCGCACAGCGCGTTGAACACGGTGGCCGACGTGCCGGAACCGGCGACGTCCTTGCGGATCGGCAGGCGCAGCATGATGTCCTGCGCGGTGCCGAAGCTCGTCACTTCGGGCTGCTCGTAGCCCAGTTTTTCCAGGCTGTGGCGGATCTTTTCCTGGTCGGCCGCATGCGGATAGCGCAGTTCCATCACGGTGCCGCCCGTGAACTCGACCGAGAAGTGCAGGTGCTTGGTCACCAGGAAGAACACCGCGGCGACGAAGGTCAGCGCCGAGATCACGTTGAAGATCAACGCGTGGCGCATGAACGGGATGTCCCGTTTAATCTTGAAAAATTCCATTTCTACCCGCTCCTTATTTCTTCAGGGCCGACTTGGCGCCGACGCCCGCGCCGACGTCGCCGCCGTTCCAGACGGTGCCGATGGCGATCTTGCCGAGCTTCTTCTTGCGTCCGTACCACAGGTTCACGACGCCGCGCGACAGGAACACGGCCGAGAACATCGACGTCAGGATGCCCAGGCAGTGCACGACGGCGAAGCCGCGCACGGCGCCCGAACCGAACACCAGCAGCGCCAGGCCGACGATGAGGGTCGTGACGTTCGAGTCGAGGATGGTCGCCCATGCATGACTGAAGCCGGCCGAGATGGCCGCCTGCGGCGTATTCCCCGCGCGCAGCTCCTCGCGGATACGTTCGTTGATCAGCACGTTCGCGTCGATCGCCATGCCGAGCGCCAGCGCGATTGCCGCGATACCCGGCAGGGTCAGGGTCGCGCCCAGCATCGACAGCAGGGCCAGCAGGAACAGCAGGTTGCACGCCAGCGCGACGACGCTGAAGAAGCCGAACAGCTGGTAGTAGATCACCATGAAGATCGCGATCGCGACGAAGCCCCACAGCGTGGAATGCAGGCCCTTGGCGATGTTCTCGGCGCCCAGCTGCGGGCCGACGACGCGTTCCTCGACGAATTCCATCGGCGCCGACAGCGCGCCCGAGCGCAGCAGCAGCGCCAGCTCGGCGGCGGCCTGCGGGTTCGCCATGCCGGTGGTCTGGAAGTTCGAGCCGAATTCACCCTGGATAGTGGCGACCTGCAGCACGTTGTACTTGCCTTTTTCCTTCAGCAGCGTGGCCATGCGCTTGCCGACGCGCTCGCGCGTCATGGCGCGCATCTTGCGGCCGCCTTCGGCGTTCAGCTCGATGTTCACGGCCGGGCGCTGGTTCTGGTCGAAGCCGGCGACGGCGTTCACGACCGAGTCGCCGCTCACGAGGACATCCTTCGACACGACGACCGGTGCGCCCTGGCCTTCGGTGAACAGTTCCGAATTCAGCGGGATCGCGGCGCTCGTCTCCGTGCCCGGGGTGATGGTGTCGTCGGTCACGCGGAATTCCAGCGTGGCGGTGCGGCCGATGATGTCCTTGGCGTGGGCCACGTCCTGCACGCCCGGCAGCTGGACGACGATGCGGTCGCGGCCCTGCTGCTGGATCACCGGCTCGCTCACGCCCAGTTCGTTGATACGCTTGCTCAGCGCGCTGATGTTCTGCTTGACGCCCTCTTCCACCACGCGCTGCAGCGCTTCCGGTTTCAGCGCGGCGATCAGCTTCAGGTCGGTGCCGTCGGCGGCGTCGGTGAACGCCAGGTCGGCATTCTGGCGGGCCAGCACGTTGCGCGCCTGCGTACGCATGGCGTCGTCGCGGAACTTGATCTCGATGCCGTTGCCGACGCGGTCGATGCCGGCGTGGCGCACGTTGGCATCCCGCAGCTGGCTGCGGATACCGCTCAGGACACCCTTGACGCGCGTCTCCTGCACGGCCTTGGCATCCACCTGCAGCAGGAAGTGCACGCCGCCGCGCAGGTCGAGGCCCAGGTTCAGCGGCTTGGCGTTGATGGCTTCCATCCAGGCCGGCGTGTTCTTGACCAGGTTGACGGTGACGATGTAGTCCGGGTCGGCCTTGTCACGGTTCAGATCGCGCTCCAGTGCCGCCTTGGCCTTGAACTGGATATCGGGGCTGGCGAAGCGCGCGCGCACGGAAGCGCTGTCGCCCGAGCCTTCCAGACCCACGGCATCGGCGGGAATCCCTTCGCGCTTGAGCGCGTCGGCGACCTTGCCGACCGTGTCGCTGTTGACCTTGACGGTCGCCTTGCCGGTCGTGACCTGCAACGCCGGCGATTCGCCGAAATAGTTGGGCGCCGTGTACAGCAGGCCAAGCAGTACTGTCACGAGGATCAGTATGTATTTCCAGAGGGGGTAACGATTCATGATGTTCCAGCGTTCAGGATCGGGCGGGAGGCGCGGCGCGGGCCGCGCGGCCGGATTACAGCGACTTCAGGGTGCCCTTCGGCAGCAGCGCGGTCACGGCGTTCTTCTGGACCACGACTTCGGTACCGTTCGACTGTGACACTTCGACGTGAACGTAGGTGTCGGTGACCTTGGTCACGCGGCCCAGCAGGCCGCCGGCGGTGATGACTTCGTCGCCCTTGGCCAGCGCGTCCATCATGGACTTCAGCTCCTTCTGGCGCTTCTGCTGCGGACGGATCATGAGGAAGTACATGACCACGAACATCAGGATCAGCGGGGCAAACGTCGTGAGGTTACCCATCAGACCCGGGTCGGCTGCACCGGCCGTTTGCGCGTACGCGTTGGAAATGAACACAAGGACTCCGATTGTATGAATGTGAAAAAACAAGCGCTGTATTCTAGCACCGGCAAACTGTCAACAGCCAGTTTCCCGCCATGTGGGAACCGGCGTGCTGGAATGCAAGACGTTATCGGAAAATTAATCCGGCGAACGGTGCCGGTATGTGATGTGCATGCCACGACCGGGCGACAACGCGCCGCCCGGCCATGGGTGTACCGGGCGCTTACACGCCGCGGGCGCGGTCCGCGTTGAACTGGACGCGGAATTCGTTGAACCGGTCGGCGTCGATCGCGTCGCGGATCTCCTGCATCAGGTTCAGGTAGTAATGCAGGTTGTGGATCGTGTTCAGGCGCGCGCCCAGGATCTCCTTGGAACGGTGCAGGTGGTGCAGGTACGCGCGCGAGAAATTCTTGCAGCAGTAGCACGCGCACGTCTCGTCCAGCGGCGCCGTATCGTCCTTGTAGCGGGCGTTCTTGATCTTCAGGTCGCCGAAGCGGGTGAACAGCCAGCCGTTGCGCGCGTTCCGGGTCGGCATCACGCAGTCGAACATGTCGACGCCGTTCGCCACGCCTTCCACCAGGTCTTCCGGCGTGCCGACGCCCATCAGGTAGTGCGGCTTGTTTTCCGGCAGGCGCGGGCCGATGTGCTGCAGCACGCGCATCATGTCTTCCTTCGGCTCGCCCACCGACAAACCGCCGATGGCCAGGCCCGGGAAGTCGATCTCTTCCAGGCCGGCGAGGGATTCGTCGCGCAGGCGCTCGTACATGCCGCCCTGGACGATGCCGAACAGCGCGTTCGGGTTCTCGCCCTTTTTAAACTCGTTCATCGAGCGCTGGGCCCAGCGCAGCGACATGCGCATCGATTTCGCCGCTTCTTCCGCGGTGGCCGGGCGGCCGTCGATCTCGTACGGCGTGCACTCGTCGAACTGCATGACGATGTCCGAGTTCAGCGAGCGCTGGATCTGCATCGAGATTTCCGGCGACAGGAACAGGCGCGAGCCGTCGATCGGCGAGGCGAACTTCACGCCCTCTTCCGTGATCTTGCGCATGGCGCCCAGCGAGAACACCTGGAAGCCGCCCGAGTCGGTCAGGATCGGCTTGTCCCAGCCCATGAAGCCGTGCAGGCCGCCGAACTTGTCCATGACCTCGGTGCCCGGGCGCAGCCACAGGTGGAACGTGTTGCCGAGGATGATCTGCGAGCCGACTTCCTTCAGCTCGTTCGGCGCCATCGCCTTGACGGAACCATAGGTCCCGACCGGCATGAAGATCGGCGTCTCGATGGTGCCGTGGTTCAGCTTCAGGCGGCCGCGCCGGGCGTGCGACAGGCCGCTCGTGTCTTTCTTGAGGAGGGTGAATTCGAGCATGGGATCAGTGGGTGTCCTTGGTTGCGCGCGAGCTCGTCGTCAGCAGCATCGCGTCGCCGTAGCTGAAGAAGCGGTATTCGCTGGCGATCGCGTGCGCGTACGCGGTGCGGATTTCGTCGTAGCCGGCAAAGGCCGAGACGAGCATCATCAGCGTCGATTTGGGCAGGTGGAAGTTGGTGATCAGGCGGGTGACCGTCTTGAACAGGTAGCCGGGGGTGATGAACAGGTTGGTGTCGCCGCTGCCGGCGACCAGCTCGCCCGACTGCGATGCCGATTCCAGCGCGCGCAGCGACGTGGTGCCGACCGCCACGATGTCGCGACCCGCCTGGTGCGCGGCGCGCACGGCGTCGACGGTCTCCTGGGGGATTGTGTACCACTCGCTGTGCATCTTGTGCTCGGCGAGGTTTTCCACGCGCACGGGCTGGAACGTGCCGGCGCCCACGTGCAGCGTGACGTAGGCGATGCGCACGCCCTTCGCGGTGACGCGGTCGAGCAGCGCCTGGTCGAAGTGCAGGCCGGCGGTTGGCGCGGCGACGGCACCCGGCGCCTTCGAATACACGGTCTGGTAGCGCTGCTCGTCGAAGTCGTCGGCATCGTGCTCGATGTACGGCGGCAGCGGCAGGCGGCCGTGCGCCTCGATCAGGTCGAACACGTCGCCGTCGAAGTGCAGGGTGAAGAACTCGCCGGCGCGCTCGCCGACGCCAACCTCGAACGCATCGGCCAGGCGGATGCGCGAGCCGGGCTTCGGCGACTTGGAGGCGCGCACCTGGGCGAGCACGGTGCGCGGGTCGAGCACACGCTCGACCAGCACCTCGACCTGGCCGCCGGTGTCCTTCTGGCCGAAGAAGCGTGCCTTCAGCACCCGGGTGTTGTTCATCACGAGCGTGTCGCCGGCCTGGAGCTGGTCGACGATGTCGGAGAATGTGCGGTCGGTGATGACGGCGCCGTCCAGCTGCAGCAGGCGCGACGCGCTGCGGTCCGGCAGCGGCACCTGGGCGATGCGCTCGGGCGGCAGGTCGAAATCGAAGTCGGATAGGGAGTACGTTTTGCTCATCTTGGCTGGGAAAAACTGGTGCCGGCGCCTTACAATAAGGGCTGCAGCGTGCGGCGAACCCATTATTTTACACCCGGATTTCCGACCGAGGGCGAAGGCCATACTGGTTATGCCCAAATCCTGATAAGCCGACAACACGCGTCCACGAACCGCCATGCCAGCCACGAATGCCACCCCGGCGGCCAAAGCCGCCGCCAAAACCACCGCCAAGCCGGCGCAGAAGAGCATCGAAAGCAAGCTCGCCAAGCTCGGCCTGCGTACCGACATGGACCTCGTCCTGCATCTGCCGATGCGCTACGAGGACGAGACGCAGATCGTGCCGATCCGCGAGGCCTGCCTGCGCGGCGGCCACGTGTCGCAGGTCGAGGGCGTCGTCACGAAGAACGAGATCGCTTATAAACCGCGGCGCCAGCTGCTCGTCACCCTCGCCGACGAGACCTCCGACATCCAGCTGCGCTTCATGAATTTCTACGGCAGCCAGGTCAAGCAGCTGGCCGAAGGCACGCGCGTGCGCGCCCGCAGCGAGGTGCGGCACGGCTTCTTCGGCGCCGAGATGGTCCACCCGGTCTATAAAGTCGTCAACGAGGGCGCCCCGCTGCCGAACGCGCTCACGCCGGTGTACCCGGCCGGCGAAGGCCTGTCGCAGACGATCCTGCGCCGCGCGATCGCCGACGCCATGAAGCGCGTCGACTGGACCGACACCGTGCCGCGCGCCGTGCGCGAGCGCCTGAACCTGGCCGAATTCCAGCCGGCCGTGCGCCTGCTGCACTATCCGCCGCCGGACGTCGACGAGCACGCGCTGACGGAACGCAGCCACCCCGCGTGGACGCGCGTGAAATTCGACGAGCTGCTGGCGCAGCAGCTGTCCCTCAAGAGCGCGCAGCAGGCCCGGCGCGAAAAGGGCGCGCCCGTGCTGGCCGCGGTCGGTACGCTGTCCGAAGCGTTCCTGAAGGCGCTGCCGTTCAGGCTGACGAATGCGCAGCAGCGCGTGGTGGACGAGATCGGGCGCGATTTGCGCGAGGACTATCCGATGCAGCGCCTGCTGCAGGGCGACGTCGGCAGCGGCAAGACGGTGGTCGCGGCGCTGGCCGCCGCGCAGGCCATCGACAGCGGCTACCAGGCCGCGCTGATGGCGCCGACGGAGATCCTGGCCGAGCAGCACTTCCGCAAGATCGCCGCGTGGATGGAACCGCTCGGCGTGAAGGTCGCGTGGCTGACGGGCAGCCTGAAAAAGAAGGAAAAGACGGCGGCCAGCGAGATGGTGGAGTCCGGCGAAGCCAACCTCGTGATCGGCACGCACGCGCTGATCCAGGACACCGTGCAGTTCGCCAAGCTGGGCCTCGTGCTGGTCGACGAACAGCACCGCTTCGGCGTCGGCCAGCGCCTCACCCTGCGCAACAAGGGGTCCGACGGCCTGGTGCCGCACCAGCTCATGATGTCCGCGACGCCGATCCCGCGCACGCTGGCGATGACGTATTACGCCGACCTGGAAGTGTCCGTGATCGACGAGCTGCCGCCGGGCCGCACACCGATCGTCACGCGCGCCATCGACCAGAACCGGCGCGACGAAGTGATCGAACGCGTGCACGCGGCGGCGCTGGAAGGCCGGCAGGCGTACTGGGTCTGCCCGCTGATCGAGGAATCGGAAGCGCTGCAGCTGCAGACCGCCACCGAGACCTACGAGACCTTGGCCGCGGCGCTGCCCGACCTCGTCGTCGGCCTCGTGCACGGCCGCATGAAGCCGGCCGAGAAGCAGGTCGTCATGGATGCGTTCTCGGCGGGCGACGTGCACGTGCTGGTGGCGACGACCGTGATCGAGGTCGGCGTGGACGTGCCGAACGCCTCGCTGATGGTGATCGAGCACGCCGAGCGCTTCGGCCTGTCGCAGCTGCACCAGCTGCGCGGGCGCGTGGGCCGCGGCTCGGCGGCCAGCGTGTGCCTGCTGCTGTATCAGAGCCCGCTGGGGCCCGTCGCCAAGCAGCGCCTGATGACGATGCGCGAGACGACAGACGGCTTCGAGATCGCGCGGCGCGACCTGGAGATCCGCGGCCCGGGCGAATTCCTGGGCGCGCGCCAGTCGGGCCAGGCGATGCTGCGCTTCGCGGACCTGGAGACGGACCAGTGGATCGTCGAACAGGCGCGCGACGTGGCGGCGTGGCTGCTGGAGTCGGAGCGACCCGAGCACGAGGCCATCGTGGATGCGCATCTGCAGCGCTGGCTGGGCGGGCGCGAGGAGTTCCTGAAGGTGTGAGGGGCTCGCCGGCAAATCACGTACGGGCTTCAGCAAACATGCGCACAGCCGGCGCCACTAAAACGTCATCCCCGCGAAGGCGGGGACCCAATTTGCACGCATATCGCTGTGCATGAAAACTTGGGTCCCTGCCTGCGCAGGGACGACGTATTCGACGGCGGTGGTCTGTTTATTTGCCCGCAGCCGGCGCCGTCGTATCCGGCGCCGCATCCTTCTGCGCATCCTTGGCATCGGTCTTCGCATCCGCCTTCTTCTGGTGCTTGGCGTCCTTCACGTGCTTCATGCCCGCTTTCGCATCCTTCTTGTCGTGCTCGGCCGCGGCCTTGGCGACGGCCGGCGGCGTGGCCGAATCCGGCGTCGTGGTCTGCGCGGGCGCCGGGGCCTGGGCGAAAGCGGCGGTGGCGAACAGGCCGGCGATGAGGGTGGCGACGGTACGTTTCATGATGTTGGCTCCTGGTGATGCGTGGATTCGGGGATGCGTGGGTTCGGCGCGGCCGGGATTACTTCGCGGCGGCCGGTGCGGCCGGTGCGGTCACCGCGGCGACGGTAGCGTCCTTGGCGGCTTCGGTCTTCGCGGCCGCGGTCTTGGCGGCGTGCTTCGTCTTCGCTTTCGCGTGCTTGGCGTCGGCCTTGGTCTCGGCCTTCGCTTCCTTCGCCTCGGCTTTCACGGCCTGCGCTTCATGCCTGGCGGCGGCCTTGGTGTCGGCCTTCGCTTCCTTCGCGTCGGCCTTGGCGGCCTGCGCCTCGTGCTTGGCTTCGTGCTTGGCATCGGCCGTCACCGTGGCCGTCGCCGGCGCGGCCGGTGCGGACGTCGCCGGGGCCGGCGTCTGGGCGAAGGCGGCGGTAGCGAACAGACCGGCGATCAGGGTGGCGATGGTTTGTTTCATGATGAAGGGTCCTCGTAGTTTTGGTTGTCGGCGGCGGCACGTTTGCGTGTCGCCTGTGCCTGAAACGCCCCGCCCGCCTCGCCTGTTGACGCCCTTTACAAATGCTTACCGGCCTGACAAATCCTTACACCCCAGCCTGTACGCCGGCCTGCGCGTCCAATGCGTCGAGGGTCGCCTCCACGCTCGCCAGCCGCGGCGCCACCATGGCACGGTAGCGTGCTTCGAGCGCCGGTCCGGCACGCTCGGGCGAGCCGGCATCGAACGGCGGTTGCGGATCGTATTCGAGGGCCAGCTGGATCATGCGCGCGACATCCTCGCCGGCCAGCTCCGCCGCCAGCGCCAGGCCGAAGTCGATGCCGGCCGTGACGCCGCCGCCCGAGATGCGGTTGCGGTCGTGCACGATGCGCTGCGCCACCGGCACGGCGCCGAAGCGCTCCAGGTACGGCCGCCAGATCCAGTGGCAGGCGGACCGGTAGCCGTCCAGCAGGCCCGCCGCGCCCAGCACGAGCGAGCCGTTGCACACCGACGTCACCCAGCGCGCCTGCCCGCCCTGGCGACGCAGGAAGGCCAGCGTCCCGGCGTCGCCGAACAGCGCCTCGATGCCGAAGCCGCCCGGCACGCACAGCACGTCCAGGGGCGGACAATCGGCGAACGTGGCCGTCGGGTTGATCGTGAAGCCGACGTCGGTCGGCACCGGGTCGCGCGTCTTCCAGACCAGGTGGACCTGCGCGCCGGGCACGCGCGACAGTATCTGGGCGGGGCCGGTCAGGTCGAGCTGGGTAACGCGGGGGAACAGCAGAAATCCGATGTGCAGGGTGGCGCCCATGACGTGCTCCGTGGTGGTCGAGGATGACGTCATTCTAGAAACGGGATAGCATTGGCAGCAACGTCAAATTAGTGTCGATTCCTGCCAATGGCCTCCGCTTCCCCATCACGCATGCCGCCGCACCGGATCGCCCTGCTCGCCTTCGGCGACGTGCAGGTGCTGGACGTCACCGGCCCGGCCGCCGTGTTCGGTGCCGCCAACGACGCCGCCGCGCGCCGCACCGGCGCTCCCTTCTACGACGTGCGCATCCTGTCGCCGCAGGGCGGCCTCGTCACGAGCAATTGCGGCCTGTCGTTTGCGACGGCGCCGCTGGCCGGCGTACGTCCCGGCACGTTCGACACGGTGCTGGTGACAGGCGGCAGCAAGGGCGGCCTGCAGGCCCTGGCGCAGGATGCGCCCGCGCGCGAGTGGCTGCGTCGCGCCTGCGCCCGCGCGCGCCGCTACGGATCCGTGTGCACGGGCGCGTTCGCGCTGGCGGCCTGCGGCCTGCTGGACGGGAAACGCGTCGCCACCCATTGGGAAGCGACGGATATCCTCGGCCGGCTGCATCCCGGCGTGGACGTGGATGCGAACGCGCTGTACGTGGAGGACGGCCGCGTGTGGACGTCGGCCGGCGTCACCACCGGTATCGACATGTGCCTGGCGCTCGTCGCGCGCGACCTGGGCGACACGGTGGCCAACGCGATCGCGCGCCGGCTCGTGCTGTATGCGCGCCGGCCCGGCTACCAGTCGCAGTTCAGCACCGTGCTGGCCGCGCAGGAAAAGGCGGACAGCCCGTTCGCCGCCCTCGTCGACTGGATCCGCGCGCACGTGGCCGAGCAGCTCGACGTGGAGGGCCTGGCGGCGCGCGCCGGCATGTCGCCGCGCACCTTCCACCGCCGCTTCACGGAAGCGCTGGGCGAGACGCCCGCGCGCTTCGTCGAGACGCTGCGCCTCGACCATGCGCGCACGCTGCTGCAGACGACGGTGGCGCTGAAGACGGTCGCGGCGCAGACGGGCTACGTCACGCCCGACCGGCTGTCGAAAGCGTTCACGCGCCGCTTCGGCGTCAGCCCCGGCCTGTTTCGCGCGATGCACCGGGAGCGGCCGGCCCCATGAAAAAAGCCCGCATCGCGCGGGCTTTTTTCCATGCAAGGCGGGTTGCAGGCTTAGCGGTTGACGGCAGCGCCATCGGCAGCCGGTGCCGGCGACTGGCCCGCTTCCGGTGCCGGCGGTGCCACGGGCACCGGCGCGTTGGCTGCTGGCGTGCCCTGCGGTACCGGGGCGGCTTCAGGCGCCGCTGCCGGTGCTGCCGGCGCAGCTGGTGCCGCCGGTGCCGCATCCTGGGCCGGTGCCGGCGTCGGCGCGGCGGCCGGCGCGCGGCTGATGCCGGCGGTGCTCTCGCCATCCGCCGCCGCTTCGGACTTCGGCACGTGGCGCGTCTTGCTCGTGTGCCTGCCGCTCGCCTTCGGCTTGTGCTTCGTTTCCTGCGCATCCGGCTTGGCGGCCGGCGCATCGGCCTGCGCGGTCTTCGTATCCGTCTTCGCGTCGGCCTTGGCGTCCTTGCCCTCGGCGTGCTGCGCCTTGACCTGGTTGTTCGGCACGAGCACGGCCTGCTTGGCGGCCGGGGCCGGCGTCTGGGCAAAAGCGGCGGTGGCAAACAGGCCGGCGATCAGGGTGGCGATGGTTTTTTGCATGGTGAAGGTCCTCGAAGTTGATCGGATCGGTACACGTCGTAGGCGTGTCATTGTTCCTGAAACGGTCAACCGCTTCCGTGTGTTGACAAACTTTACAAATGCTTACGAACGGGTTCACAGTGCTGACGTGCAATAAAAAAAGCCCGCGTCGTGCGGGCTTCATGCGGGCCGATTACTTGGCGGCCGGTGCCGGTGCGGCGGCTGCGTCGGTGTTGGCGGCGCCGGTCGTGTCGGCAGCGGCGGCTTTCGGATGCGCTTCCTTGTGCTTGGTGGTGTGTTTGCCGGTGTGCTTCTTCGCATGCTTGGCGCTGGCCTTGGCTTCCTTGGCATCGGCCTGGGCTGCCTGCGCGTCGGCTTTCGCATCCTTCACGGCTTCCTGGGTCGCCGTTGCGGCCGGGGTGGTCGTGGTGGTCGCGGCAGGCGCCGGAGTCTGGGCGAAAGCTGCGGTGGCGAACAGGCCGGCGATCAGGGTAGCGATGGTCTTTTTCATGATGAAGAGTCCTTGTTGGTTATCGGTTCGGTGCACGTCCACTGCGTGTCACATGCTTCCTCAACGCGCCGCTTCGCAGCGCTGTTGACGTGTCTTACAAATCGTTACGAGGCTGACAGATGCTTACATCCTCCCGGCGCACGCGCTCACCGCGCCATGAAAAAAGCCCGCATCGCGCGGGCTTTGTCGAGGGGTGGTGCGGCTTACTTGGTCGCTGCGGGCGTCGTGGCGGCAACCGTCGTGGCCTTGTGCTCGGCCTTCTCGGCTTTGACCTCGGCCTTGTGCTCGGCCTTCGCTTCCTTCACGTCGGCCTTGGCGGCCGCCTTGGTTTCCTTGGCGTCGGCCTTGGCTTCCTTCACGTCCGCCTTGGCATTGGCCTTGGCTTCCTTGACGTCCGCCTTCGCGGCGGCCTTGGTATCCTTCACTTCAGCTTTGGCGGCTTGCTTCTCCTGCTTGGCTTCGACCTTGGCTGCGGCCGGCGTCGTGGTGGCGGCAGGCGTCGGCGCCTGGGCGAAGGCAGCGGTTGCGAACAGGCCGGCGATCAGGGTAGCGATGGTCTTTTTCATGATGAAGGGTCCTCAGAGTTTTTTCGGGTTCGGTGCACGTCGTCTTGCGCTGCACTTGCTCCAGAAACGCGGCCGTCCGCCCGTCTGTTGACGGGCTTTACAAACGGTTACCGCGCTGACAGATCCTTACATCTCGGCCATTCGCTGGCCGGTCAGAAACCGTAGCCGTGCCAGGCGTCCTTGAAGTCCTTCGCGCGCGCGTCGACGATTTCCGGGCGCGCGCGCAGCCATGCGATCACGGCCTCGCGATCGTCCTCGGTCGGCGAGCCGCGCTCGATGCGGGCGACGACGCCTTCCGTCTCGCTGAACGGCTCGCGGCCGCCGAAGCCGCCGCCGAGCAGGCCGCGCTGCTCCAGCACGCCGAAGAAGTCGTTGATGAAGTCGTGGTACGGCTCGCCGCGCATCGGCGCGTGGAACACGATGTCGACGTCGAAGCAGTGTTCCTGGAATTCGCCGACGCGCAGCTTCTTGCGCTGGCGGGTGTTGAGGCGGCGGGTGCGGCTGGTCGAACGGGGGTCGCGTTTCATGGATTCTCCTTGTGGTGATCGTTAATCGTTGTTCGTTGCGCGGGTCAGCGCTGATCAGGATGCATGTCGGTCAAAGCAGTGGTGCGAGCCGGCCGTTTGGGCCGGAACACGGTGTCGTCGAGATAAAAGGTTTCGTCCTGGCCCGGCCACCACCCCGGCACGCCCAGCACGGGCAGCGGCGTGAAGCCGGCCGTCGTCAATCCTTCGGCCGCGATGGCGTCGGCCACCGCGTCGTCGATCCACGCGCGGCGCGCGCCGTGGTCCTGCGCAAAGAAGTCGTCGCCGGCGAACACGACGCGTACGTGCGCGGTGATCGCCTTGCGCGGCACGACCAGTTTTTCCATCAGCGCATGCCCGAACAGCCAGAGGTCGGCGTCGCGCCCGAACATGGCGCGCTGTTCGAACAGCGCCGCATGCCACCGGTGCGCGCGCAGGTCGGCGACGAGCGCGCGGCCGGCGTCATCGTCGCGCACGAGCAGCAGCGCCGCGTTCTCGTCGAAGATGGTGGCCGCGTCGCGCGCCGGTCCGCGCGACTTGCCGACGCCCGCCTGCGCGATCTGCGCCGCCTGCAGCGCGTTCAGCGCGCGCTTGATGCGCGGGAAGGTCTGCCACACGAGGCCATTGAAGAAATCGTGCAGGTTCTCGCGCGTGGGCACGCGGCCGGTGGCACCGATGAAGGCTTCGTACGCGGTCCCCTCGGGCAGCTCGGCCTGGGGCACGAAGCGGAGCGGCCGGCCGGCGCCGTTGACGAGGCCGAGCCGCGCCGCGTTGGCGTTGAACGCCGGGATGAACGAGTCCGCTGCGGGAGCGGACGCCAGGCTGTCGAAGGCGGGACGGACCGCGTCGTACCACGGCCGCGTCCAGTCGATGTCGGGGAACATCCCGTTACAGCATCTTCCAGCCGATCTGCTCGCCGGCGTTCAGCGGCACGAGGTCGTGTTCGCCCATCGGCACGGTCGCCGGCAGGGTCCACGCTTCGCGCTTCAGCGTAATCGTGCCCTCGTTGACCGGCAGGTTGTAGAAGTTCGGGCCGTTCAGGCTGGCGAACGCTTCCAGCTTGTCGAGCGCGCCGGCCTGTTCGAACGCGGCGGCGTACAGCTCCATCGCGTGCAGCGCCGTGTAGCAGCCGGCACAGCCGCAGCTGGCTTCCTTCGCGTGCACGGCGTGCGGCGCCGAATCGGTGCCGAGGAAGAAGCGCTCGTCGCCGCTCGTGGCCGCCGTTACCAGCGCCAGGCGGTGTTCCTCGCGCTTGAGCACCGGCAGGCAGTAATAGTGCGGGCGGATGCCGCCCTTGAAGATCTCGTTGCGGTTGTACAGCAGGTGGTGCGCCGTGATCGTCGCCGCGATCGGTCCCTCGGCTTCGGCCACGTACTCGGCCGCGTCCTTGGTCGTGATGTGCTCGAACACGATCGGCAGTTCCGGGAAGTCGCGGCGCAGCGGACGCATCACGCGCTCGATGAACACGGCTTCGCGGTCGAACAGGTCGATGTGCTGGTCCGTGACTTCGCCGTGCGTCAGCAGCGGCATGTCCAGTTCCTGCATCACTTCCAGCGTCTTGTAGCACTTCTTGAGGTCCGTGACGCCGGCCGCGGAATTCGTCGTCGCGCCGGCCGGGTACAGTTTCACCCCGTGGATGAAGCCGG
>Ga0308161_1002970_pt1 | contig 17192 bp, 16 predicted proteins | sample PhyFR2_FD_201034 | JGI IMG/M metagenome (GOLD analysis project Ga0308161, IMG submission 201034) | Phyllosphere microbial communities from UC Gill Tract Community Farm, Albany, California, United States - DLSLF.R2 | ecosystem: Host-associated > Plants > Phyllosphere > Unclassified | place: USA...
TCTACAGCATAGTGATAATTTTGCAAGACGTTGGTGCCACCCCAGAATACATACCATTCTCCATCCAGTGGCATTCGATACGTATTCTTGCTCAGCGCTTTGTCTGTCGCCGGAAAGCTCTCTAGCGGCTGCAGCTGCAGGCCGGCGATTCGGCCTTGTTCATCGATAGTGCCTGTCAGGCCCAGTTTCCCGTTATCGCTGATCCAATTGTACTGCTCATATCCATTCATCTTTGAGATGCCCAGTGAACGGAAAGACTGAATTCCCTGCAGCATGGACTTGGAGGTGGCTTCCAGATCCTTTGCGGATACAAGCTTCTGGAATTCATCGGTCATCCGGGCATGAACCTGATCGGTTCGTCCATCCAGCAGCGCCGCGGGAATATCTTCGGCCTGCAGCTTGCCTGCTGCCGTCTCCTGATCCTGATGATTATTATCTGTCATAGTCGTTGTGCCTCCATTCTGTTGTGATGTAGTAGAGCCTACTTCTGTACCTGGAGCAGGCTTTGCAGGGGTGGTACTTTCTTGCCCACAGCCAGCAAGCAGTACTGCTGCCAATATACCTGAAGACAGTAAATAATTCGCTCTTGATGTATATACGTTGTTTGTTGATTTCCTGTTCCTAATTTTCATATATGTCCCTCCCAAATTATGCATATAATGTAATGGATAAAAAGAAAGAGCTGTCTGATATCAAACAGCTCTTTTACAGATGTTGATCCCTATTGGAGCATTTCATATCTGCCTTTTCTATATGCCAGCATTCCGGATAATGTCTCCTGCCGGAAGCCCTTTATTTCCGTACGACTTTGTAGCCTTTATTCTCCAGCAGTTGAACAATCCCCTGCTCTCCCAGATAGTGACCTGCGCCAACCACGATGAAGTATTCTTCCTTTTTACCGTTTTTGAGATATCCGTCAATTTTATTCACCATTCCGATATTGCGGTCAGTCAGCATAGCCTTGTTGTATTCCGCATTATCGGACATACTGTTAGTGAACTCCAGAAGTGCCTGATCATTGCCGGTTTTCCACATGTCTGCCATTTGATCCATGGCTGTATCCATTTGATCATAGCTGTCCAGCGCAGTATTGAGATTTTTCTCTTGTAGTTCTTTGGAGAAGTTATTGAACATGCTCAGCTGGGACTCATAGCTTTCCAGCTCCACAACTGGAATCTTACGTTCTACGGCTTTCTGGATAAAATACAGATCAATACCGGCAGAGGCTTCATAACCAGCTTCCATCGGTTTGAGGGTACCAATCATTACTTCAGCGACCCATGGTTTGAAAGGATCCAGTGCATCCCGCTTCATTTTGTTTTTCTCCAGCACATCACCGAGCTTGGTGTACGTCTCGCTGGAAATATGATCTTTGAGCGTGCTGCCATCCTGGTACATCCCCAGCTGCATAATCAGCTTCTGCTGCTCTTCGCCAGCCGCTTTGCTGATATCCACTTCTACCCCCAGATGATCCGCTTTGGCAAAGGCTTCTTCATATTCTTCACGCAGTGGATAAAAGCTTTTATCCGCCAGATGCATGGAACCGACCAGGTAGACCGTATTGCCGTTACTTTGTACTTCCCACATAAACCCGCGGCCTGCTTGTGAAACTTCAGCTGCCGGAGCGGTCGTCGTACCTGCATCGGTACTCGCAGATACCAGCTGTACCGTACGAGTCCGGGCATCCCAATGAACACTATAACCTGCTGCATCACCGATAATTCGAACAGGCACATAGGTAACACCATTGATCTCGGTTAGTTTGCTCTGCAGGGTAATACTCTTGCCATTCACCACTACAGTAATACTGTCTGCTGTCGTTCCCTTCAGCTCTGCATCCATTGCCTTCAGTGTAGAGCGAAGTGGTACCAGGGTAGTCTTGTCACTGATTACCGGTGCGCCGGTACCATAATCTACTTTTTGCTCGTCTACTTTGACACTAGCCGGCTGCCGCGCAGCCATAGCGGGTGCAGAAGCAGCGGTCAGCAGACTGGCGGATACGGTCAAGGACAAAAGCATTTTTCTCCAGAGTTTCATTTGCATGGGTGATTTCTCCTTTGAGAGTGGGATGACAGGATGAATGGCTGAAGCTTATCGTGGAGTCTGGTTAGATAAAACGGCCTGTTCACCTGCGGAATAGTACGGCGTGACAACAAGATGAAATATAGATACCTAGTGGCTGGTCATACGATGATTGCTTCTATTTATATCTTGTAGGCTTTCATCGCTTTGCGGATTTCTTTCCAGCTTGGACGCTTGCCATACATCAGTACACCGGTACGATAAATCTTGGCAGACAACCATCCAAATATGAAGATGGCAATCACCAGAATAATGAGCGAAATGGTTAGCTCCCACCATGGCATATTGCCAAGCCCGATCCGCACAATCGCTGTTGTTGGTGAGAAGAATGGGATATAGGAGGAAATTTTCATCAGCATCGAATCCGGATTGGTCATACTGAAGATGCCGATATAAAAAGCTGCCAGCGTCAATACGGTCAAAAGGGAAACTGCCTGTCCCAGATCTTCTGTACGGCTGACAATCGATCCCACAGCCGCATACAGTGTAGAGTACAGGAAATAGCCCAATACATAATAGACAAGACCTAGTACAGCTACTTCCCATGACAGATTGCTGATGTGAATATCAAATTGCGCCAGCACCTGCTGATAGTAAGGCAGCATAAGATGGACGATAAAGACAATGGCATACAATCCCATCTGTGTCAGTCCTACCAGAAAAATGCCGATGATCTTGCCGAACATCTGTGTTAGCGGTGACACACTGGTAATCAGAATCTCCATCACTCTTGAACTCTTCTCCGCTGTAATCTCCGACGCGATCATATTCCCGGTCATCGTCAGGGAAATAAAGAACAGAATCAGCAGCAGATAGACCAGTATATAATTTTCCATGGTCAGCGCGCCCGACTTGCTATCTGTGCCTTTCATATCATCCAGCGCAACACGTGTCAGACTGACCGGTGTGCCGATTTCATTCAGCTGGGCTTCTGTCAATTGTCCGCTGGTGACCGAACGAACCTTGGCTGTCTGCGCTGCGGCCTGCAGCATAGCCTGAACACCCGCGCTATTTTTCTCGCTGACATAGGTGATGGAAGGGAATGTCTCTCCAGCCGCCGGCTTTTGCAGCTGCAGATACCCATCCAGCTTGCCGGCTTCGATCTGCTGGCGCAGCTTCGCGGCATCTGTCGGTTCCGCCTGCCATTCGATCCGGGTTACCCCTGTTCCTCTGAGTGCGTTCACTTCTGCAGCCCCTGCATTACCGGTATTGTTGGCAGCTGCCGATTTCGTTGCAGCTGTTTTGTCCGCGGCCTCCTTGATCTGCTCGGCAATCTGCTGATACGAGCCGCTTGCGATACCAATACGAACCATATCTTTGTCTGACTGTCCGGAGAATAACTGGATAAAATAAGGAATATTCAGGCCTACGACCAACAGCAGCAGCAGCACAAGCGTCGTCCAGCGAAAAGACTTGGTCTTGGTTTTGTTTCGATAGGTAAATCCGATAACTGCACCTAATTTATTCATGAGAGGATCCCACCACCTTAATGAAGATTTCATTCAGCGTCGGTTCTTTGACCTCAAATTGGTCGACAGCTCCTTGCGACATGGCCAGCTGCAGAATCTGCTGGGCTGCCTGCTCCTGTTCGATCCGGATCATGTAACGTCCATTTTCCTGATGCACCACTTCGGTGACTCCTTCGATCGTGTCCAGACCCTGAATTTCGCTGGCAGTCCGTAGCACAACCTTTTCCCGGGGATAGCTGTTCTTGATCTCATTCAGATCTCCCTGCAGCACCGGCTTGGAGCGGCGCAGTACGGTAATATGACGGCACAGCTCCTCGACATGCTCCATCCGGTGGGTGGAGAACAAGATCGCCGTCCCTTCCTTGCGCAGCTCCAGCACGACCTGTTTGAGCATCTCTACATTGACCGGGTCCAGCCCGCTGAATGCCTCATCCAGAATCAGAATCTTCGGCCGGTGAATAACAGCAGCGACAAAGCCCATTTTTTGCTGATTGCCCTTGGATAGTTCTTCGATCCGCTTCTCCCGGTATTCCATCGCATCAAAGCGCTGAAGCCAGTAATCCAGACTCTGGCGCGCATCGGCAGCTTTCATACCGCGTAGCTGAGCCAGATACAGCATCTGATCACTTATTTTGACCTTCGGATACAGTCCCCGTTCTTCGGGCAAATATCCCATCATCGCCTGCAGCTCGGTCCGGTAGGGCTGTCCGTGATAGCGAATACTGCCTTCATCCGGATGAATCAGTCCTAGCACCATGCGCATCGTTGTTGTTTTGCCTGCCCCATTGGCTCCCAATAGTCCGTAGATCTCGCCTTCTTCCACTTGCAGTGACAAATGGTCTACAGCGGTATGACCGGCATATTGTTTGACAATTTGGTCCAGCATTAACGGATTCATAAACGTGCCTCCCTGTCTGTTTTCAGATGATGATCCTTAACCCAGCAGGACAGAAGTTCTTCCCATTCCAGTCCGTGTACCTGGGTGGTAATGCCGCTCTCCTCCGCAGTCTGCTGGAGAATCTGCGCATCTGCTGTCAGGATGCGAACCGAACCATCCGGCTTATCATCCCATTCGATAATACCTGGGCACTCCCTCAGCCAGTTCAGCGTCTGTATATCCTGTACAGGATTGATCCATACTTCCTTCCACTGCTGGTACAATTCATCTTTTTCCTGCATACCGCAGATCTGTCCCTGATGCATCAGCACGACATAGTCGGCCAGCCGCTTAACTTCTTCCATTCGATGCGTCGTAATTAGAATCGTCAGATCTCTCTGTTCCATGGCCTGGTTCAGCATAATAATCATGTCTTTCCAGGCAAAAGGGTCCAGTCCGGAAGACGGCTCATCCAGCAGCAGCAATCTCGGCTTGGCTGCAATCGCTGCTGCCAGTTCGAACTTCTGCCGTTGCCCTTTGGAGATTTTGGATAGCTGCACATCGGCCGGTACGTCAAATGCCTGCAGCAGCTGACCAAATTGCTGCTCATCCCAATCAGGATACCAGTAAGCACGAAATCCACCTGCTGTGCGGGCAGTCATACGGTCTTCTTCGCGGGAAGGTTTTTCCGAGACATAGGCTATTTGCTGTCTCAGCTCCAGTGGCATCTCTCCCTGAACGGTCTGTCCAAACCAGCTAATCTCTCCGCTATCCGGATACAGAGTGCGAAGCAGCATATGCAGTAGCGTGCTTTTACCTGTTCCATTCTCGCCGACAAGTGCGGTAATGCAGCCGTGTGGCAGAGACCAGTTCAGCGGTCCCACTTTATGCTGTCGGCGCTGCTTGCATACATCTTTCAATACGATGACCGAATCCGTATCTTCCATATAATAGTTGTCCGATATATGATGAGCTGTCGTCTTGTTCATTATTCATCATCTCCTGTCTACGAATCTGATTCCCTGGTATCCAGTATCTCCTGAAAAAGCTGTTCCAGCTGCTGACGATTCCAGCCCATATTGTAGCTGCGACTGATCATCTCATTCATGAGTTGCCTCACATTCTCTTCGCCCATTCGCGTTCGCACTTCCTGTTCCACACCAGTGACAAAGGTTCCGGTTCCCTGCCTTGTACGCAGCAGTCCTTCGTTCTCCAGATCCTGATAGACCCTTCGTACGGTAATGACACTGCATCTAAGATCAGAGGCAAACTCCCGAATCGAGGGAAGCAGGGTGCCTTCTTCCAACTGGCCGCTGATAATCAGTGCACGCAGCTGATTCTCCACCTGTCGATACAGCGGCTCTGCGCTGTTCTCATTAATTTGTACCGGTATTCTCATGGTTGTTTCCTCCGTATCGTATACTTCTCGACCTCCCTGTGCTGTATTCACATCAGATCACGCTTTTTGGCCTTCCGATCTGTCCACCAGAATGCAATAAACATGGCTGCAATTCCCGCTGCCAGCAGAATCCAGACTATCGGCGAACTCAGTCTGTCCTCAACGGAGATTCGCAGCAGCTGACCCGATATGTTGTTGTCGGTGAATGTTCCTACAGCGCCAACAATAATTAGCACGACCAGCACAATCAGGTTATAGGTACGATATTGCTTGTAATTCGTAGTAAATTCCCAATAAATATAGACGCTCAGCAGCAACAGTCCGATTCCTCCCCAACAGAGGGCAAAAGCAAGATAACCACTCAGTGTCATATTCGGGATATGCCGAGCTCCAAACCCATATACAATAGTGAAAAAGATAACCCAGTTATAGATAAACATAATGATCATCTGCTGCAGCCTGCTGCCCAGAACTGCCGCAAACGGAATAGGAAGAGTGCGATAGTATGCAAGCAGCTCAGTGTACATATCCTCACGCATCATACGGAAAGCCCTGCGGGAATAATCGGTCCCCAGCATCAGTGCCGAGATCAGCATAATAAAGTCGATCATTCCGGAATCCAGCACTTCGCCAATACTTATAAAATACAGACCTCCTACAAGCAGGCTCATATATAGCATGAATGCAGCAGCCCATACAAACATAATCCGGTTCTGTGAAATTTCCTTGCGGGTTAGCACCCAGCCATTTTTGAAATCAAACATGATTACACCCTCTCTGTGATCATTGTGTATAGTGTGTATATCCTTAAGCACAGTATATACACACTATACACAGTACACAACCCCTTTTGGGAAAATAAATAAAAAAAGTCCCCTGGCAGGAGCTGCCAGAGGACATGTATTTTACAATTTCAGTATGGTTACAATCAATTTCAGGTGGTGCGTGTAATATGAGCGGTAGCCGCTCCTTTCAATGTGCTGATACACGGGTTCATTAAGAGACGGATGAATTCAGTCGAATCAGTTCATCCTCAACAAGAAGCGTGAGTTCTTCTTCGTATCCTCCAGTTATGTGGTATTTTCGCACATATTCCTTCACGAATTTCTTTGGATCCTTAGGCCGGAAAATTCTTGTCATCTCCCGTAGACTTTCCTTGACTTCGTTATGACCTTTAGTTGCCATGGAATTCCCTCCCCAAAACGTGCCTTGTTTTTGAGAACGCCGAAAAGATCCGTGATGTGTAGTGTGATATGAAGTTGTGTCTCGTCTGTGATCTTTTAGCACTTTCGGTAGGCATTTATCCTTAACAATACCCCTGCAAAGTCGTGCTGAATCATTCCGGCTGCCCGCTCCTATCTTGCTTAACAAGGCCGATCTTGCCTGCATAATTCTGGAATCTCTGTAATGACTGTGCCTCTCTGGCGCACTGACTGTTCAGGCATGGCTGTCTACAATCAGTACTTATCTAAGCACCATCTAGCTTTATCATACCACATATTGTGGCGGCATATCATCTTTCTGGCATAAGTTATTTAGCGAAATTGGTTTTAATTTTAGGTAGGACTGCCTCAAAAAGCAGAGATTTGGCAGTAATCATGACATTCTATGCAAATTCGGGTAAAAGACAGTAACCTATCTGAAGGAGAATCCCGATGAACGAGAAAATACCCATTCTAATCTCATCCAACCTGCTCCGTCCTGCTCTGCCTGCCGCCATGGCTGTGAATCCTAAGATTGATGAACAACAGCTTCGCAAAACGGATCAGCGGCTGGAGCAGGAATATCCGCGTATCAACAGCTTCCTCGTCGCCCAAAGTGGACAACTGGTATACGAGAGCTATTATAATGGCAATACAGCCAGTAATCTGGCGGATCTGCGCTCAGCGACCAAGAGCTTCACCTCGGTGCTGGTCGGTATTGCCAAACAACAAGGGCTGTTCCAGCATATTGATGAGAAGATCGAGCGTTATCTGGCCGATCAGTTTCCGGCACATCCGTCTGCCGAACTTCGCTCTACGACCATTCGGCATCTGCTTACCATGACAGCAGGATTTGACTGGCAAACCGGCAAAAAGCTGGGTGAGCCGGATATTCACCAATTTCACCGTACACGTCACTGGGCACGTGCTGCGCTGAAGCGCCCGATTATGCCGGAGACAAGGGATCATTTCCAGTATCGCAGTATTGACTCCCATCTGCTCTCGGTACTCATCAGCCGCTGGACCGGACAGGATGCTTTTACATATGCGAGAGAGCATTTATTCGGACCACTGGGTATTGAGCAGGCTGCATGGTCACCCTCTCCGGAGGGAGATTCGATGGGTCATGTGGGTCTCTGCCTGACACCGCGGGATATGCTGCGCTTTGGTATCTGCTGTCTGCAGCAGGGGAAATGGCAGGAGCAGCAGGTCATTCCTGCCGATTGGCTGGAAGAGTCCTTTACTCCCCAGTCTGAAGGTTATGCGGGTTATGGTTATTACGGATACGGTTGGTGGACAGGCAAGCAGGACGGGCTGAACTATGCCTGCGCTCATGGTCATGGCGGGCAGGAGATTATTATTTTGCCGCAGCTGGATACGGTAGTCGTATTTACATCGGACAGCAAAGTCCGCAAGTACAAAAATCCCCGGCATCTGCTGCCGGAGATGCTGTTCCCTGCACTTCAGGAGGCACAGCAAGCTGATAGTACATGAATCCGAGCCGGAAAGGACTATCCCTATGCAGCGCGATTTACCCTGTGTTCTGATTGTATATGCGAGTTATGGTGATGGACATCTGCAGGCTGCCCGCTCTCTTCAGAGCAGTCTGTACGAGCAGGGCATCCAGCGGGTCGTTCTGCTGGATCTGATGGCAGAGTCCCACCCCTGGATCAATGAGATGACCCGATGGATCTATATGCAGAGCTTCAAGACTATTCCCCGTCTATATGGCTGGGTCTACTACAAAACGCGGGAAATGAAAACAGGGACTGTGCTTTCCAACTGGCTGCATTCATTTGGTACACGGCGCATGCGTGAAGTAATGGAGTACGAACAACCGCATCTGGTTATACATACCTTTCCACAGCTGGCACTCCCTCATCTAAAAGCCCGCCGGGAACTAACGACGCCACTGGTGACCATACTGACCGATTATGATCTGCACGGACGCTGGCTGCATCCCCATATCGATCATTATTATGTCCCTTCCGGAGAAATGAAAATAGAAGCTGTACGCCGAGGGATTGCAGCAGAGCGAATCAGTGTGGCGGGGATTCCGCTTCATCACAACTTTGAACAGCAGGAGCCGGCTCCAGTCTATCGAAGACAGCTCCTGCTGCAGGCTGGACTTGATCCGGAGCGCAAAACGGTTCTGCTGCTGGCAGGTGCCTATGGGGTACTGCAACATGTACAGGAAATATGTGAAATGATTCAGCAGCGTGATGATACACAGCTGATCGTTATTTGCGGCAAAAACAAAACGCTATGCGAGGAATTGGGCCAACGTTATCAGCACCATGCCCATATACGAATCGAAGGATTTACCGACAGGATGAAGGAATGGATGACGATGAGTGATTGTGTTATCACCAAGCCCGGCGGCCTGACGATGGCAGAATGCATTAGTTGCCGACTTCCGGCATTGCTGCTTCATCCCGTTCCCGGACAGGAACTGGAAAATGCACGATATCTGGAAGCCAAGCAGGCTGCACGAATATGCTATTCTCCGCAGGAGCTGCACGGTGTGCTCCATAGCGTGCTGGATCAGCCAGAGCTTCTGGAACAGATGCAGCAGCATATAGACGCGCTGCGTACGCCTCCTGCCTCGTTACAGATCGCCGAAGATCTGGTGAGCCGCTATCTTACTACCCACCTTAATGATGAAACAGCTGCTATACGGCCCAGATTGGCTTTTCGGAACAGCCGTTATGTCTGAACCTGCAGGCAGCAGCTGTAGATTCAGTCGGCAAACTGTACCTGTCCATCTGCAAGACCGGCAATACGAACCAAAGATTCGAGTCGATAACCTTCATCCGTCAGCAGCTTGGCTCCAGGCTGGAAGGACTTTTCGATGACGATACCAATGCCGGCCACCTGGGCACCGGCCTGCTCTACAATCCGTGCCAGTGCAAAAGCTGCCTCTCCATTGGCCAGAAAATCATCGATAATCAGCACCCGGTCTCCGGGATGCATAAATTTTTTGGAGACCGTAATATCATTGCTTTGCTGCTTGGTATAAGAGTAGGCCGTCTCTACATAGATATCTTCGGTCAATGTCAGTGACTTTTGCTTGCGTGCAAAAATCAGCGGCACATTCAGTTCCAACGCGGTCATAATGCCCGGTGCTATACCCGATGATTCAATCGTAAGTACACGTGTAATTTGTTCACCGGCAAAACGGTTGGTAAATTCTCTGCCAATCTCTTTCATCAGTACAGGGTCCATCTGGTGATTCAGAAAGGAATCGACTTTGAGTACATTGCCTTCGAGCACAATTCCTTCATTGATTACCTTATTGCGTAACAATTCCATAGGACTCATCTCCATCTTTTTTTAATTACATTGTATATACCACATTCATAGTCCAACATCTACAGCGAACTGCAGGAGCTGCTTATCTATGTCTACTCTCCTGCCATCTCTCTTCAGCATTTCTTTCCTCCTTTAACAATTGAATAGATTGGTACCCTATGGCACAAATCGTTAATTCTATCGAGTTTTGATGCATTTAGTCGTATTTGCAAGAATTATAATTAATCTGGATTCATTCATCTAACAATGATAAAATGCATCAAATTACCTGTTCGCTGTCAAAACGTATAAGCGTGAATACTAGTGAACGCTTCTCTGTTTGGTAGATTCTTTGGGAGTGTGCCGATAAATCACGTGAAAACTTATAAATTTGGAATCAAATCCGATATATAATAAGGACTGCATTCATCTGGATGTTCTATTATTCCAGTATCTTGTTATAGATTGTTCGCAATTTGAATAATAGTTAGCAAAAGTGTTACATACTGTAGACTTTCCCGTTTTCCTTGCCAGCGTATTATAATACTTTTAAATCTATTATTTATATTTTTTGTAAAAATTGCCTATATAGTAGTGAATAGGCGTATACTATTGAAAATGGAAGTATATTGGTTGTGCAGCACTGTTACGGAAGTTATCCAAAGTAGGCAATCATATCACACCGTGCTATACTTTATGTATTGTCTGCGGCTTTTCTCCTACTTCTGTTATTATTCAGGTCGCATACATCATAGCTTCACTAGGAGGTCTTTGTATTGTTCGCCCAACGCCTCAAACAACTTCGCAAACGACGAAATATGTCGATGAAAGAAGTCGCAGATTATATTGGAGTAGCCAAAAGTACTTACGCAGGCTACGAGTCCGGCTATCGTCAACCCACACTCGAAACGATTCAGGCTATTGCCCGTAAGCTGAATACAACTTCCGATTATCTGCTTGGCTTGACAGAGCAGTATGATCCCATTTCCTCAAATACGAACGCTCGTGAATTTCTCAACCATGCCCATTTGCACTGGGATGGCGTTCCCCTCGAGGCTGATGATCTTCAGTTGATCCGTCAGCTGCTGGAGCGTGTCGTACGGGATCGTGCGCACTCTGAAGAAGAACATCATTAATATTTCACTTCATTCCTGCCCAACATCATGATTAGAATATAGATTCCTACCTACCTGTTTCTTTATACTATATGCAGCAATATAAGCCGGTCTGATCGGTCATAAGCAGGCCGGCTTATTCGCGTCTTCTTATACAGCTTTTGTCGAATACTAATGAAATCCAAAAAACCACCGGATCGCAATAATAGCGACCCGGTGGTTTTTTGACAAAAATTGGTTCAAATTTAGGTTAATTGGCTACTATAAAACTATCACGCAAGAGTGCTGGACGACCCATGGAATGGTAATCCAGGCCAGTCGCTTTGATCCGTTCGGCACTGTATACATTGCGTCCGTCGATCAGTACCGGATTGTTCATAACCGCCTGAACTTCTACCAGATCGACATTTACAAACTCGCCCCATTCGGTAAGCAGGCAGATTGCATCGCAGCCGCGCGCAGCTTCGATGGCATTTTCTGCATAAGTCACGGATGGATGATGGTACTCACGACGGAAGTTATCTGCTGCTACTGGATCGAATACCTGTGGCAGCGCACCGAACTCAACCAGTTTTGGCACGATCTCCAGGGATGGTGCATCACGAACATCATCAGTATCCGGTTTGAATGCCAGACCCCATACGGCAATCTTCTTGCCGCTGAGGGTACCGAGTGAATCCAGCAGTTTGTCGATAACGGCCCAGCGCTGGGACTGATTCACTTCAACTACAGATTTGAGCAGTTTGAAATCATATTCTACGTTACCGGCAATCTGGATCAGTGCATGTGTATCTTTCGGGAAGCAAGAACCGCCATAACCGATACCTGCATTCAGGAAGGAAGCGCCGATACGACGGTCCATACCCATACCTTTGGCTACCTGATCCACATCAGCGCCTACTTTGTCGCAGATATTGGCAATCTCATTGATAAAGGAGATTTTGGTAGCAAGGAACGCGTTGGAAGCGTATTTGATCATCTCGGCGCTGCGGATATCCGTAATAACCAGGTTTTCGGTCAGTGGTCTGTGCAGAGCAATCAGCATATCTGCTGCTTGTTGTGTCTCTACACCGATAACGAGACGATCCGGGTTGAATGCATCTTTGACAGCAGATCCTTCGCGCAGGAATTCCGGCATGGAAGCTGTTGCAAATGGTTGATCTGTCAGGCTGGCAATGATGCTGTTAACACGTTCGTTCGTGCCGACAGGTACGGTACTTTTCACAGCTACTACAGTGTAACCGTTAATTGAAAGCGCAATCTCGCGTGCAGCGGCCTCGATGTATTCCAGATTCGCTTCACCGGATGGCAATGGCGGTGTACCTACAGCGATGATAACCAGATCGGAATCAGGTACAGAAGCACTCAAATCCGTTGTAAAGGAAAGGCGACCTTCCTCTACATTACGCAGCATGATTTCCTGAAGGCCTGGCTCATAGATCGGAACGCCACCATTTTTCAATGTTTCGATTTTAGCCGGGATTTTATCTACACATGTTACGGTATTGCCGACTTCTGCAAAGCATACACCAGACACCAGACCAACATAACCTGTACCAATAACTGTAATTTTCATTATTCACACTCCCATTTCTGTTTGTAGTTGAGTACTGAAATCCATGCTATTTTCACCAAGCGATTGGGCAACCTCTATTCACGTATAATGTTAATCAACCGATATAGTCTGTATAAGAATTGGTGTATCCAATCTCATATCTATATTTGGAGGCTGATCATTATGAGAAATCAGGGAAATCCGACATTTGCCAAAGGTTGTCTGTGGGGCACTGCCCTATCTCTGCTGCTGTGGGCAGCTATCCTCTGGATGGTCATGCACTGACCCATCAGCAATACGTCTGATCCACTATACTTTTACATGCTGTAAAAGATTATGAATATAATCCGTAATATCGGTCAGTGACGCACCGGAAGTTTTATCTTCCCTGGTGTATGGAAAAGCATCAGACGGTTCATCGTTCCATACTTCCAGGCCCTGTCCCGACATCAGATCGAGCTGCTGTATTTCTTCCCAAGACATTAACGTTACCGGATGTTCCAGCGGAATAGCCGCAATCGTATGACGGTCTTCATAGAAACTGCTTCGGTTCAGCAGAACCAGCGGCTTGTTCAGCTCTACCGCTTCACATATCGTGCCCCAGCCTGGCTTGGTAATCACGAGGTCGGCAGCAGCCACATAATTCTGTGACTCGCTATAGTCGGCAGGAATATGTGAAATATTCGGTCGTTCGATATCCATATTTGCCGATACGATAAACCGGCAGTTCTCACTGTCCCATAGCTTCAGCGCAGACAATTCGTCTACCTGAATACTCATGCCCAGTGCGAAAAAGATCAATTTGCTTTGTCCATCCGGATTCAGTTCCTCACGGATACGCTGGACTTCGAGCGGATCAGGACGCCGGCAGAAAAACCCGGTATTGATCCTGCCTTTACAGCCCCATGCCGGTTCGGCGCAGCCTGCGAGGCCAATAAAATGATCCATCCGTGCATAAGCTTCACGTAGTCCGTTCAGTTCATGCAGCTCCAGCATATCGCGGTAGGCCGTATACCAGGTGAAGTTGGAAATGCCTAGCGATTCTACGCCTGCTCTCCATGCAGCAGCAATTGGAATCGGCGAGATATCACTGATTACCAGCTGTGCACCGCTTTCCTGCAAAAATCGTGCCTCTATAACTACTTTTTCTTCAAACAACGACATGTCGCTATTATATTGTTCGCGTAGACGAGGAATATCAGCTGCAATCGAATCCGTCTGCAGTACATATCCTGTATCCGAGAATGTATGCCGGAACTCCAGCTCATGCGGTCCGCTAGTCTGCAGGGATTCCTGCAGAAAAGACAGTGCCCGGCCCGAGTTAATGATCAGTCGCATCGGCGTCCCGGTACAGCTTTCCAGCATTTGCCGAATAACGGCAATACTGCGCGTTGCATGTCCATATCCATAATCAGAGACGTAGTAACAGATAGTCGTCAGATCTTCAGGCAGTTTTGAGCGATATCTTCCCATGAATGGAACAGCTCCACCAGTTGATTGTTGCGTTCATACATTCCTGTCTGAACGACGATAAATTCCATTGCGTTTGACGCGCGCATACTGTGCATGGCTTTGACTGGAATATGCAGTACATTACCTGCACTTACCTGCATCACATTGCCGTTAAGAACAAATTCGCCTTCACCTTTGACGATCGTCCATACTTCTTCGCGTTCGGTATGGCTACGGTAGCTGAGGTTATGGGCTTCTTTGAGTCCAATACGCTTGGTCGATACGCAGCGTCCATCTTCATACTGCTGATCGTCCAGCACATGAACCCATCCCCACTGACGTTCTTCGAACATTGGGCCCTGATCAAAATTAACCAGTTCTTTCAGCTTGGGGCTGCTGGCTTTATCAGAGACGAGGATACCATCCGGGCTAACTGCTACTACGACATCTTTCATGCCAAGTACAGTAACTGGAATATTCGTCTCATTGACCAGGTGCGTATTTTCACAGTCAACGCTGATAATCCCGCGTCCGATCTGTACGCTGCTCATTTCTTCGGTCAATGTGTTCCATGTACCAAGATCTTTCCAGTAGCCGGTATAAGGAACAGCTACGATATTTTCTGCTTTTTCCACGACTTCATAGTCAAAGCTGATCTTCGGCAGAGCTTCATAGCTGCGCAGGAATTGCTCATATTGGATCGGCATGCCTTTTTGCTCCAGCAGATTAATAATGTACCCGAGCTTGAAGGCGAATACGCCGCAGTTCCAAAGAGCTTTCTCGGCAATCAGCTGCTCTGCATATTCTTCCGTCGGCTTTTCCTGGAAGCGGCTGACCGAACGAAGGCCGGTCACGCTTGTTTCGCCGGACGGGATGATATATCCATATTTGGAAGACGGATACGTTGGCTCTACGCCAATCAGCGCCAGATCCGCATTGGACTCTTCAATCGCGTCTTCAAGGCTGCGTACCGTTTCAAAGAAATGATTATCGACATAAGGATCGACCGGGAGAATCGTAACGACTTCGTCCAGGCTTACACCCTGAATGGAATACAGATAGGTTGCTGCCAGTGCAATGGCAGGAAACGTATCCCTTCTTTCCGGTTCAATGATCAGTGGTACATCGGCTCCGACTTGACTGCGCATAATCTCCACCTGAGACTTGCCGGTGGCAATATAGCTGGAATCGCTCAGTCCGCTGATGTCCAGCTGATTCCATACACGCTGAACCATCGATACCAGCTCACCCTGCTCATTTTCCAGCACTCTCAAAAACTGTTTGGATCTCGCATCATTGGATAGAGGCCACAGACGCTTTCCTGAACCTCCGGATAAAAGGATAAGTTTCACTCCGATCCCTCCTATGTTTTCTGTGTATTTGTTGTCTTACTGGCGAATCATCGGTGATACGGCTTACCTGGATTCAGGCAGCATGCTTGGTGACGAGGATGGGGCAACCATGGACAGCAGCAACTGGCGATATTTCTCCAGCGATACATCACGGCGGAGATGTTTCTCCAGATAGTCTCTTCCGTTTTGACCGACCGTTTGCAGTTCCAGACGATCCATTGCATACAATGTCCGGAGTTTTACAGCGACATCATCATAATTTTGAGGCTCTGCCACCAGACCACAGTAGCTTTCCACAATCAGGCGATGCGCTTCACTTCCTTCCTCGAGTACACCGAGTACCGCTTTACCGGCAGCCATGACTCCGTAGATTTTGCTGGGAACCGATACACCCTTGATTCCCTTCTGATTGACAACCAGATGAACGTCAGCGGCATTGAGTGAATATTTCAAATCCTCTTTCGGTTGAAAGGGGAGAAAACACACCTGACCGGATTGAATCAATCCGTGTTGTTCAGCATAATCCATCATTTTCTTCTTCATGGCCCCTTCGCCGATGAAGGCGAATACCATGTCTTTGCATTCTTTCAGCTTCGGTACGACGCTGATCAGGTTTTCGAGGTCATAGTACAACCCTAGATTACCGGAGTACATAACGACGAACTTGCCTTCCCAGCCGTTCTCACGAATAAACTGGGCGACACGCGGATGGTCTTTGCCAACCGGCACAATCTCCTGCTCATTGGTCCAGTTGTTAATCACTGTATTGGCAATCTGTTTGCGACCGCCGAACCGCTTGTCCAGTGTCTCCTGCATATCCTTGCCGACCGTAATCACATGATCGGACATGGAGCAGTTGATATTATCAATCGCCCGGGCGATATTGAAAATCCATTTACGATCCGTATAACCGACCGCTTCGGCCTGCTCGGGATTGAAATCCTGAATGTTGTAAATATGCTTGGAACGTTTGAATAGTTTACCGATCGTACCGATCAGTCCACCCAGTACCGGCGGTGTCGAGATCGTGTAGATAAAGTCGGTGTTTTTCTCCTTGAGCAGCTGATACGTTGCGAACCAGAAGTACGTCGAGATGTACTTGATCCGGCTCAGCTTGTTCTGCTTGTCTACCTCCGGCAGACGAATACGGACAACCTCTATATTCTCCAGACGGTCACGAAGTACCCGGCCTTTGGCACCGGAAGGACTTACATAACCCGGAGGACATTCGGCAATGACTGTGATATCAAAGTCATGCTGCAGATACAGACACAACTCGGTCAACAATTGTCCCGTTGAGGCATAATCGGGATAAAAGTAGTTAATGACAAATACGATTTTCGGTTTATCCTTCACATTTATCCCTCTCTAGCGTTTGGATTTTAAAACGCGATGTTC
>Ga0308161_1002972_pt1 | contig 17175 bp, 14 predicted proteins | sample PhyFR2_FD_201034 | JGI IMG/M metagenome (GOLD analysis project Ga0308161, IMG submission 201034) | Phyllosphere microbial communities from UC Gill Tract Community Farm, Albany, California, United States - DLSLF.R2 | ecosystem: Host-associated > Plants > Phyllosphere > Unclassified | place: USA...
GGGCCGAGCAGAACGCCTCATCCGGATACGCCCGTAGAAGACGTCGAACTGCAGCGATGGACGGGGGTTCGATTCCCCCCATCTCCACCACCTGCCGACCGTCCGATCCGCTGTCACGCTGTTGCCATCGCCCGGCACCACCGAACGCCCCGGCGTCGTCCCCACGGACGGCACCGGGGCGTTCGCCGTTCGCGCCGTCAGAAGTCGAACAGGTTCGCCCGGAGGCCCCCGTCGCCGTACTCGCTGCGCAGGACGCCGCGGCGCCGGAGCGCGGGGACGAGGTCGCCCGTCATCCGGTACACCTGTGCCGGGTGCAGGTCGCCCGACAGGATCACGCCGTCGTTGTCGGCGTCGGTACCGAGTTCCTCGACGAAGTCGGCGAACTCCTCGGCGGTCCCGACGAAGCCCTCGCGCGTGCTGATCCGCCCCAGCCGTGCCTTCCGCGTGAGCAGCTCGCGCAGGGGTGCGTCCGGGGTGTCACCGAGGAGCCCGCGGATCGTGCCGGCGGAGACGTGCTCGCCGAAGGTGCCGTCCGGGATCGGTGCGTCGAGGTCGAGCGCGAGCAGGTCGGTCTCGGAGTCGCTCGACCAGGCCACCGCCGCCGCACGGAGCTCGGCGTCCGACGGGTGCGCGGACACGGCGACGAGCCGGTCGGCCTCCTCGGGCGAGGACACCACGACGGGCTTGAGGACGAACAGCACCCGGACGTCCTCCGGACGGCGTCCGGCCTCGGTCGCGGCGGCGTGCACACGCGCCCGGTAGTCCCGGACCGCAGCGGACGTCAGCGGTGCGAGCGCGAGCTGCACGTCGGAGTGCGTGCCCGCGAAGCCGAGTCCACGTCCCGAGCCGCCGGGGGAGACCACGACGGGGTCGCGCTCGAGCGGCAGCGCGTTCAGCGGGCCGTCGGCGGTGAAGTACGTGCCCTCGTGGTGGAACGCGTCGAGTGCGTCCCCGTCCGCGAAGTGCCAGGAGGAGCGGTCCCCGACGTACCCGTCGCCCCACGAGTGCCACAGCCGACGCAGCAGGGTGATCCACTCCTCGGCGCGGTCGTACGCGGCGTCGTGCGGCAGCGGGGCGGCGCCGACGTGCCGGGCGCTGCCGGTGTCGGTGACGACGTTCAGTCCGAACCGGTCGGAGGACAGGTGCGCGAGCGTGGCGGCTTGCCGGGCGGCCAGGTACGGCGGCGTGATGCCCGCGTTCACGGTCGGCACGATCCCGATGTGCGACGTCGCCGCGAACAGGTACGGCGCGAGCAGGAGCGGGTCGTGCTTCGGGCCGCCGTACGCCTGGCGGATCCGCAGGTCCAGGGTCGCCGGGTTGCCGAGCGAGATCGCGTCCTCGGCGATGACGAGGTCGAGGCCGGCCTGCTCCAGCGCGCGCACGGACTGCTGGTAGAGGTCGGGCTTCGTCCAGTCGTGGCCCCAGTCCCAGTCCGCACGACCCCATGCCTGCGGGCCGAACCCGCGCGAGAAGAAGTACCCGACGTGCTGCAGTGCGCCCATCGTCAGAGGTCCTCGGACAGGACGTGCGCCTGCGGGACGGTGTGCGCGAGCGCCGCGACGTCCGGCACGGAGGCGGGACGCGCCTCCCGGCCGTCGCGCGGGACCGACGTGACGGCCCCGCCGGACGCGGGGCGCGCCTCCCGGCCGTCGCCGGCGGCCGACGTGACGGCCCCGCCGGACGCGGCGCCCTGACCGAGTGCGCGCACCGCGGCGAGCCCGCGCTCGACGTCGCGGATGATGTCGGCGACGTCCTCGATGCCGACCGACAGCCGGAGCAGGCCGTCGTCGATGCCCATGTCCGCGCGCTCGGCCGCGGTGCGGCCCGCGTGCGTGGTGGTCGCGGGGTGCAGGACGAGCGTGCGCACGTCGCCGAGGTGGGTCATCCGGCTGATGAGCTGCACGGCGTCGGTGAAGGCGCGTGCCGCCGGCTCGCCGCCGGCGAGCGTGAAGGCGAAGACGGAGCCGGCTCCGCGGGGCAGGTAGCGCTGGGCGAGGTCGTGGTACGGACTGGAGGCGAGACCCGCGTGGTCGACGCTCGTCACCTCCGGCTGTGCCTCCAGGAAGGACGCGACGGCCAGCGCGTTCGCGCTGTGCCGTTCGACGCGCAGGCTGAGCGTCTCGATGCCCTGGCGGAGCAGGAAGGCGTTGAAGGGGGAGGGCGATGCCCCGATGCGGGCGGCGACGACGTCGCGGGCGAAGACCACGAACGCGCGCCGGCCGTACCGCTCGACGTAGCTCTGCCCGCCGAGCGACGGCTCCGGCTGCGTGAGGTGCGGGAAGCGGCCGGGCTCGGCGCCCCAGTCGAACCGGCCGCCGTCGACGACCAGGCCGCCGAGCCCGGCGCCGTGGCCGGACAGGAACTTCGACGCCGAGTGCACCACGATGTCGGCGCCGTGCTCGACCGGGCGGACGAGGTACGGGGTCGCGAGCGTGTTGTCGACGATGAGCGGGACGCCGGCGCGGTGCGCGGTGTCCGCGACGCCGGTCACGTCGAGGACGTCGTTCTTCGGGTTCGGGATCGTCTCGGCGAAGAACGCCTTCGTGTTCGGTCGGACGAGCCGGGACCACTCGTCGAGGTCGCGCTGGTCCGACACGAAGTCGACGTCGATGCCGAGCCGGCCGAGGTTCTGGACGAGCAGCCCCTTGGTGCCCTCGTAGATGCTGCGGGCGCTGACGACGTGGTCGCCGGCTTGGAGGACACCGAGGAACGCGATCGTCGCGGCGGCCTGCCCGCTGCCGACCAGGATCGCCTCGGGACAGCCCTCGAGCAGGGCCACGCGGCGCTCGACGTCGGCGTTCGTGGGGTTGCCGAGGCGGGTGTAGGTGTAGCCGTCGTCCGTGCCCGCGAAGCGGTCCCGAGCCTGCTCGAAGTCGTCGAACAGGAACCCGGACGACATGTGGATCGCGGGGACCCGTGCGCCGTGTGCGGTGTCGGGCAGGAAGCCGCCGTGCACCTGTTCGGTGGCGAAGCCGTGCTCGTGCGCCATGGGGTCCCTCCGTGAGCTGGTGGTGGTCCCGGTACTCTCGCAGGCCGTCGTGCGCTGCGGGGTGTCTGCGACCTCCGGTTACGTGGCCGGGGCGGCGTGGTGCCCGGCGAGGCGGTCGCGGTCGCCGGTGTGGTCGGCGAGGACGGCGGCGAGCCGCGCCGCGAACCCGTCGGCGAGCGGCGACGGCAGTGCGTCGACCGCGAACCAGCGCACGTCGTCGCTCTCGTCGCTCACGACGGTCGCGGCGGCCGGATCCACCTCGGCCACGAACCCGACGTCACGGTGCGCCGCGCAGGCGAACCCGTCGTGCAGCGCGTGCCGGTCGAGGTCGGCGATGCCCGTGTCCACCAGCTCGAGGTCGGCGATCCCGGACTCCTCGCGGGTCTCGCGGCGGGCGGCTGCGGCGAGGTCGACGTCGTCCGGCTCGAGGTGCCCGCCGAACTGCACCCAGAACCCGCCCTTGCGGTGCAGGCAGAGCAGGACCTGCCGGTGGTCGGGGGAGAGCACGAAGCAGGACGCGGTCAGGTGCTCCGGCCGCCCGTCACGCCGGAGGGCCGTGTCGCCGTGGGTCCGCACGAAGTCGGCGAAGTCCGCGGCGAGCGGATGGTGGCTGGACCCGAGGGCGGTGAGGACGACGTCGACGTGCACGGTCCCATCCTGCTCGCTCTGCGGGCCGGGTCAGACCAGCGCCCGCAGCCCGGCCGCGATCGTGTCCCACACCGCGAGCAGGGGTTCCCGGGCGAGCCACACCGCCAGCGTGTTCCCCGCCAGGAACAGCACGAACCAGCCCACCGCGGGCACCCGCATCTCGGCGGCGGCGATGTGGAAGTCCGTCTGCACCCGGGCCCCGGTCAGCAGCCAGCGCGCCACCTGCACGACCGAGCGCAGACCGTCGACGACGAAGAGCGCCCCGACGGCGGCGACGACGAGCACGGTGGCCTCGGACGGGCGCAGTGCCACCCAGAGCGCGAGCGCGTCGAACCCGACGACGACGAGGAGGCCGAACCAGTTGCGGACGAAGGCGAGCGCCACGAGCCCGATCACGGCGAGCACCGCCACGGGCAGCCACCGCGACCCGTCGAGGACCCCGGTGAGCAGCAGCACGCCGGCCCACACCGGTGCGCTGTAGCCGGCGAACAGGTTCAGGACGCGGACGAGCCACCGGACGGCACCGGGCACCCGGCCGAGCCGGACCCAGGCCTCACCCGAGCCGTCGGCGTGCAGGTCGATCCGGTCGATGCGGCCGCCGAACGGCACGACGACGACGCAGTGTCCGACCTCGTGGGCGATGGTGGCCGCGATCCGGGCGACCCGGCCGACGAACGGCACGAACGGCAGGACTGCGCCGACGAGGACGGCGATGAACACGAGGGAGGGCGTGGCGGAGGTCAAGGCACCAGGATGGCAGGCCTGCCGATGACGGCGCTGGACGGGTCGTGACGAGCGTGACGCCGCGCGGACCGGAGCGGCCGCTCCGGGTCCCGGTCCGGTCAGGCCCCGGACAGCGTCGAGACGACCACGAGCACGAGCGTCGCGACGACGACGAGCCCGGTCGTCACGGCGACGACCACCGTCACCCGGTTGGTGTTGCTGTGCCGGGCCATCGGACCGTCACCGACCCCGCCGCGTGACGCGGCTTGTCGACCTCGAACCCGTGCTGCAGCGCGAGCTCCCGGGCGAGCATCTGGAGCGGCACGACCGCCTCGACCGGACCCCACGGCGCGAGGTCGCGGCCCCACGCCAGGCCGGTCGTCCCGCCCGGGCGTGCCGGTCCCGTCGTCGTGAGACCACCCGGAGCGGACAGGACGGGGACGTCCGAGTCCTCGCCGCCGATCGTCACGACGAACCCGCCGTGCGCCCGCACGTGGGCGACGGCGGTCTGCAGGCGTCGGTCGCCGTGGTCGACGACCAGCACCGGGGTGCCCTCGTCGACGCGTGCGAGCAGGCCGTGCTGCAGGTCGCCGGCCGGGTGCGCCTCCGCCCACCGGCCGCTCAGCTGGGTGAGCTTCAGGGCGCCCTCGGCGGCGTACGGGAGGCCGGGGCCGCGTCCGGTGAGCAGGAACCCCGGGGCGTCCCGCACGGTGGCGGCGAGCAGCGGGATCCGCTCGGCGGCCACGGCGGCGGCCGCGCTCATCCGGTCGGGCAGCTCCGCGAGGTCCTCGACGAGTGCGGTCGCCCGGGCCGGGTCGAGGCGTCCGGAGGCCACCAGCGCGGACAGCACGGTCGTCACGCCGACCACGACCTGCGCGGTGAAGCGCTTCGTCGCGACGACGCCGACCTCGGGCCCGGTGTGGCAGTCGAGCACGGCGTCGGCGCGGCGGGCGAGGGACGAGTGCACGTCGTCCGTGAGCGCGAGGACCGGGTGCCGCGGGTCGAGCTGGTCGAGGGCCCGCAGGACGTCGGCGGTCTCACCCGACCCGTCGATCGCGAGGACCAGGGTGCCGTGCCCGAGGACCACCTGCTCGGCCTCGCTCGCGACGACGACGTCGGTCGGGACCCCGCCGAGCGTGCGGATCGTGCCCGCGACCACCTGCCCGGCGTGCAGGGACGTCCCGCACGCGACGACCGCCAGTCGCCGGAAGGCCGGCAGCCCGAGACCGGCCCAGGTGCTGCCGTCGACCGTGCGGTGCCGGAGGCGGGCGAGCAGGTCGCGGGCGACGGCGGGCTGCTGGGCGATCTCCTTCGCCATGTGGTCGGGGTGGTGGCCGCGGTCCGGCGTGACGGCGGCGAACGGGGACGGCGTCGGGAACGGCACCGGGACGGCGATCCCCTCGGAGGACCACGCCCACGCCTCGCCGAGCTCGACCACGTCCCCGTCGCGCAGCGGGACGAAGGTCTCGCACCAGGCGGCGATCGCACCGACGTCGCTCGCCGCGAAGTCGCCGCGGTCGGACCGCCCCACGACGAGCGGCGACCCGTTCGCCGCCGCGACCATCCGGCCGTCCCGGGCGTCCAGCACGACGAGCGCCCACGACCCCTCGAGCTGGGCGGTGGCGAGCTGCACGGCGAGCATGAGGTCCGGGTCCACGACGAGGGCTCGCTCGACGAGGTGGGCGATGACCTCGGAGTCGACGTCCGAGGTGAAGACGTGCCCCTGTCGCTCGAGCACGGTGCGCAGCCGCCGGGCGTTGTCGACGACGCCGTCGTGCACGATGCTGACCCGGCCGGTGCAGTCGGCGTGCGGGTGCGCGTCCGCCTCGCGCACCGGCCCGTGCGTCGCCCGCCGCACGTGCCCGATCCCGACGCCGGTCGACGCGTCGGAGGCCGGCACGGTGCCCGACCGACCGGCCAGCCGCGTCCGCAGGTCACCGACACGGGTCAGGGTCCGCGTGGTCGCGATCCGTCCCGACGCGGTCCGCACCGCGACACCGACCGAGTCGTGCCCGCGGTGGTCCAGCCGCTCGAGGCCGTCGAGCAGGAAGGGCGTCGCGTCGTCGGTGACGCGCACCGCGATGATGCCGCACATCTGGGGTCCGTTCGCAGGGAGGGGACTCCTGGTGGAGCCGGAGGTCGGCACCGACCGCCGCCGGGTCGGCCGCGCGTCCGGGACCGTCGGGCGGTCCGGGCCCGTCCTCGGATCAGGCGAGGACGGACGACGGGTCCGCGGGTCGACGGTTCGGGTACCGGACGGGGTACGCGGGCCTGCCCTCGGGGGAGGGCACGGCGGTCGGTGCACCAGAAGCGTCCCGCGGAGGGCACGGCCCTGACAACGGCGACCACCGCCTCTTGCGGTTCACCGCGCTCGCGGTGCGACCGGGCAGGACCCGGTGCGGACTCCCGCAAGGCGACCCACGTCGTCGACGGGGCGGGACGACGGAACGGGAGGCCCGGTACCAGCTGGTACCGGGCCTCCCGTTCCGTCGTGTGGTCGCGTCCACCGCGACCCGCGCCGATCAGGTGAGCAGCGCGACCAGGTGCGAGCGCGAGCGCGCACCGACCTTGCGGTAGATCTGCGTGAGCCGCAGCTCCACCGTGCGCTGCGACATGAACAGCGACGACGCGATCTCGCGGTTGCGGAACCCCTCGGTGACCTTCTGCACGACCGCACGCTCCTCGGCGGTCAGCGAGGTGAGCACCGTGGACGCGTCCGGGGCGCTGCGCGGCGCACCCGCCTCCTGTGCGGAGGCGACGGGACCCGAGCGGAACGACGACAGCGCACCGGAGGCGGGCATCGCCGCCGTCGGCGCCGGCGTCACGAGCGGACGGCGCAGGCCGGCCGCCTCGTACGCCGCGGCCGCCGCCGCTCCCAGCCGGGGACGCTCGGCGGCGGAGGCGATCGCCGCGAGCGCCGCGAACGTGCGAGCACGCTCGTACGGCGAGTCGTGCGGCTGGAACAGCTCGAGCGCACGTCGACGGGCGGTGTCACGCGTGGCGTCGTCGGCCACGAGCGCCAGGCTCCTGGCAAGCACGAGCGCGCCCCAGCGGGACGGGCGGGCGTGGTGGTCCGCCGCGAGGCGCGCCGTGACGGCGCGCGCGTCGTCCGTGCGGCCCAGTCGGACGTTCGCCTCGACGAGGTCCCCGAGGTGCCGCAGCACGGTCGGGTTCCGCAGCGGTCGGGCGATGGCGTCGGCCGCCTCGAGGGCGACCACGGCCTCCTCGGCCCGGCCGTCGAGCAGCAGGATCCGCCCGCGGAGCGCGTGCAGCCGGGCGGTGGTCGCCCAGAGCAGGTTCGTCGTGCGCAGTGCCAGGCAGCGGTCGATCACCTCGAGCGCGTCCTGTGAACGGCCCTCGGCGAAGTGCCGCCACGCCACCGCGATCGCCCGGGACGGTGCCGGTTGACGGGGTCCCGCCCCGGCGCCGTCCTCCCACGCGTCGATCGCGCGGAGCGCCTGCCGGTAGTTGCCGGACCGGAGCTCGTTCTCGGCGGTCAGGTACCGGGCCGCCTCGGTCCACACGGCCCGTGTCTCCATGCTGCGGGCCAGGACGAGCGCGAACACCCGTCGGGCGCTGCGGTACCGCTCCGCGGTGCTCAGGGCGTGCGCCACGAGGAGCAGGCCCGGGTCCGAGAGCGCGAGCAGCTCGGCGGTCGCCAGACCGTCGTACAGCTCGGTGTCCGGCGGGAGGGTCCCGTCGAGCGCCGCGACGAAGCAGCCCACGGCGCGGACGATCTCGACGGTGTGCGGCGACAGCGGGACGTCGAGCGCGTCGACCCGCGCGAGCAGGTCACGTGCCTGGTCGAGGTCCCACGTCTCGGCGCGGAAGCTCGCCACCATGGCGAGCAGTCCGGCGACGGCCCCCGCCTCGGCCGCGTCCGGCCCCACCGGGACGAGCAGCTCGTCGGCGTGCACGGTCTCCCCGCGCAGGTACTGCACGGAGTAGAGCAGCCGGAGCCGACGGACCTCGTCCTCGGTGTGCCGGAACGGTCCGATCGCGGCGAGGTACCGGGCGGCCAGACCGAGCAGGCGGTTGCCGAGCAGGAGTTCGACGACCCGGAGCAGTGCCGACCGCTCCAGCTCGCTGCCCGAGCCGACGTGGAGTGCACGCTCGGCGAGGGCGACGGCCGCCTGCGGGGCGCCGTCCGACACGTACCCGGCCGCGGCGTCGAGCAGGGCGACGACGTCGGGGACGTCGTCGACGAAGCTGCGGTGCCACGCGGCGGCTCGCGGGTCGGCGGTGGCGCTCGCCGCGGCGAGCTCGGCGTGCGCGGCCCGACGTGCCCGGGCGGGCATGCGCCAGTACAGGACCGAGCGGACCAGGGGGTCGCGCACGGTCACGGTCTGCCCGCGCACCGTGACGAGGCCGGCGTCCGCCAGCTCGTCGAGGGCGTCGCGGTCCCAGCCGGCCGTGCGGGCGACGGGCACGAGGGCGAGCCGCGCGAGGACGTCCAGATCTCGTCCCGCGTCGGTGCCGAGCAGACCGTCGCCGATCCGTCGTGCGGTGATCGCCTCGGCCGTCGCGGTCGGGCGCAGGGGCAGCACGACGGGCTCCGAGCCCGTCAGCTGGTCGCGACCGAGCACGTCCAGCTGCTCGCGCAGGGCACCGGGGTTGCCGCCGGTCTCCTCGGCGAGGACGGTCAGGACGCCGTCGTTCGCGTCGGACGGCGCCATCGTGCGTGCCGCCGCGAGGGCGTCGTCGGCACCGAGCGGCTCGAGCCGCAGGGTCGGCAGCGCCGCCAGCGGGCTGGTGGCCGGGACCGAACGGACCGTCACGACGAGCCGCAGCGCGGTCCCGGCGAGACGACCGGCGAGGAACGCGATGAGCTCCTGGCTCTCGGCGTCCATCAGGTCGAGGTCGTCGACGAGCACGAGCGTCGGCGGCAGCGTCAGCGTCTGCACGGCCTCGAGGAAGTCGTGCGCTGCCGCGAGACCGGAACCGGCCGTCCCGCTGGCGGTCTGCGGGGCGCCGGGTGCCGCGGTGTCCGCGGTCGCCGCGGCGTTCGCCTGCAGGAGCAGGGCGATGTGTGCCGAGGCGCGCGGGTCGTCCAGCGCGGTGAACAGGGACGTCACGCCGGCCAGGGGCCAACGGGACTCGCTCCCGTTGCCTCCGACCCGCACGACGGGGAGGGCGACGCGGTCTGCGACCGCGCCGAGGACGCTGCTGCGTCCGGAACCAGGGTCGCCGACGACGACCATCGCTGACTCACGAGGGAGTGCAGCGAGGGTCGCGATCCGGTCGACCTCGAGACGGCGACCGGTGAGTGCCATGACTCACCGGCCTCCGGGTCCGGGGACGGATGCGGCGGCGGGGACCCGTGCAGCGACACGGCGGGGAGCCGTGGCGACGGGGGACCGGTCGGCGGCACGGCGGGTGACCGTGACGACCGACGGACGTGTGGCGGCGACGGAGCGCGCGCCGTGGATGTCGATGATGTGATGCGGAGCACGAGTGAGGGTGCACTCGGTTCCGCGCGGGAACGATGAAGCCATCGTCTGTACCACCCCTCGGGTTAGGGTTTCGGGACGAAACACGACCGGTCCGGCCCTGCGCCCGGTCTAGGGAACCCGGCGCGTGGTGGACCTGTCGTCAGCGAGACTGTAACCCAGGTCGGAGCCTCGTTCGAGGGGGTCGACGCCCGGCGGCCCCGGCCCGTTGTCCCCAGTCCGGGGGGTGCTGCCGTGTGGTCCGGATGGAGCGCTCCGGCGGCCTCCACCTGAGTCGGGGTACAGCTGATCGGTGCACTCGGTGCAGGCAGGCGCGCCCGTCCGGGACGGCCCTCGTGCGGGGGGTCGGACGGGGTACGCGGTGGCTGCGCGGGTGCGGTCGCGTCCGACCGGGATCGGTCGGTTCGGCTGACAGCGGAACGGTCTGTCCGCGTGGGGACGCAGTGCGCTTCCCGGCGAGTCGCACGGGACCGGTGCCGGGGATCGGCGACCGGCGGTCGGCACCGGAGTCGGTGGTCGGCGCCCCCGTCGGCGGTCTCCGGGGTGCCGGTGGGTCGCCCCCGGGGATCGCGTCAGCGGCTGACGACGGCGACGACCGCGTCGTGGACGAGGCCGTTCGTCGCGAGGGCGCTGCCGTGCCAGGGGCCGGGGTCACCGTCGAGCGAGGTGAAGCGGCCGCCGGCCTCCTCGACGATGGGCACGAGCGCGGCGATGTCCCACGGCTTGAGGTCGGGCTCGCCGGCGACGTCGAGGACGCCCTCGGCGACGAGCATGTACGACCACATGTCCCCGTAGGCCCGGGTGCGCCACACCTGGCGGGACAGGTCGACGAGGGCGTCGAGGCGGTCGTCGTCGTCCCACTGCTGCAGGCTGTTGTAGCTGAGGCTCGCGTCGGCCAGGTCGGCGACGCCCGAGACGCGGAGCGGGCCGTCGGTCGAGTGTGCACCGAGCCCCTCGGCCGCCCACCAGCGCTTGCCGAGGGCCGGCGCGCTCACGACGCCGAGCACCGGCCGGCCGTCGACCGCGAGCGCGATGAGGGTCGCCCAGACGGGGACGCCGCGCAGGTAGTTCGCGGTGCCGTCGATCGGGTCGACGACCCACTGGCGGTGCCCCTCGCTCGTCGCCTCGGCACCGGTGTCGGCGGTCGTCTCCTCGCCGAGGAAGGCGTCGTCGGGACGCTCGGCGGCGAGCCGCTCGCGGAGGGCCCGCTCCACGGCCTGGTCGGCGTCCGTGACGTGCGTGCTGTCGGCCTTGGTCGTGACGTGCAGGTCCGCCGCGCGGAACCGCTCGAGGCTGATCGCGTCGGCGGTGTCGGCGAGGGAGCGGGCGAAGTCCAGGTCGGCGCTGAGGTCCACGTCCTCAGCGTAGCGGCCGGCCCCGGTGCGACCGTGGCACGCGGCGCCGGTGGCACGGTGGTCCCCTGCGACGCGGCGCCCGTGGCACGGTGGTCCCCTGGCACCGTGGGCCCGTCGGTGCGACCGTGGCAGGGTGGCGGTCGGCTCAGGCCGCGACGACCTCCTCTTCCTCGAGTCGGCCGACGGCGCGGTCACGGGCGATCCGGGTGCGGCGCGCGGCGAGGCCGTGCACGAGGACGCCGAGCAGGACCGCGACCACGAGCCAGAGGACGAGCACCAGGGACGCGCGGCCGAGGGAGGCGCCCGGGAAGTACACGAGGTCCTGGGCAGCCTCGAGCCAGGCGGCACCGCTCCAGAAGGTGTTCAGCGCGGCGAAGAACCCGGGCTGGAAGGTCGGCTGGAAGATCCCGCCGGAGCTCGTGAAGTTGAGCATCACGAAGAGCATCGTCAGGACCGGGGTCGTCCACCGGCCGAGCAGCGGGTGCAGGCCGACGCCGAGGGCGATGATCACCGCGTCGTACAGCCAGGCGAACAGGAAGACCTGCCAGCGGTGGTCCGGGACCACGCCGTACACGGGCCCGGCGACGACCGTGCCGATGCCGGCGACGACCGCGGCGGTCGCGGCGCCGACGACGACGGTCCACACCGCGCGGAACCGGGTGGCGAACGCGGCGACGGCGATCGCCGATGCGTAGCCGCCGACGCTCAGGCCGACGAGCATGAAGAACAGCCCCTGGCCGGTGGGGTCCTGGTCGCCGGTGGGGACGACGTCCCGCACGGTGAACGGCAGGTGCTGCCCGTAGGCGATCGGGAGGAAGACCTTCTGCGCCGCGGTCGCGGTCGTCTCGCTCGCGGCGGTCGAGACGTAGAGGGTCGCGCCGTCGGTGCCCGGGGCGTAGACGGCGGCGAGTTCGCGGTCCCGCACCTGCCGCTCGGCCTCGGCGGTCGAGTGCACGACGTGCGCGACGAGCTTGCCGTCGGACCCGTCGGTCACCGACTGCGCGAACACCTGCGTGGCGGCGCCCTGGCCGACGATCCCCACGGGGAGCTCGTGCGGCGACGGGGCGTGGAACGCGCCGAGGTAGGCCAGGGCCATGCCGACCGCGAGGAACAGCGGCACGAGGATGTGCGACCCGAAGCCCCGCAGCGAGCGGCCGAGGTGCTCCGGACGCAGCGCGGACGGCGTGGACGGGCGGCGCGGAGGCCGTGGCGCGGCGTGCTCGGCGTGGTGGGTCGGCGAGCGGGGGCCGTCCTCGGGGGCGACGATCAAGTTGTACTTTGCAACTTCAGACACGAGGGTCGACTGTACACCCGCGGGCGTCCCGGCACCGGGCCGGCGTCAGGGCACCCGGAACGACGCCCGCCCGACGTCCGGACACCCGGGGGACCCCCGGAGCCGCGGCCGGACCTCGGACGACGCCCGGCCGCGGTCAGACGGTGCCGGGGTCGTCCGCGCCCATGCCGGTGAGCAGCGCACGGAACGAGTCGAGCCGCTCGACGCCGGTCGGTCCGAGTTCGCCGTCCTGCACGCGGTCGACGATCTCCCAGTCGTGCGCCTGGGCCAACGGGATGCCGTCGGCCGGTTCGCGGACCGGGACCGCGTGCGACGCGAACGCCCGGAACACGTTGGCCGGGTCGACGTGCCCGAGGCCGAACGACCGCACGCCCGGGGTGTCGATGATCCAGCCGCCGTCCCGCACCCGCAGGGCGATCGACGACGACGAGGTGTGCCGACCGCGGCCGGTCACCGCGTTGACGACGCCCGTCGCCCGCGTCGACCCGGTCAGGGCGTTCACGAGCGTCGACTTGCCGACGCCCGAGTGCCCGACCGTGACGGTGACCTGGTCGTCGAGGACCTCGTGCAGCGCGTCGAACGGCACGTCGTCGGAGCGGCTCGTGACGATGCGGAGGTCCAGGCAGGCGAAGTGCGCCAGGAACGGTGCCGGGTCGGCGAGGTCCGTCTTCGTGATGCAGAGCACCGGGTCGAGCCCGGCGTCGAACGCGGCCACGAGGTAGCGGTCGATGAGGCGCGTCCGGGGTTCCGGGTCCGCGGCGGCCACGACGATGAGCATCTGGTCGGCGTTCGCGACGATGACGCGCTCGACCTCGTCGGAGTCGTCGGCGCTGCGGCGGAGCAGCGTGCTGCGCTCGTCGACCTTGACGATCCGCGCCAGGGACCCGGGCTCGCCGGAGGTGTCGCCGACCAGCGAGACCCGGTCACCCGTGACGACCGACTTCTTGCCGAGCTCGCGGGCCTTCGTGGCCGTGATGACCCGGCCCTCGCCCGCGCTGGCCCCGATCGACGCGGGTGCGCCGTCGGCGACGACTGCGCCGTCGTCCGCGGTGACGAGGACGCCGAACCGGCCCCGGTCGACGTTCGTCACCCAGCCCCGGGCCGCGTCGTCGTACGAGGGACGGACCTTCGTGCGCGGCCGGTTGCCCTTCGGGTTCGGACGGATCCGGACCTTGGACTCGTACTGGCCGTACGGCTCGTCCGCCTCGGTGTCGTCGCCGTCGACGTCGTCCCACCAGCTCACCGTGCACCTCCGGACGTCGCGACGAGCTCGGCCCACAGCTCCGGGAACTGCGGCAGGGTCTTCGCGGTGCAGCCGACGTCGTCGACGGCGACGCCGTCGACGACGAGGCCGACGATCGCGCCGGCCGTCGCCATCCGGTGGTCGTCGTACGCGGCCCAGCCGCCGCCGTGGAGCGGCGCCGGTTCGATCCGCAGGCCGTCGTCGAGTTCGTGCACCGCGCCTCCGCACCGGTTGACGTCAGCCGCGAGCGCGGCGAGCCGGTCCGTCTCGTGGCCGCGCAGGTGGCCGATCCCGGTGACCTCGCTCGGTCCGTCGGCCAGCGCCGCGAGCGCGACGAGCGCCGGGGCGAGTTCGCCGCCGCGCGTCAGGTCGAGCGTCACACCCGGGAGGGAGGCGCCACCCCGGACACCGACGCCGCCGTCGACGACCAGGTCGTCGCCGTCCCGCGTCACGGTCGCCCCCCACAGGGGCAGGAGCGTCTCGAGGTCGGCGCCGACCTGCGTCGTCTCGGTCGGCCAGGTGCGGATGCGGACCGTGCCGCCCGCGACGAGTGCGGCGACCGCGAACGGCGCCGCGTTCGACAGGTCCGGTTCGATGGTCACGTCGCGTGCCGCGATCGGCCCGGGGTGCACGACCCACTCGCCGACCGACGGTTGGTCGACACGGACGCCGCGGGCGCGGAGGGCGGCGACGGTCATGTCGATGTGCGGCAGGCTCGGCAGCCGCTCGCCCACGTGGGTGAGGTGCAGCCCCTCGGCGAAGCGCGGCGCGGACAGCAGCAGGCCGGAGACGAACTGCGAGGACGCACTCGCGTCGATGGTGAGCGCACCGCCCCGGACCGCGCCGGTGCCCGTGAAGGAGAACGGCATCGCGCCGTCGCCGTCGTCCGTGACGTCCACGCCGAGGTCGACGAGCGCCCGGATGACCGCGGCCATCGGGCGCTTCCGGGCGTAGGGGTCGCCGTCGATCGTGACGGGGCCGCTCGCGAGTGCGGCGAGGGGCGGCAGGAAGCGCATCACGGTGCCCGCGAGCCCGCAGTCGACCCGCACGCCGCCGTGCATGGGTGCGGGCGTGACGCGGAGGTCGGGGCCGTACGGGTTCGGGGCTGCGCCGGGCTCGGGGGCGACCTCGTCGACGCCGACGCCGAGCTGCCGGAGCGCGGCGACCATGAGCGCCGAGTCGCGGGAGTGCAGGGGCAGCCGGACGGTGGACGGTCCGTCGGCGAGGGCGGCGAGCACGAGCTCCCGGTTCGTCAGCGACTTCGAGCCGGGCAGGGCGACGTCGCCGCGCAGGGGCCCGCGGGCGAGGGGAGCGATCCACGGATCGGTCGGCTGGGAATGCGTCGTGTCGGCCATCGGTTCCCCAGGGTACTGAACGCACCGGGAGGACCATTGGCGACAGCAGTACTCGCACCAGCGCGGACGCGTCCGTCCCCGCTCGTGCTGCCCGCGACGTCCACCTCGCTCGGCCTAGACTGGGCCGCGATGACGACCGACGAACCGCAGGCAGCACCGCACGACCTGGTCGAGGCGACCGAGGAGCAGCTCGACGCGGTGTCGGAGGAGCGGGACGCGCTCGACGAGGACGGCGACGCGTCGTCCGCTGACGCAGACCTGTCCGGTGACGCGGACGACCTGTCCGGCGACGCAGACCTGACCGGCGACGACGACCTGCACCAGGACGCCGACGAGCCCGAGCCGGCCGACGAGAAGACCGTCTCCGAGCAGGAGCTGCGCGCCCTGTTCGAGGACCAGGCGCTGCCGTTCATGGACCAGCTGTACGGCGCCGCGATGCGCATGACCCGCAACCCGGCGGACGCGTCCGACCTGGTGCAGGAGACCTTCGTCAAGGCGTACGCCGCCTTCCGGCAGTTCCGCCAGGGCACGAACCTCAAGGCGTGGCTCTACCGGATCCTGACGAACACGTTCATCAACACGTACCGCAAGAACCAGCGGAACCCGTACCAGGGCACGATCGACGAGCTCGAGGACTGGCAGCTCGGCGGCGCGGAGAGCGTCACCCAGTCGGTCTCGGCCCGTTCCGCCGAGGCGGACGCGATCGACCACCTGCCGTCCTCCGCGGTGAAGGACGCGCTCCAGTCGATCCCCGAGGACTTCCGGATGGCCGTGTACTTCGCGGACGTCGAGGGGTTCTCGTACCAGGAGATCGCCGACATCATGAAGACCCCGGTCGGGACCGTCATGAGTCGACTCCACCGTGGTCGCCGGCTCCTCCGTGGGCTCCTGGCGGACCACGCACGCGAGACCGGCATCGTCCCGGACGCAGCGTCGACGGCGACGATGCGTGGACGGGGCCGCGGTGCCACGACGAAGAAGGCTGCTGCGACCGCTGGTCGCACGGACGGGAAGGACGCACGATGAGCGGCTGCGACTGCTCGAAGGCGAAGGCCGAGCTCGAGGAACTCCTGCACGACGAGCTCTGCCGCGAGGACGCCGCGGACATCCGCGAGCACATGGCGAACTGCGAGGACTGCACGAGCGAGCACCGCGTCGGCGTCGTCCTCATGGAGACGGTGAAGCGCGCGTGCGCCGAGACCGCACCGGAGCAGCTGCGCTCCGAGATCCTGGCGCGCATCCGGGTCGAGCAGGCGACGCACTGACGCCGTCGGCGGGGTCGTCACACGGCGGTCCCGCTCGGTAGGGTCGCCCCATGACCCGCACCGCAGAGTCGACCGCCACCTGGACCGACGCCGACGTCCGCGACGTCACGGCGCTCGTCCGGTTGCTCGGTCACGTCGTCGACGAACCCGAGATGCGCGGGCGGTTGGAACGGCTCACGCCCGAGGCCGGTCACCGGACGTGGTTGGTCCGTGACGAGGACGGCCGTGCGGTCGCGGTCGCCGGGGCGCAGCTCACGTGGTCCTACGCGAGCGACGAGCCGACGGCGCAGCTGCTGCTGCTCGTCGTCGACCCGTCGGACCGGAGGCGCGGCACCGGTTCCGCGCTCCTCGACACGTTCGAGACGTGGGCGCGGGAGCAGGGTGCGCGTCGCCTCAGCGCCGTGTCGGCCGCGGCCACGGACAGCGCGCACCGGTTCTACCAGAAGCGCGGCTACCACGAGGCCGGGGTCCGGTACACGAAGCTCGCCTGAGCCGGGACGGCGGAACGCCCCGTCCTGGAGCCCGACGGACTCCGGAACGGGGCGTTCCCCGGTCAGCGCGGTGCGCTCAGGACCCGAGCGCCGTGCGGATCACCTCGGCTGCCTCCTGCGCGGAGCGCTTCGACGACCCGGTGGCCGGTGCGGCACTCGCGGGACGCGACGCGACCGACAGCGGACGGCCGTCGAGGTGCGGCGACAGGTTCATGCACACGTACGGCCACGCGCCCTGGTTCTCGGGCTCCTCCTGGGCCCAGACCACCTCGGCGCCCGGGTAGCCGGCGAGCACGGACAGGAGCTCGTCGAGGGGGAGCGGGGCGAGCTGCTCGAGCCGGACGAGGGCCACGTCGGAGCGG
>Ga0308161_1002977_pt1 | contig 17162 bp, 20 predicted proteins | sample PhyFR2_FD_201034 | JGI IMG/M metagenome (GOLD analysis project Ga0308161, IMG submission 201034) | Phyllosphere microbial communities from UC Gill Tract Community Farm, Albany, California, United States - DLSLF.R2 | ecosystem: Host-associated > Plants > Phyllosphere > Unclassified | place: USA...
CGAGCGCGAGGCGGCCGACGAGACGGGACAGCGTGGGCATACATTCGGAAAGGGAAACGGGCTTGCCGTTTGGAGTGCCGGCGCCGGCGCAGGTTCAACCCCTGCGGCCGCGGTCCGGCCAGGCCCGACTCAGGCCGAGGGCTTGCGCGAGGTCAGCGCCATCAGCGCATCGAAATTGATCGGCTTGACCAGGTGATGGTCGAAGCCGGCTGCCATCGCATCCTTCTTGTCCTTCTGCTGGCCGTAACCGGTCAGCGCCACCAGTGTTGCCTTGGCTGTTTCGGGCATGCCGCGCAGCGTCGCCGCCACTTCATAGCCGGTCATGTCGGGCAGGCCGATGTCCAGGAAAACGATGTCGGGCCGGAAGCTGGCCGCGGTGGCGATGGCGTCCGTGCCGGTATTGCTGGTGGCAACCGTGTGGCCATTGATCTCCAGCAGCGCGCACAGCATGGCGGCGGAGTCGGCGCTGTCGTCCACCACCAGGATGCGGTAGCCATGCAGGGCGCCGGCAACGGCGGCCGCCGCTGCCGGCGCCGGCAGCGGGGCGCTTGCCATCACCGGCAACCTGACCTCGAAGGTGCTGCCCTGTCCTTCGCCCCGGCTGCTGACGGTCACCGTGCCGCCGTGCAGCTCGACCAGCTTGCGTACCAGCGACAGGCCGATGCCCAGGCCGTCCTGGACCCGGTCGGCCACATGCTGGGCCTGGGCGAACAGGTCGAAGATGCGCGCCGCATTGTCCGGCGCAATGCCGATGCCGTTGTCGGTGATGCGTATCACCAGCATGTCGCCTTCGAGCGCGGCGCTCAGCGTGACCTGGCCGCCCACCGGCGTGAATTTGGCGGCATTGTGCAGCAGGTTGCCGATGATCTGCGCCAGCCGCACATTGTCGCCATGCAGCGTCACGCTCTGCGGCGGCAGGGTGACCGACAGCGCATGCTGGCGCGACGCCATGATCGGCTGCACGGTTTCCAGCGCGGTGCCGATGAAGGCGGCCAGTTCGGTCGGTTCGCGCCGCAGGGTGATCTTGCCCTGGTTGATGCGCGAGACATCCAGCAGGTCGTCGACCAGGCGCACCAGGTGGTTGGTCTGGCGGATGATGGTCTGGCGCGCCTGCTCCTGCTGCTGCGGCGCGTCGTTGCCGAGCTGGCGCAGCAGCTCCACCGCATTGCGGATCGGGCCCAGCGGATTGCGCAGCTCGTGCGCGAGCGTGGCCAGGAATTCGTCCTTCTGGCGGTCGGCGTCGCGCAGCTGCCGTTCCACCCGGCCCAGGCGCAGCAGCGCCCGCACATTGGCCACCAGTTCCTCCGGCTCGATCGGCTCGAACAGGTAGTTGTCGGCGCCGCCGTCCAGGGCGCGGATCTTGTCGGCGCTGGACAGGTAGGACGCCGAGGTCTGCAGCACCAGGATCGAGCTGGTGGACCCATCCTGCTTGAGCATGCGGCATACCTCCATGCCATGGATGTCGGGCAGCTTCATGTCCAGCAGCACCAGGTCGGGATGATGCTCGTTGGCCATCTGCAGGGCTTCGCCGCCGCTGGCGGCCTCGATCACCTTCAGCCCGGCGCGCGTCAGGATGCGCGTCTTGGCATAGCGGGCGCCGTCGTTGTCGTCGACATTCAGCACCAGGGGTTCATGCATGCTTGCACTCATAAAGCCGGCCGCCTCACAACGGACTCTCCTTGTTTGTCTGCGTGCCAGCGCCGGTCAGGTAGTCCAGCGTGGACAGCAGTTCCAGTCGTGACAATGGCTTGATGTAATAGGCATCGGCGCCCAGCGCCAGGCCCTTGCGCTTGTCGTCGGTCTCGGTGGCCAGCACCACCGGCACCCGCGCGCGGCGCTGGTCGCTCTTGATATCGGCCAGCCAGCGCCAGGTTTCTTCGCCCTTCAGGCTCACATCCAGCAGCACCGCCGCCGGCTCCTGCGCCAGCCACTGCTCCTCGGCTTCCCGGACGCTTGCCGCATGCACCGGCCGGAATGCCGAGCCATGCAGGAAGCGCTCGTACAGCAGGCGGGTGGATTCGTCATCTTCCACCACCAGCACCGGGCGCCGCCCGTCGGTCATTCCAGCCTGGCTGCCGGCGGCGTCCACCGGCGACGCGGCCGGCTCCGGCAGCGCCGCATAATGCAGCGGCAGCACCACCGAAAAGGTCGACCCTTCGCCCAGCGTGCTTTGCAGTTCGACCCGCCCGCCCAGCAGCGCGGCCAGTTTGCGGCATAGCGGCAGCCCCAGGCCGGTGCCCTTGACCCGCTTCTGCAGGCGGTTCTCGACCTGGGTGAATTCCTCGAACACCAGCTGCTGGCTTTCCTTGGGGATGCCCACGCCCGTATCGCGGACCGACAGCCGTACCGACTGCTCCGACGGCATGGCAACGGCGCTAATCCGGACTTCGCCGGCGTCGGTGAACTTCAGCGCGTTGGAAATGAAATTGCGCAGGATCTGCGACAGCTTGGCCTCGTCGGTGTACAGGGCCGGCACGCCGACCGGCTCGTCGAATTCCAGCCGCACGGACTCGCTGACCAGCAGCGGGCGCAGCATGCCGCGCAGCGCCGAAAACAACTCGGCCACCTCGAATTTGCCGGGACGGATGTCGATCTTGCCGGCTTCGATCTTGGCCAGGTCGAGCAGGTCATTGACCAGTTCCGACAGGTCTTCCGCGCCGCGCAGGATGAAGGTGACCTGCTTTTCCTGCTCGGTCGTGAGTTCGCCGTCGACCCGGTCCAGCAGCAGCTTCGACAGCGCCCGGATCGAACTGAGCGGCGTGCGGAATTCATGGCTCATGTTGGACAAGAAGCGCGACTTCATCTCGTCTGCGCGGCGCAGGTGGCCGGCCTTTTCATCCAGTTCGGCATACAGCGCCACCACGCCGCGATTGGTGTCTTCCAGCTCGCGCGTGAGCTGCAGCAGTTCTTCCTGTCTCGCCTTGAGTTCGGCCAGCGTGGACAGCAGTTCGCGGTTCTGCTGCTGCACCTCGGTCAGCGTGGCTTCAGCCGGCAATGCCGCCAGGCGCGCGCCGATGTCGCCGATCAGCGCCGGCGTGAGCAGCCGCGCCTGCGCCGGAAAGAGCTTCTTCAATTCCACCAGCGTCCCGCCGGGGCCGGTGTCGACCGTGAAGCGGTCCATCAGCCGCTGCGCGCCCAACAGGCCCATGCCCATGCCGGTCGGCGACTTGTACTGTCCCGCCAGGATGGCGTCGAGATCGGCGATGCCGCGGCCATGGTCTTCGATGCGGATGTTCAGCACCTGCGGCGCGGTTTCGCCCTCGATCAGGAATTCCACGCGGCCCGGCGCGGCATAGTTGAATACATTGCGCGCGATTTCCGACACCGCGGTGGCAATGCGCGCCTGGTCCTGCATGCCAAAGCCGCACAGCGCCGCGATCTGGCGGGCGCGCTGCCGGCAGGCCACCACATCGAACTCGGCCTGGATGCCCACGGTGAGGATGCGCTTGGTCATCTGCGGCTACTCCCGGTTCCTGTGCGCCACCACCACGCTGACATCGTCGCGATGGCGGGCGTGGTCGCGGTACAGCACCGCGGCGATCAGGGAAGGATGATGCCGCAGGAGGCCGGGATAGCGTTCCAGGTCCCAGCGGGTGGCCAGGCCGTCGCTGTGCATGATCAGGATGTCGTCGTCGCCGAAGTCCATCCGGAATTCCTGCACCTTGCGCATATTGCTGCCCACGATGCCATTGTGCGACACCAGATGCCGGGAGGTCCCTGCCGCATGCAGCGAGACGCTGATGTTGCCGATGCCGGCGAAGCGCAGGCTGCCTTCGGCCGGATTCAGGCAGGCCACCGCCAGCGCGGCGCCGCGCGTGCCGTGCAGGGCGGCGTGAGCGCGCTGCAGCAGTGCTTCCGGCACGAACGTCGCCTGCGCATCCACCAGGGCCACCGCCGCCTGGGAAGCGCGGGCCGCCTCCGGGCCGTGGCCGAGGCCGTCGGCCACCATCAGCAACAGCTCGGTATTCTTGCAGGCAGCGCCCCAGGCGTCGCCGCAGACATGCTCGCTGGGCAGGGGCAGGCAGACGGCGCCCACCGTCCATGGCGTCGACGGCGGAGCAGCAGCCCAGACCGCCATGCGCAGCACGGTGCCGTGATTGCGGTCGGTGTAGAGGTCGAATTCATCCGCCACCCGCTGCATGGCGCCCAGGCCCACGCCATAACTGCCGGCGGTGGACATGCCGTCGCGCATGGCCAGGTCCAAGTTGGCGAAGCCCGGCCCCTTGTCGATGGCCAGGATCTCCATGCCCAGCGTGCCGTCGCGCGCCAAAGGCCGCAGCAGGATGTCGCCGCTGCCGGCATGCTTCAGAATGTTGGTGGCGGCCTCGGTGATCACCAGGGCTGCCTTCCCGGCCACGGTTTCATTGAAGCCGAGCGTGCCGGCCAGGGTATTGCCGGCGCGCCGCACGGCGGCGATGCCGCTACTCTCGGTGACCGGGTGGATGGTCTGGGGTGCCAGGGAGTTCAAAACAGCTTCCACTTCGCGATGCGTACCGTCGTGCCCTGGCCGGGCGCTGTAATCAGTTCGAAATCGTCGGCCAGGCGGCGCGCGCCGCCCAGTCCCAGGCCCATGCCGTTGCCGGTGGTGTAGCCATCCGTCAGCGCCAGGTTCACGTCCGCGATGCCGGGCCCCTGGTCGATGAAGCTGAGGATGACGCCGCGCCGGCCGCCGTCGGTCACTTTCTCGATATGCGCCTCGCCGCCGCCGCCGTAGCGCAGCGTGTTGCGCCCGAGTTCGCTGGCCGCGGTGATCATCTTGGTCTGCTCGATCAGGGAAAAACCGATGGACACCAGGCACTCGCGCAAGGTCTGGCGCATGCGCACCACGTCTTCGTCCGCGCGCAGCGGAACCACCTTCACATCGATGTCGTTGCCAATCAAGACGTTACCTTTCGTGCAGGCTGCAGGCCCGAATCCGGCATGCAGTCAGCCTCATGAAAAACTGCCCAGTTTCAACATGGTCATGCCGCGTTCGACATTCAGGGCGGTCTTCACGCCTTCCAGTGTCAGGCCCAGTTCGACCAGGGTGATGGCCACTGCGGGCTGCATGCCGACCAGTACCGTGTCCGCATCCAGAATTTTCGCCATTGCAGCAATGTTGTTGATCATCCGGCCGATAAAAGAATCTACCAGATCGAGCGCGGAGATATCGATCAGCACGCCCTTGGCACGATCTTTCACAATACGGGTGGTCAGGTCGTCCTGCAGCGTCATTGCCAGACGGTCATGCATGTCGACCTGGATGGTGACCAGCAGCAACTGGCCCATTTTCAATATTGGGATACGCTCCATGCGAACCTCAGCGGTCTTTCTGGACAATGACGGAACCGGCGCGCTGCAGCGCCACCAGGAAAGCATCGGCCAGGGTGGCCTTGGTGATCACGTCTTCCAGGTTCACGCCCAGGTGGACGATGGTCTGGGCAATTTGCGGGCGGATGCCGCTGATGATGCAGTCCGCACCCATGAGCCGCGCTGCCGCCACGGTTTTCAGCAGGTGCTGCGCCACCAGGGTGTCGACGGTCGGCACGCCGGTGATGTCGATGATGGCGATCGAGGCGCCTGTGTCGACGATTTTTTGCAGCAGGCTTTCCATCACCACCTGGGTGCGGGCGCTGTCCAGGGTGCCGATCAGCGGCAGCGCCAGCACGTCTTTCCACAACTGCACGACCGGCGTCGACAGTTCCAGCAGCTCCTGCTGCTGGCGCATGATGACCTGCTCGCGGGATTTCTGGTACGACTCGACAGTAAACAGGCCCAGCTTGTCGAACAGCGAATTGGTCGCCATGATTTCAGTCACCAGCGTGGCCGGGTCGCCCGACATTTCGGTCTGCAGGTAGGAGGTCAGCGGCTCCTTCAGCGAAAACACGAAGTTGGCGGTTTCGATCGAGCTGTAGCCCTGGCGCACCCGGTTGGCCGAGATGTCGCCCAGCAGTTGACGCGCCTCCTGCCACGCGCTGGAGTCGATGTCGGCGCTGCCGGCGTTCCTCAGCGTCGTGCCGACCAGGCTGAGGAAGCGGCTGGCCTGCTGGCGAAGTTCGGTTTCGGCATGCGCATCGCGGCGGCCGATGCGGGAAATCAGTGAAGCCAGCCAGCCTTCCAGCAGTTTTTCCTGGTGTTCAATGATGATGTCGCCCAGACGGCTGGTTTCATTTCGCATAGCGGTTCCTTGTAAGTGCATGTGCCATTGAGGCCAGGGAGGGAGGCATGACATGCATGCCATAAGGCAATAGTCATGGGCATTATAAAAGATGCAGCAAGGTTTCAGAGGAACGTTATTGTAAAAATGGACATTCCTTTAGTTCGCGCAATAGGGCAGCGCGTTAAATTCTTGCAATATTTGATGGGTCTGATTCTATGCGGGGGCGCCGGAATGACGTTCGCCGCACACCGGGCAGGCCGGATTGCGTGATATCCGTATACTGGTCCATTCCATGGCCATCGCGTCGAGCAGCAGCAGGCGACCGGCCAGGGGCTCGCCCAGGCCGGCCAGGAGCTTCAGCGCCTCGGCGGCCTGCATGGTGCCGATGATGCCCACCAGCGGCGCGAACACGCCCATGGTGGCGCACTGGACTTCCTCGAATTCCTGGTCGGGCGGGAACAGGCACGCATAGCAAGGCGCGTCCGGGCGGCTGCTGTCGAAGACCGAGATCTGGCCGTCGAAGCGGATCGCCGCACCCGACACCAGCGGCACGCCGGCCGCGACACAGGCGGCATTGACCGCATGGCGGGTGGCGAAATTGTCGCTGCAGTCCAGCACCACGTCGGCTTCGGCCGTCAGCGCGCGCAGGCGCTCGCCTTCCAGCCGCTCGGTCAGGGCAAGCACTTCCACTTCGGGATTGATGCCCGCCAGGGTCAGCCTGCCGGACTGCGCCTTCGGCTGGCCGACCCGGTCGGTGGTATGCAAAATCTGCCGCTGCAGATTGGTCAGGTCCACCGTGTCGTTGTCGACCAGCGTGATGCGGCCGACGCCGGCCGAGGCGAGATAGAAAGCGGCGGGCGAGCCCAGCCCGCCGGCGCCGATCACCAGCGCGTGCCCGGCCAGCAGTTTTTCCTGGCCCTCGATGCCGATCGGGTCGAGCAGGATATGGCGGGAATAGCGCAGCAGTTGTTGGTCGTTCATGGATGGGGCAGGCCTGAAAAAACAAGGCCGCATCGCTGCGGCCTGTGGGATTGCTGCGGAGATTACTTCTTGCCGTCGTTCTTCTTCGGCTCGTCCGGGTCGTTGATGCTGGGTTCCTTCTTGTTCTCCACGACCTTTGCCTTGGCGACCTGCACCGGCAGGCCCTTCAGGTGGTTGAGCGCCTGCGCCAGCTGGAAGTCGTCCTTGCTGCCGAACTCCAGCGGCTTGCGCTTCTTGTCCAGCGCTGCCAGGCGCTGTTCCTCCTCCAGCTCATCGACCTTGTTGCGCACCTCGGCTTCCTTGTCCTTGTCGTTCAGCAGGTGCTTGGTCAGGTCGGCTTCGCGCAGGCGCAGGCTGTTCAAGCCATCGCCTTCCGGGGTTTCGTCGACCATCAGGTCGGGCACGATGCCGCGGGCCTGGATCGAGCGGCCGTTGGGGGTGTAGTAGCGGGCGGTGGTGAGCTTGACCGCGGTGTCGGCGGAGAGCTGGCGGATGGTCTGCACCGAGCCCTTGCCAAAGGTCTGGCTGCCCATGATGGTGGCGCGCTTGTAGTCCTGCAGTGCGCCGGCCACGATCTCGGACGCCGATGCCGAACCGGAGTTGACCAGCACCACCATCTTCACGTTCTTCACCGCATCCGGCAGTTTCGACAGCGGATCGCTCAGCGAGCGGGTGCCGTAGAACTCGCGCCGGGCATAGAAGGTGGCCTTGGAGTCCGGCAGCTGGCCATTGGTCGAGACGATCGCCACGTCCTTGGGCAGGAAGGCGGCGGAGACGCCGATCGCGCCCGGCAGCACGCCGCCCGGATCGTTGCGCAGGTCCAGCACCAGGCCCTTGATGTTCGGGTCCTGGGCGTACAGGGCGCTGATCTTCTTGGCCATGTCCTCCACCGTCGGTTCCTGGAACTGCGATACCCGCACCCAGGCGTAACCGGGTTCGATCAGCTTGGACTTGACGCTCTGCACCCGGATTTCCTGGCGCACGATGGTGATCAGCACCGGCTTGTCTTCTTCCTTGCGCGCCACCGTCAGCGTGATCTTGGTGTTGGGCTCGCCGCGCATGCGCTTGACGGCCTCGTCCAGCGTCATGCCCTTGACCGGCGTGCTGTCAAGCCGGGTGATCAGGTCGCCGGCTTTCAGTCCGGCCTTGTAGGCGGGCGAATCCTCGATCGGCGAGATGACCTTCACATAGCCGTCTTCCATGCCGACCTCGATGCCGAGGCCGACGAACTTGCCCTGGGTGCCTTCGCGCAGTTCCTTGAAGGCTTTCTTGTCCAGGTAGGCCGAATGCGGGTCGAGCGACGCCACCATGCCGGAAATGGCCTCGGTCAAAAGCTTCTTGTCTTCGACATTCTCGACATAATCGGACTTGATCAGGCCGAACACGTCGGCCAGCTGGCGCAGTTCATCGACCGGCAGCGGGGCGCCGGCATTCTTCTGCGCCAGCGCGTCGAATTGCATCGAGCCGACGACGCCGGCAAGCATGCCCAGACCAATAAGACCGAAGTTCTTGAATTTGCTGCTCATGTGTCACCTGGAAGTTACCCAACCGAGAGGATCGAAGGCGCGGCCCTGATGCCGCATTTCAAAGTATAAACCCGATTGTTCGTTGCCGCCGCTATTGCCTGCACTGGCAATGACCTCGCCGGCCCTGACCGCATCGCCCGGCCGCTTCAGAAGCGACTGGTTATTGCCATAGATGCTCATGTACTGGCCACCATGATCGACGATGATCAGGTTGCCGAAACCGCGCAGCCATTCGGCGAATACCACCCGGCCGCCGGCCACTACCTTGACCTCGGCGCCTTCGGCGGCCTTGATGAACAGCCCCTTCCAGCTCGGGCCGTCGCCGCGGCCGCCGCCGAAACGGGCCGCGATCTCGCCATGCACAGGCATCGCCATCTGGCCGCGCAGCGCCGGGAAGGAGGCCGGGAAGATGCCGGCCGGCGGCGCCGGCGGTGGCGGCGGCAGTGCCCGCTCCCGTTCCCGCTTGTTGGCAGCCAGGTTGGGGTTCTCGTCGGCGTCGATCGCATCCGGATTATTCGCCGGCAGCGGTTTGCCCTTGCCCGCATTGTGCGCCTGCTGTTCCCGCTGCCGCTTTGCGGCCGCTTGCTGCTCGCGCAGCTTTTCCTGGCGTGCGCGTTCGGCGGCGGCGGCCGCCAGCTGCTGCTGGCGCCGTTTTTCGGCGGCGATTTCGGCGCGCCGCTGTTCCTCGATCATCCTGGCCAGCTTGTCGACCAGGCCGCCCAGGCGCTGCTCGTCGCGCTGGATGTTGCCGACTTCCTTGCGCTGCTCGCCCAGCTTGTTCGACAGCTGCGCCACCAGCGTGGCGCGCTTGGCCTTTTCCCGCTCCAGCAGGGCTTTCTGGTCGCGCTGCTCGAGCGCGATTTCATCCAGCTCGTCCTTGGCGTCCTGGGTGTCGGCCTTGTTCTTTTCCACCGCCGCCACGTCGGCGCGCAGCGATTCGATCAGCCTGGCCTGTGCCTGCGACACATAGCCCAGGTATTGCAGGTCGCGGTTGATGCGGTTCGGATTGTCGCCCGACAGCAGGAGCTTGATGCGGTCCTCGCCGCCGGCCATGTGCTGCTGGCGCAGGAGCCGCGACAGCCGCGCCTTCTGGGCGTCGACCTCCTTCGTCAGCTGCGCCAGTTCCTTCTGCAGGCGGGCGATGCGGGCGGCCGTGTCCTTCTGCTCGCGGGCGAGGTCGTACAGCGCGCGGTTGGCGTCGGAGATCGCCGCTTCGGATTCGGACAGCGCATCGGCCGCGTCCTCCTTGGCGCTCTCGGTGCGGGTGATGTCGCGCTTCAAGGCCGTCAGCTTCTGCTGCAGCACGGCGCGTTCGGCCTCGGCGGCCTGTTTCTGCCGGGTGCGCTCGGTCAGCTTGGCGGCGCCGCCCGGGCCGGCCGCCAACAGCAGCGCCAGGCCCAGCGCGGCGCCGCGCCATCGTTGAACAGTCACTTATTGTCTCGGGAAGGATTACTTGGCCTTGCCCTGGCTGGCGACCGCCTGCATCGCCGCGGCAATCGCGTCGGCGTCGCCGAGGTAGTAGCTGCGGATCGGTTTCAGGTCGGCATCGAGTTCATACACCAGCGGCTGGCCGTTCGGCACGTTCAGGCCGACGATGTCGGCGTCGCTGATGCCGTCGAGCATCTTGATCAGCGCGCGCAGGCTGTTGCCGTGGGCCGAGATGATGATGCGCTTGCCGGCCTTGATGGCCGGCGCGATTTCCTCGTCCCAGGCCGGCATCACGCGCGCCACGGTGTCCTTCAGGCATTCGGTCAGCGGGATCTGGTCGCGCTGCAGGCCGGCGTAGCGCGGGTCGTTGTAGGAAGCGCGCGGATCGCTGGCGTCGAGCGGATTGGGCGGCGTGTCGTAGCTGCGGCGCCATACCAGCACCTGCTGGTCGCCGTACTTGGCGGCGGTCTCGGCCTTGTCCAGCCCCTGCAGCGCGCCATAGTGGCGCTCGTTCAGGCGCCAGTCGTTCTTCACCGGCAGCCACATCAGGTCCATTTCGTCGAGCGTGATCCACAGGGTGCGGATGGCGCGCTTGAGAACCGAGGTGTAGGCGACGTCGAAGGACAGGCCGGCCTCCTTCAGCAGCTTGCCGGCGTGGCGCGCTTCGGCCATGCCTTTCTCGGTCAGGTCGACATCGGTCCAGCCGGTGAAGCGGTTTTCCAGATTCCAGGTGGATTCGCCGTGGCGCATCAATACGATTTTGTACATGGGGCTTCTATGGTCTATGGGGAAATGGGGGGCAAATGCGGACAAATGCAGGTTTTGAATTGTAAACCGACTTCTATTTTATAATGTCGCGCTCTTTTGGCTGTTCCATCCCAATCCAACCGGTTTCCTCCCGATTCCACCTACTGACGGCAAGCTTGTGAAATTCTTCATTGACAATATCTGGCTGATCGCACTGGCCCTGTTATCCGGCGGCGCGCTCTTTCTGCCCACCCTGCAGCGCGGCGGCGCGCGTCTCTCCCTGCTGCAGGCCACTCAAATGCTGAACCAGGGCAAGGGCGTGATCCTGGACATCCGCGACCAGGATGAATTCGCCGCCGGCCATATCCGCGACGCCCGCCACATCCCGCTGAAGGACCTGAAGGCGCGCATCAGCGAACTGGACAAGTTCAAATCGAAATCCGTAATCGTTGTATGCTCCTCCGGTGCGCAGTCGGCCCGCGCGGCCAGCCAGTTGAAGAGCGCCGGCTTTTCCGAAGTCTACAGTCTCGATGGCGGCCTGGCCGCGTGGCGGGCACAGGGCCTGCCGACCGCGAAATAATCAAGGAACAACATCATGACCGCGCATGTTCTCATGTACAGCACCGGCGTCTGCCCTTATTGCGTGATGGCGGAACGCCTCCTGAAAGCCAAGGGCGTCGACGAGATCGAAAAGGTCCGCATCGACCTCGATCCCGAACAACGTAATCACATGATGCAGAAAACCGGCCGCCGCACCGTGCCGCAGATCTACATCGGCGACACCCATGTCGGCGGCTTCGACGACCTGTCCGCGCTCGACCGGGCCGGCAAGCTCGAACCGCTCCTGCGCGGCGAATAAGCAACCACCTTCATACACAGAAAGAAGTCCATGTCCGACGAAAACCTGCAACCCGTATTCCAGATCCAGCGCGTCTACCTGAAGGATGTCTCGCTCGAGCAGCCGAATTCCCCGACCATCTTCCTCGAGCAGGAAGCGCCCAACATGGAAGTGGCGGTCGATGTCGGCGCCGAGCCGCTGGCCGATGGCATCTTCGAATCCACCGTCACCATCACCGTGACCGCCAAGATCAAGGACAAGGTTGCCTTCCTGGTCGAATGCAAGCAGGCCGGCATCTTCGAGGCCCGCAACATCCCGGCCGAGCAGCTCGACCCGCTCCTGGGCATCGGTTGCCCGAACATCGTGTACCCGTACCTGCGCGCCAACATCGCCGACCTGATCACCCGCGCCGGCTTCCCGCCGGTGCACCTGTCGGAAATCAATTTCGAGCTGTTCTACCAGCAGCGCCTGCAGGCGCTGGCCGAGCAGCAGGGTCAGCAGGCGGGCGGCGCCGGCATCGTGATGCCGGACGGTTCGCAGGCCAAGCACTGAGCACTGCAATGAAACGCCGTATTGCCTGCGCCGCGGCCCTGGCTGCCCTGGCCGCCACGCTGGCGGCGCCGGCGGCGCGCGCTGCCGAGTTCAAGTCGGTGGGCGCCGCGCCCGCCATCCTGTACGACGCGCCGTCCGAACGCGGCCGCAAGATGTTCGTCGCGCCGCGCGGCATGCCGGTGGAAGTGGTGCTGAGCTATGGCGAATGGACCAAGGTGCGCGATGTCGCCGGCGACCTGTCCTGGATCGAGGCCAAGGCGCTGGACAGCCGGCGCCATGTGGTCGTCAGCGCGGCCGGCGCCAAGGTGCGCGCCAGCGCCGATGAGGCCGGCGCCGTGGTATTCACCGCCGACAAGGGCGTGCTGCTGGAACTGGCCGAGCCGATTTCATCGGGCTGGGTCAAGGTGCGCCATCGCGACGGCCAGGGCGGCTATATCCGCGCCGCCGACATCTGGGGCGACTGAGTCAGCGTGAAGATCACGGTATTGGGCGCTGGCGCCTGGGGCACCGCGCTGGCATTGTCGCTGGCTGCCCGCCATGACGTGCTGCTGTGGGGACGCAACCGGGAAGCCATCGGCCGCATGGCCGCCGCGCGCGAGAACCACGATTATCTTCCCGGTTTCGGACTGCCGCCGCAGCTGCGGCTTTCCAGCGACCTGCCCGAAGCGCTGGCCCATGTGGCCGCGCCCGATGCGCTGCTGGTCGTCGCCACTTCGGTGGCCGGCCTGCGGCCGCTGGCCATCCAGCTCAAGGCTTGCGCCATCCCGAACATCGTCTGGCTGTGCAAGGGTTTTGAAGAAGAAACCCGGCTGCTGCCGCACCAGGTGGTGCGCGACGTGCTGGGCGCGGACCTGCCCGCCGCGGCGCTGTCCGGGCCTTCCTTTGCCCAGGAAGTGGCGCAAGGCCTGCCGTGCGCGCTGACGGTGGCTTCGGCCGACGCCGACCTCTGCGAACGGGTGGTGGCGGCGCTGCACGGCGGCGCCATCCGGGTCTATTCCACCGACGACATGGTCGGCGTGGAAGTCGGCGGCGCGGTCAAGAACATCCTGGCGATCGCCACCGGCGTGGTCGACGGCCTGGGCCTGGGCCTGAATGCGCGCGCCGCGCTGATCACCCGCGGGCTGGTGGAAATCTCAAGGCTGGGCGTGGCGCTCGGCGGCCGTCCCGAAACCTTCATGGGCCTGACCGGCATGGGTGACCTGATCCTCACCTGCACCGGCGACCTGTCGCGCAACCGCCGTGTCGGTCTCGGCCTGGCGCAGGGCAAGCCGCTGGACGTCGTCGTGGCCGAACTGGGCCATGTGGCCGAAGGGGTGCGCTGCGCCCGGGCGGTGCGGGAACTGGCGGCGCAATACGGGGTAAGGATGCCGATCGCCAGCGCGGTGGCCGGCGTGCTGTTCGACGGCGATGCGCCGGATGCGATGGTGGCACGCCTGATGGCGCGCGACCCGCAGCCGGAGCAGGGCTGAACGGCGCTGCCCCGGCATGCCGAAAGCGCTTTAGGGCTTGGTGCCGGCCGGACCGCCGGTATTGACCGGCCGGTTCAGCAGCACTGTCATCAGCACCGAGGCGTTTTCCCTGGCATGCAGCGCATGCGGCACCTTGGGCGCGAGATAGACCATCTGGCCCGGACCCAGCGTTTGCCGCTTGCCGTGGGCTTCCAGTTCAATGCTGCCTTCCAGGCATTGCAGCGTCACATCGCCTTCCACCCAGTGTTCAGGCATCGATTTGCCCGCCTGCAGCACCAGGCGCATCAGCTCCAGATGCTCGGTTTTCAGGAAGGCCGTGGAGACCGCGCTTTCCAGTTGATCGCCCAGGGGCGCGATATTGATCAAATCGCCAGAGGCGGCATGGGGCAGGGACATAAACGTTCTCCCAAAGCAAAAACCTTAGCCTACATTGCTGCCCGAGGATGGCATTGCGCATGATCGAGTCGTTTTGAACTAGCCGCGGCACTTTGCTACTACTATTGCTGTCAGAGAAGATGCAAGAAAGAATGATTGCCTGAGCCTGCGGTCGCGGCAATTGTTACGGCTCTATTTCTTTATGTCATTTTCTTGTTTTCCCTGCATGCCGCCCCGGTACTGCCCTTATACTTTCACTTCTCCTCACCTGTAACCAATTCCATGCTCAAGTCTTCTGCTTCTGTTTCCCGGCGCGCACTGGCGCGTGGCTTTACCCTGATCGAAATCATGGTGGTTGTCGTCATCATGGGCATCCTGGCCGCGCTGGTGGTGCCCAAGCTGATGGGGCGCACCGACGACGCCCGCATCATGGCGGCGCGCCAGGACATTTCCACGCTGATGCAATCGCTCAAGCTGTACCGGCTCGACAACCAGCGTTATCCGACCACCGAACAGGGGTTGCAGGCGCTGGTCACCAAGCCCACCAACGGCCCGGCCGCCAACGGCTGGAAGCAGGGCGGCTACATCGACAAGCTGCCCAAGGACCCATGGGGCAATCCCTACCAGTACCTTTCCCCCGGCCTGCGCGGCGAAGTCGACGTGTTCTCGCTGGGCGCGGACGGCCAGCCAGGCGGCACCGGCAACGATGCCGACATCGGGTCGTGGGATCTCTGACCTGCCACCGGGCCAGCCGCGCGCAGCGCGGCTTCACACTGCTTGAATTGCTGGTGGTGCTGGTCATTGCCGGCATTACGCTGGGCATCGTGTCCTTCAATGCCATGCCCGGCCCGCAGCAAAACCTGAAAGACGACGCACAGCGCATCGCGCTGCTGCTGCAACTGGCGCGCGACGAAGCCATCGTGCGCGACCGCCCGATCGCCTTCGAGGCCGACAGCGAAGGCTACCGCTTCCTGCAGCGCGAGGAAAAAGCCTGGCAGCCGCTGCGCGCGGACGACATGCTGCGCCCGCGCCAGTTCAAGCGCGCGCCGGTGACCCTGCTGGTGTTCCCGCCGCCGGATGGCAATGCCGGTCCGCTGCGCATCGTGTTCGGCCGCGAGCCGGTGCAGCAGCCCTTCGTGCTGACCCTGGCGCTGGCCGATACCAGCGTGGCCATCCGCGCCGATGGCATCGGCCACTTTACCGTTGACTGAGATGCCCGCCCCGACCACAGCACTTGCGCGCCATGCCGGCTTCACCCTGCTGGAAGTGCTGGTGGCGCTGGCCATCGTCGGCACCGCGCTGGGTGCGAGCCTGCGCGCGGTCGGCAGCCTGACCCAGAACAGCAACGACCTGCGGGCGTCGCTGATGGCGACCTGGTCGGCGGAAAACCGGCTGTCGCAGATCCGCATGGCCAAGGAGTGGCCGCCGCTGGGCAACCGCAGCTTCGAGTGCCCGCAGGGCGAGCTGGCGCTGGTCTGCCAGGAAAGCGTGTTCGCCACGCCCAATCCGGCGTTCCGCAGGGTGGAAGTGAGCGTGGTCGATGCCGCCAGCCCCGAGCGGCGCATCATCAAGCTGACCCAGGTGGTGCCCAATGGCCTCTAGAAGACATCAATACCGACAGCGCGGCGTTGCTGTGGTGACGGCGCTGCTGTTGACCACGCTGGCCGTGACCATCGTGGCCAGCCTGTTCTGGCAGCAGCAGGTGCAGGTGCGCTCGATCGAGAACCAGCGGCTGCAGCTGCAGAAGCAATGGATAATGCGCGGCGCGCTCGACTGGGCGCGCCTGATCCTGCGGGAGAATGCCCGGCTTTCCAACTATGATTCGCTCGACCAGCCGTGGGCGGTGCCGCTGCTCGACACCCGGCTGGACCAGTACGTGGAAAACAACCGCGCCGACACCGAGAGCAGCGACGCCACGCTGTCGGGCCAGATGGTCGATGCGCAGGGGCTGTACAACCTGACCAACCTGGCGCCGAAAGGCACGCCAGACAAAAAGCAGGTCGAGATCTTCGCCCGCCTGCTGGCCAGCCAGCGGCTCAACCCGTCGCTGGCGGTGGATACGGCGTCGATGGTGGCGGCCAGCGTGCCCAGGCAAGCGCTGCCTGCGGCCAGCGAGGCCGGGGCCGGGCAGGAGATCGATCCCCAGACCGGGTTGCCGCGGGTCAATGCCGGCACCAACACCAGCAGCAACGCCGAAAATAGCCAGGGCAAGACGCCGGTCACCGTGAGCAGCCAGCGCCTGATGCCAATGACCCAGGTGGAAGACCTGCTGGTCGTGCCCGGCTTCACGCCCGAAGCGGTGGAGAAGCTGCGCAATCTGGTAATCTTCCTGCCGGACGGGGAAACCAAGCTGAACATCAATACCGCGCCGCCCGAAGTCATGGCTGCAGTCATTGACGATATTTCCCCGTCGCAGGCGGCCCAGATCGTGGCGATCAGGAACACTGCCAGCTTCCGTTCCTCCACGACCCTTGTCAACGATTTGAAATCGGTAACGCAGGGAACCCCAAGGAATGTCACTGTATGTTCGAGTTTTTTCCTGGTTAATGGGCGGGTAAGGCTAAACCGCGCAGCGCTGCAGACGCAAGCGCTGCTAAAGCGCACGGGCACGCGCACTACTGGTGGCGATTGTGCCGCTGGCCCTGCAAAGACCGAGCTGGTATGGATACGCGAAAACTAGAAGGAAGTCCTTGAGCACACTGTACCTACGCCTGCCGTCCAAGGCAGCTTTCGACAGCACCACCCAATGGGAAGTGCTGGACTGCCCCTACGCGCTGGCGGCGCCAAGCGGCTTGCTGGAGCAGGAGGGCGTCGCCGCCCTGTCACAGGTGTCGGCGCTGGTGGCGCGCGCGCAGCGCGTGGTGCTGCTGGTGGCCGCCAGCGACGTCACCATGCTGCGGGTGCAGATGCCGCCGATGTCGGCGGCGCGCCAACGGGCCGCGCTGCCCAACCTGGTGGAAGACCAGCTGATCACCGATCCGGCCGAATGCATCGTCATCGGCGGCGCGCTGGCCGACGGCCTGCGCACGGTGGCGGTGGTGCAGCGCGCCTGGCTGGAACTGATGACGCGCACCGTGCTCGGTTCCGGCATGGCGCGCATTTCGGCG
>Ga0308161_1002978_pt1 | contig 17158 bp, 18 predicted proteins | sample PhyFR2_FD_201034 | JGI IMG/M metagenome (GOLD analysis project Ga0308161, IMG submission 201034) | Phyllosphere microbial communities from UC Gill Tract Community Farm, Albany, California, United States - DLSLF.R2 | ecosystem: Host-associated > Plants > Phyllosphere > Unclassified | place: USA...
GCAAGGAACTCGTCGCGCGATAGGGTCACGACATGCCGCCACCCCGTGGAACGAGCGCAGAGACGCTGCTCGCGTACGCCTTCGACTCGTCGGCGTTCACCGCGACCGAGGCGATCGACGCCACCGGGCTGACCCGGTCGACCGTGCTGGGCGCGGCCGAGGAGCTCGTGCGGCTCGGCTGGCTCCGCGAGCTCGACGACGCCCGGGCCGCGGGGGAGTACCGGATGGGACGCCCCGCCCGCCGCTACGAGCTCGACACGGTCGCCGGGGTCGTCGTCGGTGTGGACGCCGGCCAGCACCGGGTCACGGCCTTCGTCGCCGACCTGCGCGGCACGGTGCTCGGTCGCGCCGAGGGGTCGCTGGGTGCATCGGGCCTCGACGTGCCCGTTCGACTCGGGGTCCTCGCCGACACCGTGGCCGCCGCCCTCGTCTCGGCCGACGTCGACCGCGGACGGGTCCTGGTCACGGTCGTGGGCATCCCGGCGCCGGTCGACGCCGCCGGTGCCTCGCCCGACGACGGCGGCTTCTGGGTCCGGATGAACCCGGGGTTCGCCGACGCCGTGCCGGACGGGCGGGTGCTCGTCGAGAACGACGCGAACCTCGCCGCGCTCGCCGAGCGGCCGTCCTCGGGTGACGCCTCGTTCGCGGCGCTGCTGTCCGGCGAACGCTTCGGCGCAGGCCTCGTCGTCGACGGGGTCCTGCTGCGCGGTGCCCACGGTGGTGCCGGGGAGATGCGGGTGCTCGAACTCGTCGAGGGTGTCGGCTCCTCCGACGGCATCGGCGCGGTCGCCCGCACCTTCGTGGCCGACGCCGTCACCGCCGGGCACATCCCCACGGACGCCGCGCTCGCCGCTGACGCCGCCCTGGTGTTCGAGGCCGCACGGAGCGGTGATCCGGTCGCGCGCACGATCGTCGACCGTCTGGGGGACCGCCTGGCCCGGGTCTGCATCCTGCTCGCGAGCCTGCTCGACATCGACCGCGTGGTGGTCGCCGGCGCGATCGCCCAGCCCGCGGTCGCCGTGATCGACCGCGCGCGCGAGCTGCTCGCGAAAGGGCACTTCGACCCGGTGCCGGAACTCGTCGCGTCGTCGCTCGGGGCCGACGTCGTCGTCATCGGGGCCGTGGCCCACGCGGTCGACGCGGTGCGGGCCGACCCGCTGTCGTTCCCGGTGCTCAGTCGGGCAGCGGCACCTCGAGGCTCCGGTCCCACGGTTCCGTCCAGCCGAGTCGGTCGAACAGTGCATCCAGCAGCATCGCGGTGAAGCCCCACACCAGGTGCTCGTCCCCGTCGGCCTCGATGGTGAACGCCGGTCCGCGCCACTCCTGACCACTGCGGCGGATCACGGTCACGCCGCGGTTCGCCGGGTCGAGCAGGTCGGCCACGGGGACCCGGAACACCGCCGCCGACTCGTGCTCGTCGACGACGCGGATCGGTGAGGGGTCGCGCCACCAGCCGATGACGGGCCGGACCAGGTGGTTCGAGAACGCCAGGGGCACGGCCGGCAGGGTGCCGAGCACCTCGACGCCGGCGGGGTCGAGCCCCGTCTCCTCCTGTGCCTCGCGGAGTGCGGCGGCGACGGCGTCCGCGTCACCGGGGTCGATGCGTCCACCGGGGAACGCGACCTCGCCGGCGTGCGCGCGCAGGGTCGTGGCCCGGGCGAGGAGCAGGACGTCGAGGTCCCGCGGGACACCGGGCGCTGCCGCCGGTCGGTCGCTCGGCGTGTGGTCGAGCGCGCCGAACAGCATCAGGACCGCGGCCCGACGTGGTGAGGCCGTGCCGCCGGGTTCGACGAGCGGCCCACCGTCACCCCAGCCGTCCGCTGCGACCGCCGCGAGTGCAGCCCGTACCGATCCGTCGTGCGTCACCCGTTCACCCTAGGTGCGCGCCACCGAGCGGCCCCGCGGCAGCGTCGCACCGGACGCCTCACTGGGCGTTGTTCGAGTGCCGCCTGAGAGCCGCACAGGTGGGAACTGTGCGAACCGGAAGCGCCTCGGTGCCCCGTTCGCAGCGGGCCGCCGCCACGATTGCACCGTCCGCCGGGAGGCCCCATGTTCCACGATCTGCTCCGACCCCTGTTCCACGTCGCCGTCGTCGCGCCGTCCGTGCTCGTCCCGGTGGACGTCGCCGCGGGGCTCCTCACCGTCGCCGCGCTCCTGCCGGCGTTCCCTCGTCACTCCCGGCATCCGGTCCGGGGCCTGCTCTGGCGGCTCGGCGCCGTGGCCGTCGGCGCCGCGATCGGCCTGGTCGCGGTGTGGTGGTTCGGCGACGTGCAGGACCTGTACGGGGTGTCGTTCACCCCGATCACCCGGATGTGGGTGGCCCTCGCCTTCGGCGGTGTCGGGCTCCTCGTCGTGACGGTCGTCCAGGGCGGCTGGCTCCGCCGCGTGCTCGGCGTGCTCGCGGCGGTGGCGGTGGCCCTGGCCGCCGTCCTCGGCGTCAACGTCGACTTCGGGGCGTACCGCACGATCGAGCAGGCCGTGACGACCGATCCGTACCCGTCGGGTCCGCTGGGACACGAGACGGGGGTGGGACGCGCCTCCAGTCCGGTGGTCGACCCGGCCACCTGGCGGGCGCCCGCCGACATGCCGCGACGCGGGAAAGTGCTCTCGGTCTCCATCCCGTCGACCGTCTCCCACTTCCACGCACGGCCGGCGGTGGTGTACCTGCCGCCGGCCGCCCTGACCGAGCGACCACCGACCCTGCCGGTCCTCATCAGCCTGGCCGGGCAACCCGGGCAGCCGAGCGACATGTTCCAGGCCGGTCGGCTCGGCGCGGTGATGGACGCGTTCGCCGAGGCCCACCACGGACTCGCCCCGATCGTCGTCGCGCCGGATCAACTCGGGGCACCGGACCGGAACCCGATGTGCGTCGACTCGTCCCTCGGCCGTTCCGCGACGTACATCATGACCGACACCACGAACTGGATCCGGCAGCACCTGCGCGTCGGGGCAGCGCCCTCGGCCTGGGGCATCGTCGGGTTCTCGCAGGGAGCCACGTGTGCCATGCAGTTCTCCACCGCACACCCCGGCGTGTTCGGCACGACCTTCGCCATCTCGAGCGAGCTCGCACCCCTGAACGGCTCCGTCCAGCACAGCATCCGGTACGGGTTCGGCGGCTCGGCCTCGCGGTACGCCGCAGCGGCACCGCGGGCGATCATGCGTGCGCACGGGCCCTACCCCGGGCACCTGACGGTGTTCGCCTACGGCAGCGACGACGCCCCCTACGTCGCATCGACCACGGCACTCCGCGCCGCCGCGAACGCCGCCGGCATGCGGACCCGGCTGTTCGTGTCCGAGGGCTCCGCCCATGACTGGAACACCGTCCGCTACGCCCTGCGCGTCGGGATGCCCGGCGTCATCGCGCACCTGGGCCTGCGGTGAGCGCGGTGGTCGCGGCCCTCGCGTGGGCGCATCCGAGACGGCTCGTGCCGGCAGCCCGTCGGTACCCGCTGACGAGCGTGGTCTCGGCCCTGACGATCGTCGCCGGCATCGCCGCCGTGGTGCTCCGATGCCTCGGCACGAAGGACGGTCGCACGCCCGACACCCTGGGCGGCACGATGGGTCCGCTCGGCGTGGTCGCGGTGACGAGCAGCGTCGTCGGGTTCCTCGTCACCTTCGTCGCCGTCGTGGTCTGCACCGCGGCGTCCGAACGGCTGCTCGGCTGGCGGCGCACCCTGCTCGCGATGGTCGTCACGACCGTGGTGGGGACGGGGCTCGGCGCCCTGCTGCAGCTGTTCGACGGCGCCCCGGCGAACCGCGGTTTCCTCGTGCACCTGGGGCACGTCGGACCCTGGACGTGGATCGTCGGCACCATCGTCACCGCGAGCGCGTTCGCCGGCGCCCTGTGGCGACGCCGGATCCGGGTGGTGTCGATCGCCGTCGTCGCGGCACTGCTCCTCTACGCCGGACACGCGTCCGACCTGCACGCGGCACTCGCCCTGCTCGTCGGCCTGGTGCTCGGCCGCGTGCTGCGACGGTCCCCGGTGCGGAGCGGCTGGACCCGGAGTTCATCACGCGAGACCCGGGTGCTGCTCGTGGCCGCGGTGACCGTGTCGGCCGTCGGGCCCGTCCTCGCGCTCGTCACCGGTGCCCAGTTCGGGCTGCTCGCCCCGCTCGCCGTGGTGCTCGACACCGGCCCGACCGGGCGGATGCCGCACTGCTCGGTGACCGGGGTGACCGCCAGCTGCGTCCGGGCGCTCGCCGAGGTGCACCCGCACGGCCTGTTCCACTCGCTGCTGGCCGTGATGCCGCTCGTGGTCCTGGCGGTCGGCGCCGTGGGTCTGCGGCGTGGGAGCCGGTTCGCACTGTGGCTCGTCGCGACCGTCGACCTGGTCTCCGGCGTCGCGACCGCCGTCTCGTACGGGGTGCTGCCCGAACGCCACCACGCCGTCGTGCAGCGCCTGGCGTCGGACCACCTCGCGGTCTCGCTCTCGATCGCCGCGTCGGTGCTGGTGCCGATCGCGACCGCCGTGGTGCTCGTCCTGCGCCGCGCGGACTTCCCGGTCCGGACCGACCAGCGACGACTGCGGACCTTCGTCCTGACGGTCGCCGGTTCGGCCGTGGTGCTCGCGGTCGTCGTCGTCGGTGTCGCCGTGGCTTCGGGCGACAGCGTGCGCGAGCCCCTCCACCTGGCGCTCGCCGTGCTCGGCCCGATCGCCCCCGTGACCCTGCCGACACACCTGGCGCAGGCCGACCCGGCGCTGCGGTTCGTCGTGGGTGTCTCCGGCCCGCTCCTGTGGCTCGCGGTGGCGATCGCCGCGGTCCGGCCGACCGGGGCCGGACGCTCGGACAGCGACCTCGACGGGCAGGACGCCGCTCGGGTGGCCGCTCGGGCACTGCTGGTCGCGGGCGGTGGTGACACCTTCGGGTGGATGACCACCTGGCCCGGCAACGAGTACTGGTTCACCGAGGACGGCCGCGCCGGTGTCGCCTACCACCGCACCGGGAGCGTCGCCGTGACGACCGGTGGCCCCTTCGGACACGAGGACGCGCGGCTGGCGGCACTCGAGGGCTTCGCACGGGCCGCGGACGACCACGGCTGGACGCCCGTCTTCTACGGCATCGACTCCACCCTCGGCGCTGCACTCGCCCGGCTCGGTTGGACGACCCTTCCCGTGGCCGAGGACGCCGACCTCGACCCGCGCACCTGGACGACGACGGGCAAGCGCAAGCAGGACGTCCGCACGGCCGTGAACAAGGCCGCACGGTCCGGCACCACCGCGCTCTGGTCGGACTGGGCCTCGCTGCCCGGCTCGGTCACCCGCCAGATCGAGGCGATCTCGGAGGAGTGGGTCGCCGAGCGCGAACTGCCCGAGATGGGGTTCACCCTGGGCGGGATCGACGAGATGCGCGACCCCGCCGTCCGGACGCTCGTCGCCCTGGGCTCGGACGGCGGCGTGCTCGCCGTCACCAGCTGGCTGCCGGCGTACCGCGCCGGGCAGGTGGTCGGATGGACGCTCGACGTGATGCGCCGCGCGCCGGACGCCCCGAACGGTGTGATGGAGTTCCTGGTCGCGAGTGCGGTCGACCGGATGCGCGCCGACGGTGCCGAGCGGCTCAGCCTGTCCGCGGCCCCGCTCGCCTCGTCGGCCGAGCCGCAGGGCGCCGGGCGGAGCGGCGTCGAATCGGTCCTCGACGTCGTCGGCGGTGCGCTCGAGCCCGTCTACGGGTTCCGCTCCCTGCTGCGCTTCAAGGCGAAGTTCGGGCCAGACCTGCACTCGCTGGTGATGGCGTACCCGGACCCGGTGGCGCTGCCCACGATCGGCGTCGCGATCGTCCGTAGCTACCTGCCGGGGCTGTCGCTGCGCCAGGCGGTGGCGATCGTGCGGGAGCGGCGTCCGGCACACGGGGTCCGGGCCGAGCCGTCGGCGGAACGAGTGGGCTGACCCGGACGGGCCCGCCGCACCGTCGGTACGTTCGGAGCATGGGAACCGAACGGGCCACCGGACCGGCCGTGGACGAGCACGATCCGTACGAACGCCGCCCCGGTTACGTCACGAGTGTCGACGGCCGGACCGACCGGATGACCTCGGACATGTTCGTGGGCATCGCGGTCGGGTTCGTCCTGGTGATGGTCTTCGGGTTCTTCCAGCTCGTCGAGTGGATCGCGATCGGAGCGGCCGTGGTCATCGGCGCGGCGGTGTGGTTGGTCCTGCGCAGTCGGCGACGGCGTGCAGATCGCCGCGCTGGTCGGTCGCCGGACGCCGTCCCGCGTGCTCGGGACCGGGCGATCGCCGAAGCGAACGGCGGTCGCCGGTTCTTCGTCGCCCAGAACCCGGTCGTCGTCATCGTGATGGGGGCGATCTTCATCGGTGTCGCGGTCGCCCCGCTGCTGTTCGGTGGAGTCTCCATCGGCCGGATCGTGACCGGGGTGATCGTCGTCGCGAGCGGCGTCGTCTGCATCGTGCAGGGGATCGGCACGCTGCGAGTGCGTCGTCGGGAGCGCAGCGGGGGCTGAACCCCGGTCGTCAGGTATCTGGGGGCCGGTGGAGGTCAGCAGCCCGACGAAGGGCGGCCCCGAGACCTGCCAGACGTACTGGCCCTGGGAAAGCTGACGCGTCGTCGACGCGACCACGGGACGGACGGGAGGCCCGGTGCCAGCTGGCACCGTCCCTCCAGGCTCGGCCGTCACCCCGCTGACGCGGTGCGCCGGTACCGGCCGGTGGGGCCCACCTCCAGGCTCGGCCGTGACCCCGCTGACGCGGTGCGCCGGTACCGGCTGGTGGGGCCCACCTCCAGACTCGACCGTCACCCCACTGACGCGGTGTGCCGGTACCGGCTGGTGGACCTCCCGGGGACGGTGAACAGCAGTCGTTCCCCGGCTACGAGGTGCGGCGCGCAAGCTCCATCGCACGTTCCGTTGCCACGCCGAGCATGAACAGGCTGGTGATCGTTGCGGCCTCGACATCGAGGGAGGGATCGTCGCTCCCATCGTCGGCGATCGCGAACACCGTCGCTGAGCTGAGCCGTGCGAGCGCCTCCGGGGGCAGATGTGTCCCGAACACGCCGTCGTCCTGCCCCCGTCGGACCAGGGTCGCGAGCGCCGCGTCGACCGACCGCAGCACCGCGTGGATGTCCTCCCCGTACTCGCCCCGACGCAGCGCGAGCAGCACCCGGTACCGGTGTGCGAGTGGCCACAACTCGACGAGGAACCGCGCCCACACCTCGTCAGCTGGCGTCCCGGGTTGATCGACGCGTTCGAGCACGGTCGTCATCTCGTCGACCGCCGCTTCGGCGAGTGTCCGTACCAAGTCGTCCCGGGCCGGGAAGTGCCCGTAGACGGTCCGGCGGACCACGCCGACTGCTGCGGCGATGTCGCCCATGCTCGCCTCCGGCCGTCGCCCGAGGAGTTCCCGGGCCACGTCGAGGATGCGGGCACGGGTCGCCTCCGTCGCCCGGGTCCGAGCAGTCTCCGTCGCCATGTTCCGATCATTGCACATGGTTGTGCAATGGAGTACGGTCCACATGTCGTTGCACACTACTGTGCATCGGAACATCGTCAGGAGGAGCATCGTGACCGATCGACCGCACGCCGCTCCAGCGCCCCTCCGCCCGTTCACTGCCGCCGTTCCGGATGAGGACATCCGTGACCTCCGGGACCGTCTCGGCCGGACCCGCTGGCCCGATCCTGAAACGGTGACGGATTGGTCCCAGGGTGTTCGCACCGAGCATGCCCGGTCCCTGGTCGACCATTGGCTCCACCGCTACGACTGGCGCCGGGTCGAGGCCGACCTCAACCGCCGCCCGCAGTTCCTGACGGAGATCGACGGTCTCGACGTCCACTTCCTCCACGTCCGGTCCCCGCACCCCGAGGCGCTCCCGCTGATCCTGACGCACGGCTGGCCGGGCTCGGTCCTCGACTTCCTGCCGATGATCGACGCCCTCACCGACCCGGTCGCGCACGGCGGCCGTGCCCAAGACGCGTTCGACGTCGTGATCCCATCGCTGCCCGGCTCCGGGTTCTCCGGCAAACCCACCGGCACCGGCTGGGATGTCCGGCGGATCGCAGCGGCGTGGGCGGAACTGATGCACCGCCTCGGGTACACCCGCTGGGTGGCGCACGGCGGTGACTGGGGCTCGGCGGTGACGACGGCCCTTGCGGCGTCCCACGCCGAGGGGTTGCTCGGCATCCACCTCAACACTCCGTACGCCTTCCCCGAGCACATCCCCGCGTCGCTGTCGCCGGAGGAGCAGCATGCTGTGGACACCCTCGCCCAGTACAGCGGCGTGCTGGGCGGATCGAACCACCTCCAAGCCACCAAGCCGCAGACACCGGGATTCGCACTCGCCGATTCCCCTGTCGGTCAGGCGGCGTGGATCTACGAAAAGTACCAATCCAAGACCGACAACTGCGGCCTCGCCGAGGATGCCATCCCTCTCGACTCCATCCTCGACACCATCTCGCTCTCCTGGTTCACGAACAGTGCGGCGTCCGCTGCCCGGATCTACTGGGAGAACCGTTCGGCGACGATGGCGGGTCCTGAACTGACCCTCCCGGTCGCCGTCACCGTCTTTCCTGCGGACATCCCACTGCTGCCGCAGAGCTGGATCACGGACAAGTACTCCTCGCTCGTCCACTCCGCGGTCGCCGACCGGGGCGGCCACTTCGCCGCACTCGAACAACCCGATCGGCTGGTGGACGAGATCCGCGTCGGCCTGCAGTCGCTCCGTGCAGCCGGACCGACCGGGCCGTGACGCTCAGCAGTGCTGCAGTGCTGCAGCACTGCAGCGCGAGCGCTGCGCCCGGCGGAGTGTGCGCAGCGCAGCTTTGCCCGATCCGGACGGTGCGGTTCGGCTCAGCCGCGGTCGCGTGCCATTCCTGCTTCGGTGTTGCGGGTCCCGACGGCGACGCCGTGCGGGGATGCAGCCCCGATCCGGGCGAGATCGTTCGTGGTGAGGACGACGTCGGCGGCGGCGACGTTCTCCTCGACACGGGACGCCTTCGTGGTGCCGGGGATCGGGACGGTGCCGGCCTGCATCAGCCACGCGAGCGCGAGTTGCGCGGTCGTGACGGCCTTTTCGTCGGCGATGACCTTCAGCGCCTCGACGACGTGCAGGTTCGCGTCGATTGCCTCGTCGGAGAACCGGGGGAGGTTTCGCCGTGCGTCGCCCTCGGGGAGGTCGTCCTTGCGGGTGACGGTGCCGGTGAGGAACCCGCGGCCGAGCGGCGAGAAGGGCACGAACCCGATGCCGAGCTCCGAAGCGGTGTCGAGGACGCCGTTGTGTTCGGCGTCGCGCTCGAAGAGGCTGTACTCGGACTGGATCGCCGTGATGGGGAACGTCGCGTGCGCACGTCGCAGGGTCTCGGCTGAGGTCTCGGAGACCCCGATGTAGCGGGCCTTGCCGGCGGTGACGGCTTCAGCCATCGCGCCGATCGTGTCTTCGATCGGCACGTTCGGGTCTGCCCGGTGGAGGTACCAGAGGTCGACTCGGTCCGTTCCGAGGTGGCTCAGGGACCGGTCGATCGCGCGGCGTGCGTGCTCCGGGGAGCCGTCGAGTCCGATCGGCTGACCGTCGTCGGCGAAGTCGGTGGCGAACTTCGACGCGACCACCACGCTCTCTCGATCAGAGCCGAGCGCGTGGCCGAGGAGCTTCTCGTTCTCGAACGGCCCGTACGCCTCCGCGGTGTCGAACAGGGTGATCCCGAGGTCGAGGGCGCGACGGATGGTCGTGACGGAACCGGCTTCGGTTGCACCGCCGTAGAAGGCGCTCATGCCCATGCATCCGAGCCCGAGTGCGGACGTGACGAGGCCCTGGGAGCCGAGAGGGGTCTGCTGCATGCGTGTTCTCCGTTCGTCGCCGGGATCACCCGGACGATGACGACCTTCCACCCTGGTGTGCACACCATGTCAAGTGGGAGACTCGGCTCATGCTCCTTCCCGAGGTCCACGTCGACGGACCGGTCACGATCAGCGCTGCGGCGGAGCTGCTCGGCATCACGGTCGACACGATCCGCTACTACGAGAAGGAAGGGATCGCGCCGGCTCCTGATCGCGGTCAGGATGGATGGCGGCGGTACGACACGGCGGCGCTGAGCTGGCTCGCCGGGACGGTGATGCTCCGCGGGACCGGTATGAACGTGCAGGAGATGCGTGACTACGCGGCCGCGTACAGAGCTGGTGCCGACGATGTCGCACGACTCGCGCTCCTCGAGCAGCACCATGCGACCGTCCTCGCTCGGCAGGCGGAGGTGCAGCGGCACCTCGCGGCACTGGAACGGAAGATCGAGGCGTACCGCGAGACCATCGCCGCGACCGGCGCCCCATCGGCGGCTTGACCTTCCTGCCCGGTCGGCCATCGGCTACGGCGCGAGAACCACGACACCGATCGAAGCTGCTCACAGACTGGTGATCGTGTCAGGATCGGCCGTCGCACGACATCTCTCAGTGAGCGACCCCTGCTCCGACCGAAGGAGAGACCACCGATGAACACCCGAACCCACCTCAGCGTCACCGCGGTGGCCGCCTGCGTCATGGTCGCCGCCCTGAGCGGTTGTGCTGCGAGCACCGCGACTCCGTCGCCGTCCGCCACCACGGCGATGACCGGGGACAAGACCCCGGCGCCGTCCCAGTCTCCGACCGCGACCAACGCCACCCCGGAGAACCAACCTCCGTCGACTCCATCGTCGTCCCCGTCGCAGGAGCCCGCGACGTCCGCGCTCGCGCAGCACATCTACGACGAGTGCAGCAAGGGGGCCGCGGATGCCGGGGTCACCCTGACCTTCACGGACGACCCGTCGGGGTACCCGGGCAGCGACGGGACCTACCAGCTCATCTACCCCTTCACCTTCGACGACGGGCACACCGACCCGTATGCCATCTACAACTGCACGCTCACCGACGACACGGTCGACTCCTCGTACGTCAGCAGCGGGATGACCGACAGTCACTGACCCCGGTCGGTGACGGCGCAGGCGTCAGGTGACAGCCCCACCCGCCGGTCACGGTGGGAGTTCGCGCGACCAGTAGTCCGCTCGGACCACGAGAAGTTCGCCCTGGACCTCCGACGTCAGATTGACGACGCGGGGATCCCACAGCGTCCCGGGCAGCTTTGCGAACGGCTCGGTGCCCAACGTCGTCGACAGTTCGGACGGGCTCACTCCCGTCGGCGGCTGCACGGACACGACCGACCAGCATCCACCGGATGCGCACTCCTCGTCCTCGTGGACCACCCTGCTTCCCGCAGGCAGGGGGATCGACGACGACGTCGGCACGTCGCCTTCCGTCGCCCCCGCGAACAGCAGTGCGGCGCGCAGACCGATGAACAGGACGGCCGCGGCAGCCAAGACCAGAACGGTCACGACGATCGCTCGTCGGGTGTCCGTCCGGTGCCTGGTCACCTCCGCAGCCTAGGCGGCAGTTCGGGCCGTGGTCAGCGGTCGAGCAGCATCCTGTTGCGCGCATCGATCTGGTCCGCGGTCGCGGGGAAGTAGCTGCTGACACCGATGTGCTCGGCGTCGTGCTGTACCGCGTCGACGACCGGCCGGAGCGCGCGCTCGTAGTCAGCGAATGCCTGCTCGACGTCGCCGTCCGCGTCCCGAAGAGCGTCGTGGAGTGCAGTGGCGCCGATGATGGCGAGCGAGCCGCCCATCCCGGCGGCCGGGGAAGGGCAGTAACCGGCGTCGCCGACGAGCGCGACACGGCCGGACGTCCACGCCGGCATCTTGATCTGGCTGAGCTTGTCGAAGTAGAAGGTCTCGGCGCCGATGGCCTCGTCGACGTGGTCCGAGAACGGCGAACCGGCCCGGAGCATGTGCTCGCGGAGGATGCGCTTCTGTGCCGCTTCGTCGTGGTGGTCGAAGGGGATCTCCTGCTCGGAGCGGAAGCCGAGGACGAGGTCGGTGGTGGTGTCGTACGAGTTGACCAGCATCGTGACGCCCGGTGCGTTGGTGATCCGGGTCGTCTGCGGTTCGATGACGAGGTCGTCGAGGATGGCGACGGAGAAGTACGTCCGCAGGAAGTGGCTGTACAGCGCTTCCTGCCCGAAGTGCAGTCGACGCACTGTGGAGTGGTTGCCGTCGCAGCCGAATACCATGGAGAAGTCCCGTTCGGTTCCGTCGCGGAAGGTGACGTGCACGCGCTCTTCGTCGGTCTCGTGCAGGGATGTGACCGAGTTGTTCCACAGCATCTCCACTTCGCCCTCGGTCGCGGCGGCGAGGATGTCGAGCAGGTCGTCGCGGTGGACCTCGTAGCCGTCGCCCGTCGATCCGGCCGTGGGAGGCACGGGATCCATCCGCGCGATGCGGTCTCCCTCCGGCGTCGTGAACTCCGTCACCCGCGGCGCCAGCGCCTTCGCCGAGATCTGCTCGAGCAGGCCCATCCTGTCGACGATCGCGATGGTGTCGTCGCGGATGTCGACCGGGGTGCCGCCTCGCTTCAACCCGGGAGCGACCTCGACGATCGAGACGTCGTACCCGAGCCGACGCATCCACAGCGCGGTCGTGAGCCCAGCGAAACTCGCTCCTGCGATGAGTACCTGTTCCTGTGTCTGCGTGGTCATCGATCGTCCTCGTTCCTCGGCATCCGCCGAACTTGTAGTGACTCCAACTTTTGTCAACGTACCAGAACTTTGGGTCACTCAACGTTTCGTGCCAGACTCGGGGGATGGTGGAGTCGAGCACGGGTGTTCCGTCGGGGCTGCGAGAGCGCAAGAAACGAGAGACCCGCGAGCGCCTGGGGGATGTTGCTGCACGGCTGTTCGCTGAGCACGGGTACGACGAGGTGTCGATCTCAGACGTGGCCCGAGCTGCAGGCGTCTCGGATCAGACCGTCTACAACTACTTCCCGACCAAACCCGATCTGGTGTTCGACCGAGCCGACGAGGTGCTCGAGAAGATCCGAGCTGCGGTTGCGGACCGAGGTGCGCAGCAGTCGCCCGCGGAAGCGATGCGCACCATCGTCCTCGAGGATGTCGATCGGTACGTCGCAGAGGACCCGGCCTTGGCGCGAGGGGAGTTCCCAGCGCAGTGCCGGCTCAGCGCGGTGCTCCGGCGCCGGGCGCTGGAGTTCTACGACGAAGTCACGTCCGCGGTGGCAGTAGAACTGGCGGACACGGGTTTCGACTCGATGACCCGGCGTGCTCAGGCTGCCGCGCTCGTGGCCGTCGTGCAGCAGACCACCGAGGCCATCGGCGACGCGGTACTCGCGGACGCCGACCGGAAATCGACCCGCAAGCGCTTGGTGACCACGGCCGGAGCGGCGCTGGACCACCTGTCCACCTGGTGCGCGCCGGCCTGATCCACATCGAAGGACAGGGCGGGTGCGCGGAACGCATCCGATGCACCTTGTGGCCCTCTCATGGCGCGGGATGCCCCGCCGACCTACCGTCTACTTGTCAGACGATCGTCTGTCGAATAGGCCCTCTGGAAGGAACCTGCTCCATGCGTCACGCTCCTCGCCTCCGCCGGACCAACGCGCTGCTGATCACCAGCGGCGTCCTGACGGCGGCAGCGCTCGCTGTCGGGGCAGCCGGGCCCGTCTCCGCGGCGAACGCCGACGGCGCGGCGCCCACCCAGTCCGTGGCCGCCGCCAGCGGTGACAGCTACGTGGCCTTGGGTGACTCGTACGCGGGCGGCTTCGGCGTCGCTCCCTACGGCTCGGGTCCGGCGGCCGGCTGCTTCCAGTCCACCACCGACTACCCGCACCAGGTCGCGGCATCCCTGGGACTCCAGCTCGACGACCGCGCCTGCGCCGGTGCCACCACCGGCAACATCTCCCGGGTCGCGCAGAAGACCGGAGCCGGAAGTGCCACCGCGCCCGTCCAGGCCGACGCGCTGTCGAAGGACACGGACGTCGTCACGGTGTCGATCGGTGGCAACGACCTGGGGTTCACCGGAGTCATCAAGAACTGCGTCGCGCTGGACAAGGCCGGCCCGGTGTTCTCGGAGATCCACGGGAAGACCTACGACCACTGCAAGGACTACTACGCACCGGTCGTGCACGGCGTCACGCGGGATCGTCTCGCATCGCGCATCCGCACCGTCGTGGCACCTCGGCTCGCGTCGACGTTCCGCGTGATCGCGCAGCGTGCTCCGCAGGCGAAGGTGTTCGTCGTCGGCTACCCGATGATCGCGCCGGGTACGGCGCAGACCCCGAAGGGATGCTTCTCGAGCCTCCTCGGTGACTCCGGTCTCGAGCCGCCGTTCCCGCAGAACGCGTTCCCCTTCACCGCCACCGACACCGCCTACTTCCACCGCACCCAGAACGCGCTCGACGCAGCGGTCAAGGCTGCGGCGAAGGCTCGTGGCTTCACCTACGTCTCGACGCTGCAGGGCTCTGCCACGCACACGCCCTGTGCCGCGTCGGGTTCCGCATGGATGGCAGGCCTCACCCTGACCGACCGCGGCACCGCTGCGGACAGCACGCCGCTGGCCGGGACGAAGTACAGCATCCTCTTCGGCGCACTCCACCCGAACGCTGCCGGCATCGCGTACCTGCGTGACCAGACCAAGGCCGCGATCGTCGGATCGCGCTGACGCACCTGCGCCTGCTGGTCACGTCATGGACGTGACCAGCAGACGGACGGGAGGCCCGGTGCCAGCTGGCACCGTCCCTCCAGGCACGGCCGTCACCCCGCTGGCGCGGTGCGCCGGTACCGGCTGGTGGGGCCCACCTCCCGTCCGCCTCGGGTGGAGTACCGGGCGTCGGGTGTCCGAGGGACGGTCCGCAGGCAGGGCTGTGGATCATCGGGGGTAGCGTTCCAGCATGACGTCTTGGTGGGACCGTACCGATCCGACGGACCGCCCGGAGCTGACGAACCGTGCTCCCTCGGGGTTCATCGAATCGTGGTGGAACGTCATCGCAGGGGCCGCGTTGTTGGTCGGCTTGCCACTCATCGTGCTCAGCGGCGGTGTCAGTCCGGCGCGCGTGGCGTTCGCACTCTTCGGCCTGGCCATCATGGTGGCGCTCGAGCTCGTCTTCCTGCGGAAGCTCGTCCAGCGGATCGCGGGCCGGCGAGCCCTTCGGGCGGCACACGACGACGAGTGAGCCGCCGCGCTGCGCCGCGGCGAGAGGCAGCGGTCGATCCCTCGGCACGTGGAAGTAGTAGGTTCGGCACGTGGACGTCGTGAGCGCGAAGGTGTTGGGCACAGCCGCAATCGTGTCCGGACTGTTCTTCATCGCGACGTCCATCGTGCGTCTGGGGCGCCCCGACCTCGACATGTTGCTCGTGGTCCTCAACGTCGTCCTCGGTGCCCTCTTGCTGGCCACCGGCTTCAGACTGTGGCGGTCCGCGCTTCGACGAACGAATCGCCGCCGTTAGGTGATCGGCGGCTGGAGACGGTGACAGCATCAACCGACGGCGCAGCAGCCCTCCGGTACACCGGGCAGCGCTTCGTGTCGTTCCGGGTGAACGGTGCCGACTTCCGCTGGATCGACGTCCTCACGTTCGACGTGGCCCGCACGGCTTCCGACGAAGAACTGCTCGCTGCCCTGATCGGGAACCCTTGGTACTCGCACACCTACGCGGCACCGCGCGAGAAGGAGCCGGAGGCAGGAGAGATCCACGGCCCGTACCTCCTCGACCACATCACAGTCCCCGCGTTCCGGCGTCGCGAGCGCAGTGCAGTCGCGGACCGGATCTGGGCGTGGGCCCTGAGCGAGGGTGAACTGCCCCCGGAACTGCTCTCGGCGATCGGGGCGGAGGTCCGGGCGATCGAGGCCGCGGACTCAGATGTCTGGGAGCTTCCAGACCTCGGAGCCGGTGCTCTCCACGAGTGGGGAGGGGTCGTCGGAACGGCGGGATTCATCGAGTTCGTCGCCGTGTCCAGGAAGCAAGGCATGCTGACGCTCCTCGTCGCCAGCGACGATTGAGCGTTGCGGCGCTGGGTCGGTGGCTAGACCGTGGAGTTCCCGACGGCACATCCGTTCCGTGTGCCGACAGAATTTCGTTTGGGCGCGACCCAAGGTCGGAGTAAACCGGTCCGGCCGGCACGAATTCCGAATCGGCGTTGCTGGTTACCGCAATATCGCTGAGGAACCATCGTGTGCGCCGGTTGTCCGGCAGTACGGTCCGGGAACAGCCTGACCCGAGGCTGCGAGAAGCCGACCCGAAGGCGACCCGATGGACAACTGCGACGAGCGACGGCCTGGCGCCCTCGCGTTCAAGAAGCATCTCGGCGAGCAGTTCGGCGGTGATCTCCGGCGGACAAGAGCAGCTCCGGTCGCGACACGACTCCACGGCACTGCGCAGGCGACTGCCGTGCGAGCGCACACCGGCGGCGGCCCGAACGGCGGACTCCGTCAGGGCGTTGCTGAGCCAGTCCCGTTGCGGTTCGAGATGGCGAGCACGGGGCTGTCCCTCGCCGGCATGGGTGTCGCGATCGGATGCGGAGTCGCGCGCACGATCGGCCCGCGAGCCCTGCCAGCCGCCAGGAACGCGGATCTCGAGGTGCGCGACGCAGAGCTCGACGAACGCGACGGGTTCGAGGCACAGCTCGCCGACGTGCTCATGGAGTCCTGGTCTCTCGTCGTCGAACTCGCTGCAGAGGAGCTGGCGGCGGACACCATCGTCATGCCCGTCGTCGGTGATCGCGTGCACTACAGCCGGGGTTCTGGGCACCTCATCGGGCTGCAGGGAGTCGTCGTCGCGTCCGATGAGGGCGAAGCTCTGCCGCGCGGGCTGCGGTCCGTGCAGCTCGACGGTGAGGCGTGGCCGATAGTCGTCACGGTGGTCTCCCTGGACCGGATCTAGCTGATGCTGCGAACAGGAGCCGGTCCCGGCACGAGCGCCACGGTTCGCCCGTGCCGGGACTGCCGTCAAACGGCCGGGCTGAGGAGGCGCCCGGTGAACTCGCGCAGAGCCTGCACGGCCCGCTTCGACAGCCTCGCGTCGGGCATCATGCTCGTCGATCCGTGGAACGCTCCCGGCCACACGTGCAGTTCCGCCTGGACTCCTGCCGCCCACAGCGAGCTGGCGTAGGCGACGGTCTCGTCGCGGAACACCTCGGTGCTGCCGCAGTCGATGTACGCGGGCGGGAGCCCGGCGAGGTCGGTCGCGCGGCCGGGTGCGGCGTAGATCGACACGTCCTCGCCGCCCCGCCGGTCACCGAGGTAGGCGTCCCAGCCGAACCGTGTCATCTCCCGGTCGGCGACCCCGACACCGTCGAACTGCCGAGCCGACAGTGTCGCGTCGCGGTCGTCGAGCATGGGGCTCACGAGCA
>Ga0308161_1002981_pt1 | contig 17151 bp, 14 predicted proteins | sample PhyFR2_FD_201034 | JGI IMG/M metagenome (GOLD analysis project Ga0308161, IMG submission 201034) | Phyllosphere microbial communities from UC Gill Tract Community Farm, Albany, California, United States - DLSLF.R2 | ecosystem: Host-associated > Plants > Phyllosphere > Unclassified | place: USA...
CATCGACCTTGAGGTCAAGGAACGCGAAGTCGTCGCCATCATCGGCCCCAGCGGTTCCGGCAAGACCACCTTCCTGCGCTGCCTGAACTTCCTCGAAGAACCCACCAGCGGCCGCATCAAGGTGGGCGACATCCAGATCGACGGCAGCAAACCGCTCAACCAGCAACAAGGCCTGGTGCGGCGCCTGCGCCAACACGTGGGTTTTGTGTTCCAGAACTTCAACCTGTTCCCCCATCGCACCGCGCTGGAAAACGTCATCGAAGGCCCCACCGTGGTCAAGAAAATGCCGCACGACGACGCTGTTGCCTTGGGCCGCAAGCTGCTGGCCAGGGTTGGCCTGGCGGGCAAGGAGGACGCCTACCCACGGCGCCTCTCCGGTGGCCAGCAACAGCGCGTGGCGATTGCCCGTGCATTGGCCATGGAGCCGGAGGTGATTCTGTTCGACGAACCCACCTCGGCCCTCGACCCTGAGCTGGTGGGTGAAGTGCTGGCGACCATCCGCAGCCTGGCTGAGGAGAATCGCACCATGGTCATCGTCACCCACGAGATGAGCTTTGCCCGAGACGTGGCCAACCGGGTGATCTTTTTCGACAAGGGTGTGATCGTGGAGCAGGGCGAAGCCAAGGCGTTGTTTGCCAACCCCAGGGAAGAACGCACCAGACAGTTCCTGAGCAAGTTTTTGGCTCACTGACACGCGCCTGAATATGGAGAGGCAGATCGCTTCCTCTCCATCATTTGTATTCCTACAGCAAGTCCTCGCCCCACCGGTAAAACACCCGCGCAATCCCCCCCTTAAAGTCCCCCGCCCAGTCAGACGCATCTGAATATCCCCAAACCCGCCGTTTAGCCTTTTGCCGCCATTGACGCCCCCTGGCCAACCCTCTTATCTAAGGCCCAGAGGATTGGATCCTATCCCGGCTACTCACTGAATCGTTCCGTTCAGCCCCCCTGCGCACCCGCGCCAAAGGGCTGGAACGATTGCTGCTGGCTGCATCAAGGAGATTACTTATGACGCGCACCGCAACCCCGGCCCTGCTCGGCGCCCCTACGTTGCCCCAGGCCTTTCGAAACGGCATCAATGCCCTGGCGGCTGCACAGCTGCTGGTCGATATCGCGCCCTACCCCGGGATGGATGAAGGCGACCTGATCGAGCTGTTCTGGGACAACTGTTTTGCGGCCTCACGGCGGGTGACCGCGTGCAAGGTCGGCATGCCCACTCGCCTGCGGGTTCCGGAAAGTTTTGTGCAGGAGGGTGTCGCCCAGGTTCATTACCAGGTCATGCAGGTCGGACGCGCCCCCGCACGCTCGGCCCTGGCGCATCTGCGGGTGAAAACCAACTACCCGGGCGGCCTGCCCTGCGCCCTCTACAGCGATGAAAACCAGAACCTTGCCCCAGTGGGCCTGCCCGAGACCATTCGCCGCTACGGCGTGAATGCCAGCCAGGTACGCCGGGGTATTCCGCTGACCATCGAGCCCTACCTGCACATGTGCACCGGCGATGCCATCACCCTGCGCTGGGGAGATGCACGCTTGGATCTGCCGAAGATCCAGCCCAAGGCCGTCGGCCACGCGGTGCAGGTGTGGGTGCCGTCGACGTTGATTGTCGAGGCCGGTGACGACAGCCGCCTGGAAGTGACGTACTGCATTCTGGACCGTGTCGGCAATAATTCGCGCTGGGCGCCGGCCCGTACGCTACGCATTGCCGCCTGCGCGCCAACCCGCCCGACCGGCGCCGCGCCGGTCTATCAACCCCGCCCGCTCGGCTCACCCTGCGAACCTGGGTGACTGCCCTTCTATGCATATTCCCAAAAGTTAGTTTATTTAAATATTTAACACGCTTAGGGTATATGCACCGGACCACCGGACCTCTTTGATTTTTCTGTTTTCATTTCATTGAATGCGAGGTCGGTATGGTCAGAATTACCCCGGTGCGCAACGCCAGGGCATTACGTGCAGCCAAGGAGCGGCGCTGATGTCTAACTTGGCTCTAACACCCCCCCAACGCGATCTGGACGTAGCACCGCTGCTGTTGCCGGCCGCCGTGCTGCGCAACGACGCCGAGGCGTTGAGCGCCGCCCGTGAGCTGGCCCAGGCCGCGCGCCTGCAAGCCGCCACGCGCGACCAGCAACGCAAGCTGCCATGGGCCCAGCTCGAACAGTTCACCCGCAGCGGGCTGGGCAGTATTTCCATTCCCCGCGAATACGGCGGCCCGCAAGTGTCCTTCGTGACCCTGGCCGACGTGTTCGCGATCATCAGCGCGGCAGACCCGGCCCTCGGACAGATCCCGCAAAACCATTTCGGCATCCTGCACCTGTTGCAGGGCGCTGCCACCGAGCGCCAGAAAAAGCAGCTGTTCCAGAGCGTGCTCGACGGCTGGCGCATCGGTAACGGCGGCCCGGAACGGGGCACCAAGAACACCCTTGAACTCAAGGCACGCATCACCGCCAAGGGCGACGGTTACGTGATCAGCGGCCAGAAGTTTTACTCCACCGGTGCGTTGTTTGCGCACTGGGTAGCGATCAAGGCGCTGAACGACGACGGCAAGCAAGTCATGGCGTTCGTGCGCCGGGGCACCGAAGGGCTGCGCATCGTCGATGACTGGTCCGGCTTCGGCCAACGCACCACCGCCAGCGGCACCGTGCTGCTGGACCAGGTGCCGGTCGACGCCGACCTGGTGGTCGACAACTGGCGCATCGGCGACAGCCCGAACATCCAGGGCGCCGTGTCGCAATTGATCCAGGCGGCCATCGACGCCGGCATCGCCCGTGGCGCCCTCGATGACACCATCGCTTTCGTTCGCGAACGCTCGCGCCCCTGGATTGACGCCAAGGTCGAACGCGCCAGCGATGACCTGTATGTGATCGCCGATATCGGCAAGCTCAAAATCGAACTGCATGCCGCCGAAGCGCTGCTGCGCAAGGCCGGCCAGGTGCTGGACCAGGTCAGCGCTGCGCCGATCACCGCGCAGTCCGCCGCCCGCGCCTCAATCGCCGTGGCCGAAGCCAAAGTGTTGACCACCGAAGTGTCGCTGCTGGTCAGCGAAAAGCTCTTCGAACTGGCCGGCAGTCGCGCCACCCTGGCCGAGTTCAACCTCGACCGGCATTGGCGCAACGCCCGCGTGCACACCCTGCACGACCCGGTGCGCTGGAAGTATCACGCCATCGGCGCCTATCGCCTGAACGCCACGTTACCCGCTCGCCACTCCTGGATATAACCGACCAGACCTCTGGAGAAATACGCATGACCCTTTCTCATCACGTCGCGGTGATCACCAGCGATGAACAAGCCCTTATTGTCGCCAGCGACCTGGCCGAAGACTTTCGCCGCGACAGCGCCCAACGCGACCGCGAACGCCGCCTGCCGCTGCCGGAGCTGGACGTGTTTTCGCGCTCCGGCCTGTGGGGCATCAGCGTGCCCAAGCCATACGGCGGCGCGGGCGTGTCCAACGTCACCCTGGCCAAGGTCATCGCGCTGATCGCCCAAGCCGACGCCTCCCTGGGCCAGATCCCGCAGAACCATTTCTACGCCCTGGAAGTGCTGCGCGTAAACGGCAGCCCGGCGCAGCAACAACGCCTCTACGCCGAAGTCCTCGCCGGCCAGCGCTTCGGCAACGCCCTGGCCGAACTGGGCACCAGGACCGCTCACGACCGCGTCACAAGCATCACCCGCGACGGCGACGGTTTTCGCATCACTGGCCGCAAGTTCTACTCCACCGGTGCGATCTACGCGCAGCGCATCCCCACCTCGGTAGTGGATGAGCACGGCGTACAGCAACTGGCTTTTGTCCCCCGCGACAGCGAAGGCCTGAGCGTGATCGACGACTGGAGCGGCTTTGGCCAGCGCACCACCGGCAGCGGCTCGGTGGTGTTCGACAACGTGTGGGTCGCCGCCCAGGACGTGATCCCGTTCCAGAGCGCCTTCGAACGCCCGACGACGGTCGGCCCGCTGGCGCAGATCCTTCACGCCGCCATCGACACCGGCATCGCCCGCGCCGCATTTGAGGATGCGCTGCACTTTGTGCGTACCAAGACCCGCCCTTGGATCGATTCGGGCAACGACAAAGCCACTGAGGACCCGTTGACTCTCAAGAGCTTCGGCCATTTGAGCATCCGTCTGCACGCCGCCGAAGCACTGCTGGAACGCTCGGGCGAATACCTCGACCGCGCCCAGGCCGACAGCACTGCCGACACCGTTGCCGCCGCCTCGATTGCGGTGGCCGAAGTGCGCGCCCTGAGCACCGAAATTTCCCTCGCCGCCGGCAGCACGCTGTTCGAACTCGCCGGCAGCCAGGCGACCCTGGCCGAGCACGGCCTCGACCGCCACTGGCGCAACGCCCGCGTGCACACCCTGCACGACCCGGTGCGCTGGAAGTACCACGCCGTGGGCAATTACTACCTCAACGATGAAAACCCGCCACTGCGGGGGACCATTTGATGGCAAAGAAAAAAATCCTGCTCAATGCCTTCAACATGAACTGCATCGGGCACATCAACCACGGCCTGTGGACCCACCCACGGGATACGTCCACCCAATACAAGACCATCGAATACTGGACCGAGCTGGCGCAAACCCTGGAGCGCGGGCTGTTCGACGGTTTGTTTATCGCCGATATCGTCGGCGTGTACGACGTCTACCAACACTCCATCGACGTGCCGCTCAAGGAGTCGATCCAACTGCCGGTCAACGACCCGTTGCTGCTGGTCTCGGCGATGGCGGCCGTCACCAAAAACCTTGGCTTCGGCCTCACCGCCAACCTTACGTATGAGCCGCCGTATCTGTTTGCCCGACGCATGTCCACGCTCGATCACCTGAGCCGTGGCCGGGTGGGCTGGAACATCGTCACCGGCTACCTCGACAGCGCCGCCAAGGCCATGGGCCTCACCGAGCAGGTCGAGCATGACCGCCGCTACGACCAGGCCGATGAATACCTGGAGGTGCTCTACAAACTCTGGGAAGGCAGCTGGGAAGACGACGCGGTGATCAACGACCCGGCGCAACGGATCTACGCGCAGCCGGGCAAAGTGCACAAGGTCGAGCACCGCGGCGAGTTCTATCAGGTGGAGGGTTATCACCTGTGCGAACCGTCGCCGCAGCGCACGCCGGTGCTGTTCCAGGCTGGCAGTTCGGACCGTGGCTTGCTGTTCGCCGGGCGCCATGCCGAGTGCGTGTTTATCAGCGGGCAGAACAAGGCGTCGACCAAAGTCCAGGTGGACAAGGTGCGCGCCAGCGCAGTCGAGGCCGGACGCAATCCGGATGACATCAAGGTGTTCATGGGCCTCAACGTGATCGTCGGCGCTACCGAAGAGCTGGCCTGGGCCAAACACGCCGAGTACCTGAGCTACGCCAGCGCAGAGGCCGGCGTGGCGCACTTCTCGGCCTCCACCGCGATTGATTTTTCCGAGTACGAGCTGGACGAACCGATCCAGTACGTGAAGAGCAACGCGATCCAGTCGGCCACCAAGAACCTGCAGAACAACGACTGGACCCGGCGCAAATTGCTGGAGCAGCACGCGTTGGGCGGGCGCTATATCACCCTGGTTGGTTCGCCGGAGCAGGTGGCGGATGAGTTGGAATCCTGGATCAGCGCGACCGGGTTGGATGGGTTCAACCTGACGCGGATTGTGACGCCGGAGAGCTATGTGGATTTCATCGATTTGGTCGTGCCGGAGTTGCAGAAGCGTGGGTCGTACAAGACTGCATATGAAGCCGGAACACTCCGTGAAAAAGTCTTCCAGCGCACCGCCCGCCTCCCTGAACAACACACCGGATCTACCTACCGACACTGAGTAAAAAATGTGGGAGGGGGCTTGCCCCAGATGGCGGTGTGTCAGTCACCAAATCTTTTAACTGAACCACTGCCATCGGGGGCAAGCCCCCTCCCACATTGGATCTGCATTGTTTGTCCTAATACCTTATGACTGGAAATTAACCATGAAAAAAATACTGTTCTCCCACCCAGTCAAAGCACTGGCCCTGGCCCTTGGTTTGTTCAGCTCGGCGGTGTTCGCCGCCGATGCGCCGCTCAAGGTCGGCACCACCGCCGCCTTCGCGATTCCCCTGGAAGCGGCCGTCGCCGAAGCCGGCAAGCAGGGCCTGAACGTCGAGTTGGTGGAATTCACCGATTGGATCGCGCCCAACGTCAGCCTGGCCGCCGGCGATATCGACGTGAACTACTTCCAGCACATCCCCTTCCTGGAAAACGCCAAGGCCGCTGCCGGGTTTGACCTGGTGCCCTACGCGCCGGGCATCATCAACAACGTCGGGCTGTATTCGAAGAAGTACAAAAACTTCAACGAACTTCCCGAAGGCGCCACCGTGGCCATTGCCAACGACCCGATCAACAGCGGTCGCGGCCTGCAACTGCTGGCCAAGGCCGGGCTGATCACGCTCAAGCCGGGCGTGGGCTACAAGGCCACCGAAGAAGACATCGTCGCGAATCCAAAGAAAATCAAAATCCTGCAAGTCGAGGCCGTGCAACTGGTGCGCGCCTATGACGACGCCGACCTGGTGCAGGGCTACCCGGCCTATATCCGCCTGTCCAAGACCTTCGATGCTGAATCGGCGCTGCTGTTTGACGGCCTCGACCACCCGGAATACGTGATCCAGTTCGTGATCCAACCGAAGAGCAAAACCGACCCGCGTGTGATCAAGTTCGTCGACATCTACCAGCACTCGCCGGTGGTGCGTGCTGCCTTGGATAAATCCCTGGGCAAGCTCTACCAAGTGGGCTGGGAAGCTAAAAAATGATCGCCGCCAACACCCAACTGCGCGACCTGGGCACACCGCCCAGGGACGCCGAGCAGGCTGAACTGCATCCGGACCTGAACCGCGCCCACGTGCGTTTTATCAACCTGGGCAAGACCTACGACGGCACGGTGCATGCCCTGCAAGGCATCGACCTGGCGATCCAGCGCGGTGAAGTGTTCGGCATCATCGGCCGCAGCGGCGCCGGTAAGTCCTCGTTGATCCGCACCATCAACCGCCTGGAACAACCGAGCAGCGGGCGCGTGCTGATCGATCAGGTGGACATCGGCGAGTTCGACGAAGACCGCCTGGTGGCGCTGCGTCGGCGCATCGGCATGATCTTCCAGCACTTCAACCTGATGTCGGCCAAGACCGTGTGGCAGAACGTCGAGCTGCCGCTGAAAGTCGCCGGCGTGCCCAAGCCCCAGCGTGAGCAGAAGGTGCGCGAACTGCTGGAGCTGGTGGGCTTGCAGGACAAGCACAAGGCCTATCCCGCGCAGCTGTCCGGCGGGCAGAAACAGCGCGTGGGCATCGCCCGTTCACTGGTGCACGACCCGCAGATTTTGCTGTGCGACGAAGCCACTTCGGCGCTGGACCCGGAGACCACGCAATCGATCCTCGGCCTGCTGCGCGAGATCAACCAGCGCCTGGGCCTGACCATCGTATTGATCACCCACGAAATGGCGGTGATCCGCGACATCTGCGACCGCGTGGTAGTGCTGGAACACGGACGCATCGTCGAGCAAGGCCCGGTGTGGGAAGTGTTTGGCAACCCTCGGCATGAGGTCAGCAAAACCCTGCTGGCGCCATTGCAACATGGGCTGCCGGAAGAACTGCAAAGCCGTTTGCAGAGCACGCCGTCATCAGCGGGCTGCGCCGTAGTGCTGCGCTTGCAGCTCACCGGCAGTGCCAGCGACGAACCGGACCTGGCCGCGCTGTTCAACGCCCTCGGCGGGCGCGTGCACTTGTTGCAAGGCGGCGTGGAACGCATCCAGGGCCATGCCTTGGGGCAATTGCTGCTGGCGGTGAATGGCTCCCCCCACAGCGCCGAAGAACTGCGCAACCGCGCCGCGAATTGGGCACAACAGGTGGAGGTGCTGGGCTATGTGGTTTGATCGTTTATTGCAGGGCGCCATCGACACCTTGCTGATGGTCGGCGTGTCGTCGCTGATCGCGTTGCTGGTGGGGATTCCACTGGCGGTGTTTCTGGTGACCAGTGACAAGGGTGGCATCTACCAGGCACCGGCGTTGAACCGGGTGCTCGGGGCCTTCGTCAATCTGTTCCGCTCGATTCCGTTTTTGATCCTGATGGTGGCCTTGATCCCATTCACCCGGCTGATCGTCGGTACTACCTACGGCGTGTGGGCCGCCGTGGTGCCGCTGACCATCGCGGCCACGCCGTTCTTTGCGCGTATTGCCGAGGTGAGCCTGCGCGAGGTCGACCACGGTCTGATCGAAGCTGCACAAGCCATGGGCTGCCGGCGCTGGCACATCATCTGGCACGTGCTGTTGCCGGAAGCGCTGCCGGGGATTGTCGGCGGATTCACGATTACGCTGGTGACCATGATCAACTCGTCAGCCATGGCCGGCGCAATTGGTGCAGGCGGCTTGGGCGACATTGCCTACCGCTACGGCTATCAGCGCTTTGACACGCAGATCATGCTCACCGTGATTGTGCTGCTGGTGGTGCTGGTGGCGGTGATTCAACTGGGCGGCGATCGCCTGGCGCGGGTACTGAACAAGCGGTGAGGTATAGTCGGGCCATCTCAGCGCCCGGTATCCCCGTCATGACCCTCAAGCCCGACGACCTCGACCAGATCACGTCCACCACCCTCGGCCACTACAACAAGGTGGCCGAGGATTTCCGCGAAGGCACCCGCGACCACGATGTCAGCCAGAACATCGAAGCACTGCTGCGGCATATCCACGGCACCGCGCCGTTCACCGTGCTGGATTTCGGCTGCGGGCCGGGGCGGGATTTGCAGACCTTTACCCGCATGGGCCATATCGCCGTGGGCTTGGACGGCTCGGAGCGGTTCGCGCAGATGGCGCGTGAAGACAGCGGCTGCGAGGTGTTGCAGCAGGATTTTCTCAAGCTGGATTTACCCAATGAGCGCTTCGACGGGATCTTTGCCAATGCGGTGCTGTTTCATATCCCCAAGCAGGAACTGCCGCGTGTGCTCAAGCAGTTGCATGGCGCGTTGAAGCCCGGCGGTGTGCTGTTCAGTTCCAACCCACGGGGTGAGAACCAGGAAGGCTGGAATGGGCCGCGGTATGGGTCGTATCACGACTTGGCGGCGTGGCAAGAGTTGCTGACGACAGCGAGGTTTGTGGAGTTGGAGCACTACTACCGACCGGCCGGGTTGCCAAGGGAGCAGCAGCCCTGGTTAGCCAGCGTATGGCGTAAAACCTGAATAGCTGCCTGGCAATACATTCCAAATGTGGGAGGGGGCTTGCCCCCGATGGCGGTGGATCAGTTGGAACAAGGTTGTCTGACCCACCGCAATCGGGGGCAAGCCCCCTCCCACATTTTTAACTGCGGTTTTCCTGTTGCTCATGCTTGGGCTCGCGGATCTTGTACCAGGCCACATAAAGCGCCGGCAAAAACAGCAGCGTCAGCAACGTGGCGATGATAATCCCGCCAATCATCGCGTACGCCATCGGCCCCCAGAACACCTCACGCGCAATCGGGATCATGCCCAGGCTGGCCGCTGCGGCCGTGAGCAGGATCGGGCGACGCCGGTGCTCGGTGGCTTCCACCACCGCATCCCACGGCGTGTAGCCGGCCACCTCGTATTCGTGGATCTGCGTCACCAGGATCACCGAGTTGCGAATGATGATGCCGATCAGCGCCAAGATGCCCAGGATCGCCACAAAGCCCATGGGCGTCCCCGTGGGGATCAACGCCAGCACCACGCCGATCAAGCCCAACGGCGCCACGCTGGCCACCAGGAACATCTTCTGCACGCTGTGCAGCTGGATCATCAGGAAGGTCGCCATCAGGAACAGCATCAACGGCACCACGCTGGCGATCGGGCCTTGGGCCTTGCCGCTTTCTTCCACGGTACCGCCCGTGGCGACCTTGTAACCCACCGGCAAACCGGCGCTGAATTTATCGATCTCGGGCTTGAGCTGCTTGACCAGATCCGTCGGCTGCATCTCGTCACGCACCGAGGCCTTGATGGTGATGGTCGGCTTGCGGTCGCGACGCCACACCAGCGGCTGCTCCAGTTCGTACCGCACGGTGGCGAACGCCAGCAGCGGGATCGAGGTGCCGTTGGGCGTGACGATCTGCAGGTTCTGCAAGGTCTCCGGGGTGCCGCGTTCGGCGTCTTCGGCACGGCCGACCACGTTGATCAGGTAGATATCGTCGTGCACCTGGGTCACTGATGCACCGCTGACCACGCTGTTCATCAGCTGGGCCACGTCTTCCGAGGACAGCCCCAGTTGCCTTGCCTTGTCCTGGGCGATGTCGATGCGCAGCACTTTGCCGGGCTCGTTCCAGTCGTAGATGATCTCGCCCAAATGGGTGTTTTTATCCAGCAGCGTCGCCAGTTCGATGGCGTGCTTGCGCACCTGGTCGGTGTCTTTGCCGGATACGCGATACTGGATCGGACGCCCCACCGGCGGGCCCATTTCCAGGGGCTGCACAAAGCTGCCGATGCCGACAAAGTCATCACGCAGGCGTTTTTGCAGGCGCGCAATCAGCTCGCCGCGTTCTTCCAGGCCTTTGCTGACGATCACCAACTGCGCGTAGTACGGGTTTTCCAATTGCTGGTCGAGGGGCAGGTAGAACCGGATCGCGCCCTGGCCGATATAGGTGCTCCAGCGCGCGATGTCGGGGTCGTCCTTGATGATCGCTTCCAGGCGGTCGACGGCCCTGCGCGTCTCGTTGATCGAGGCGTTTTGCGGCAGGTTGAGGTCGACGAGGATTTCCGGACGGTCCGACGACGGGAAAAACTGGTTCTGTACGAACTGCATCGAGAACACCGAAGCGACAAACAAGCCCACGGTAATGCCGATCGCCCACCAGCGGTTGCGCATGGCCCAGAGCATGCCGCCGTTGAAGGCGCGGCCAATGCGCCCTGGCTCGGCGTCGTGGGGTTTGACCTTGGCGCTGAGGATATGCACGCCGATCACCGGCGCAAACAGCACCGCCACCACCCACGACACCAGCATCGCCACGGCAATCACCGCAAACAGGGTGAAGGTGTACTCGCCCGCCGAACTGGCGTTGAGGCCAATCGGCACGAAACCGGCGACGGTCACCAAGGTACCGCTGAGCATCGGGAACGCCGTCGAGGTGTAGGCGTAAGTCGCGGCCTGCTCCTTGGTTTCGCCCTTTTCCAGGCGCGTGATCATCATCTCCACGGTGATCATCGCGTCGTCCACCAACAGGCCGAGGGCGATGATCAACGCGCCCAGCGACACCCGCTGCATGGTGATGCCGCTGTATTCCATGAACACGAACACCAGCGCCAAGACCAGCGGAATCGAACACGCCACCACCAACCCGGCGCGCATGCCGAGGCTGATAAAGCTCACCACCAGCACGATGATCACGGCTTCAAACAGCGCGCTGGTAAAGCCGCCGACGGCCTCTTCCACCACTTCGGCCTGGTCGGAGACTTTATGCACCCCGACGCCCACCGGCAGGTCGGCGGTCAGTTCGTCCATGCGGGTGTGCAGGGCCTTGCCGAACGACTGGATATTGCCGCCCTTCTGCATGGCGATGGCCAGGCCAATCGCCGGTTTGCCGTTGAACCGGAACATCGGCCGCGCCGGGTCGACGTAGCCACGGCTGATCTCGGCGATGTCCGCCAGGCGATAGAAGCGGTCATTGAGCCGCAGGTTGACGTTGGCCAGGTCCTTCTCCGAGGCGAACTGCCCCGACGTGCGCACCGAAATCCGCTCAGGCCCGGCCTCGATCACGCCCGCCGGGGTCACGGCGTTCTGCGATTGCAGGCTCTGCACCACCTGGCGCTGGTCGACGCCCAGGGCGGCCAGTTTGCGCGTGGAGAAATTCAGGTAAATCACTTCGTCCTGCTGGCCGATCATCTCGACCTTGCCCAGCCCCGGCACCGAACGGATCTCGGCGCGCACCTGCTCCACATAGTCGCGTAACTGGCGCATGGACAGGCCGTCGCCGGTAAAGGCGTAGACCGAGCCGAATACATCGCCGAACTCGTCGTTGAATGACGGCCCCTGCAAACCCTGGGGGAACGTGCCGCGAATGTCGTCGATCTTCTTGCGCACCTGGTACCAGATATCCGGAATGGCCTTGGCGCTGGTGGTGTCCTTGAGAAAGACAAACACCGTGGACTCGCCCGGCCGCGTGTAGCTTTTCACGTAGTCGAGGGAGTCGAGTTCTTCGAGTTTTTTCTCGATGCGGTCGGTGACCTGCTTGAGGGTTTCTTCCTGGGTCGCGCCTGGCCAGCGGGTCTGGATCACCATGGTCTTGATGGTGAACGACGGGTCTTCCTCACGACCCAGGTTCATGTACGAGAACACGCCCATCAACAGCGCGACGAACATCAGGTACCAGACGAAGGACTGATGCTTGAGGGCCCAGTCGGATAAGTTGAAGCTCCCTTTCATCGCGGGCTGTCCTCGTCGATTTTGACTTTTTGCCCGGGCTTCAGGCTGTTCACGCCGGCGGTGACTACACGCTCGCCGGGTTTGACGCCGCCGTTGAGCACGGCGCTTTGGGTGTTTCGGCTGACGACGCTGACATCACGCGGTTGCACGGTCTGGCTTTGGGTGTCGAGGATCCAGAGGCGGGTCTTGCCGTCAACGTCTTGCAGGGCGCTGAGGGGCAATTCCAGGCGCGGCGCGATGGCCGTGCTCAAGGTCACGCTGATGGCGGTGCCCAGGCGGAATGCGGCGGGCGTATCGGCCAACGTCAGGCGGGCGCGACGAGTGCGGGTGGCGCTTTGGGCCTGGGGTTCGATCTCGCGCACGATGGCGGTGGTGTTGACGCTGGGATCCAACTGGCTGGCGACCAGGAACACCACGTCAGGTGGCAGGCGCTCGGCGAGGCCGGCGGGCAGGTCGATGACCGCTTCCTTGACGTCCGGGCGAGCCAGGGTCACCACTTGCTGGCCGGCGCTGACCACCTGGCCAGCCTCGGCGTTCCAGGCGGTGACGATGCCGGCGTGGTCAGTGCGCAGCTCGGCGTAGTTGAGCTGGTCCTTGGCCTGATTGACCGAAGCTTTAGCCTGGTCGAGTGAGGCCTGGGTGGTTTTCAGGTCGGTCTGGGCGACATCCAGCTGCGCCTGGGCGCCGACGCCACGGTTGAACAACTCCTGCTGGCGACGAGCGTTGGCCTGGGCGTTGATGAATTGCGCCTGGACGCGAGCGAGGTCGCCTTGGGCGGCACGCAATTGGTTTTGCTGGTCCGTGGGGTCGAGGACGGCGAGCAAGGCGCCCTTCTCTACTTCAGCACCCACATCCACGGCGCGGCGGGCAATACGTCCCGGCACGCGAAAGCCCAGATTGCTTTCATAGCGCGCCTGTATGGTGCCGGCGAAGCGACCGAGGGTTTCCTGGTCTTCGGCCTTCACCTCAATGGACAGCACCGGGCGCACGGGCTCGGGCGGTGTTTCTTCCTTGGAGCAGGCGGTCAGCAGCAGGCTGGCGGCGAGGGCTAGCGTCAGACGCTTCATGGCTGGGCTCCCTGCTGGGCAATCTCGACCAGCATGCCGGGGTGCAGCAATTGCCCACCGGCTACCACGACTTTTTCGCCGCCTTTAAGGCCATCGCTGATGATGACCTTGCCGGTGAGGTAACGGGCCACCGTGACCTTGTGCAGTTGCGCCTTGCCGTCGCCATCGACCAGCCACACAGCGGGTTCGCTCAAGTCTTTGGTGAGTGCCGACCACGGCAGCTCGACACTCGGCTTGGCCTGCCCATTGGCGGTGGCGCTGACCACCGACCCCAGCTGCATGCCTTTGGGCAGCGATTGCAGCGCAATCTTCACCTGCACCGTGCCGGTGTTGGCCGCCACGGCAGGCGTGACTTCACGGACTTTGCCCTGGGCCTTGATACTCGGGTTATCCAACAGGCTGACGGTGATCGGCGCATCGGGCGGCGGCTCCACCAGCAGGGATTCGTAGACGTTAAACACCGCATCACGCTCGCCGTCGCTGGCCAGGCTGAAAATCGGCACAGTGGCCTGCACTACCTGGCCGACTTCCGCTTGGCGGGCGGTGATCACACCGGGCGTTTCAGCGATCAGCGAGGTGTAGCCCAATTGCTCGCGGGCATTGGCCAGTTGAGCCTGGGCCGCAGCCAGGGCGCTTTGACTGCTGCGCAGCGCGGCCTGGGCGGCATCGTATTCGCTGCGGCTGGTGTAGCCCTTGGGCAGCAGTTTTTCCTGGCGCACAAAAGCCGCGGCCGTCTGCTTGACCCGCGCCTGTTCCGCCACGACCTGGGCTTGGGCGGAATCGACGTTGGTCTGCAAATCCTTGGGATCGAGCTTGGCCAGCACTTGCTTGGCGGTCACGCGGTCGCCCACGTCCACCATGCGCTGGATGATCTTGCCACCGACGCGAAACGACAGGTCGGTTTGCACACGCGCCTGAATATCCCCGGTGAGGGTGACCGCCGCGGCGAAATCCGCCGACTGAACGGTTTGCACAAAGACCCGGGAATGCTGCTTGGGTTCGGCTTTTTCCTGGCCGCAAGCGCTCAGCAACACCACTAAACCCAGGCCGACAATACAAGTGGAAATACGACCGCCCATGCAGACTCCTTGTGCGCGATGCGATGTGCCAGTGTGTATGCGACTGTGAGCTTAGTTCAGGGTTCCTTATCTGCATGGGCCAGCAAGCGTTGAAGTGATTTCACTGGCCTCATCGGGGGCAAGCTCCCGATGAGGCCAGTAGCATCAATGAAGAATCAGCCCTGCCACTTCCCGCCTTCAACAATCACACTCTCAGGCTTGGTGTCATCGCTCAGTTCTTTACGCACATATTGGTCATACAGCTTGAGCAAAAACTTTTCTTCGCCCAGCTTCGCCAACTCGGCATTGACCCAGTCACGCAGTTCGATGTTGCCCTTCTTCACGGCCGGGGCAATCGGCGCTTCGTCGCCGAGCTTCTCTTCCAGCACGCGGTAGCCGGGGTTCTGCTTGGCCCAGCTGAACAGCACCAGGTTGTCTTGGGCATAGGCATCGCCACGGCCAGCCGAGAGTGCTTGCAGCGACTCGGAGTTTTTCTCGAACTTGAGCAGCTTCCAGTCCGGGTGGTTCTTGGTCAGCCAGATATCGGCGGTGGTGCCGGTGGTGACGATAGTGGTGCGGCTGGCCAGGTCATCCAGGCTTTTGACCGCGCTGTCGTTAGGCACCAGGGCCTGAACCGCGACTTTCAGGTTGGGGTTGGTGAAGTCCACCGCTTCCTTGCGTTCCGGCGTCACGGTCATGTTGGCGAGGATCAAATCGACCTTGTCGCTTTGCAGGAACGGAATGCGGCTGGCCGGTTCCACGGCGACGAATTCGACTTTGTTCTCATCGCCCAGCAGGTCCTTGGCGAATTGACGGCCGATGTCGGTATCGAAGCCAACGTAACGGCCCGCTTCGTTCACAAAGCCAAACGGTGGTTTGTCGGTAAAGACGCCAACGATCAGCTTGTCCCGCGCCTTGATTTTGTCGATGTAGCTAACGGCCGCAGGTTTTACCGGCTCTTCGGCCTTTTTATCGCAGCCGGCCAGCAAGGCGACGGCCAACAGTGGCAGCAGTAGTTTTTTCATATCAGTTCCAGTTCCTTGGTTTTCTTGGGCAGTGTTGAAACAAAGGAGAACTTCTCCAGGAACTGCTGCGCGCGTGCGGTTTGCGGGTTCGTAAAGAATGCCTCGGGGGTGTTGTGTTCGAGGATGCGACCGGCCTCCATAAACACCACGCGGTCAGCGACGGCGCGGGCGAAGGCCATTTCGTGGGTGACGATCAGCAGGGTCATGCCATCGCGGGCCAGCCCCTGGATCACTTCCAGCACTTCCTTGACCATTTCCGGGTCAAGGGCGGCGGTGACTTCGTCAAACAGCATGACCTGCGGGTTCATGCACAGCGAACGGACGATGGCGATGCGTTGCTGCTGGCCACCGGAGAGCTGGCGCGGGAAGGCGTCGCGCTTGTCGGCCAGACCGACACGCTCCAGCAGCTTTTCGGCCTGCTCGCGGGCTTCGCGGGGGTCGCGTTTTTGCACCTTGAGCGGGCCAAGCAGGATGTTGTCGAGCACGCTCATGTGCGGGAACAAGTGGTAGCTCTGGAACACCATGCCGATGTCCTGGCGCACCTGGCGCCAGTCGGTGTTTTTGCCCAGCAGCTCACGACCGGCAAACCGCAGGCTGCCGCTGTGGGCCACTTCCAGCCCATTGAGGCAACGCAGCAAGGTGCTTTTGCCGCAGCCGCTGGGGCCGAGGATCACCACCACTTCGCCGCTTTGCACACTCAGGTCGATGCCCTTGAGCACCTGCGTCTCGCCGAAGAATTTGTTGAAACCCTGAAACTCGATCAATGCACTCATGCTTGGGCCCAGCGCCGTTCCAGCACCTTGGAGGCGGCCGACAACGGGTAGCAGATAAAGAAGAAAAACAGGAACAGCACGCCGTAGATCAAGACCGACTCGTAGGTGCGTTCGATGATTTGCTGGCCGACCTTGATCACGTCCACCACACCGATCAGCACCGCCAGGGAGCTGGTCTTGATGATGCGCGTGTAGACGTTGATGGTCGGCGGGGTCATGCGCTTGAGGGCCTGGGGCAGCAGCACGTAGCCGTACAGCTGCGGGTCAGACAGGCCAATCGACAAGCCCGCTTCACGCTGGCCACGGGGCAGCGAATGCAAGGCCCCGCGCACCACTTCACCGACCTCGCTGGCGCCCCACAGCGACAGCACCAGCACCGCACACCAGAAGCTCGGGATACTCAGGCCGAAGAAAATCGGCAGGCCAAAAAACAGCAAGTACAGCCATACCAGCACCGGGATCGCCCGGAACAACTCCAGGTACACCCGCAGCACGGCATTGATCAGCCGGTGGTTCAATGTGCGCAGCACGCCATACAACACGCCGCCGATGGTGCTGAAGGCAATGCTCAAAAACGAGATCGACAGGGTTTGTGCAGCGCCCTTGCCCAACTGCGGCAACGACACCCACAACAACTCAAGACCCGAACTGGCCATGCTGGAGCCTCCTTTCCAGGCGGCTGAGCAGCAGCGACAGCGGCAAGAACAGCAGCACGCAAATCAGCGTCAGCACGGCGAGCATCTCGTAGGTCTTGTAGTAAAGGGCGATGTAGCTCTTGGTGGTGTAGAGAATCTCCGGCACCGCCACGGCGGAGACCACGGTGGTCTCCTTGAGCAGGAAGATAAAATTGGCGAACAGCGCCGGCAGGCTGAGGATGCCGGCCTGG
>Ga0308161_1002983_pt1 | contig 17144 bp, 16 predicted proteins | sample PhyFR2_FD_201034 | JGI IMG/M metagenome (GOLD analysis project Ga0308161, IMG submission 201034) | Phyllosphere microbial communities from UC Gill Tract Community Farm, Albany, California, United States - DLSLF.R2 | ecosystem: Host-associated > Plants > Phyllosphere > Unclassified | place: USA...
CTGCAGGACGAGGCGCTCGGACTTGCGCCCGGTCTCGACCTCCTGGTGCTCGCGGAGCTCGCGCCGGAGCCGGACGACGTCGTCGGCGAGCAGGCGGGCCTTGGCGTCCCGGAAGACGGCCGCGACGGACTGGGCGCGGCGGGCGACCTCGGCCTGCCGACCGAGCGGCTTGAGCTGCCGACGGATCTCCCCCGCGAGGTCGGACAGGCGGGTGAGGTTGGTCTGCATCGCGTCGAGCTTGCGGAGGGTCTTCTCCTTGCGGCGCCGGTGCTTGAGGATGCCCGCGGCCTCCTCGATGAAGCCGCGTCGGTCCTCGGGGGTGGCGTGCAGCACCTTGTCGAGCTGGCCCTGCCCGACGATGACGTGCATCTCGCGGCCGAGGCCGGTGTCGCTCAGGAGCTCCTGGACGTCGAGCAGGCGGCAGTTCTCCCCGTTGATCGCGTACTCGCTGCCGCCGTTGCGGAACAGCGTGCGGGCGATGGTGACCTCGGAGTACTCGATCGGCAGCAGGCCGTCGCTGTTGTCGATCGTCAGGAGCACCTGTGCGCGACCGAGCGGCCCGCGGGTCGAGGTCCCCGCGAAGATGACGTCCTCCATCTTGCCGCCGCGGAGCGTCTTCGCCCCCTGCTCCCCCATCACCCAGGCGAGCGCGTCGACCACGTTGGACTTGCCCGAGCCGTTCGGCCCGACGATGCACGTGACACCTGGCTCGAACGCGAACGTCGTCGGTTGCGCGAAGGACTTGAACCCCTTGATGGTGAGGCTCTTCAAGTACATGCGGGTCTCCGGGCGGTCTGCTGCGCTGCTGCTGCTGACGTGGTGCTGGTGCGGGCTGGTGCCGGCGGTGGTGCTCGTGCGTGCCGGCGGTGGTGCTCGTACGTGTCGGTGCTGGCGCCGGCGGTGGTGCTCGGCGTCAGGCTAACGCCTGCGCTGCCGCGGAGCGGGCTGGCACACGGGGCAACGGTGGCTCGACCGGTTCATGAACGCCTCGCGCACGATCGTCGTGCCGCAGCGGGGGCACGGCTCGCCCTGCTGCCCGTACACGGCGAGGCGCTGCGAGAAGTACCCGGACTGGCCGTTCACGTTGACGTACTGGGCGTCGAAGCTCGTCCCGCCGTCCTCGAGTGCCCGGCGGAGGACGCTGCGGACCTCGGTGAGCAGTCCGCGCAGGTCGGCACGGGTCAGGCGCTCGGCGGGGCGGTCGAAGTGCAGCCGCGCGGCCCACAGCGACTCGTCCGCGTAGATGTTGCCGATGCCGCTCACCACGCCCTGGTCGAGGAGCACCCGCTTGATGCCGCTCGACCGCTTGCGGGCCGCCGCGACGAACCGGTCGTCGTCGAACGCAGGGTCGAGGGGGTCGCGGGCGATGTGCGACACCTGCGTCGGGATGGTCCGACGCCACGCGGCGTCCGGCTCCCGGGCGTCGACCGCGCCGGCGGACCCGGCCGGGGCGCCGTCGACGGTCGGCACCATCGCGTCGATCGCCATCGACCCGAAGGTGCGCTGGTCGACGAACTCGAGCTCGACGGGGTCCTCGACACGACCGTCGGGACCGGCGACGGCCGGTTGCACGTCGATGGTGATGCGGCGGTGCTTCGCGGGCGGACGGTCACGGCCGAGCAGGATCTGGCCGCTCATGCCGAGGTGCGCGACGAGGGCCTCCGGCCGGGCGCCGTCGTGCTCGGCCGTCAGCGGGAACCACATGAACTTCCCGCGGCGGACGGCGGCGGCGATCGTGCGGCCGGTCAGGCGCTCGGCGAAGTCCTCGGCGGGACCGTCGTGCCGGGTGAGGGCACGGTCGTCGGCGACGTCGACGCGCAGCACCCGGGCACCGCTGACGGCGGGTTCGAGACCGGCGCGGACGACCTCGACCTCGGGGAGTTCGGGCACGCGGTCAGGCCGCCCGGCCCGAGAGCCGCGTCCACGCCTCGAGCGCGGCGGCCATCTCGGCGGTCTTCTTGCTCGACCCGGAACCGGTCGACACCGACTCGCCCTGCAGCACGACGGTCGCGTGGAAGGTCTTGTCGTGGTCGGGGCCCTCCTCGGTCACCCGGTACGACGGGTTGCCGAGGGAGAGGGTCGCGGCGAGCTCCTGGAGGCTCGTCTTGGGGTCCATCGCGGCGCCGAACCGGTCGGGGTCGACCATGAGCGGCTCGACCAGGCGGAGCACGAGCGCGGTGGCGGCGTCGGGACCCGCGGACAGGTAGGTGGCTCCGATCACGGCCTCGACGGTGTCGGCGAGGATCGACGCCTTGTCACGGCCGCCGGTCTGCTCCTCGCCCTTGCCGAGGCGCAGGTACACGCCGAGTCCGATCATGCGGCCGATCTCGGCGAGGGCGACCGTCGAGACGAGGCTGGCGCGCCGCTTGGCGAGCTCGCCTTCGTCGAGGTCGGGGAAGGACCGGAAGAGCTTCACGGTCACGGCCTGGCCGAGGATGGAGTCCCCGAGGAACTCGAGGCGTTCGTTGTGCCGGATCCCACCGTGCTCGTACGCGTACGAGCGGTGGGTCAGGGCGAGCTGCAGGAGCTCGAGGTCGATGTCGGCCTCGAGGAGCCCCTGCAGACGGACGACGTCCGGCCCCACGGGGCGGGACCCCGTGGTGCCGGACGTCGCGGTCATGCGTGGAGTCCGATCAGACGTCGGCGACCTTGCGGCCCTTGTACTCCATGTACAGGGGCGTGCCGGCCGAGTCCTCGACGACCTTCGCGCGGTGCGGGAGGCTGTAGGTGACCTGACCGTTCTCGATCGTCTTCACGAGCTGGACCGGCGCGGCCTTCCACTGCGAACGACGGGCGTGCGTGTTGGCACGGGACTGCTTGCGCTTGGGAACGGCCATGGTGGTTCTCTTTCGGTAGGTCGGTGGTCGGTGTGCGAGGAGCGTCAGGCCGTGCGGCCGTCGTCCTCGGGGCTCTGGTTCGGTGTGCTGCCAGCCGGGCTGTCAGCGCTGTCGTCGCTCTGGAAGCCGCCCAGGGCGGCCCAACGCGGGTCCAGGACCTCGCGAGGCGTGTGGTCCTCGAGGTCGGCCAGGCGCTCACCCGTCTCCGGGTCGAGTCCTGGGCAGTCCGGTCGGCAGACCGGCTGGAACGGCAGCGACAGCACCACCGCATCTCGAACGACCGGTTCGCAGTCCACGTGGTCATCGCGAACGAAGAAGTCGAAATCCTCCGAGACATCGTACGCGAACAGCTCGGCGAAATCGACCTCGACGGGCTCGCTGATGTCGATGAGGCAGCGGGAGCACTCCCCGGTCGCCTCACCCGAGGCGTGCCCGGAGACGAGGACGCCCTCGTGCAGGCCCTCGAGCCGGACGTCCAGGTGGAGCTCGGCGCCCTCGCGGACGGCGATCACGCCGGCACCCATCGCGTCCGGCACCTCGACGTCGAGCGAGTGCTCGCGCATCTCGCCCGGGCGGTGCGCGAGGTCACGCACGCGCAGGGCGTAGGGGCTGTTCACGGGGGAAGACACGATCGACGATCCTAGCCTGATCCGGGCGGGGAGTCGAGGCAGCAGCGGGGCGTGTCAGCGGCCGGTGCGTGCGGCGAGGGCCTCGGCGACCACGGTCGGCACGTACGGCGTGACGTCCCCGCCGAGCGAGGAGACCTGGCGGATGAGGGAGCTCGACACGTGCGCCCGCGACGCCTCGGGCAGCAGGAACACCGTCTCGACGTCGGCCAGGTGCCGGTTCATGATCGCCATCGGCGTCTCGTACGCCACGTCGTCGCCCGACCGAACGCCCTTCACCAGCACGCCGGCCCCCACCTGTCGGCAGTAGTCGACGAGCAGGCCCGCGGTCCACTCCCCCACGCGGACCGAGTCGGGGATCCCCGTCTCGGCGAAGGAGTCGCGGATGAGCCGCACGCGGTCGGCCGCGTCGAACATCGCCGGCTGCTTGTCGGGGTTGTGGACCACGAGCACGTGCACCTCGTCGAAGAGCCGGGCGGCCCGACCGATGACGTCGAGGTGCCCGAGGGTCACGGGGTCGAAGGAACCGGGGACGACCGCGATCTGCGCCATGACCGCCACGCTACCGGCCGACGGGCTCAGTTCTTGCCGAGGAAGGCCGCGTCGGACTCGTCGAGGCGTCGGGCGAGCGCCTCGCGCAGGGCGGGGTGGTGCTCCAGCCTGGGGTCCGGCTCGAGGACGCGCTCGGCTTCCTCGCGCGCGTCGACGATGAGGTCGGCGTGCTCGACCACGCGCAGCAGGTTGAGCGACGACCGGCCGCCGGACTGCCGCTCGCCGAGCACGTCGCCCTCGCGGCGGAGCTCGAGGTCGACCCGGGCGAGCTCGAACCCGTCGTCCGACGCGGCGACGGCGTCGACGCGTTCGCGGGCGGTCGTCTCGGCCTCGGCCGTGGTGACGAGCAGGCAGACGCCCGCGTACTGGCCGCGCCCGATGCGCCCGCGGAGCTGGTGGAGCTGCGAGACCCCGAACCGGTCGGCGTCGAGCACGGCCATCATCGACGCGTTCGGCACGTCGACACCGACCTCGATGACGGTCGTGGCGACGAGGACGTCGATGTCGCCCGCCGCGAAGGAGGTCATCACGCGGTCCTTCTCGTCGGCGGTCATCCGACCGTGCAGGACCTCGATCCGGCGGTCACGGAGCACGGGCATCGCCCGCATCCGCTCGGCGGTCGCGAGCACGGTCGCCGGCGCGCGCTTCGGGGTGTCGTCCTCGGGGTCGGGCTCGCCGTCGTCCTCGGTGTGGGCGTCGTCGATCGCGGGGCAGACCACGAACGCCTGCCGGCCCGCCGCGAGCTCCTCGGCCATCCGGGTCCAGATGCGCGACTCCCAGCCGGGGTGCTCGGCGAGGCCGACCGCGAAGGTCTCGACCCCTGCACGACCGGACGGCAGACCGGTGATCGTGGAGACGTCGAGGTCGCCGAACACCGTCATCGCCACCGTGCGCGGGATCGGCGTCGCGGTGAGCACGAGCACGTGCGGCGGCGTGGTGCCCTTCGTGCGGAGGGCCTCGCGTTGCTCGACGCCGAACCGGTGCTGCTCGTCGACGACCACGAGGCCCAGCTCGGCGAAGTCCACGCGGTCGCCGAGCAGCGCGTGCGTCCCGACGACGAGGCGCGAGCTGCCCGACGCCGCGGCGAGCAGTGCCCGGCGTCGCTCGTCGGTGGACTGCGAGCCGGTGAGGATGACCGGCCGGAGCTCCGCGGCGAGGTCCGGCCCGAGGAACTTCACGATCGAGCGCAGGTGCTGGGCGGCGAGCACCTCGGTCGGGGCGATGAGCGCCGACTGGCCGCCCGACTCGGCCACGGTGAGCATCGCCCGGATCGCCACGAGGGTCTTGCCGGAACCGACCTCGCCCTGGACGAGCCGGTGCATCGGCCAGTCTCCCGCGAGGTCGTGGGCGATCTCGGCGCCGACCGCCTGCTGGTCGTCGGTCAGGGTGAACGGCAACGTCGCGTCGAACCGCTCGAGGATGCCGCCCGGCTCGGCGCGGCGCGGGGTGGCGGCGGTCGCCCGTGCCGCGATCCGCCGCTGGACGAGGGCGGTCTGCAGGACGAACGCCTCGCGGTAGCGCAGCGCGTCCTGCGCCCGCTTGAAGTCGGCGACCTTCTCGGGGCGGTGCAGCAGCTCGAGGGCGCGACGGAACGGGACGAGGTCGAGCCGGGTCCGCACCGACGCCGGGATCGGGTCGGGCACGTCGGGCAGGGTGTCGAGCACGACCGCGATCGCCTTGGCGATCTGCCACGAGGTCAGCGACGCCGTCGCGGGGTAGATCGGGATCGGCTGGCGGGACCACCTGATGGCTTCGTCGTCGAGCGGGTCGGCGTCGGCGCGCGGGTCGTCGCGGTCGAACAGCTCGTAGTCGGGGTGGGCGAGCTGCCGGGCACCGCGGTAGTCGCCGACCTTGCCGGCGAAGATGCCGCGGGCGCCGGGCACGAGGTCCTTCGTCCGCCACCCCTGGTTGAAGAACGTGAGCGTGAGGATGCCCGACCCGTCGCCGATCTTCGCTTCGAGGATGGAGCCGCGGCGGGCGCGCATGGTGCGTTCGCGGACGTCGATGACCTCGGCGACGATCGTCACGGACTCGCCGATCGCGAGCGAGTCCAGCGCCGTCAGCGCCCCGCGTTCGGCGTACCGGCGGGGCGCGTGCTCGAGGAACTCGCCCACCGTGCGGTACCCGAAGGCCTTCTCGATCGCGCTGGCCGTCCGACCGCCGAGCACGCCGCTGAGGCGTGCGTCGAGGGGCGCGGGACCGAGGTCGGGTGCGGCGGCCGGTGCGGGGGTCGCGGAGGTGGGCACGCGACCACGGTACCCGGCGCGTCCGACGCGCCACGTGCCTCCCGGCCGTCCTGTGGAGGAGCGCGGGACGCACGCCGGCCGACCGACCCGGCGAGCGTCGGAGCGGGGCCCGGCGGCGACGGGACGGCCGCTACGGTGGCTGCATGACCCGCATCATCGCCGGCGCCGCCGGTTCCACGACGCTCCGTGTGCCGAAGTCCGGCACCCGACCGACGAGCGACCGGGTGCGCGAGGCGCTCTTCTCGTCGCTGGAGGCGCGTGGCCTGGTGGACGACGCGGCGGTCGCGGACCTGTACGCGGGGACCGGGGCGCTCGGCCTCGAGGCGGCGTCGCGCGGTGCCGTCGAGGTCGTCCTGGTGGACCGGGCGTCGGCGGCGGCGCAGGCCTGCCGGGCGAACGCGCGGGCCGTGCAGCAGCGCGTGCCGGGCGTGCGCATCGACGTGCACCCGCAGCCCGCGCTCGGGTTCCTGCGCGGCACCGTGCGGACGTTCGACCTGGTGTTCATCGACCCGCCGTACGACGTCACGGAGCACGAGATCGCCGAGGTCCTCGAGGCCCTGGTGCCGCGCCTGACCGCGGGTGCGGTCGTCGTGGTGGAGCGGAGCAAGCGGTCCCCCGAGCCGGCGTGGCCCGCGGGGCTCGCGCCGTTCAGCAAGCGGAGCTACGGCGAGACGGTGGCGTGGGAGGCCGTGACGCCGAGCTGACGGGTGCGGGTGGCCCGGGCCGCCGCGGCTGGCGTCGCGGAGTGGTGTGCGTCGTCGACGTCGTGCGACACTGCCGCTGTCGTGCGACGACCACGGTGACGCACCATGCGCACGCACCGGTTGCGCGGTGGAACGTGCGACATCACCGCTGTCGGACGACCGCCGCGATGTCGCTCGACAGCGACGCCCGGGCGGGCCGCCGCGGGTCAGCCGGCGGCGCCGTCCCAGTCGGCGTAGGGGTCCCAGCCGGTGGTCGGGACGGGCGCGCCCCCGCGGACGAGGTCGTGCGCGCCCCGCTCGAGCACCGCTCCGACCCGCCGGAAGCCCCCCGGGAGCGCCGTGCCGGCGGGGAACGTCGCCAGGAGTCCGTGGTCCTCGCCGCCGTGCAGCGCGGCGCCGTCCGGCACCGCGTCCACGTCGAACGCGAGGGTGACCCCGCTCGCCCGGGCGAGGCGTCCGGCGTCGATCGCGAGGCCGTCGCTGAGGTCGAGCATCGCCGTCGCCCCGGCCCGCGCGGCTGCCGGTCCGTCGCCGATCGGCGGGACGGGTCGGCGCTGCCGGCCGACGTCCGGATCGGAGTCCGCGCCGCTCGACACCGTCGCGGCCCGGGACGGTTCGCCGTGTGCGTCGACGCCGTCACGGAACAACCGGGCGAGGCCGCGCGCCGCACGACCGAGCTCGCCGGACACCGCGAGGACGTCGCCGGGGCGCGCGCCCGAACGGAGCACCGGCCCGGTGCCGCCCGGGTCGCCGAACGCGGTGACCGAGACGGTGAAGGTGGCCGACGTGCTGAGGTCGCCACCGACGACGCCGCAGCCGGGCGCGAGTGCGTCGACGGCCGCGCGGACCCCGTCGGCGAAGGACTCGAGGACGGCCACCGGGGTGTCCTGCGGCGCGGCGAGGGCGATCACGAGCCCGGTGGGCACCGCGCCCATCGCGGCGACGTCGGAGAGGTTCGTCGCGGCGGCCTTCCAGCCGACGTCCTCGGGCGACGACCACGCCCAGCGGAAGTCCGGGCCGTGCACCATCATGTCGGTCGTCACGACGAACCGGCCGTCGGGGGCGGCGACGACCGCGCAGTCGTCGCCGGGGCCGAGCTCGGGCGTCCCCGCGGGCAGGCGTCGGACGATGCGGTCGAGGACCGCTAGCTCGCCGGCCTCGCCCACGGTCGGTCCGGTCCAGGGGTCCTGCGTCGCGTCCACACCAGAACGGTAGCCGCCCGGCCCGGAACCGAACCACGGACGACGGCCGCCCGGCCCGGGACCGACCCGCGGACGACGGCCGCCCCGCCCGGAACCGACCCGCGGACGGTGGCCACCCGGCCCGGAGCCGACGCACGGACGGTACCCTTGACGGCGATGGACACCGTGCGCCGCCCCCTCCGCTGGACCGCGATCACGGGCGTGCTCCTCGCCCTCGCCGCCGGCCTCACCGGCTGCACGAACGCCGTCGCCATGTCGCCCGCACCGTCCGCCGACGACGCCGCGTGCGCCGCCGTGCAGGTCCGGCTGCCGGCCACGGTCGACACGAAGTACGCGCTCCGCGAGACGACCGCCCAGTCCACCGCGGCCTGGGGCGACCCCGAGGCCGCGGTCTACCACTGCGGTGTCGCCGTGCCGACCGTCTCCGACCTGCCGTGCTTCGCCCTGAGCGGGGTGGACTGGATCCGGGACGACCGCGGTGCGCAGGTCGTCTACACGACGTTCGGCCGGTCCCCCGCGGTGCAGGTCGTCATCGACGCGAAGCTCACCACGTCGCAGGTGGTGCAGGACCTCACCGACGCCGTGTCCACCCTGCCGAAGGACGGGCACGAGTGCCTCGACCCGTCACAGGTGCAGGGCTGACGGCCCACCACCGGACGGGCCGCACCGGTCAGGTCAGCGGACCGCCGCGCGCCCCAGCTCGATGAGCTCGGTGACGAGCTCGGCGTAGGACACCCCGGACGCCGCCCAGCACCGCGGGTACATCGACAGCGGGGTGAAGCCCGGCATGGTGTTGACCTCGTTGACGACGAACCCGTCGTCGGTCAGGAAGCAGTCGACGCGCGCGAGGCCGGCACCACCGATGGCCTCGAACGCGCGGGCGCCGATCGACCGGATGCCGTCGGTCTCGTCGTCGGTGAGCGGCGCCGGGCAGAGCAGGGCCTCGTCGCCGCCGAGGTACTTCGACGCGAAGTCGTAGAAGCCGTCCTCCGCCACGACGATCTCGCCGGGGAGGCTCGTGCGCGGGACGCCGTCACGGCCCTCGAGCACGGCGACCTCGACCTCGCGGCCGACCACCCGCGGCTCGACGATGACCTTCGAGTCGTGCTCGAACGCCAGGTCCATCGCGGCGCCGAGCTGCGACGGCTCGTCGACACGGGACACACCGATGCTCGACCCGGCCCGCGCCGGCTTCACGAAGAGCGGCCACCCGTGCGCCGCGACCGTCTCGGCGACGTCGACCGGGTCGGCGGCCCACTCGCGGCGCAGCACCGTGGTCCAGGGGGCGACCCGGAGCCCGGCGTGGTCGAGCACGGCCTTCGCGGTGTGCTTGTCCATCGCCAGGGCGCTCGCGAGCACGCCGTCGCCGACGTACGGCAGCCCGGCGATCTCGAGGAGCCCCTGGATCGTGCCGTCCTCGCCGAACGGCCCGTGCAGGATCGGGAAGACCACGTCGACCGCGATGGTCGTGACGGTGCCGTCCGGGTGCGACACGACCAGCTCGTTCGTCGCGGGCGAGGTCGGGAACGCCACCCGGGTGCCGTTGTCGGGCACGGTCGGCAGGACACCGTCCCGCAGCGCCCACTGCGCCGGGTCGTCGGTCTGCAGCGTGAAGGCACCCTCCGCGGTGATCCCGATCGGCACGACGTCGTACGCCGAGCGGTCGACGACGTCCATGATCCCGCCGGCGGTCACGCAGCTGATCTCGTGCTCACTGGACCGACCGCCGAAGAGCACGGCGACGGTGGTGGGCGCGGGGGCGATCGTGGGCATGGCAGTCACCTTGCTGGTCGGGACCGGACCCGTCACTCGCCCTGTGGCTCGTCGGTCTCGGTGAGGTGCGGCGCGATGTTGCGCGGATCGAGCCTACCGGCGAGGACCTCGGCCACCTGCCCCACGATGGGCATGTCGACCCCGTTCGCCGCCGCGAGCTCGAGGATCGGCGCGACCGAGGCCAGGCCCTCGGCGGTCTGGTTCATCTGCCGCACGACCTCGTCGAACCGGTACCCCTGGCCGAGCAGCCGCCCGGCGGTGTTGTTCCGCGACAGCGGCGACTGGCACGTGGCGATGAGGTCGCCCAGCCCGGCGAGCCCGGACAGCGTCGACGGCTGCGCCCCGAGCGACACCGCGAAGTCGGTCATCTCGGCGAGCCCCCGCGTGATGATCGAGGCCTTCGTGTTCTCGCCGTAGCCGACGCCGTCGACGATGCCGATCGCCACGGCGATGAGGTTCTTGAGCACCCCGCCGAACTCGGTGCCGATCACGTCGGTGTTCGTGAAGGAGCGGAAGTACGGGTTCGTGGCGACCGCGGCGACTGCGGTCGCGGTGTCGATCGACGTCGACGACACGACCGCGGCGGTGGGCTGCCGACGGGCGATCTCGAGCGCCAGGTTCGGGCCGCTGGCGACGGCGATCCGGTCGCGGTCGATGCCGAGGCCCTCGTGCAGGACCTCGCTCATCCGGAGGCCGGTCGCCTTCTCGACGCCCTTCATGAGGCTGACGACCGGCACGCCGTCGCCGAGCAGCGGCGCGATCGCGGAGAGGTTCGACCGGAGCGACTGCGACGGCACCGAGACGTACACCTGCTCGGCGCCGTCGAGCACCGCGGCGAGGGACGTCGACGCGGTGAGCGTGCGCGGCAGGTTGATGCCCGGCAGGTACTCGGAGTTGCGCTTCGTCTCGGTGATCTCGCGGGCAACCTCGGGTCGGCGCGCCCACAGCACGGTGGAGGCACCGCCCTCGGCGAGCACCTTCGCGAACGTGGTGCCCCAGCTGCCGGCACCGATCACGGCGACGCGCGGCTTGTCGGTCGACTGCATCACCACGCGGATGGCGGCGGTGTCCACCGCGCCGCGTGCGGCGACCGAGGGGTCGGCGTGGTCGTCGTGGGGTCGGAGGTCACTCAAACCGGCCCGTCTCCTTCTGGTTGTTCGCGGCGGGGTCCCACCGCGTCGCGGGTGCGGGCTCTCCGCGGAGCTCCTCGAGCAGCTCGGTGATCCGCTGCATGACGAGGTCGGTCGCCTCGAGCAGCATCTTCTGGTCGAGCGGACGCCCCCGGTAGGCGGAGAGGTCGACCGGGTCGCCGACGATCACGTCGACCCGGGACGGCGGGAACAGCCGGAGCTTCTTGGAGTACCGCGCCATGATGTTCTGGGTGCCCCAGTGGGCCATCGGGATGAGCGGCACGTCGTTCTCGAGGGCGATCCGCACCGCGCCGGTCTTGCCCCGCATGGGCCACAGGTCGGGGTCGCGCGTGAGCGTGCCCTCGGGGTAGACGATGATCGCGCCGCCCTGCTCGACGAGCGACCGGCCGCCGCCGAGCGGGTCGCTCAGGCGCGTGCGGCCCGAGCGCTCGACGGGGATCTGCCCCATGCCGGCCATGAGCTTGCCGACGACCGGGACCCGGAAGATCGACGCCTTCGCGAGGAACCGCGGCGCGCGACGGGACAGCCAGACGGCCGTGCCCACCACGAGCGGGTCGATGTTCGTGAAGTGGTTCGGTGCGAGCACGAAGGCGCCGCCCTCGGGCAGCCGCTTCGACCCGTGCCAGTGGTAGCGCGCGGTGAAGCGGAAGACCGGGATGACGACCGACGCGGTGATGCGGAACGCGGTGTTCAGCTCGCCCCTGCGCCACCGGCGCCCCGGCGTGGGCAGACCGGTCGTGACCGACGAGGCGGACGCGCCCCGCGCCTCCAGGCCGTCACCGGGACCCTGCGACGAACGCGACACGGGTCTAGCCCGCGAAGTCGAAGTCGGCCCCGAGCTTGCGCAGCTTCGGGATGAAGTGCTCGTAGCCGCGGCTGATGATGCCGACGTTGGTGATGTGCGACTCGCCCTCGGCGGTCAGCGCCGCGATGAGGTGGCTGAAGCCGCCGCGCAGGTCGGGGACCCGGACGTTCGCGGCGTGCAGCGTGGTCGGGCCGGTGATGACCGCGGCCTGCTCGAACGGGCGACGGGCGACGCGACGGTCGTGACCGGGCAGCCCCTCCTTGTGGACGACGATGTCGGCGCCCATCTCGTTGAGCGCGTCGGTGAAGCCGAAGCGGTTCTCGTACACGGTCTCGTGCACGACGCTCGTGCCCTCGGCCTGGGTGAGCGCCACGACGAGCGGCTGCTGCCAGTCGGTCATGAAGCCGGGGTGGACGTCGGTCTCGACGACGACCGGGCGCAGGACCTCGCGCTCGCGGTAGAAGCGGATGCCGTCCTCCTGGATGTCGAACCCGCCGCCGACCTTGCGGAAGACGTTGAGGAACGTCATGAGGTCCTGCTGGTCGGCGCCCTCGACGAAGATGTCGCCGTTCGTCGCGAGCGCGGCGGACGCCCAGCTCGCGGCCTCGTTGCGGTCGTTGATCGCGCGGTGCGTGTAGCCGCGGAGCGACTCGACGCCCTCGATGAAGATCGTGCGGCTCGGCTCGACCGTGACGATCGCGCCCATCTTCTGCAGGATCGCGATGAGGTCCATGATCTCGGGCTCGATCGCGGCGTTGCGCAGCTCGGTGACGCCCTCGGCGAGGACCGACGAGAGCAGGACCTGCTCGGTCGCGCCGACGCTCGGGTACGGCAGCTCGATCTTCGCGCCCTTGAGCCCGTCCGGTGCGGTCAGGTGGATGCCGTTGACCTGCTTGTCGACGACCGCGCCCATCGCGCGGAGGGCGTCGAGGTGGAAGTCGATCGGACGGTCGCCGATGCGGCAGCCGCCGAGGTCGGGGATGAACGCCTCGCCGAGCTTGTGCAGCAGCGGGCCGCAGAACAGGATCGGGATGCGGCTCGAGCCGGCGTGTGCGTCGATCTCGGCGAAGTGCGCCGACTCGACGTTGGCCGGGTCGAGGATGAGCTCGCCTCGTGCAGGGTCGGTGATGCGCACGCCGTGCACCTCGAGCAGGCCGCGGACGACCTTGACGTCGGAGATGTCCGGCACGTCCTTGAGGATCGACGGGGTGTCACCGAGCAGCGACGCGACCATCGCCTTGGTCGCGAGGTTCTTCGCGCCACGGACCTCGATCCGACCCACGAGCGGCTTGCCGCCCCGGATCACGATCTCGTCCGACTTGAGCCCGACGCGGGCTCCTGCGGCTGCTGCGTCCTGTACGAGAGAGTTCACTACTTCACCGGCAATGTCTTCGGCCGCCATCGGGAGCGGCGGGATTCGAACTCCGTGATCGAGGACTCGTCACGGAGGGTGAGCCCGATGTCGTCGAGCCCTTCCATCAACCGCCAACGAGTGTAGGCGTCGATCTCGAAGGGCACGTCCACCGCGCCGATCGACACGCGCTGGGTGACCAGGTCGACCGTCGCCTCGATCCCCGGCGTGGCGGCGATCTCGGCCCAGATCCGCTCCACGTCGGGCTCGGTCACGATCGCCGTGACGAGTCCCTGCTTGCCGGCGTTGCCCTTGAAGATGTCCGCGAAACGGGGTGAGACCACGACCTGGAAGCCGAAGTCACGGAGCGCCCAGACGGCGTGCTCGCGGCTCGACCCGGTGCCGAAGTCGGGCCCGGCGACGAGCACCTTCGCGCCCTGGAAGGCCGGCTGGTTGAGCACGAATTCGGGGTCCTGGCGCCACCCGGAGAACAGGGCGTCCTCGAAGCCGGTCTTCGTGACGCGCTTGAGGTAGACCGCCGGGATGATCTGGTCGGTGTCGACGTTCGAGCGCTGCAGGGGTGCGGCGATCCCGGTGACGGTGGAGATCTTGTCCATCAGTTGACTCCTTCGGCGCGTGCGGCGGTCTCGGCATCGGTCACGGACGCCAGGGCGTCGTCGGTCTCCAGGTCCCACGGGCTGGAGAGGGTCCCGCGCACCGCGGTCGCGGCGGCGACGAGCGGCGACACGAGGTGGGTGCGGCCGCCCTTGCCCTGGCGGCCCTCGAAGTTCCGGTTCGAGGTGCTCGCGCACCGCTCCCCCGGCGCGAGCTGGTCGGGGTTCATGCCGAGGCACATCGAGCAGCCGGCGAACCGCCACTCGGCGCCGAAGTCCGTGAACACGCGGTCCAGCCCCTCGGCCTCGGCCTCGAGCCGCACCCGGGCGGACCCCGGCACGACCATCACGCGGACGCCGTCGGCCTTCTTCCGGCCGCGGATCACCGACGCGAAGGCGCGAAGGTCCTCGATGCGGGAGTTCGTGCACGAGCCCATGAACACGGCGTCGACGGCGATGTCCTTCATCGGCGTGCCGGCGGCCAGGTCCATGTACTCGAGCGCGCGCCGGGCGGCGGCCTGGTCGTTCGGGTCGCTGTAGTCGTCGGGCGAGGGCACCGACTCGGACAGCGAGACGCCCTGGCCGGGGTTCGTGCCCCAGGTGACGAACGGCTCGAGCTCGTCGGCGTCGATGAACACCTCGGCGTCGAAGACCGCGTCGTCGTCGGTCGCCAGGGTGTCCCAGTAGGCGACGGCGTCGTCCCAGTCCTGGCCCGTCGGGGCGTGGTCGCGGCCCTGGACGTAGTCGTAGGTGGTCTGGTCGGGGGCGACCATGCCGGCGCGGGCACCGGCCTCGATCGACATGTTGCAGATGGTCATGCGGCCCTCCATCGAGAGCGCCCGGATCGCCGACCCGCGGTACTCGAGCACGTAGCCCTGCCCGCCGCCGGTGCCGATCTTCGCGATGACCGCCAGGATGATGTCCTTCGCCGTGACCCCGGGACGCAGGGTGCCCTCGACCGTGATCGCCATCGTCTTGAAGGGCTTGAGCGGCAGGGTCTGCGTGGCGAGGACGTGCTCGACCTCCGAGGTGCCGATGCCGAACGCCATCGCGCCGAACGCGCCGTGGGTGCTCGTGTGCGAGTCGCCGCAGACGACCGTGATGCCGGGCATGGTCAGGCCGAGCTGCGGGCCGACCACGTGGACGATGCCCTGCTCCTCGTCGCCCAGCGAGTGCAGGCGGACCCCGAACTCCGCGCAGTTGCGGCGCAGGGTCTCGATCTGGGTGCGGCTCGTCGGGTCGGCGATCGGGCGGTCGATCGCGAGGGTCGGCGTGTTGTGGTCCTCGGTCGCGATCGTCAGGTCGAGGCGTCGGACCGGGCGGCCGGCCTGGCGCAGCCCGTCGAAGGCCTGCGGACTCGTGACCTCGTGCACGAGGTGGAGGTCGATGTAGAGGAGGTCCGGGTTCCCGTCCTCGCCCTTGACCACGACGTGGTCGTCCCACACCTTCTCGGCGAGCGTCTTTCCCATCGGCCCGGCCCTTCCTCGTCGACGTCCGTCGCGGCGTCCGCCGCTCGGTGGGGCGAGTGTAGCAGCTTGGTATACCAACGCGCGTCGGGCGGGAGGCGCGGTGTCGGGCCGCCACGCGCGCCGGGCCGGTGGGTGGCGGACGGGAGGCGCGGGTCGGCCGCGCCGCGCGCCTCCCGGCCCGGTGGGTGGCGGACGGGAGGCGTGGGTCGGCCCCGCCGCGCGCCTCCGGGCCCGGCCCACTGGGCCGTCCGCCGCGTCGCGCGGTTGCTCCCGCGCAACGGGAAGCACGTCGCACCACGTCGTTGCGTGGCGCGACGTGCTCCCGGTGGTCCGAGAGCCCGTCGGGCGACACCTGTCGCGGTGGGATGATGGACGCGACATGACGACGCCTGCGCACTCGACCCGGACCACCAACCTCGAGGGCGCAGCCCGTGCCGCGATCGCCGGCGGCGTGCCCCTCGCACTGCTCATCGCGCTCGGGATGCCCGGGTACGCGGCCTTCGCGATGTTCGCCGGGTTCACCGCGATCTTCGGGGCGACCGAGCCCTACCGGCAGCGCATGGTGACGACGGGTGTCGCAGGTGCCCTGCAGGCGGCGTGCATGGCGGCGGGCTTGGCGGTGTCGCTGTCGGGCGGTGCGCTCTGGCTGCAGGCGGTCGGGCTCGTGGTCGTCCTCGTGGTCGCGATCGGCACCCTGAGCACGCTGCAGACGATCCCCGCGCAGCCGATCTTCCCGGTGTTCGCGTTCTGCGTCTCGGCGCTCGTGCCGGTCCGGCCCGCCGACCTGCCGCTCGTCGCGACGATCATCGTCTGCTCGGTCGCCTGGGCGTGGCTCGTCGCGATGTCGGGCGCGGTGGTCCGGTTCGTGCTGCACCCGCACGCGCCGCACGTGTTCCGGCCGATCGCGCCGCGCAAGCACCGGACCACCGCCGTGCTGCGGACCGCGGCGCTGTGGGAGACCGTCGCGCTCAACGTCGTCGGGGCGCTCGTCGCCGGGGCGCTCGCCGAGGCGGTCACCGGGCTCGGGCACCCCTACTGGGCGGTGATCGCGGTGGTGTCGACCCTCCCGGCGATCCGGCAGCGGCACACCGTCGCGCGTGCGGCCCAGCGTGTCGTCGGCACGGTCGGCGGCACCGTGGTGGCCGTCGGCATCCTGCTGCTCGAGCCCTCGGCCTGGTGGATCGTCGTGATCGCGGTCGTCGGGCAGTTCTTCGCGGAGATCTTCGTCGCGCGGCACTACGCCGTGACGCTGCTGTTCCTCACGCCGCTCGCGCTCGCGGTGTCGTGGCTGAGCCTGCCGGAGGCGCCGGAGCTGCTCGCGCTCGACCGGGTCGCGCAGACGACGCTCGGGGCGGTCGTGAGCGTGGCGCTGCTCGTGGCCGGACGGGCGGTCGAGCGGCGGCGGGGCCGGGCGCTCGGCGCGACGAGCGCGATCCGCACGGTCTGACCGGCGCGCCCCGGTCCGGGCGACGTCGGGGTCGGGCGGGGGTGGGGGGCCGATCCGCGCGTTGGAGGACGATCCGCGCGTTGGAGGACGATCCGCGCGGAGGAGGACGATCCGCGCGTTGGAGGACGATCCGCGCGTGGGGAGCCGTCCGTTCCGGCACCGCACGCGCGGAACGTCCTCCGATCGCACCCGTGATGGGACGTTCCGCCGGGGACCTCAGTCGCGCGGCGCGATGTTCCAGGAGTCGATGACCGGACGGCCGTGCTCGTAGCCGAGCGAGCTGATCGTCGCGGTGCCGAGCTTGAGCACGGCGCCGTCCTGCGGGGCGAGCCGGATCCAGGCGGCACCGAGCGCGCGGAGGACGTGT
>Ga0308161_1002985_pt1 | contig 17137 bp, 18 predicted proteins | sample PhyFR2_FD_201034 | JGI IMG/M metagenome (GOLD analysis project Ga0308161, IMG submission 201034) | Phyllosphere microbial communities from UC Gill Tract Community Farm, Albany, California, United States - DLSLF.R2 | ecosystem: Host-associated > Plants > Phyllosphere > Unclassified | place: USA...
CGCTTCCCGGAGATCGAGCAGGCGGCAGCGTCTCTGCCCGATGGCTGCGTGCTCGATGGCGAGCTGCTGGCATGGGACGACGCCGACAATCTGCCGCGTGCATTCACCGCCCTGCAGACCCGCATCCAGCGCCGCAAACCCGGCGCCGCCACCCTGCGCAACACGCCGGTACGCGTGCTCGCCTACGATCTGCTTGAGCGCGACGGCGAGGACCTGCGTGCACTGCCGCTGCAGCAGCGACGCGTGCAGTTGGCCGAGGTGATCGGCACGCTCGGCGATCCGCGCATCCAGCTGTCGCCTGAGGTGCCAGCCGACGATTGGCAGCATGCCGCGCAGCTGCGCGAAGCATCGCGCGAGCGTGGCGTGGAAGGGCTGATGCTCAAGCGTCGTGATTCGGTCTACCAGTCCGGGCGTCGCCGTGGCGACTGGTGGAAGTGGAAGGTCGAACCGCTGACGATCGATGCAGTGTTGCTGTACGCGCAGGCAGGCCATGGTCGGCGCAGCACGCTGTACACCGACTACACCTTCGGCGTCTGGGACGGCGAAACACTGGTTCCAGTAGCCAAGGCCTATTCCGGTCTGGACGACAAGGAAATCCTCGCCCTCGACCGCTGGATACGTGCACACACGCGTGAACGCTTCGGCCCGGTGCGCAGCGTAAGTGCCGAACAGGTGTTCGAACTTGGTTTCGAAGCAGTCAACCGCAGCGCGCGCCACAAGTCCGGCATTGCCGTGCGCTTTCCACGCATCCTGCGCTGGCGCCACGACAAGCCGGCTGCCGAAGCCGACCACCTGGCCCAGTTGCAGGCGCTGGCGCGATGAAGCGCAGCGATGCGCTGCAGCGCCTGCACGCATGGTTCGGCAGCCGCGGCTGGCGCCCCCTGCCCTTCCAGCACGCCATGTGGCGTCATTACCTGGCGGGCGAATCTGGCCTGCTGCACACGCCCACCGGCAGCGGCAAGACCCTTGCCATGTTCGGCGGCCCCTTGTTGCAGGCGATGCTCGACCCGCCCCCCGCACCGCGTCGCGCCAGCGCGGTACGCCCGCTGCAGGTGCTGTGGGTAACGCCGCTGCGTGCGCTGGCCAGCGATACCGCACGTGCGCTGCAGGCACCGATCGACGGCCTTGGCCTGGGCTGGCGCGTGGGGCTGCGCAGCGGCGATGCCAGCAACCGCGACCGGCGCCTGGCCCGCGAAGGTCGCATCGACGTGCTGGTCACCACGCCGGAGTCGCTGGCGCTGCTGCTCAGCTATCCCGACACCCTCGAGCGCATACGCCAACTGCGCTGCGTGGTGGTGGACGAATGGCACGAACTGCTGGGCAACAAGCGTGGCGTGCTGCTGCAGTTGAATCTGGCGCTGCTGCGTGATGCAGCGCCGGCGATGCAGCTGTGGGGGCTGTCGGCCACATTGGGCAACCTGCCACAGGCACGCGACGTACTGCTGCCACACCGTCCACAGGCAACGATCGTGGAAGGTGCACGGCAGCGGCCGGTGACGATCCGCAGCCTGCTGCCCGAACCCGGCGAACGCTTTCCATGGGCCGGGCATCTTGGCCTTTCCCAGCTTCCGCGCGTGCTCGACGCGCTGTTCCGTGCACGCAGCAGCCTGCTCTTCACCAATACCCGTGCGCAGGCGGAACTGTGGCACCAGGCCCTCGCAGCCGTGTGGCCGGAAGATGCCGGCACGCTCGCCCTGCACCATGGATCATTGGATCCCACGCTGCGACAGCAGGTCGAGGACGGACTGCGTGCGGGCACGCTGCGGTGCGTGGTGGCCACTTCCAGCCTGGATCTGGGCGTGGACTTTCCGGAAGTGGACCAGGTGCTGCAGCTGGGCAGCCCGAAGGGCGTGGCGCGCCTGCGCCAGCGCGCAGGGCGTGCGCGCCATCGGCCCGGTGCCAGCGGCCAGATACTGTGCATTCCCAGCCATGCGCTGGAACTGGCCGAGTACGCGGCGGCCCGGCACGCGTTGCATGACGGGGTGATCGAAGCGCGACGTCCTCCCACGTTGTCGCTGGACGTATTGGCCCAGCACGCCGTCAGCCGCGCGCTGGCGGGCGGCTTCAACGCCAATGCACTGCTGGAACAGGTCCGTGGCACGCATGCCTTCGCCGCGCTGGAGGACGCACAGTGGAATGCGGTGATCGATTTCATCGTGCAGGGCGGACGTGCATTGTCCCGGTACCCGGAGTTCCATAAGGTGGTACGCGATGCCGACGGCGTGTACCGCATGCCCGATCGCCGCCAGGCGCTGCGCCATCGGCTGTCGATCGGCACCATCAGCAGCGACGGCAGCGTGCGCGTACAGTTCCTGCGTGGCGGCAGCCTGGGCGCGGTGGAAGAGCAGTTCGCCAGCCGCCTGCGCCGCGGCGACCGTTTCCAGTTTGCGGGGCGGCTGCTGGAGCTGGTGCAGCTGCGCGACATGACCGCGTTCGTGCGCGTGGCGCGCGGTGGTGGTGATGGCGTGGTACCGCGCTGGCAGGGCGGTCAACTGCCACTGTCGATGCCGCTTGGCCGCGAACTGGAAAAGGTGCTGTCAGGCGTCGACCAGAGCGCGGAGTCGCGGTGGCTTGCGCCGCTGCTGGCATTGCAGTCGCAGCTGTCTGCGGCGCCATCGCCCGACCACCTGCTGGTGGAAGACGTGCGCCGACGCGAAGGCCAGTTCCTGTTCGTCTATCCCTTTGCGGGCCGCCATGTGCATGAAGCACTGGCCGCGCTGCTGGCCCTTCGCTGCACCCGTCGCCAACGCAACAGCATCGGCTATGCAGTGAATGACCATGGCCTGGTGCTCGCTCCGGCAACGCCGGTGGATCTGCAGGAACAGGACTGGCGGGCAATGCTGGATGCTGCAGGTTTGCTGCAGGACCTGCGCGAAGCGGTGAACCTGGGCGAGCTGGCGCGCCGCCAGTTCCGCGGCATCGCGCGCGTAGCGGGCCTGCTGGTGCCCAGCCTGCCGGGTGGCATGCCACGCTCGCTGCGCCAGCTGCAGGCTTCCGCCGGACTGCTGCATGACGTGCTGCGCGAGCACGACCCGGAGCATCTGCTGCTGGCATTGGCCGAGCAGGAAGTACTGCACGACAGCCTCGACCTGCCCGGGTTGCAGCAGGTGCTGGCACGCATCGCCACACGTTCGTTGTCCCTGCAGCGGCCCTCATCACTGACCCCGCTGGCATTTCCCTTGTGGGCCGAACGCCTGCGTGGGCAGTTCAGCAATGAAGACTGGCGCACGCGCGTGCAGCGTGCCGCGCAGCAGCTGGAGCGCCGCCATGGCCGCTGATCTTCCGCTGCAGCTGGGAGGTGAGTCGATGCTTCTGCTCGGCGGCCGGGCGCTGCTGTGGCCGGCGCAGCGCGCGCTGTTGATCGCCGACCTGCACCTGGGCAAGGCGGACGTGTTCCGGCGTGCGGGAATCGCCCTGCCGTCGGGCGGCACCGGCAATGACCTGCAGCGCCTGCAGGACCTGGTGACCATGCACCAGTGCCGACAACTATGGATCCTCGGCGACGTCCTGCACGGCCCGGCGCATCGCGCGGCCTGGTATCAGCAATGGCTCGGTTGGCGAGAGCAGCACGCGGCGCTGGACATCCACGTGGTGCGCGGCAATCACGACCGGGATCTACCGAAGGCGGCGCTGCAGGTGCAGATGCATGACGACGCGCGATGGGGACCGTTCCTGCTGCGGCACGAGCCGCTGGCCGATGCCTCCGCGCACGTGCTGGCAGGCCATGTGCATCCGCAGGTTGCGTTGCCGGCACTGCGTCGGCGCTTCCCCGCGTTCTGGCTGCGCCAGGGCGTGACCATCCTGCCGGCATTCTCGGCATTCACCGCCGGTGTGGTGCCTGTACTGGCGCCGGGCGAACAGCTGCTCGCCTGTGTGGAAGACAGCGTAGTGCCGCTACCGGTTCGCTGACGCGTCGAGACCTGCGCGGGATTACGACGGGCGGGCGGCGATTCCGTGCATCAGGCTGAAATCCTGCGTCGCCTCGTCGGCGTGGCGCGGCAGTGCCTGTATCGCCATCAGCATTTCCTGCGCGCAGGCGCGGATATGGCCGTGGCTTTCCGGTGATGCGTGGCTGATCAGACTGCCGACATGAAACTCGAACACATCTTCCAGTACGTCGGGCTGGTCCTCGTGCAGCATCCGCAGCAGACCGCGCAGCTTGCAGATTTCCGATTCCAGCTTCTCGACCGCGAACAACATGGCATCCTCCTCGTGCATCGTGCGGCGCATCCGGGCCGCAGCAGGCAGCGACGGCGGCGCCACCCGGGCCACGCGATGATCGATCACGAAAAGGAAAGCGGGCGACGCGGCTGCCGCGTGCTCATCTCTTGTCGCATAAACGGGGTGAGGCAATCGTTAAATGCCGTAACGAAAGGCTTCACGCGGTCGCTGGCATTTCCACGCTCTGTAGCGGCAGGGGCGCAGCGGCAAGCGCCTGGATGAATGCCGGATCGAGCGGCAACGCGCCCAGCCACCCGTGCTGGGTGCCGCTGAGCACGCGCAGCATGTGCCCGCGCCCGCCAGGCAGTCGTCCCATCGGTCCCAACAGCACATCGCGCGCCTTTGCCCACGCATCGCGATCGGACTGGAACAGCGGCGTCAGCCAGCGGCTCCAGCGCTGATAGACCGCCACATGCGCACGTCGTTGCGCCTGGTAGGCCTGCAATGCCGGTTCGCCACCACCGTGGGTGCGTAACGCGTCGCGCAGTGCCAGTGCATCCAGCAGCGCCATGTTCACGCCCTGCCCCAGCTGCGGGCTCATCGCATGTGCTGCATCGCCTGCCAGCACCAGCCGCCCCTGATGCCAACGCTTCATCACGGCATCGCGGTACACCGCACGCGCCAGCTGACCGGCGTCGCGCAGATGCGCGAAGCGCGCGCCCGCCTGTGGCCACAGCGCATGCAGTTCTTCCAGCCACGGCGCCATGCCGTCGCCCTGCCAGCGGTCGAAATCCGCACGCGGCAGGCTCCAGAAGAAGCTCAGGCGAGGCGTGTCGTCACCGGGTCGGGTGCCCACCGGCAGCAGGCCGATCATCTTGCGCGCGGCGACGTAGCGCTGCCGCAGCTGCTGCATGTGCGGCCAGTCTTCGGCCGGCAACAGGCACCACAGCGCGCCCCACGGGTACACCCGGTCCAGCGCCGCACCACCGTCGACGGCGTTGCGCAGCGTAGAGGCGGCGCCGTCGGCGGCAACCACCAGATCGAACGGTCCGTGCGTGCGACCGTCGCTGTCGCGCAGCCGTCCCTGCTGGTGATCGACCTCGACGATGGTCGTGCCCACGTGCAGCTCGCCGGCGCCTTCACGCGCCTGGTCCAGCACCGAAAACAACGCCCCGCGCTGCATGCCCATGCCGTGCAGGCGCGCATCCAGGCCGTCATAGCCCATGTCCATCACCGCGCGCTCGCACGGCGTATCGCCATACAGCCTTCTCACCGGCATGGCGTAGCCACGCACGGCCTCAAGCAGGCCCATCTGCCACAGCACCTGCAGTCCGCTGGGCTGCAGCAGGAATCCCGCACCCACCGGCCCGGGGGTCGGCACGCGTTCGAAGATCTCCACCTCGTGGCCATCACGGGTGAGCAGGATGGCCAATGCCTGGCCAGCGGTGCCGTATCCAATCACGGCGATGCGCAGTCGTTCCGTCATGCCCGCATTGTGCCACCGGCGCAGGGGCGGTACATCAGCTGCCCCTCTTCCGAGCAGATGTGCCGGGCTCCGCCACCACCGCCGGCTCTCCTGCGAATGTCCCCCGGCAGCCTCTGCGCGGCTGCCTCCTCCTTTACTTCGCAGGAGAGCCGGCAGTGGTGGCAGCGCTCAGCTTTCATGGCATCTGTTGGCGCGCGCGCTCCCGCCGCAAGAGCATCTTCACGGCCAGCAAAAAAAACCCCGCCGAAGCGGGGTTTTCAACGCACTATCGAGTGGATCACTCGGCCGGAACGATGTTCGAGGCCTGGGCGCCCTTCGGGCCCTGGGTCACGTCGTAGGTGACCTTCTGGCCTTCCTGCAGACTGCGGAAGCCCTTGGAGTTGATCGCGGAGAAGTGCGCGAAGACGTCGGCGCTGCCGTCCTCCGGCGAGATGAAGCCAAATCCCTTGGCGTCGTTGAACCACTTGACGGTACCGTTCGGCATGGTGATGCGTGACCTTATGCAATGAATGGGTGGTGTACGCTGAACCCGCGCACAAGCTGAGTATGCAAAGCTTGTTACGCGAAGACAATCACCCCCGCGCCAATTCGCCGACCAGTTCCGGAAGTCCGTTGCTGGCGGCCTGCACATTGGCGAGCACTTCGGCCATGGTGATCTCCTCACCATCACCGCACCCGGCGGCCCAGTTGGCAACGATCGCCAGGCAGGCGTAATCCAGCCCCAGCTCACGCGCCAGCGCCGCTTCGGGCATGCCGGTCATGCCGACCAGATCGCAGCCATCGCGGCGCATGCGCGCGATCTCGGCGATGGTTTCCAGCCGCGGCCCCTGGGTCGCGCCATAGCAGCCACCATCGTGGACCTTCACACCGGTCACCTTCGCCGCCGCCAGGATCTTGCTGCGCAGCATCGGCGTATACGGATGGCCGAAGTCGACGTGCACCACGTCGGTGCCCTCTTCTTCGCAGATCGTGCTGATGCGGCCCCAGGTGTAATCGATTACCTGGTCCGGGCAGGCCAGCACGCGCGGCCCGAAATCGTCACCGATGCCACCGACCGTGTTCAGCGCCAGCACCCGCTGCGCGCCGATCTGCTGCAGCGCGGCCAGGTTGGCCCGGTAGTTGATCTTGTGCGGCGGCAACGAATGGCCTTCACCATGGCGTGCAAGGAAGGCCACGCGATGACCGAGCAATGTCCCGACCCGCACCGGGCCGGACGGCTTGCCGAAGCGGGTGTCGACTTCGTGGGTCTGCACGTCGTCAAGCTTGGCCAGGTTGTAGACACCGGTACCGCCAATCACGGCCAGGGCGATCTGTTGCATGGAAAGCACTCCAGAGAAAAAAGAACGCCGGCACCCGAGGATGCCGGCGGCAGGAAACGCAGGCCGCAGGCGGCCGCGTTGTTATTCCTTCATCGCGTAGATGGCCGGCACGCAGCGCAGGGTTTCGTTGACGTCCATGCCGAAACCGAACACGTAGCGATCCGGCAGCTCGATGCCGGCATAGTCGGCGGTGACATCCGGCAGCGCGCGATCGTGCTTCTTCACGGTCATCGCGGCAATACGCACGTCGGTCGCGCCCTGCTCCAGGCACCAGGTACGCACGCCCTGCAGGGTGTAACCCTCGTCGAGGATGTCATCGACCAGCAGCACGCGGCGGCCGAACAGCGCCGTGGCCGGCTTGTGCTTCCACACCAGGTCGCCGCCGGTGGTCTCACCGCGGTAACGGGTGGCGTGCAGGTAATCGAACTGCACGTCCTGGCCACGCGCGCCCAGCTCCAGTGCCAGCTGGCCGGCGAACGGCAGCGCACCGTGCATGATCGACAGGAACAGCGGCACCTCGCCCTGGTAGTCGCGCGCGATGGCGTCGGCGATGCCGGCAATGGCCTTGTCGATGGTGGGGCGGTCGACCAGCAGGTCGGCTTGGGCCAGGGCCTGGGAAATGGTGAGGTTCGGCATCAGACGGTTCTTCCAAGGGTTTGCAGCAGACGGGATTGGGTGTCGCCATGGCGGGCATCGGCCAGCAGGCCATCCCAGCCAAGCGCGCCGCGGCCGAGCAGGCCCAGCAGCGCAGCGGTATTGAGGGAGCGTCCCTGCACCGCGTGCAGGGCTTCATCGACCAGCTCCGGGTGGCAGACCAGCACCACATCGCAGCCGGCATCCAGGTGTGCGTGCACGCGTGCCGGCACGCCACCGGCGCTGTGCGAGGCGGCCATGCCGATGTCATCGGAGAACACCACGCCGCGGAAGCCGAGCTCGCCACGCAGGATCTGCTGGATCCAGCGCGGCGAGTAACCAGCGGGTTCCGGTGCGACCTGCGGGTAGATCACGTGCGCCATCATCACCGCATCGGCGCCGGCGGCGATACCGGCCGTGAACGGGACCAGATCCTGTGCGCGCAGTTCATCCAGCGCACGCGGATCGATCGCGGTATCCACGTGGGTGTCTTCCAGCACGGTGCCATGGCCGGGGAAATGCTTGAGGGTGGCGGCCATGCCGACCGCATGCATGCCGCGTACGTAGGCGGCGGTGAACGCGGCCACGACCTGCGGGTCTTCACTGAAGGCACGATTGCCGATGGCGCGATTGCCACGGCCGAGGTCGACCACCGGGGCGAAGCTCAGGTCCACGCCGCTGGCACGGACCTCACTGGCCATCAGCCAGGCGTGCTGCTCGGCCAATGCCAGCGCAGCGTTGGGATCCCTGGCGTACTGGACACCGATGTCCTGCAGCGGCGGCAGTTCGCTGAAGCCCTCACGGAAGCGCTGCACGCGACCGCCTTCCTGGTCCACGCAGATCAACTGCGGGCGCGGTGCGGCAGCGCGGATCGCCGCGGACAGTTCGGTCACCTGCTGCCGCGAAGCGAAGTTGCGCTTGAACAGCACCACCCCGGCCACAGCATCGTGCTGCAGCCACTCACGTTCCTGGGCGGTCAGTTCAGTACCGGCAACGCCGATCAGCAGCATGGTCGATCTCCACAACGGGCGCCCGCATGGCGCAGTGCCGCATTGTCGCAGAACCGGCCAACAGGCGCAGTGGTCAAAAAGGGGGACAGAGGGGATCAAGGCGCAATCGACCCACTGGTGCCGGATGGGACTCCCCCCCTCCGTCCCCTTCTGCGGGTCGGTCAGACCTTGCAGCCGTCCGCGCCGCAGGCGTCGTCGCCGCCTTCCGGGGCACCCTCCGCGCCCTGCCCTGCCGCCTGCTCGGCGGCGATCTGGCGCAGCGCGTTGGCGAAGGCTTCCGGGGGCTGGGCTCCGGAAACCGCCCAGCGGCCGTCGATGACGAAGGTGGGCACCGAGGAGATACCCAGTGCGTGGGCCTGTGCCAGGCCCGCTTCCACCTCGGCCAGGCCACGATCGCCGGCCAGCATCTGCTGGATCTCGTCTGCGGCAAGGCCACCGGCGGCGCCGGCCGCGACCAGCACCGCCGGGTCGGCCAGATTCTGTCCATGCTCGAAATGGGCGCGGAACAGCGCCTCACCGACGGCCTCCTGCACGCCGTGCTGGCCAGCCAGCCACAACAGGCGATGCGCCGGCAGCGTGGTTACCCGCACCTGGCCCTGGCTGAAGTCCATCGGCAGGCCCTCGGCCCGCGCAGCGGTCTGGGTCTGGCCCAGAATCTGCTCGGTGCGCTCGGCACCGCCGAACTTGCGCACATAGGCCTCGCGCAGTGGCACCGGGGTGGCGTCCGCATCGGGGTCAAGCTGGAACGGCTGCCAGTGGATCTCGAGTTCGGGCGCATCGGCGCCCAGCAACTGCACACCCTGCTGGAAGCGATGCTTGCCGATCCAGCACCAGGGGCAGACCACGTCGGAGTAGATGTCGATTCTCATCCCCCCGACATGGGGGCCGACACCCTCGAAAAAAGGGGACGGAGGGTTTCACCACTGTGAATAGGGGCGGCTGGCCAGAGCGACGTTGTAGTAGCGGGCGTCGTCGGTCACTTCGGCGCCGATCCAGTCCGGCAGGTCGATGACCTGGTCGGCGCTGTCCAGCTCGACTTCGGCGACCACCAGGCCGGCGTTGTCGCCGAGGAACTCGTCCACTTCCCAGGTCAGGCCGGCGTACTCGACCAGATGCCGGCGCTTGTCGATCAGGCCGCCGACGCACAGCGCCAGCAGGTCGCGCGCATCCTGCACCGGAATCGGATAGTCGAACTCCTGCCGGGTATGGCCCAGGGTGCGCGACTTCAGGTTCAGCGCGGCCTTGTCGCCTTCGATGCGGACCCGCACCGACGCGTTCTGGGTGCCGCGGTCGAGCGCGCCCAGATCGTTGATGTAGCCCTGCGCCATCGGGATGACCCGGTGCGCGGCAGTGCGCCACCCATCATGGGTGACGAGGAATTTGCGTTCGATTTCGATGCCCATGGGCACAGTATGCGGCTCACGCCAGACGCTGCCTATCGGCGCGGCGACGGGCAGGACTACACTGCGCGGCCCCCCAACCATGGAATGGTCGCTCATGACGCTTTCCCATCGCCTTCGTCGCTGTCTTGCCCTGTCGGCGCTGCTGCCGTGCGCCGTTGCCAGCGCCGGATCGGCGACCGTACCTTCGCTGCAGCAGGCACAGGCTGCGATGGACCGGATGTTCGACCAGGCCGTTGCCGATCGCCCCGCCAGCGACAGCAGTCGCCTGGTTGCCGAGACGTTCCGGCCCCGTCTGCAGACCCTGGACAGCTGTGCCCCCGCCGAGGCCGGCGACGCCGTCGATTGCATCGCCACCGCCAGCGCAGGCATCAACTCGCGACCACAGCTGCTGCGGCTGGCGCTGGTGGATGGCGCGTGGACACTGCCTGACCAGCGCAATGTGCCCGTACCGGCACCGCCCCGCGAAAGAGTGCAGGTGCTGCTGCGGGAACGGATCGCCGGGCAGGCGCAGCAGCAGGCCGACCCAGCCCTGCGCGCACGCTTCGAACAGGCTGCCGGCACCCTGCAGGTGCAGGACGTGAAGAACTGCGAGGTCGCCAGCGACAGGGCCGCCATCGAATGCACCGTGCGCGCCGGCGACGGCAGCGAGCATGGCGAGCAGTCCATGGCCTTCGTGCGCGTGGACGGCCAGTGGCAGAACGCCCCGGCCGACTGACCGCATTGCCTGCCTGCAAGCGGCAAAGCAGGCGCCGGGCAGCCCCCGGCGCTGCAGGCATCAGCGCTTTTCGAACACCGCGATGCTTTCCACGTGCGCGGTATGCGGGAACATGTCCATCGCACCGGCGCTGACCAGGGTGAAGCCCTGTTCGTTGACCAGGTAGCCGGCATCGCGGGCCAGCGAGCCCGGATGGCAGCTGACATAGACGATGCGCTTGAACTGCTTCAACGGCAGCTGCTGCAGCACTTCGATGGCGCCCGAACGCGGCGGATCCAGCAGCAGCTTGTCAAAGCCCTGGCGCATCCAGGCCGTGCTGCGCTGGTCCTGAGTAAGGTCGGCGCTGTAGAACTGCGCGTTGGCCAGCCCGTTGCGCTCGGCGTTCTCACGCGCACGCGCCACCAGCCCGGCGTCGCCTTCCACGCCCACCACTTCGCGCACCTTGCGCGCCAGCGGCAGGGTGAAGTTGCCCAGGCCACAGAACAGGTCCAGCACCCGCTCGTCGGCACCCGGTTCAAGCAGGTCCAGCGCGTGGGCGATCATCTTCTCGTTGAGCTTGGCATTGACCTGGATGAAATCCAGCGGACGGAACGCCAGTTCGACATCCCACGGCGCCAGCCGGAACGAAAGCGCCACGCCCTGCCCGTCCAGCGGCTGCACGGTATCCACGCCGCCCGACTGCAGGTAGATGACAAAGCCGTGCTGTTGGCCGAAGGCCGCCCAGGCGGCGCGATCGGCATCACTCAGCGGCTGCAGGTGGCGCACGGTCAGCACCACGGCCTGGTCACCGGCGATGAACTCGATCTGCGGGATGTCGCGCTTGCCATCCAGGGATTCGATGAAGGTCGACAGCACCTCCACCTTGGTGCCGATTTCCGGGATCACGGTCAGGCACTGCTGCAGGTCCGCGACGAAGCGCGGGTCCTGCTCGCGGAAGCCGACCAGGGTCTTGTCCTTCTTCTCGACCCGGCGCACCGAGAACCGGCCCTTGCGGCGGTAGCCCCAGCTGTCACCCACCAGCGGCGGCAGCACGGTGTCCGGCTTCACATGGCCGATGCGCTCCAGGTTGTCCATCAGCACGCGCTGCTTGGCGACGATCTGCTGGTCTTCGTCCAGGTGCTGCAGCACGCAGCCGGCGCAGGTGCCGAAATGCGGGCACTTGGGGGTCACCCGCTGCGGCGAGGCCTGCAGCACTTCCACCGTGCGCGCCTCATCGAAGTGGCGGCTGCGGGCGGTCTGTTCGGCCATCACCACTTCGCCCGGCAGGGCGCCGCTGATGAAGGTGACCTTGCCGCCCTCGCCTTCACGGCGGGCAACACCGCGACCATCATGGCTGAGGTCGAGGATCTCGGTCTGGAAGGGAGTACGGTCGATGCGGGAGCGGGATCGGGCCACGTGGCAACAGGCTGCGGGCAAAAGTGGGGGCGTATTGTCGCAGATCCTGACCAGCGGGGCCGCTGGCCGCTTGCGCCCGCCGCCGCCGTGCTTGATGATTGACCCCAGCTGACATGGAGGCAGCCCTGATGCAGATGACCCCGCGGGCCAGTCGACCCCGCTTCCTGCTTGTCGAGGACGACATCATCAGCCGCGGTTTTTTCAAAGCGGCGTTGGAAACGTTACCAGCGGATGTGGATACCGCCGACTCACTGGCCAGCGCCCTGGCGCGCGCCGAGCCCGGTGCCCACGATCTGTGGCTGATCGACGTCAACCTGCCGGATGGCAATGGTGCCCAGCTGTTGCACCAGCTGCGCCGCTCGCACCCGGACACCCCGGCGCTGGCGCATACCGCCGACGGCGATGCTGCCATTCACGCCCGCCTGCGCGAGGCGGGTTTCAGCGACACCCTGGTCAAACCGCTGGGCCGCGACCAACTGCTGAAGGCGGTCCGTCGTGCGCTGGTCAACAGCCCCGCCGGTTCCACGGTGCCGCCGGCGGCGGTCGAGCTGGCCCTGGAGGACTGGGACGAAACCGCCGCCCTGGCCGCGCTCAATGGCCAACGCAACCACCTGATCGCCCTGCGCGAGCTGTTCCTGGCCGAACTGCCGGGCGTGCGCGATGCGGTCGAACAGGCGGTGGACCAGCATGACGAGCGCCAGCTGCGCAGCCAGCTGCACCGGTTGCAGGCCAGCTGCGGGTTCGTGGGTGCAGCGCGACTGGCACGTGCGGTACGGCAGCTGCATCACACGCCCGAATCGGGGCAGGCACAGGCGGGGTTCCGCGCGGCGGTGGCTGCCCTGCTGCACTGAGGGTTGCTCGGCAGGGCTGCGCCCTGCACCTGCAGAGGCTTTCAAGCCAGAGCAACACCAAAGGCCACACCCAGAGCGGCTCTGGCCTTCTGCTTGTTGGGCGGGGCGGTGTGGGTTGGCAGGACACGCCGTAAACCCATCCCTGGGGGCTCGATGGCGCCATCCATGGCGCCAACGGTCCTGCCAACCCACACCGCCCCACCTCCCGACAGATTCCGTATGACGGCTGGTAGATCCACGCCATGCGTGGATGAATCTCCATCGAAATCGAATATTTCGATATTGGATCGAAGAGCATCCACGCATGGCGTGGATCTACGTGTCGACCAAGGTCGACACCTACCAGAGCCGGAAGCCATTCCGACAGATTGCGGAGATCTGTCGAAGGCGGGGTGGGTCCGGTTGCGGGGGTGTCCGCGGCATGGATGCCGCGGCCAAGCCCCCAGGGATGGGTTTACGGCGTCCCCCGCTACCGGACCCACCCCGCCTACCCACGGATAGCCAGCTGTTGCCGTTGACGTTGATTCGGCAGGTGCAGGGCGGCAAGCCCTGCCGAACACCCCTCACCGCCGGGGTGTCAGCTGCTCCAGCATCTCCCACGACTTCAACCCGCGCGCGCCCAGGTGATGGGCCAGCACCCGCCGCATCGGCAGGCGCAGGCTGGCCAGATCGGCTGCGCCCGGTTCGTCGTCTGCTGCCAGGGCCAGCAGTGCCGAACCGGTAGCCGCTGCGCGACGCTCGCCGCCGCGCTCGCTGAGCAGGCGCTGTGGTCCTTCCTGCGGGTCCAGTTCATAGCGGGCGGCCGGGTCGATCGGTTGGCCATCGCTGGCGGTCTCAAGATCGAAACCCACGCCCAGCGCCGCCAGCAGCTCGCGTTCGAAACGGCGCAGGGTCCAGGCCAATCCGGCCCCCACGGCCAGGCGCGCACGCGCCTCACCAAAGGCCAGGTACAACTCCGGCAGCGGGTCCTGGCGCGGTGCCAGGCGCAGGGTCAACTCGCTGAGATAGAACCCGGCCAGCATGGCCTGGCCGAGCAGGCGCGGCGCCACATCCAGCGCCTCAGCACCGCGCAGCTGGGCCAGTTCGCCACGCTGCAGCGCGCTGAAGCGGATCCACTGCAGTGGCTGCAGGGCCGCTCGCAGCACCTGGCCCTTGGCCGTGGAAACACCGCGCGCGTGCAGACCGATCCGGCCGTGCTCGGCGCTCAATACCTCGACCAGCAGGCTGGTCTCGCGATAGGCCCGCGCATGCAGCACGAAGCCGGTGTCGTCCTCGATCAGCATCGAAGCGACCGTCGCGGCTTATTCGTAGCCGAAGGCCTTCAGCGCGGCCTCGTCATCGGACCAGCCCTCACGCACGCGCACCCAGGTTTCCAGGAACACCTTGGCCCCGAACAGACGCTCCATCTGCAGGCGGGACTTGGCCCCGATCTCCTTCAGGCGGGTGCCGCCCTTGCCGATCACGATCGCCTTCTGGCCTTCGCGCTCGACCCAGATCACCGCACCGATGCGCAGCAGGTTGCCGTCCTCGGTGAAGCGCTCGATCTCCACCGTGGTGGCGTAAGGCAGCTCTTCGCCCAACTGGCGCATCAGCTGTTCACGCACCAGTTCGCCGGCCAGGAAGCGTTGGCTGCGGTCGGTGATCTCGTCTTCGCCGAACATCGGCGGGGCTTCCGGCAACAGCGCCAGCACGTCACGGACCAGGGCTTCCAGGCCGTTGCGCTTCTGCGCCGAAATCGGATGCACCGACGAGAAATCACGGCCGGCGGTCACTTCCTGCAGGAACGGCAGCAGTGCGCCCTTGTCCTTCATGCGGTCGATCTTGTTGACCACCAGCACCACCGGGATACCGGCGTCGCGCAGCACGTTGAAGGCCAGGCTGTCCTCTTCGTCCCAGCGACCGGCTTCGATCACCAGCAGGCCGGCGTCGACGCCTTCCAGCGAGCCGCGGGCAGCGCGGTTCATGACCCGGTTCATCGCCCGCTTCTGCACCTTGTGCAGGCCGGGCGTGTCGACCAGCACCAGCTGCCCTTCCGGGTAGGTGGCGATGCCCAGCAGGCGGTGACGGGTGGTCTGCGGCCGGTTGGACACGATGCTGACCTTGGCCCCGACCAAGGCATTGGTCAGGGTCGATTTGCCCACGTTGGGGCGGCCGATGACGGCCACGCTGCCGCAATGATGGGGAGTTTGTTCGCTCACTTGGAATCCAGTTGTTCAAGGACGGCCGCAGCCGCTTGTTGTTCGGCAATCCGCCGCGAGGAGCCTTCGCCCTCGGTGCTGGCGGCGGGGTCGGCTACGTTGCAGCGTACCCGGAAGTGTTTGGCGTGGTCGTCACCGGATTCTGACACCAGTTCGTACTGTGGCAACGCCTTCTGTCGGCCCTGCAGCCATTCCTGCAGGCGGGTCTTGGGGTCCTTCTCCGGTCGCCCGGTGGCCGGCAGCGCCTCCATCGAGGCGGCAAACCAGGGCAGGACCATCGCCCGGCAGGCTTCAAAACCCACGTCCAGGTAGATCGCAGCAACCACGGCCTCGAATGCATCGGCCAGGGTCGAGTCGCGGCGATGGCCGCCGGACTTCATTTCGCCGGGGCCCATCGTCAGCCGGTCACCCAGCTGCAGGGTCCGCGCGATCACCGCCAGCGCACCCTCGCGGACCAGCTCGGCGCGGGCGCGGGTCATCGCGCCTTCGTCCGCCTTGGGCCAGCGCAGGTACAACGCCTCGGCAACCATCATGTTGACGATGCTGTCACCAAGGAACTCCAGCCGCTCGTTATGCGGCGCGCCGGCACTGCGATGGGTCAGCGCCTGCTTGAGCAGGTCTGGATCGCGGAAGGCGTGACCGATCAGGTCTTCACGTTGGAAAGATTTATTCGGCACCGCTACGGGTCAGGTCCTGGGAAGAATCGAATTTGCCAACCACATCCAGGTTGCCGACCAGTTGGCGGCGCACTTCGTAGTTGACCTTGAGGGTCCAGCCATTGTCGCGACGGTCGAACTTGACGTTGGCCGGCTTCACGTTGTCCGAGTAGTTGATGTACAGCCGCTTGAAGAACAGTTCCTGGATGTTGGCCGGCGCCATGCTGCCGATGCCCGGTTCCTTGGCCAGGCTCTTCATCGCCGAGCGCACCGCGTAATACTCCTGGTACATCGGGAACAGCTTCATGCCGATGTAGAGGAAGAAGCCAACCACGATCAGGACCGTCAGGAACGAGGTCAGGGTCATGCCGCGCTGCGTGTTCATCGTCTTCATTGCGTTCTCCCCAGATACGCGAGTGGATGTGAAGTCAGTTGATGCTCGAGCCGATCCGCGACGGTTCGAAGCCGTCCTTGCAGAACCAGCCCTGGCAGTTCAGCCAGATCAGGAATGCCTTGCCGCGCAGGTTCTCTTCCGGCAGCAGGCCCCAGAAACGGCCGTCGTCGCTGTTGTCGCGATTGTCGCCCATCACCAGGTACTTGCCAGCCGGCACGGTCCACTGGCCCTGGCCACGCGGATAATCGGTCTCCAGCACGGTGTGGGTGCGGCCCGGCAGGTGCTCGACCAGCAGGTTGGCGCCCTCGCCCTGACCCTTGTGGCCAGCGTAGATGCCCTTGTTGTCGTACTTCAGCGGTTCGCCGTTGAGGATCACCCCGTCGCCTTCGAACACGATGGTGTCGCCCGGCACGCCGATCACGCGCTTGATGAAGTTCTCGCCCTTGGCCGGGTCGTTGTCGCCATGGCCGGGGAAGTGGAACACCACCACGTCACCGCGGGCCGGATCGCCGACCGGCACGAAGCGGGTATTGGTGATCGGCAGGCGCAGGCCATAGGAGAACTTGTTGACCAGGATGAAATCGCCGATCAGCAGGTTCGGCATCATCGAGCTGGACGGGATCTTGTACGGCTCGGCGATGAAGCTGCGCACGATCAGCACGATCGCCAGCACCGGGAAGAACGCTCGCGAGTAGTCCACCAGCACCGGCTCGGTGTCGAGCAGGCCGGCGCGCTGGGCGCGACGCTTGGCCAGGTACAGCTTGTCGGCCAGCAGGATCAGGCCGGAGGCCAGGGTCAGCACGACCAGGAGGATCTCAAACAGTTTCATTCAGGGTCCTTTGCAACGTCACCGGACGATCGGCCCGAAGGCCGGTTTCGGGGCTTATTTGTTGTCCATCTGCAGCACGGCCAGGAA
>Ga0308161_1002987_pt1 | contig 17131 bp, 15 predicted proteins | sample PhyFR2_FD_201034 | JGI IMG/M metagenome (GOLD analysis project Ga0308161, IMG submission 201034) | Phyllosphere microbial communities from UC Gill Tract Community Farm, Albany, California, United States - DLSLF.R2 | ecosystem: Host-associated > Plants > Phyllosphere > Unclassified | place: USA...
CGACCCTTGCGAACGAGCTGCTGGATGGTAGGCAACTGTTCTCCTGGTTCTTCGCTCGTGCTCTGGCCGGCGCGTTCCGCCGGCTTCCTCATCACACGCCGATCGCCGCCTGACGGCGGAGGTGGCGAGGGATGGATGATCCCGTCCGGCTCGTGGCGTCAGCCACCGCAGGACCGGGATTTCGGGCGCGCCCGAGGGCGCACACCCAGATGAGACTACCCGCGTGACAGGGTGAGATCAAGCCGGGCGTGTCGCGGTGGGGAGGATGCGCGACGGGGTCGGGGGGCGCCTCCCGGCCGCATCCGGACCGCCTGCCGGACGCGAGCTGGACCCACGACCGGACGCGAGGCGGACCGACGACGCGACGCGAGGCGGACCGACGACGCGACGCGAGGCGGAGCGACGACCCGACCCGCGCCGGACCGACGCCCGCACGCAGCCGGCCCAGTGGACGGACCGCGTCCGGGCTCAGGAACCGGAGTCGCGCGCGCCGTTGCCGACGGCCGACTCGAAGGTCGCACCCTCGTCGGTGAAGCCCGTGATGTAGCCGGTGGCGTTGACGTTCATCGGGCCGGCCGAGGCCGTTCCCGGGCCGTCCGGGCCGGTGAAGTCGGCGGTGTACTTCGCCCGTCCGTACGTGGTGGTGGTCACGAAGAAGCCGCGCGACAACCAGTCGCCCACCGACACCGCGGGGCGGGTCTCGAGCGTCCACTTCTTGTTCGTGTACGTGTACGACGGGTTCGACCCGTAGGCGTAGAAGCTGCACCCGGGCGGCTCGGCCTCGGTCGACGCGATGCAGCCGTCCACCCAGCGGTCGACGGCCTGCTGGGCCGCCTGCTTGCCCGCGTCGGTCAGCGTGACGCGCATGGACACCGGGATCGAGGCGGTGCTCCGGAAGCCCGAGACCACGGCCTCGGTCTTGTCCGCCGTGTACCACTTGCCCCCGTCGACAGCGACGGAGTACTTGCCCGGCAGCGCCTTGAGGCTGACCGCCCCGTCGGTGGAGGTGGTCACGCTCTTGCCGGCGATCTGCAGCCCCGTGTTCGCGGGACCGCGGACCGAGACGTCGACGCGGCCGAGCTGCGGGGCCTCCATCTTCCACACCGGGAAGACGCCGAGGTCGGTTCCCGTGCGGTCGAGCGTGAAGACGGTCGAGACGTCGCGACCGCCCTGTCGCAGGTACGCCCGCACCTGTGCGGTGTCGCCGGACGTGTCGGTCGCCGCGATCCGGTACCCCGTGATCTTCGAGGAGGCCTTCGCGTACGCGGCATCGGTCAGCAGCACGTCGTCCTTGCCGTGCTTAATGCCTGCCGTGTCGAGCGCGTCGTCGACGCGACCGGCAGTCAGGTCGTCGAGGAACGCTCGCACCGGACGGTCGGGCGAGTGCGAGGCCGACTGGACCGAGTAGGTCACGATGCCGGCGACGGCGAGCAGCACGACGGCGGTGCCACCGGCGATGATGCCGATCAGCGCCCCGCGCCGCAGCTTCCTGCGAGGCGGTCGCGGCGGCGCCACGACCCCCTGCGCCGCGGCTTCCTGCGTGCCCCGGATCGTCTCGACGTGCGGTACGGCTGCCCAGCCGTCCGTCTGCTGCTCGGTCATGCGTCCCCCGTCGTGCGTGTTGCCTGCTCCGGGATCCTACCGCCGGGGACCGACGCCGGTCCGGTCTGGTTCCGCGCGGCTGTCAGCGGTGGTCGCGCGTCGCCTGCCGGGCCGCCGCGCGGGAGTCAACGGTGGTCGCGCGTCGCCTGCCGGGCCGCCGCGCGGGAGTCAACGGTGGTCGCGCGTCGCCTGCCGGGCCGCCGCGCGGTCCTGGTGGCGCGCCGCGGCGATCCCGCCGACGACGCACACCAACGCGACGACGACCGAACCGACGACGAACGGGCTCAGTGCGGAGCCCGCCGGGAACACGAGCAGCTCGGTGGCGTCGCCGCGGACGGACGCGTAGCCGACCGATCCGACCGCGAGCATGACGAGGTACGTGCCGGCGGCGGCGACGAGGCCGCTGACGCCCGGGTTGCCCTCGCGGACGCCGGACGCCGTCGCGAGGAACACCACGACCGCGCCGGCGACGACCATCCCGGGGCCGAGGTACGGCGTCGCGTCGGGTTGGGCGATCGCCTCGACGTCGGCGAGCAGGGCCTCGAAGCCGGTCACCGCGACGACGAGCGCCACGAAGAGCACGGACGTCATCGTCGCGACCAACCAGCGGGACATGCGGCGATGGTACCGCCGGGTGGTGTGCGGGGTCGCGGTGGGCCGCGCACGACGGACCGGACGTGGTGGTGGCCCTACTGCTGGACCTGCTCCTGGTCGGCGCGGCCTGCGTGGGCCACCTGCTCGGTGCGCTCGGTGCGCTCGGTGCGGTGGGCACGGTCGGTGCGGTCGGCGCGGTCGGTGCGGTCGGCGCGGTCGGTGCGGTCGGCGCGGTCGGTGCGCTCGGCGCGGTCGGTGCGCTCGGCCTGTCCGCGGGCGACGGCGACGAGGGCCAGGGCGATGGCCGCCGTGATCACGGGGACCGACTCGGTGAGCGGCGCAGCCTGCGTGGTCGCCTCGTCCGTCCCGGTGGCGGACCACGCGTGGTCCGTGACGGACGGGAGGCGCGAACCGGCCCCGGCGGGCACCGGCACCGCCGGCAGGTCGCCGGCCGGGAGGTCGCCGACCGGGAGGGACGCCGCGACTCCCACGGGCTCGGTCGCGGCCGGCGCATGGTCGTCGGCCGGGAGGGACGCCGACGCTCCGGCGGGTGCCGTCGCCTCCGGCTCGGGGGCGTGGTCGCGGACCGCCGGGCCCACCACCGGGAGGACCGCGGTGGTCGCCGGGGGTTCGACGTGCGCGGTGCCGGTCCCGGTGGCGGCACGGTCGGTGCTGCCGTCGACGTCACCGAGCGTGGTGCTCGTCGACCGGCCCGCGCGGATCCGAGCGGCCGCCATCCGCACGAGGACGACCGCGGCGATGACGGCCCAGATGCCGTTGACGATCGTCGACGGCACGGCGTGGTGTGCTGCGACGTTGACCGCGACCGACACCCCGCCGACGAGGTTCAGCGCCTGGTAGACGGGGCCGTTGGGGATCTTCCCGAGGGAGAAGAGCAGGTAACCTGCCAGGACGGTTACGGCTCCGAACCAGCCGAGGAACTCCACGATTCCGTACAACACGCGCGACTCCGGGCACGACGAGGGACGGCCGTCCGTGGGCGACCGTCCGAGAGGGGATGGGCAGCCGCGAGCGCGGCGCCGGGAGCATCGTACGCACAGCGACGGGTGTCGCGGAAGTGGGTCCGGCGTGGCGCGGTGGCCCCGGTTCGCGGGGTGGGCGGCGGAGGGGTTCGCGAGCAGTGCGGGGCGGTCGCCGGCCGGCCGTCGGGGCGGTCGCCAGCGCGCCGCCAGGGCAGTCGTCAGCCGGCCGCCGGGGCCGTCGTCAGCCCGCCGTCCTGGCCGCCGTCGGGTCGCCCGCGAGCACGTAGACCGACCCGCTGAAGGTCCAGGTCGGCGTCTCCGCCGCTCCGTCGTCGGCGCCGGACTCCGCCGCCGCGGACGAGATCGCCGTCACGAGGAAGAGCCGCGGGTTCGACTGCACGCCGCGGACGAAGGCGAGCGCCTGCGCGAAGTCGCCCTCGACGGTGACGGTCACGGGGATCACCGAGAAGTTGGCGCTCGTGATGCTGCCGTCGGTCGTGGTCCGCGGTGCGACCGGCGTCGCGGCGGCGGTCGCCTGGGCGGTCGGTGCCGCCGTGGCCGCACCCGGGGTCCCCGTGCCCGTCGACCCTCCGTCGGAACCGGTCGCCGGCGTCGCGGCGGGCGCCACGTACGCCTGCGCATCACCGATGGTGAGCGACGACACCCGGACACCGCTCGTGTCCGCCGTGGCGTCGAGCTGGCTGATGAGTGCGGACGCCTGGGCGTCGGCGGGCACCGACGCCCGCAGCTCGGCGAGTTCGGCCTGCATGCGCGGCATCTCGGCTGCCCGTTCGCAGAGGCGATCGAGCTCGGTGCGTGTCGAGGCGTTGGTGCCCGCGACGCTCCCGCGCTCGGCATCGGCAGCCGCGGCCCGGTCGAGCTGCGGCTGCACCCCGAGGAAGAACCCGCCCGCCAGGATCGCGAGGGACGCGACCGCGGCCAGGAGGAGCATCAAGCGGTTGCGGCTCACGACTTGTCCTTCGTCTCGTACTTGCCGTCGAATGCACGCTCGTCGAGGTGGATCGTCATGTCGACCGTGTAGACGTTCGTCGACGCGTCGAGCGTCACCGAGTCGGCGTTGGCGTCGACGAACGCCGGGATGCCCTTCACCGAGTCGAGCCAGGCGGGCACCGACGGCAGGGTCGTGCTCGACGCGGCGATCGTGAGCGTCGCGATCCGCTGGCCCTGGAGGGGCGTGGTCGCTTGCGCGTACGACTCGAGCGGGGTCGCGGAGTCGATCTGCACGCCGGTGATGGAGACGCCGGCCGGCAGGGAGTCCTGCACACGCTGCAGGGTGGCCTGCCAGTCGACCTCGGTGGACCCGCCGACCCCCTGTGCGGCTCGGAGCAGGTCGGTCTGGCCCTCGACGTCGCGCACGTCGCGGTACTGCCGTTGCTGGAGCAGGAGGGAGTCGGTCTCCTGACGCGCCTGCTCGAGCTCCGACTCGGACTGCATCGCCGCGGCCGACGCGACGACCGTCGCTCCGGCGGCCACCACCGCCACGACGACGACGCCGAACCACGCCCGACGGACCAGGGCTCGCTGTCGTCGGTCGACGTGGACCTCGGTGGGCAGCAGGTCGACACGGGGGACGCCACCGACGACGATCGTGCCGGCTGCCTCACGGCCCTGCCGCTTCGTCCGCTGCGCGGTGTCCGCCACGAGCCGGACCTCGTGGGATCGGGACCCGCGTCTCCGGGGCGGTTCCAGGAGCTTGGTCATGCGGCGACGCTCCCCCGCGCCAGTCCCCACGCGACGGCGACGGCGTGCCCGCGCTCGGCGAGGTCCTCGCTGCGGACGGAGCGGTTCGTCGCGGCGTCGGCGAACGCGTCGCCGATCGCCACGGGCAGTCCGGTCTGCGTCCCGAGCGCCCCGGCGAACCCGGGGAGGTGCGCGCCGCCGCCGGCGAGCACGATGCCCGCCATGGTCGTCCCCGGCCGGGTGCTCACGAAGTAGTTCACGGTGTTCCTCAAGCTGGTCAGCAGTTCGGTGCTGAGGTCGCGGATGGTGGCCTCGGCGCGTCGGTCGTCGGCGGTCAGGGCGCGGCCGCCCATGCCGATCCAGCGCTTCACCGGCTCGGCCTGGTCGAGGGGGATGTCGAGGGCAGCACCGAGCGCGCCGGTCAGGTCGTCGCCTCCCGACGGGATCACCCGGACGAACTGCGGGACCCCGTCCGTCGCGATCACGACCGTCGTGGTGTTCGCCCCGACCTCGGCGAGCGCGTGCGTACCGGGGTACCGGGACGCCGGCAGGTAGACGCGGGTGAGCGCGAACGGGATGAGGTCGACGCCGACCGGGTTGAGACCGGCGAGCTGGACCGCGCGGACGTTCGCGAGCACGGAGTCCTTGACGGCCGCGATGAGGAGACCGTGCACGACGGGTCCGTCCACCGTCGTCGACTCGGACACCGGGTAGAAGTCGAGGATCGCGTCACCGACCGGGACCGGGAGCATGTCCTGCACCTGGAACGGCAGCGACTCGCGGATCTGCGCGAGCGGGGCCTTCGGGACGGTCAGGTCGCGCGAGAGCACGCGCTGGTTGCCCATGCCGAGGACGACGTCCTTCGACCGGAACCGTCCGACCCGCCACAGCTCCCTGAGGCTGGCGGCGACGGTGTTCGGCTCGAGGACCTCACCGCGCTTGGTCGAGCCCGGGACGAGCGGGACCTCGGCCACGCGCAGGATGACGGGGTCGGGCTTGTCCGGGTTCGCGACCTCGACCGCGCGGATGGTGTCTCCGCCGATGTCGATCCCGACGAGGGTCTTCGCCATGTGCTGGGTCCTTCCTACGCCAGGCCGGTGATGTGCAGGTACGCGTCGAGCACGGGCTGACCGAGGAACACGCCCAGCCAGGCTCCGCCGAGCATCCAGGGGCCGAACGGGATGCCGGTGCCGCGACGGGCACGACCGGTCGCCAGCAGGCCGATGGCGAAGGTACCGCCGAGGAGGAAGGCGCCGGAAGCTCCCACTGCGAGGGGTCCCCATCCGAGGTACGCGAGCACGAGCCCCAGGACACCGGCGAGCTTGACGTCGCCCAGGCCCATCCCACCGGGGACCGCGACCGCGAGGGCGAGGTAGCCGCCGCCCATCGCGACGAGCCCGATGCCGCCGCGGACGAGCGCGGCCCAGTCGCCGGTGAGCGCGCTGCGGGCGACCAGGAGCACCGCGCAGACCACGTAGGCGGGCAGGACGATCGCGTTCGGCAGCCGGTGCACGTCGAGGTCGATGAGCGCGAGGGCGACCGAGACGGCCATCAGGTAGAGGAGCACGACGAGGCCGACGGTCGCGGCGGCAGCGGCCCGCGGGTCCGTCGCGGCCACGAGTGGCGGTGCGGCACGGAGGACGACGAGCACGAACAGTGCCGCCGTCGCCGCCTCGACCAGGGGGTAGCGCTTCGGGATCGCGGTGCTGCAGTCACGGCACCGCCCGCGGAGCAGGAGCCACGACACCACGGGCACGTTGTCCCGTCGACGGATGCCGTGGCCGCAGCGTGGGCAGGCGCTCGGCGGCGCGACGACCGAGATGCCCGCTGGGACACGGTGCACGACGACGTTGAGGAACGAGCCGACGGCCAGGCCGACGACGCCGACGAGCAGGGCGACGAACACGGCCGGGGTCACCGCGGGACCCCTGCCGCGTCGTACGCCGCCGCGACCTCGATCTGCGACGTCACCTTGTAGGTCGTCACGACCGGCTGCGGGAAGAACGGGGGTGTGTAGCTGCCGAGGCTCGTGTCGTAGCCGTACGCCTTGAGGTAGCCGTTCGTGCCCTTGCCCACCGCACCGCGGAACCGCTGTGCGATCGACCCCTTCACGGTGAGCTTCCCCCGACCACCGCCGATGGCGTAGTTCTGCACGGTGAACGTGCCCTGGTTCGACAGCACCGCGGCCGCCACCGTCCGGTCCCCGGCGAGCATCGGGTAGGTCCCGCCGTACGCGTCGACCATGGGGTTCCAGACCAGGACGGCCTCCTGGCCCACGAGACCGAGCACGGTCGACGCCGCCCGGCCCGCCGTGTACTGCAGGTCTCCGGTCACGTAGACGTAGTTCTCGGCGACGAGCGAGATCGACGCGTCGACCTTGCCGGACACGAAGAGGTCCCCGTGGGTGCACCCGTAGGCCGTGCTGAAGGGGATCTGCTGCCCCTGCGCGGTCTCGGGGTTCGCCTCGTCCCACGTTCCGCCCAGTCCCGGGACACTGCCGCGACGGGGGAACCCGAGACCGTTGTCCTTGACGGCGACGCTCCGCATGCAGGCAGACGGGGACCTGCTCGGGTCCTTGGTGAAGTTCGGGTTCGTCGAGGACCCGGTCCCGGACGATGCCGGCTCGTCCTGCACGTACACGAGGTTGTCGGCGAGGAGCTTCGTGCTGACGACGGCCCCGGAGCCCTGCAGGTCCGTCAGCCTGCCGCACTTGTCGGGCGCCGATCCGTACTTGCCGGAGCGCTGCAGGTTCGTCGCGAGGGTCAGCGGGGAGCGGATGCGCATGGTGCCGTTCCCGAGGAAGGTGATCTCGGTGGGTCCGGTGTACAGGCAGCCCGTCCCCGGCGCGGTGTCCCTGACGGCCGGGTCGTCGCTGTACATCCGGTCGCGGCCGGCGCTGATCGTCGACGGCGGCGTGTACGAGCTGACGACCTCCGGCTGGTAGCCGGCGTAGTAGTCGAAGGAGGGGGCCTTCGGCGAGGAGCACCGGTAGGTGCTCCACCCGACCGAGGACTGGACCGTGCTCCCGAACCGGCCGCCGCAGATGAGCATCACGTCGTTCGAGCGGATCGGTCCGTCGAGGGTGTCACCGTCCTGGAACTGGATGCGGTCGCACGCCTCCTTGCCGCCGCCCGGACTGACCGAGTAGGTCGTGTTCTGGTAGACGTTGCGGCAGTCCTCGCCGGTGATGGCCGGGTCGCCGGACTCGTAGTCGGTCCAGTACAGGTAGTTCGAGAAGCCGTCCGGCCGCACGTTCGCGACCAGGGTGCGAGTGGTCGAACCGGCACGCCCGGTGACCTGGACCCGGACGATGCCCTGTGGGCCGGCGATGCTGTTGTCGACCGCGTACCGGTACGACGTCTCGCCCGCGGCGCCCGTCGACCCGGGCACGGTCACCCAGCTCGTGAACGCGGGGTTCAGCGCAGCCCCGGTGCCGACGCCCTTCGGGAACGTGTCACCGGTGCTGAAGGGCTGGCTCGGATCGCCGTACTTCGTCGCGTACGTGTTGTCGGCGTTGACCCGGCTCTGGTAGTCGGCGAGTCCGGCGTACGCCGCGGCCATCGCGTTGGCGAAGTCGCGGTCGGAGGTCGTCTTCGTCGCACCGGACGTCGCGATGCCGACCATCGTGGCGGCGAGGATCATCACGACCATGCCGATCCCGAGGACGGCGGCGAGGGCGACGCCGCGCTCGTCGTCGTGCGAGCGGATGAGGGCGAGGATGCGGCGCACGGTCAGCTCCCGAACTGGAGGTTGGGCATGCCGACGGTGCTGGTCAGCGAGACGTCGTCACGGGCGGCCGGACGCTGCTGGTCGCGCTCCCCGACGGTGAGGTCGATGCTCACGGAGCGCACGGCCGCGAGGTCCGTCGCGCTCAGCGCACCGTCGGGGCCCGCCGTCATCGCCGTGCCGGCCGCGTTGCGGAACGTGAACAGGGTCGAGGGGACGACGGACTCGGCGAGGACGAGTCGGGACGTCGGTGCGTTCGTCAGCGTCGGGGTGGTCGCGCGGGGGAAGTCGTAGTAGGTGGCCGTGCGGTCGGTGGGCACGCCGTTCCACTTCGTCTCGGTGATCGTGCCCTTCGCCGGGTCGAGGGTGAACTGCACCTCGACGGGCTGCACGTCGACCGCCGAGTTGAGGTTGATGTAGGCGAAGAACCGGACCGACGTCGCCGTGGCGTACTGCACCGCGTACTGCGCGTCGACGCCGCTCGCGACGGGGTTGTTCGAGGCCACCCGGAACATCCGCTGCATCTCGCGCATCGCGGTCGAGGCCACCCGGGTGTTGGAGTCGACGTTCGTCGTGGTGGTCGATGCTCGCGACACCGAGACGAAGAAGGCGCCCGCCATGGTGAGGACGAGGACGCTGATGCTCATCGCGACGATGAGCTCGGCGAGCGAGACGCCGCGGTCGTCCCGGCCGAGGCGGCGGAGGACGCGCATCACGGCGCGCGCCTGGGGTCGAGGAGCACGCGGTCGGCCGTCGGTGCGACGCCCGGTGCTGCCTGGATGCCGGTCACCGTGGTCGGCGTCGTGATGGTGATGATCCCGAGCAGGTTGACCGCGGTCCTGCCGGACTGCAGCGACCACGTGCCGTAGGGCAGGGCGATCGTCACCGGCTGGCCGAGGGGGAGCTTCGTGAACCGGTACTGGGCGCCCTTCGCGCACCCGGGGTCCCCGGAGTTCGGCACCGGCGCGACGGAGTTGGCGAGGACCTCGTTGACGCTGTTCGTCGGGAGGGTGATCGTGACGAGCTGCACCGGCGCCCGCACCGCGTTCGTCCCGACGACCGGCTGCCCCGGGCTCCGCGGAGCGACCGCGGTGCCGCTCGCGGTCGTCCAGTTCTCCGGGTCGGTGCTGGCGCACGTCGCCGGTACGCCGGCGACCGCCTTGTAGCCGTCGGTGAACGGGAAGACCTGCGTCGTCGTGCCGACCGCGAAGGGGCCCTGGTCGGCGGTCTTGCGCCGCAGCGTCACCGGCATCGTGGTCGGCGCGGTGAACGCCGTGGTCGGCGCGTTGGGGTCGCCCCACTGCGGTGCGACCGTGAGGGCGGTGTCGTAGTTCATGTTCGCGGCCGCGGTCTGGTTCGCGCCCACACGGACGGACGTCGAGGGCGTCGCCGTCTGGGCGCCGAGCGACCCCGAGGACGTGCCGTCGTCGATGTTGCCCGGCTTCGTCACCGAGACGTCGTACCGGCCGGGCTTCACGTTGAGGGCGTAGCTGCAGCCCGTGGCGTCCGTGACCGGCACCGTCGAGGTGACCGGGCCGGCACCGTCGGGGTTCGTGGCCGCGGGGGCGATCGACACCACGGCCCCCTGGTTGCCGCCGCCGTCGACCCGGGACACCGACACGATGATCGTGCCGAGGCCCGCCGCCGTGACCGCCGAGGTCGGGGCGACCATGCTGTTCATCGCGACCGACTGGTCGGACCCCCGACCGCCGGCGCTCCAGCTGATGGTCATGGCGACGCGCTTGTAGGCGAGGGGGCCACCCCCGCTGCCGCAGGCGTTCGCGGTGCCGGAGGACGCGACCCACCGTGCGGTCTGCACGACCCGGTAGTCGATGCCCGCGACACGCTGCACCGATGTGCCGTCGACGACGCCGAACAGGTTGGTCGACGTGCGTGCGCGGTCGATGCCGTCCTGCGCGAGGCTGATCGCGACCTCCCGGGAGCGGGACCCGTGCGTGAGGTAGAGCGAGCTCGCGATGCCCATCGCCACACCGGCCGCGATCATCGCGAAGACCGTCATGGCGACGAGGACCTCGACGATGGAGACGCCGTCGTCGTGCTCGCGGGCGTCACGCAGGAGCGCGGTCAGTCGCAGCACGGGTCACCTCCGGTCGTCGATACGGGCACGGCGAAGGGCAGGTCCGACCTGTGGTCGGACCTGCCTCGTTCGCTCAGGAGCAGGCGTCGTCCTTCGCTCCGCCGTCCTGGTCGACGTGGAACACCTTCGTCGAGCTGCTGGTCGCCTGGATGCAGAACGTGCCTGCCTTCGCATCCGCGCTCATGATTGCCGGAGCGCTACCCTTGCCCGCCTCGTAGGATCCGGCGCTGTAGCCGGAGAGTTTGCCGATGGCTCCGACACTCGGGAACGTGTTCGTCTGCGTGTAGTTCGCGATGACCGCAGTCTTCGCGTTCTGCAGGTCCGACTTCGCGGCCGAGTCCTTCGCGTTGTTCTGCACGTTCAGGTACACCGGGATCGCGATGGCCGCGAGGATGCCGATGATGATCACGACGACCAGGAGTTCGATGAGCGTGAAGCCCTTCTCCTCGTCCTCGAGGAGACCCTTGCGACGCGCGTCGAGCTTGCCCATGAGAGCGAAGTACATTGTTGTTCCATTCTTCGGGAGTGAATGTCGGGAGGAAGCCTGTGGGGCCTTTCCGGCCGCCTGGGCAAGCGTATTGACGACATTCCCGGGGCAGCATCCCGAGAACGGGGGCCAGTACGCCTCCCCGCCGACCCCAGTCCCGGGGGTACGCACGACCGCTCCGCCCCCGCACGGGGGTCGCAGCCCCGGGAACACGGGGATGTAGGAAGGTTGCCGAACTACTTGACGAGTGAGGTGATCTGGAAGATCGGCAGGTAGAGCGCGACGATCATGCCGCCGACGACCACGCCCAGGAATGCGATCAACAATGGTTCGATCAACGAGGTGAGGGCCTCGGTGGTCGCCTCGACCTCGGCGTCGTAGAAGACCGATATCTTCTCGAGCATGGTCTCCAGGGATCCCGCGTCCTCACCGACCGCGACCATCTGCGACACCATCGACGGGAAGACCTTCTCGGCCGAGAGCGGGACGTTGATGGAATCCCCCTTGCGCACGGCTTCCGCGACGCGTTGCAGCGCTTTCTCGACGACGAAGTTGTTCGACACTTCTCCAGCGATCTGCAACGCCTGCAGGATCGGCACACCGGCACCGATCATGTTCGACAGGTTGCGCGAGAACCGGGCGATGACGATCTTGCGGTTCAGCTGCCCGAACACCGGGAGCCGCAGCTTGAGCGGGTCGACGACGGCGCGCACCCGGTCGGTGTGCTTGTTCGCCCGCCACCAGATCCACCCGACGACGGCGCCGACGAGCAGCACCGGACCGACGAAGACCATCACGTGCGAGGCCGCGACGAGCACGAGTGTCGGCAACGGCAGCTGCCCGCCGAGCCCCTCGAACATCTTCTGGAAGATCGGCACGATGAAGATCAGCATGATCATCACCGCGAGGAGCGACATCACGAGCACGACGACCGGGTAGGTCATCGCCGACCGGATGGTGGTGCGGAGCTTGTGCTCCTTCTCGAAGTTCGTCGCGATGGAGTCCATGGCCTGGTCGAGGAACCCGCCGGTCTCCCCCGCCCGGATCATGTTGATCATGATCGGCGGGAAGTCGACCGGGTACTTCGCGACGGCGTCGGAGAACGAGACACCGCGCTCGACGTCGTCCCGCACCTTGCCGAGGATCTCCTTGAGCTTCTTGCTCTCGGTCTGGTCGGCCAGGATCGACAGCGCCCGGAGGAGCGACAACCCCGAGGACAGCATGGTCGAGGCCTGCCGCGACGTGATCGCGAGGTCCTTCAGCCCGACGCCGCGCTCGAACCCGGGGATCTTGATCTCGGTCTGCAGACCGGTGCCGGCGGTCGCCTCGGTGATCGCGATCGGCGAGACGCCCATCCCGCGCAGGCGTTGGACGACCGCACCCTCGGAGGCGGCGTCGAGCCGGCCCTTGACGAGCTTGCCGCTGCCGTCGCGGCCGCGGTAGTCGAATGCCAGCGACATCAGTGGCCTCCCGAGTACTTGTCGCCGAAGTCGATCTCCGCCGCGGCGATGGCGGCGGCGGACGACTCGGACGGCGACTCGACGCGCTGCACGAGGCGGTCGAAGCCGTCCTCGTCGTGCACCTTCTCCATCGCCGCGGCGCGCGTGACGGTGCCGACGTTGACGAGTTCGGCGAGGTCCTGGTCCATCGTGTGCATGCCCGCGTCGCGCCCGGCCTGCATGGCCGAGGTGATCTGGTGGGTCTTGCCCTCGCGGACGAGGTTGGCGATCGCCGGGGTGGTCTTCATGATCTCCGTCGCGACGACCCGGCCCGAGCCGTTCGCCTTCGGCACGAGGGTCTGGCAGACGACGCCCTCGAGCGTGGCGGCGAGCTGCGTGCGGATCTGTCCCTGCTGGTGCGGCGGGAACACGTCGATGACGCGGTCGATCGTGCCCGGCGCGCTCTGCGTGTGCAGCGTCGCGAACACCAGGTGGCCGGTCTCGGCGGCGGTGAGGGCGACGGAGATGGTCTCGAGGTCGCGGAGCTCACCGATCAGGATGACGTCGGGGTCCTGGCGGAGCACGTGCTTGAGCGCCGCGGCGAACGAGTGCGTGTCTGCGCCGACCTCGCGCTGGTTGATGATCGCGCGCTTGTGGTCGTGCAGGAACTCGATCGGGTCCTCGACGGTGACGATGTGGTCGGCACGGGTCTCGTTGACGAGGTCGATGAGGGCCGCGAGCGTCGTCGACTTGCCGGACCCGGTGGGCCCGGTCACCAGGACGAGTCCGCGGGACAGCTTCGCGAAGCGCCCGACGTGCTCCGGGATGCCGAGCTGCTTGAGCGTCTTGATCCGCGTCGGGATGATGCGGAAGGCGGCGCCCCAGTTGCCGCGCTGCTGGTAGTAGTTCACGCGGAAGCGGTACTCCGGCGACAGCGAGTACGCGAAGTCGAGTTCCTGCTCGTGGTCGAACTGTCCGGTCTGCTCCGGGGTGAGCAGGGTCTTGAGCGCGGCGATCACCTTGTTGCGTGACCACGGTCCACCGGGCACGGCGGGGCGGAGCGATCCGTCGACGCGGACGGTGGGCGGGGCGTCGGCGGTGACGTGCAGGTCCGAGGCGTCCTGGTAGACCACCTGGGCCAGCGCCGTGACGAGGTCGCCGTCGGCGACCTCACGTGCGTGGCGGGTGAAGCCGATCTCGGGGTGCCCGGTGCTCACGGCGGGCGCCGGCAGCGCACCGCCGACCGGGGCGGTCGGGACGACCGGGAGGACCGTGGTCGCTGCCGCGGGCGCCACCGGCAGGTGCTCGGTCGCCGCTCCGGCCGTGTCGGCCCACGCGGTCGGACCCGCGGTCGCCGCTCCGGCCGGATCGGCCCAGCTCGGCACGCCGGCGGACGCGACCGGTTCGCCGTACCCGTAGGTCGCGGTCGACGCCGGCACGGCAGCCGGCGGCGTCGCGGGCGCGGCGTCGGGCTGTGCGACGGGGCTGGCCAGGGGAGGACCCCCCGCGGGTACGGACCACGCGGCCTGCACGTCGGCGGAGAGGTCGTACACCGACCCGGCCGCCCCGGACCCCTCGGGCGCCTCGGCCCCCACGGCAGCGGCCGCAGCAGCCAGCCGCGCGGCCCGTCGGCTGCCGCCGACCTCGTCGCCGGGTCGCCCGGGGTGCCAGCCGGCGACGGGGGCGTCGCCGGACTCGATGTCGTACACGGATTCGTCCATGGTCCTGGTGTCCCTGCCTGCTACGCGACGACGCGCAGGATCTCGTCGACGCTGGTCCGGCCCAGCAGGACCTTCTGCCAGCCGTCCTGTCGGAGGGTGAGCATCCCCTGCTCGCGGGCGACGCGGCCGATCTCGGCGCTCGAGGCGCGCGCGACGGCGAGGCGTTCGATCTCCTCGGTCACGGTCATCACCTCGTGCAGCGCGATGCGTCCGCGGTACCCGGTGTTCGAGCAGACCGCGCAGCCGACGGGGGCGAAGAACGGCGGGACCACGGCACCGTCGTCGGGCACGAGTCCGAGCGCGACGAGCTGGGCGGTCGGGACCTCGGCCGGCACCTTGCACCGGTCGCAGAGCCGGCGCGCGAGGCGCTGTGCCACGACCGCGTCGAGCGCGGACCCGACGAGGAACGGCTCGATGTCCATCTCGGTCAGGCGGGTGATCGCCGACGGCGCGTCGTTCGTGTGCAGCGTCGAGAGCACGAGGTGCCCGGTGAGCGACGCCTCGATCGCGATCTGCGCGGTCTCGTGGTCGCGGATCTCGCCGAGCAGCACGACGTCGGGGTCCGAGCGCAGGATGGACCGCAGGGCCGAGGCGAACGTCAGCCCGGCCTTGGGGTTGACCTGCACCTGGTTGATGCCCGCCATCCGGTACTCGACCGGGTCCTCGACGGTGATGACGTTGATCTCGGGCCGGGCGACCGCGTTGAGGGTCGTGTACAGCGTCGTCGACTTGCCGGACCCGGTGGGGCCGGTCACGAGGATCATGCCGTACGGCTTCGAGTAGGAGCGTCGGTACGCCTGCGCGTTGTGCTCGAGCAGGTCGAGGTCACCGAGGGACATCGACGTGTTCGTGTTGTCGAGGATCCGCATGACGACCTTCTCGCCCCACACGGTCGGCAGCGTCGCGACCCGGAGGTCGATCTGCCGGCCGCCGTGGCGCACCGACATCCGGCCGTCCTGCGGCTTCCGACGCTCGGCGATGTCGATGTCGCTCATGATCTTGAGCCGACTGATGACGCCGTTCTGGATCGTCTTCGGCGCGGGAGCCATCTCGTGCAGCACGCCGTCGATGCGGTACCGCACCCGCACCTCGTGCTCGCCGGGCTCGATGTGGATGTCCGAGGCGTGGTCCTGGATCGCCTGCGACACGAGCAGGTTCACGAAGCGCACGATCGGGACGTCGTCGAGCGACCCCGCGGCGAGGTCGACGCGCTCGTCCGCACGGGCGGAGGCTTCCTCCTCGAGGGAGGACGTCAGGTCGTTCAGCTCGTCGTCGGCCCGGAGGTAGCGGTCGAGCGCCGAGTGGAGCTCGCGCTCGTCGACCTGCACGGGCTTCACGGTGCGACCGGACGCGGCGCGGGCGTCGTCGATCGCGAGGACGTTCGTCGGGTTCACCATCGCGAGCACGAGGACCTCGCCCTCGAAGCCGATGCCGAGCACCCCGTGGCGGCGACAGAGCGCGGCCGGGAGCATCGACACCGCCGTGCCGTCCACCGGGTAGTCGGTGAGCGGCACCGTGCGCGAGTTCTGCGACGCGGCGCGTGCGGTGATGTACTGCGCCTCGCTCACGACGCCCTGGTCGACGAGGGTCTGGATGGAGCGTTCGTCGACGTCCTCGTCGCCGGTCATGGCGTCGAGGTGTTCGATCGGCAGGGCGCCGTTGAGGATGAGGATCTCGGAGAGCGTGGCCATGTACCCCGGGAACTCCTTCGGGTCGAGTTCGGGTCGGTGTGGTCGGCGCCGCGACGACGCGGCGCCCGTCCACGCTACGGTCGGCGGCACCCGCCCCCGCAGTCCCACAACGAGGGGGCGGCGGGGTGTCCGGTGTCCCCAGTGCTGGGGTACCGGTCGGTGTCCGGGTGGTCGCAGCGCTCCGTCCATGCCGAGAGCGTGCCGCACGCGAGCACGCACGCGGGTCCGCTCCGGCGCTGCTGTGGACGACCGCTGGCCCTGCACTGCCTGTGGAGGAAGGAAGCCCGGATCGACGGCAGACCCTCGACGCGTGCCACCCGCTGGAGACATGATGAGTCATGGACATCACGAGCGTGACCGTGGGGTTGCCCGTCACCGACATCGAGGCGTCCTGCCTCTGGTACGGCGCGGTGTTCGAGCGGCTCGAACCGGACCTCGAGCCCGAGGACGGCGTCGCCGAGTACGAGGTCGGTGGGATCTGGGTGCAGCTCTTCGTCGACCCGGACGCCGAGGACAACCCGGTCAGCCTGCGCTTCGGGATCGACGACGTCCGCGCGCAGCACGACCGGATCGCCGCGCTCGGCATCGACGTCGGCCCGGTCGGGTGCGTCGACGGCGCCGTCGACTGGTTCGACGTGCGCGACCCCGACGGCAACGTGCTCAGCCTGTTCTCGCTCGTCGACGAGACCGGCCGCGGGTCCGGACGCGACCGCGGGTCCGGACGCGCGGCCTGACGCCGCCTCGCGACCGGACGCGGTCCGACGCGACCACCCGACGGACGGGAGGCGCGGTGCCGGCCCGCACCGCGCCTCCCGTCCACCCCTGGTCACCCCACGGCACCGCGGCGGCCCGCACAGGCGGGCGCCGGTCCGGCGGCGTCCCCGGCGCACGAGCAGGGCCCCACCTCCGTGACGGAGGTGGGGCCCTGCTCGTTCAGCGCGACGTCAGTCGGTGCGACGTCGGTCGGCTGGGGCGGTTCAGTTGTAGGTGCCCGGCGTGAAGTCGTCCGACGAGAAGCTGTCGAAGTCGACGAAGCTCAGGTCGGCGTCCGAGAACGAGGAGTCGTCGGCGAAGATGCGGTTGGGGTAC
>Ga0308161_1002988_pt1 | contig 17122 bp, 17 predicted proteins | sample PhyFR2_FD_201034 | JGI IMG/M metagenome (GOLD analysis project Ga0308161, IMG submission 201034) | Phyllosphere microbial communities from UC Gill Tract Community Farm, Albany, California, United States - DLSLF.R2 | ecosystem: Host-associated > Plants > Phyllosphere > Unclassified | place: USA...
GTCACGAAGACCTCCGGTGCGACGTGTTGGTGTGGTAACCCACATCGTCCCGGAGGTCTTCTTCTACGTCACCCGTTCACAACGTCCCGAGGAACTACACCTAGCGGGGTCCCCGGTCGTCCCCGGGCCCGGGGGCGTCCCCGCGCCGGGTCGGGTCGAGGGGTCGGCGGGCCCGCGGGAGTCCGGCGACGACGAGCTCCCACGAGTTCGCGACGAGGTCCTCGACCATCGTCTCGTGCATGCCGTCGCCGGGGGCGAGCGTGATCCAGTGCCGCTTCGACATGTGCCAGCCGGGGGTGACCTCGGCGTGGTCACGGACCAGTGCGGCTCCGTGGGCGGGCGCGCACTTGAGGTTCACGAACGGGGTGCCGCGCACCTCGGTGACCATCGCGAACATCTTGCCGACGACCTTGTACACCAGGGCGTCCGGTCCGAACGGCTGCGTCTCCTCGACCGCGGGCAGTGCCGTCGCGGTCCGGATCGCCACTTCGTGCAGTGCCTCGCCGTCCATGCGCCCAAGCATGCCGCACGCCTCCGACGCGGTGCCCGCACCCGACGCGGTGTCCGCCCTGGCCGCGGGTCCTGCCCGCGCGAGCCGCCCCGCCCTGGCCGCGGGTCCTGCTCGCGCGGACCACCGACACGGCGGAGCGGGCGTCAGAGCGGCGGGACGCCCTCGTGCCCGGAACGGGGGCGCGCGGTGCCGGCGACCCCGGTGACGACCGAGCCCGGCGGGACGTCCTTCGTGACGACGGTGTTCGCGCCGACGACGGAGTCGGCCCCGATCGTGATCGCGCCGATGAGGGACGACCCCGCGCCGAGCACCACGCGGTCCCCGACGACCGGGTGCCGACGGGCGCCCGGACCGTGGTCGCCGCCCCGGCCGCCCAGGGTCACCCCGTGGAACACGACGACGTCGTCGCCGACCACCGCGGTCTCGCCGATGACCACGCCCATGCCGTGGTCGATGAAGCACCGGCGACCGATCCGGGCGCCGGGGTGGATCTCGATGCCGGTCACCGACCGTGCCACCTGGCCGAGCACGCGCGCGGCGAACCGGGAGCCGGGCAGCCCGCGGGCGTTCCACAGCCGGTGCGTCAGCCGGTACGTCCACACGGCGTGCAGGCCGGAGTAGACCACCGCGTTCTCCAGGTCGCCCCGGGCGGCGGGGTCACCGCGGCGCGCTGCGGCCAGGTCCTCGCGGACCGTCCGCAGCACGCCGCGACGGACGGCTCGCGTCACGCAGTGAGCCCCTCGAACAGCGGCGTCGACAGGTAGCGCTCGCCGGTGTCGCAGACGATCGCGACGACGCGCTTGCCGGCGTTCTCGGGCCGCGCGGCCACCGTGACGGCGGCGTGGATGATCGCACCCGACGAGATCCCCGCGAGGATCCCCTCCTCGGTGCCGAGCGCACGGGCCACGCGGAGGGCGTCGTCGAGCTCGACGTCGAACACCTCGTCGATGACGTCGCGGTCGAGGACCTCGGGGACGAAGTTCGCGCCGATGCCCTGGATCTTGTGCGGCCCGGCCTTGCCCTCGGTCAGCAGCGGGGAGTCCTTCGGCTCGACGGCGACGATCTGCACGCCGGGCACGCGCTCCTTGAGGACCTGGCCGACACCCGTGATGGTGCCGCCGGTGCCGACGCCGGCGACGAACACGTCGACGTGCCCCTCGGTGTCGCGGAGGATCTCCTCGGCCGTGGTCCTCCGGTGGATCGCCGCGTTCGCAGGGGTCTCGAACTGGTGCGCGAGGATCGCCCCTGGGGTCTCCTCGACGATCTGCTCGGCACGGGCGACCGCGCCCTTCATGCCCTCGGGGCCGGGGGTCAGGACGATCTCGGCGCCGAACGCGCGGATGAGCGCCCGACGCTCGACGCTCATGGTCTCGGGCATCGTGATGACGACGCGGTAACCGCGGGCCGCGCCGACGAGGGCGAGCGCGATGCCGGTGTTGCCCGAGGAGCCCTCGACGATCGTGCCGCCGGCCGTGAGGGCACCGGACTCCTCGGCCGCGTCGATGATCGCGACGCCGAGGCGGTCCTTCACGCTCGACCCGGGGTTGTAGAACTCGAGCTTCGCGAGGACCTCGGCGCCGCCCTGCTGCGGGATGCGGTTCAGGCGCACCAGCGGGGTGTTCCCGAACGCCTGCGAGATGTCGTCGTAGATCGTGCCGCTCATCCGGTCCGTCCTCCTCGGGTCGTGTCGCGCCGCCGTCCTGGAGGCGCGGGTCGGGTGCGATCCTAGCGACGGCACCCGGCGTTCCCCTGTCGCGTGACGTCCGCTGACGCGGGCCGGTGCGCCGGGCGCGCGCCGCGCCTCCGGGCCGGTCCGCCGGTCCGCCGGACGCGACCCGGTCCGCCGGGCGCGCGCCGTGCCTCCAGGCCGGTCCGCGGCGCGTCAGCGCAGCGCGGTGCGGGCGAACCGGTCGTCGGTCGCCGCGACCACTCGGAGCACGTTGCCGCTCGCGAGCGCGCGGAGGTCGTCGTCGCCCCAGCCCCGACGTCGCAGTTCCTCGGCGAGGACCGGGTACCGGGACACGTCGCTGAGGTCCGGCGGCAGCACCGGGGTGCCGTCGTAGTCGCCGCCGATCCCGATCTGCTCGACGCCGGCGACCTGACGGGCGTGGTCGACGTGGTCCGCGACGTCGGCGACCGTCACCAGGGGCGGCTCGCCCTCGGAGCCGGCCTCCTCCCAGTCGGCCCACGCGCGCGAGACGAACTTGGGCACGAACGTGATCATCACGACACCGCCGTTGTCGGCGAGCCGGGCGAGGACGTCGTCGGGGACGTTGCGCGGGTGGTCGTCGACCGCGACCGTCGACGAGTGGCTGAACAGGACCGGACGCGTCGCGACGTCGAGGGTGTCCCGCATCGTGGCGGGCGCGGTGTGCGACAGGTCGACGAGCATGCCGATGCGCTCCATCTCGGCGACGACCTCGTGTCCGCGGTCGGTCAGGCCGCCGTGGGCGCGGACGCCCGTCGCCGAGTCGGCCCACGAGGTGTCGTCGTTGTGCGTCAGGGTCATGTACCGGACCCCGAGCCGCGCGAACGAGCGCAGCACGGCGAGGTCGTCGCCGATCGAGTGCCCGCCCTCGGAACCGAGGAACGACGCGATCCGTCCCGCGTCGACCGCAGCACGGGCCTCGGCGGCGGTGCGCACGAACGTGAGGTCGTCCGGGTACCGCTCGACGATCCGGTGCGCGGTGTCGATCTGCTGCAGCGTGGTCCGGACCGGGTCCGGGTCGTCCGCGGGCACGAACACCGACCAGAACTGCCCGACGACCCCGCCCGCGCGGAGCTTCGGCAGGTCGGTGTGCAGGGTGTCCTGCTCGGTGTCGATCCCCTCGACGCCGGAGTCGTGCGACTCGCGGCGCTCCCACGGCAGGTCGTTGTGGCCGTCGATGACGGGGAAGGCGAGCGCGTCGAGGGTCATGCCGCCGACGCTACCGCGCACCCGTCGGTCAGTAGGCTCGCGGCGTGCAGCCCCTGACGCTCCGGACCGACCGGCTGGTCCTCTCCGCCCCCACCGCGGCGGACACCGAGGACGTCATCGCCTACGCCAACGACCCCGACGTCATCGCGACGACCCCCGTCCCCGTGCCGTACGGGCACGCCGAGGCGAAGCGCTTCGTCGACGAGGTGGTCGCCGCCGGCTGGCGTGACGACACCCGCTACGAGTTCGGCATCCGCCGCGCCGAGGACCTCCGGCTGCTCGGCACCGTCGGGCTGTTCGGCATCGTCGACGGCGCTGCGGAGATCGGGTACGCGATGCACCCCGACGGCCGGGGCCACGGCTACGTGACCGAGGCGGCCGACCGGCTGGTCCGGTGGGCCTTCGCGGACGCACCGGACGGGCTCGGGCTGGTCCGGGTGCAGTGGCGGGCGCTCGCGACGAACACGGCCTCGGCCGCGGTGGCGCAGCGCCTCGGGATGACCTACGAGGGACGGCGGCGCTCCGGGTCGCTGCACCGGGGACGGCGGCACGACGAGCTCACGGCCGCGGTGCTGCGGTGGGACGACCGCGGGGTGGCGCGGGGGTGGCCCGCGGGGTGAGGCCCGTGGCGGTCGGCGGCGACCGGCCGTCCGCCCGTGCCGCTCCGCTGGCGTGACGGCCCCGTCCCTCCGGCCCTACGATCGACCCGTGTCCCGCAGCCACAAGCCCTTCGCGCAGTACTCCGGTGTCCTGCCGGACGGGCGGTCAGCCGTCGAGGCCACGATCTTCGACCCGTTCATCGTGCGGGTCGTGCTCGTGGCAGCGGACAAGCGGGAAGCGCTGCAGCGGATCCGGGCCCTCGGCGGGCGGGACGTGCACGTCTCGAAGTCCTTCCGTCCTGCGCACCGCGTGGTCGACCGACTCGTCGACGACGGACTCGACGGCGTGTTCGCGCCCGACCCGCAGGACGGCACGTGGCTGCCGCTGTCGGAGCTCCCCGCGTTCCTGGCGGGCACGAGTCGGTTCCTGGCGCGCTACGACACCAGCGCGTTCAACCGGTCCTTCGTGGGCATCCACGGCGATCCCGCCCAGGAGGGCGACGCCCCGCGCGGAGGCACCGGCGACTGACACCCCGCTCCAATGGTCTCGGTCCGCCGAACGGCGAGGGGACCGCGACGACGAGGTACGCTCCGAGCGTGTTGTTCCGGCCCGCCGAGGAGCCCGTGCCCCCGCTCCCCGTCGGCGTGGAGCCGGGCCTCTGGACGCTGCACCTCCCGGACCACCCGTGCGACCTCGCCGGCTACCTGTCCGTGCGCCCGGACCACGTCTTCGACGAGGAAGGGCCGTGGTGGAACCGGCGTCGCGTCCGCCCTCGGCTGGTCGGCGACTGGTACGTGGACTTCTGGGACTTCGACACCTACCGCGCGTGGCCGGACGGGTCCCTGAGCTACGGGATCAGTGACGGGTTCCCCTTCGACGAGAGCGGCTTCGAGGAGCTGGCGAGCGGGGTGTTCCTGCTGCACGGCGTGCTGTTCACGGTCCGCCGGGTGGACCCGACGGAGCAGCCGAACGAGTACGGCACCCACTTCAACTTCCTCGACCTGAAGCAGTGGAAGCGCATGAGGAGCGCTGGCCGGACGGACGGGGACCCGACGGACGGGGCGACGCCGCTCCCCTGACAGATGTCACGGCCGAATCGTGACGACCGGCACCGGAGCAACCTGCTGCACGGCGGGATCGTGGAGCCATGAACGAGACACCGGTCATCCAGCTCAGCGGGCTCCGCAAGCGCTTCGGCGCCGTCACCGCGGTCGACGGCGTCGACCTGACGATCCGTCCGGGCGAGGTCGTCGCCCTCCTCGGCCCGAACGGCGCCGGCAAGACCACGACGGTCGACCTGCTGCTCGGCCTGGCGACCCCGACCGACGGCGAGGCCCGGCTGTTCGGCACGGACCCGCGCACCGCGGTCGTCGACGGCCGCGTCGGGGCGATGCTGCAGGGCGGGGCGTTGCTCCCCGACGTCACGGTCCGCGATGCGGTCGCCCTCGTCGCCGCGGCGCACCGCCACCCGATGCCCGTCGCCGAGGCACTCCGCCGGGCGCGCTGCACCGACATCGCGACCCGCCGGGTGTCGAAGCTGTCCGGCGGGCAGCTCCAGCGCGCACGCTTCGCGGTCGCCGTCGTGTCCGACCCGGACCTGCTGGTGCTCGACGAGCCGACGGCCGCCATGGACGTCGAGGCCCGCCACGTCTTCTGGTCGTCGATGCGCGACTTCACGGACGCCGGCCGCACGGTCGTCATCGCGACGCACTACCTCGACGAGGCGGACACCTTCGCCGACCGCATCGTCATCATCCGCGACGGTCGGGTCGTCGCCGACGGCACGCCCGCGGCGATCAAGGCGACCGCCGCGACGCGCACCGTCCGCTTCGCGGGCGTCGCCGCGGACCGGTACGACGCGTTGCGCGGTCTGCCGGGCGTCGTCGGGATGGCGGTCGACGCTCGGGGGCGGCGCGGAGCGACGCGCGACGACCGCGGGCGAGCCTGCGAGCCCGGGCACGACGCCGTCTCGCTGCGCACCGACCGCAGTGACGACACGCTCCGGGCCCTGCTCACCGCGTTCCCGGAGGCGCACGACCTGCAGGTGGTCGCCTCGACCATGGACGACGCCTTCCTCGCCATCACCGCCGACCCGGCCACCACCACCGACCCGGCCACCACCACCAACACCACCACGAGCACCACCGAGACCGAAGGGGTCCTCGCATGACCGCCACCACCGTCACCGCACCCGCCACGACCGCTCGCGGCTCCGCCGCCGGTCGGCTCCCCCTGCGCTACGTGCTCCTCGAGACGCGCCGGCAACTCCGGAACGTCAAGGCGATGGTCTTCACCTTCGCGATCCCGATCGTCATGCTCCTGGTGTTCGGTGCCGCGTACGGCGGCCAGACCGACCCCGGGACCCACCTGCCGTTCCTCGTCGTCACGACGCTGCAGATGACGGCGTACGGCGCGATGATGGCGGCGCTCAGCCAGGCCTTCGCGCTGGTCAACGAGCGGTCGCTCGGGTGGAACCGCCAGCTCCGCATGACGCCGCTGTCCGGGTGGGCGTTCCTCGTCTCGAAGCTCGTCTCGGCGATGGCGTTCGCGGCGGTCTCGATCACGCTCACGTTCGCGGTCGCGATCCTCGGCATGCACGCGTCGCTCGGTGCCGGGCACTGGTTCGCGGCCGGGCTCGGCATCTGGGCCGGGGTGGTGCCGTTCGCGCTCATCGCGATCCTGATCGGGCAGTTCGCGAAGCCCGCGTACGCCCAACCGATGTTCATGGTCGTCTTCATGGGACTGTCGATCCTCGGCGGACTGTGGGTCCCGCTCTCGGTGATGCCCGCCTGGATGGGCTCGGTCGCGCACCTGCTGCCGTCCTACTGGCTCAACCGGATCGGTCAGACGGGCGCCGGTGCGACCGGGTCCGCCGGGATGACGGAACCGACCCTGGTGCTGCTCGGCTGGACGGTCGCCCTCGCCGCCGTGATCGTCTGGCGCTACCAGCGCGACGCGGCACGCCGGTGACCGACCCGGACGGTCGTACGCTGACCGACGTGACGGACAGCGCGGAGGTGGCGGAGGTGCCCGACGTGACGGACCCGACCACCACCGACCCCGGCACCACCACGACCGAGGCGCGGGGCGCGGACGACGCGCACCGCGCCTCCCGGCCGTCCGCCCGCGCCTTCCCGTGGGCCGCCCCGCCGGACGCGGACGACGCCGAGGTGCGCGTCGCCCGCCGCCGCTGGTACGGCGGCGCCGCGTTCGGCCTGCTCTGGCAGGCGCTCCTGCTCGTCGCCGTGTGGACCGACGGCCGCTCCGTCGACGAGCACGTCTCCGCGACGCTCGCGCTCGCGGTGCTGTACGCCGGGTACCTGTTCGCACCCGAGGCCATGTGGCGGCACGGGCTCCGACGGCGCGTGGTCGTGCTCGCCGTCCTCGCCGCGTACGCCGGGCTCCTGCTCGTACCGGTCGGCCCGGCCGCGGTGTGGTCCTGGCTGCTGGTCGTCGCCCTGTCCGGGTTCGTGGCGGTGCGGCTCTGGGTCGCCCTCGCGGTCCTCGGGGTCGTCGTCGCCGCCGAACTCGTCGTCGCCGCGGTCGTAGGCTGGGACACCGCGTCGGGCACGGGCATCCTGTTCGCCCCGATCGTGGCGGTGTCGATCGGCGCCTCGATGGTGTTCTTCGGTCGCCAGCGCGAGGCCGAGGACCGGCTCGGGATCGCGCAGGACGAACTCACCCGGCTCGCGGTCGTCGAGGAACGTGCGCGGTTCTCCCGCGACCTGCACGACGTCCTCGGACACTCCCTGACCGTCGTCACGATGAAGTCCGAGCTCGCCGCGCGGCTGGTCGACGTCGACCCGGCCCGCGCGAAGGCCGAGATGCAGGACGTCCAGCGGCTGTCGCGCGAGGCGCTGCAGGGCCTCCGGCAGGCGGTCAGCGGGTACCGCCAGGCCGACCTGGACGCCGAGCTCGTCTCCGCACGGTCGGCCCTGGACGCGGCCGGGGTCGCAGCGGAGCTGCCCGCGACCGGGGACGCGGCGGCCGCCGACGTCCGGAGCCTGTTCGCGTGGGTGCTCCGCGAGGGCGTGACGAACGTCGTGCGGCACGCAGCGGCCAGTCGGGCGCGGGTGACCCTGACCCGCACGGCCCTGACCGTCGAGGACGACGGCACCGGCACGGGCGACGGCACCCGCACGGTCGACGGCGCCGCTCCCGCCGACCCCCTCGGCGTCGGTGGCAACGGCCTGCGCGGACTGCGCGAGCGGGCCGACGCGGTCGGCGCCACCGTGACGACCGGCACGAGCGACCTCGGCGGCTTCCTGCTCCGGGTCGAGAGGAGACCACGGTGACCGACCCGATCCGCGTCCTGCTCGCGGACGACCAGGCGCTCGTCCGCGGGGCCCTGGCGTCGCTGCTGTCGCTCGAACGGGACATCGACGTCGTCGCGCAGGTCGCCCGCGGCGACGAGGTGCTCGACGCGGCCCGGGCGTCGGGGGCCACGGTCGCGCTCCTCGACGTCGAGATGCCCGGCGCCGACGGCCTGACGGCCGCCGCGACCCTGGCCCGCGAACACCCCGGCTGCCGGTCCCTGATCGTGACGACGTTCGGCCGGCCCGGGTACCTGCGGCGGGCGCTCGAGGCCGGGGCCGCGGGCTTCGTGGTGAAGGACACCCCCGCCGAGCAGCTGGCCGACGCCGTCCGCCGGGTCGCCGGGGGCTTCCGCGTGGTCGACCCGGTGCTCGCCGCGGAGTCACTGGCCGCCGGCCCGTCCCCGCTCACCCCGCGGGAGACCGACGTGCTCGTCGCCTTCCGCACGGCATCGACCGTCGCGGGCGTCGCGGCGGCGCTGCACCTGTCCGAGGGGACGGTGCGGAACCACCTGTCCGCGGCGATCGGCAAGACTGCGGCCCGGAACGCGACCGAGGCACTGCGGGTCGCCGCGGACAACGGGTGGCTGATCGGGACGGCCTGAGGGAGGCCGCCGTCGAGGAGCGCGAGCGGGGATCTCCGGCTGCACGGCCTGCCGTGCCGGTCAGGTCAGGGAACTGGCTGCGCGGCGTGCCGTGCCGGTCAGGTCAGGGAGCTGGCTGCGCGGCCTGCCGTGCCGGTCAGGTCAGGGAGCTGGCTGCGCGGCCTGCCGTGCAGGTCAGGTCAGGGAGCTGCTCGTGGTCACGGTCCCGAAGCTGCCGTCGAGGGCTGCCATGAAGGCGGCGTGCACGGCCGCACCGGGGACGGTCGTGTCCCCGAGCCGCAGGTCCGGTGCCGCACAGGCGTCCGCGACCACGGTGTTGCGGTACCCGAGCTCGTGCGCCGCTCGGGTGGTCGAGTCGATGCACATGCTGCTCATCATGCCCACGATGACCAGTTCGGTGACGTCGGCGTCGTCGAGGACGTCCCGGAGACCGGTGTCGATGAAGCTGTTCGGGCGGTGCTTCTCGAGCACGACCTCTCCCTCGACCGGTGCGACCGTCGGGTGGAACGCCACCCCCGCCGTCGCGGGGCGGAAGAACGTCGCCTCCGGGTCCGTACTGACGTGGAAGACGTGCACGACGAGCTCACCGGACGCCCGGAACGCGTCGAGGACCGTCCTGGCTGCGGTGGCCGCGGCCTCGGGCTCGACGAGGGGGAACGCTCCTCCGGGGAAGTAGTCACGCTGGATGTCGACGAGGACGAGGGCACGGGTCACGTCACGAGTATCGCGGCCTGCCAGGTGTCGGTCCCACCGCCCCGCCGCGGCGGACCACGTCCGTGCGTCCACGGGACCGCCGCGCTCCGCGGACGGTCGGTGTCCGGGCGGCACCGTCACGACGCGGCGAGCTCCCCGAGGGTGTCGTACGCCGCCGCGACCGCCTCGACACGGGCACGCCCCGCCGGACCCGCTGCCTCGTAGACGTCGTTCGCGATGGCCGCGACGACGGCGAACATCGCCGACATCGAGTCGAACGCCGACGGCGAGTCGACGGGGCACAGCACCGCGGTGGCGGCGGGCGCGGCGATCACGGCGGCCGTCGGGTCGCCGAGCACCACGACGTCGGCACCGGTCGACACGCAGTGCCGCACGAGCCCGGCCGCCCCGGCCGCGTGCCGCCGGACGGTGACCAGCACGACGAGGTCGCGGCGGTCGAGGTCGGCGACCTCCTCGCCGAGCCGCTGCCCGGGTGCCGGTCCGATCCGGACGTCGGGACGGACCTGCGCGAGCTGCGATCGGAGCTGCATCGCCACGGGGTGCGCCGCCCGTTCGCCGAAGACGAGCACCCGGTGCGCCCGGACGATCCGTCGCGCCAACCGGACCCGGTCGGCACGGGCGAGCGAGGCGAACGCGGCGTCGAGGTTGCGGGCCTCGACGGCACGCTGGTCGACGTGTGCGGCGTCCTCCGCGGCCCACGGCAGCCCGTTGCCGCGTGCCGACATGAGCTCCTGACGTGCCTCGGCGGCGTCCTGGAAGCCGAGGGACCGGACGAGCCGGGAGACGGTGGCCTTCGAGGTGCCCGACTCGGCCGCCAGCTCGGCCGACGTCCCGACGAGCAGGAGCTCCGGGTCGTGGCGGACCATGGCGGCGACGCGGCGCTCGGCCGGCGACAGGCGGTCCCAGACGGCGTCGACCCGGGCGCGGACGTCCTGCACGGCGGGGCTCACGAGGTGGCCCCGCGGTCGGCGGCGCGCTCGGCGCGGGCACCGGCACCGGCACCGGCACCGCGGTCGTCCGCGATCCGCTCGACCGCCACCGCGAGCGCGTCGAGCCCGAGTGCGACGTCGTCCTCCGACACGAACTCGTCCGGGTGGTGGCTGATGCCGTCCGGGTTGCGGAGGAAGAGCATCGCCACGTCGGTGACCAACCCGAGCGACATGGCGTCGTGGCCGGCGCGGGAGAACAGCTCGGCGGGCGCGGACTCCCCCGTCGCGGTGATCCCGGCCCGCACGGCGTCGGTGAGCCGCTCGGCGCAGAACACGGCGGGCGCGCGGTGCACCTCGGTCGGGGTGACGGTGACGCCACGGCGTGCGGCGATCTCGTCGAAGGCGTCGGTGATCGCATCCCACACGCGGTCCCGGCCCTCGTCGAACTCACCGCGAAGGTCGACCGCGAACCGGGCGAGGCCGGGCACGACGTTCACGGCGCCCGGTTCGACGGTCATCGTGCCGACGGTGCCGACGTGCTGTTCGGCACGACAGATCCGTTCGACGGCGAGCGCCGCCTCGGCAGCGGCGAGCAGCGCGTCGTGGCGGCGCTCGTACGGGGTCCCGCCGGCGTGCCGGGCCTCGCCGACGACCTCGACCGAGAACCGTCGGGCGCTCGCGATGCTCGTGACGACGCCGAGCGCCTGCCCGGCCTGCTCGAGCCAGGGGCCCTGCTCGATGTGCGCCTCGAGGTACCCGACGACCTGCTCGGGCCGGACGGCTGCCTCGCCGACGCGGGCGGGGTCGAGGCCGAAGTCGATGAAGGCCTGGCGCAGCGTGACACCGTCGCCGTCCACGAGGTCCCACCACCCGTCGTCCCAGACCCCGGCGACCGCCGAGGACCCGAGGAGCGCCTTGCCGAACCGGGTGCCCTCCTCGTCGGAGAACGCGATCACCTCGAGCGCGAACGGCAGCGGTCCGCCCTCGACGAGCCGGGCGACCGTGCGGATCGCCATGAGGACCCCGACGACACCGTCGTAGCGCCCGGCGTCGACCACGGTGTCGAGGTGCGAGCCGAGCAGCAGCACGGGTGCGTCCGGCGCGGCGCCCGCGACTCGGCCGTGCAGGTTGCCGGCGGCGTCCTGCCACGTCTCGAGTCCGGCGTCGCGCATCCACCCGGCGACGATCGCGTCGACCTGGGCGTGCTCGGGTGACAGGTACACGCGGGTGATCCGGTCCGGGTCCTGGGACACGGCGGCGAGCGTGTCGCACCAGCGCACGACCGTCGCGGCGTCGGCGAGCGCACGGCGGCTCGCAACCGGCACGGTGGCCGTCCGGGGGCTCACGCGGACACCGCCGGAGCGGCGACCGCCGCCTGCGCCGCCGAGGCGGGCGGGGCGACCGCACCTGTCGGCTCCGGACCGGTCGGCTCCGGACCGGTCAGCTCCGGGGCGGCGACGACACCCGCGTAGACGTCGAGCGCGGCGTCCACCCCGGCACCCTGCGGCGCGGCGTGGCCGGCGCGGCGCAGCGTGTGCTCGAGCGCGGCGAGCGTCGTCACGACGGCGTCCTTCCGCGCGTTGAAGCCCATCGTGCCGATCCGCCACACCCGCCCGTGCAGGGGCCCGAACGAGGTGCCGATCTCGATCCCGTGGTCCTCGAGCATCGCGGTGCGGACGGCGTCGCCCACCACGCCGTCGGGGATCTCGACGGCGACGACGTTGTGCATCTTGTGCGCCTGGTCGCCGAACACCGTGAGGCCGAGCGCCTGGACGCCGGAGGTCATCGCCCGCCCGGCGGTCGCGTGCCGGAGCACCGCGGCGTCCTTGCCCTCCTCGAGCAGGATCCGGGCGCACTCGTTCGCCGCGTAGAGCATCGAGGCGGCCTCGGTGTGGTGGTTCAGCCGCCGCGGCCCCCAGTAGTCGAGGATCATCGCGAGGTCGAGGTAGTTCGACCGGATCGGGTCGTCGGACACGACGTCGTCGGCCTCGCGGATGCCGGCCTCGACGCTGCGGCGCCCCTCGACGACGGCGACGGCCCGCGGCGACAGCGTGAGCGGCGCCGAGCCGGACGGACCGCCGAGGCACTTCTGCAGGCCGGCGGTCGCGGCGTCGATCCCCCACGCGTCGACCTCGAGCGGGTTCCCGCCGACCGAGGCGGTGGCGTCGGTGTACAGCAGCGCGCCGTACCGCTCGCAGATCGCCCCGAGCTCGTCGAGCGGCTGGTTCATCGTGGTGGACGTGTCGCCCTGCACGACCGCGAGCACCTTCGGCCGCACCCGGCGCACGGCGTCCTCGACGACGGACGGCGGGAACACCTGACCCCACTCGGTCTCGATGGTGTGCACCTCGGCGCCGGCGCGCGTGGCGATCTCGACGAGGAGGTGCCCGAAGCGGCCGAACACCGGGACGAGCACGCGGTCCCCCGGTGCCAGCAGGGACACGAGCGCCGCCTCGATGCCGGCGCGGGACGTGCCGTCGACGAGCACCGTCGCCTCGTTCGCGGTCCCGAACACCTGCCGGTACAGCGCCTGCGTCGCGGTCATCGTGCCGGTCATCCACGGGTCGTACTGCCCGACGAGCGGCGTCGCCATCGCGCGGAGCACCCGCGGGTCGGCGTCGATCGGTCCCGGGCCCATCAGGAGTCGGGCAGGCGGGTTCACTGGCTGCGTCATGGTGCCTCCGTTCCGAGAACAACGCTACCGGAACGTTCGTTACGGACGTGTTGCGGGGTGGTGTCCGCGCCGGGTCGGTCGAGCAGCGCCCCGCGGACGGCGGTCACACCGGAGGCGGCGGTCGCGACGAGTTCGCCGCGCAGCCACGTCTCGGTCACCGATCCGAGCGTGCGGTGCCCGGCGAAGGCCGACACCGGGTTGCGGTGCTCGAGCGCCGTGACGTCGACGACGCCCGTGGCGGCGGGGTCGAACACCGCGAGGTGTGCGACGGCACCCTCCGCGATCCGCCCACGGTCGGACAGGCCGACGAGGTCGGCGGGACCGGTCGTGAACCACGGCACGACGGTCTCGAGCGGGATCCCCCGCCGCGACGCCTCGGTCCACACGGCGCGGAACCCGACCTGCAGGCCGGCGATCCCGCCCCAGGCGAGCCCCCAGTCGTCGGTCTTCAGGTCGGCCGTGGACGGCGAGTGGTCGGTGACGACGCACGAGATCGTCCCGTCGAGGAGCCCCTGCCAGAGCGCGTCGCGGTTCGCGTCGTCGCGGATCGGCGGACAGCACTTGTACTCGGTCGCACCGTCCGGGATCGCGTCGGCGGCGAACGCCAGGTAGTGCGGACAGGTCTCGGCGGTGATCCGGACGCCCTCGTCCCTGGCGGCCCGGATCATCGGCAGCGCGCCCGCGTCGGACAGGTGCAGGATGTGCACCCGCGCACGGGTCGCGCGGGCACCGTCGACCACCCGGCCGATCGCCGACCGCTCGGCAGCCGGCGGGCGGGTCGCCAGGAAGTCCTCGTAGCGGCCTCCGAGGGCGTCGTGCGGGACGAGGTGGTCCGGGTCCTCGGCGTGCACGATGAGCAGCGCGTCGATCGACGCGACCTCGGCGATCGCGGCCCGCAGCTGCTCCGGGTCGAGGTGCGGGAACTCGTCGACGCCCGACGGCGCCGTGAAGCACTTGAAGCCGAACACCCCGGCGTCGTGCAGGTCGGCGAGCGCTCCGGCGTTCGCGGGCACCGCGCCGCCCCAGAACCCGACGTCGACCGCCACCCGGCCGTCTGCGCTCGCGCGCTTGACCGTGAGGGCGTCGACGTCGACCGTGGCGGGGATCGAGTTCAGCGGCATGTCGACGATGGTGGTGACCCCGCCGAGCGCGGCGGCGCGGGTCGCCGAGGCGAAGCCCTCCCACTCGGTGCGGCCGGGTTCGTTGACGTGCACGTGCGTGTCGACGAGCCCGGGCAGGAGCACCTGGACGTCCGGCACGGTGCGGTCGGTGACCGCCGCGACCTCGGCGTCGACGGGCAGGACCGCGTCGACGCGTCCGTCCCGGACGACGACCGCAGCCGGTCGGAACGCTCCGTCGACCCACGCCCGGTGCGCGCGCAGCACCAGGTCGGCCGGGAGGCGCGTCACGCCGCCGCCCCGACCGTCGCGCCCGTCGTCCCCGCGCGCTCGAACCCGGCGAGCAGTCCGGCCATCGGCTTGCGCGGCGGCTCGGCGTACTCGCCCCGCTTGCCGGTCCGCAGCCCGAGGCGCACCAGGGACTCGGCCAGCACGGTCGCCGCGGCGACGCCGTCGACGACCGGGGCACCGATCGCACGGGACACCTCGGCGCAGAACGACGCCATGCCCGCGCAGCCGAGGACGACGGCGTCGGCACCACTTGCGACCACGGCCCGGCAGTGCTCGATGACGAGGTCCCGGGCGCCGGACGCCGGGTCGTCGAGCGCGAGGACCGGGACCTCGCACGCGCGCACCTCCGTCACGAGGGACGCGAAGCCGTACCGTCCGGCGAGCTCCCACGCGCGCCCGGTCGTGCGCTCCAGGGTCGTGACCACGCCGAAGCGCCGACCGAGCATCGCCGCCGCGTGGTACCCGGCCTCGGCGATGCCGACCACCGGCCCGGACGCGAGCTCCCGCGCGGCGTCGAGTCCGGGGTCGCCGAAGCACGCGACGACGTACGCGTCGACGCCCTCCTGCTCACCGCGGGCGACCTGTTCGAGCAGCCCGGGGACCGCGAGCGCCTCCTCGTAGTGGCTCTCGATCGAGGCCGGGCCCATCGTGGGGTGCACGGCCTCGACGACGGTGCCGGGGGCGGCGACCGCCGCCGCTGCGCGGCCGACGGCCGCGGTCATGGCGGCGGTGGTGTTGGGGTTGACGACGCGGATGCGCATCGGGGTCCTTCCGGGGTGGAGCGGTGGAGGAGCAGTGGAGCAGTGGAGCAGTGGAGCAGTGGAGCAGTGGAGCAGTGGAGCGGATGGAGCAGTGGAGCGGATGGAGCAGTGGAGCGGGTGGAGCGGGTGGAGCGGTGGAGCGGGTGGACGGGATCGCGACCAGCGTGGCGGAGGCGACGAGCGCCTCCCGGACCGATCGCGGGTCCTGTGGACGGTGACTGGGGGCACACGGCCTGTGGAGGAACCATCGCGACCGCCGCGACCGTCGCGACCGCCCTGGCGACGAGGCGGGCGACGACCGTCCCGGGCGCCGCCCGCCCTCCGTCAGGCCCGCCCGGCGGCGGCCCCGTGGTCGACAGTCGGGTCGTCCTCGGCGAGCGCGGGCATCTGCGGCGACCGGCGCTCGAGTGCCCAGAACAGGACGAACCCGAGCCCGCAGCCGACGAACCAGCTGTAGTTGCTCAGCCAGGGCAGCACGCCCGTCGCCGGCGGCAGCACCGCGCACGCGACCGACAGGGCCCCGGCGACGACGAGCGTCCAGACGGCGTTCGGGTTCCACCCGCCGCGGTACCAGTACCGGCCGGTGGTCGACCGCGTGTACATGTCGTCGACCGCGACGCGCTGCTTCGCGACCACGTAGTACCCGGCGATCAGGATGCCGAACAGCGGGCCGATCAGGGCCCCGAGGATGCCGAGTGTGTAGAGGATGGCCTGGTCGTTGCCGTACCAGTTCCACGGCGTCAGGAGCACCGACCCCACGGCCGCGATCATGCCGCCCGTCCGCCAGCTGATCCGGCGCGGGGACACGTTCGAGAAGTCGAACGCGGGGCTGATGAAGTTCGCGACGATGTTGATGCCGACCGTGGCGGTGACGAACGTCAGGCCGCCGAGCAGGATCGCGAACGGCGCGTCGATCGCCTGCACGGTCTGGATCGGGTCGGTGATGAGCTTGCCGAACACCGGGACGGTCGCGCTCGCGCACAGCACCGTGAGCACCGAGAAGAACAGGAAGTTGACCGGGAGGCCCCAGAAGTTGCCGCGCTTCACGGCCCGGAACGAACGGCCGTACCGCGAGAAGTCGCCGAAGTTCAGCATCGGACCGGAGAAGTAGCTCACGACGATCGCGACCGCCGACAGCATGACCGGGATCGAGTCACCGAAGGACATCGGGGCGCCGGTGTGCAGCGTGAGCGAGATGTTGCCGATGCCGGCGCGGGCGACCAGGTACACGGCGAGCGCGATCATCACGACGTAGACGGCGGGCCCGGCCCAGTCGATGAAGCGCTTGATCGCCTCCATGCCCATCGAGAACAGCGCGGCCTGCGCGACCCAGAGGATCGCGTACGAGATCCAGCCGAGCGCGGAGAGCCCGAGGAACGACGGCTCGAGCAGCCCGGCCGCCCCGGGCACGAACTTCAGGAACACGATGTTCAGCGACTGCGCCGCGAGGAACGTCTGCACGCCGTACCAGGCCATCGCGATGAGCCCGCGGATGACGGCCGGCACGTTCGCCCCGAGGACCCCGAACACCGCGCGGTTGATCACCGGGTACGGCACGCCGGTGCGCTGGGAGGGCTTCGCGACGAGGTTCGCGAACACCTGCACGACCAGGATGCCGACCACGAGGGCGACGAGGACCTGCCAGCTCGCGATCCCGAGGGCGAAGAGCGACCCGGCGGTGACGTACCC
>Ga0308161_1002995_pt1 | contig 17104 bp, 18 predicted proteins | sample PhyFR2_FD_201034 | JGI IMG/M metagenome (GOLD analysis project Ga0308161, IMG submission 201034) | Phyllosphere microbial communities from UC Gill Tract Community Farm, Albany, California, United States - DLSLF.R2 | ecosystem: Host-associated > Plants > Phyllosphere > Unclassified | place: USA...
CCGGAACACCCGGCGGTGCGTGGTCGGCGACCCGCGCACCGGGCGCACCACGGGCCTCCAGACCGTCACCGGGGTCGCGTCCTGCCGCAACCCTGACGCGTGGGACGCGCACCCGATCCACTGGCCGACCGACGGCTCGGCCGCGGGCCGCCGTCAGGGCAGGATCGCGTCGACGTACCCGCCGTCCGCGCGGACCGCACCGCCCGTCGTCGCCGAGGCCAGCGGCGACGCGAGGTACGTCACCATGTGCGCCACCTCCTCCGGCTCGAGCAGACGCTCGACCAGCGACTGCGGACGGTGCTGCCGCATGAACTGCCGCTGCGCCTCGTCCCAGGGCAGGTCCTCGCCGACCATCTCGGCGACGAAGTCCTCGACGCCGCCCGTGTGCGTCGGGCCCGCGAGCACGGTGTTGACGGTGACGCCGGACCCCTTGACGGCCTTCGCGAAACCGCGGGACACCGCGAGCAGCGCGGTCTTCGTCATGCCGTAGTGGATCATCTCGGCGGGGGTCACGACCGCCGAGTCGCTCGCGATCGAGACCACGCGGCCCCACCCCTGCTCGGTCATGCCCGGCAGGTAGGCGCGCATCAGCCGGACCGCCGCGAGGACGTTCACCTCGAAGTAGCGTCGCCACTCGTCGTCGGTGATCGCGAAGGGGTCCTCGCTGCCGAAGATGCCGAGGTTGTTCACGAGCACGTCCAGGCGCGGGAACCGGTCGAGGACCGTGGCGGCGCCCTCGGCGGTGGCCAGGTCGGCGGCGACGCCGTGCACCTGCGCTCCCGGCACCTGCTCGCGCACGGCGTCGACCGCCTGCGTGACGCGGTCCTCGCTCCGTCCGTTCACGACCACGGTCGCGCCGGCCCGGGCGAGGTCGACGGCGATGGCGAGACCGATCCCCTGCGTGGAGCCGGTCACGAGGGCGGTGCGGTGGTCGAGGTCGATGCTGGTCATGTCCAGCACGGTAGCCGCCGGGCGGACGGGATGGTCCACTGCGTAGGCTGTGGGCAACACCTGTCGTTCAGGACGACGGGAACCCGCAGGCAAGTCGAAGGAGAACGCCGATGCGCGCCGTGATGTTCGAGCAGTACCAGACCTTCCCGTCCCTCACCGAGGTCGAGAAGCCGGTCCCCGGTCCCGGGGAGGTGCTGCTCAAGGTCGCCGGAGCCGGCGCGTGCCACTCCGACGTCGCCGTGTACCGCGAGTTCCGCGAGGGCCAGCCCGGTGCGCAGGCACCCGGCTTCGTGCTCGGCCACGAGAGCTCCGGCTGGGTGGAGGCCGTCGGCGAGGGCGTCACCGGGTTCACCCCCGGGGAGGCCCACCTCGTCTACGGCCCCGTCGGCTGCGGGCACTGCTCGTACTGCTCGAAGGGGCAGGACACCTACTGCGAGAACGCCGCGACCAACCCCTACGCCGCGATCGGCCTCGGGCGCGACGGCGGCATGGCGGAGTACGTCACCGTGCCGGCGCGGAACCTCGTCCCGCTCGGGGACGCCGACCCCGTCGCCGCGGCACCCCTCGCCGACGCGGCACTCACGCCGTACCACGCGATCAAGGGCGCCCTCCCGGCCCTCGCCGGCGGCGGCAAGTACGCCCTGGTCGTCGGGCTCGGCGGCCTGGGCCAGATCGCGGTGCAGATCCTCACCGCGCTCACGGGCGCCACCGTCATCGCGACCGACGCCAAGCCGGAGGCGATGGAGCGCGCAGCAGCGCGTGGCGCGCTCACCGTGCCCGCCGGTCCGGACCAGGCAGCGGCCATCCGCGAGCTCACCGGGGGCAAGGGCGTCGACGCGGCCTTCGACTTCGTCGGGGTCACGCCCACCATCGCCACGGCACAGGCCTCGATGGCGATCGGCGGTCGCCTGGTCGTCGTGGGCATCGCGGGCGGGACCGTCGAGTGGAACTTCTTCTCGACGCCGTACGAGTCGACGATCACGAACACCTACTGGGGCACGATCGAGGACCTGCACGAGGTCGTCGCCATGTACCGCGCCGGTCAGATCGAGCCCGACGTCGAGCGGTTCTCGCTCGACGACGCGCTCGAGGCGTACCGGAAGCTCGAGGCCGGGGAGCTCTCCGGGCGCGCGGTCGTCGTCCCCACGATGTGACCGGGCAGGCCGACCCCGGCGTTCCGGGGTCGGCCCGTGGATGTGCGTCCGTCCGGGCGGTGGTCAGCCGTTCCAGGCGTTGCCCGTCAGCCGTTCCAGGCTTCGCGGACCGCCTCGGCCAGCCGTACCCGGGCGTCGTCGTCGGTGGCGACCGCTCGCGGCCGGTCGATCGTGAGCCTGCCGTCGCGGAGCGTGAGCTGCGCGGTCTGCAGCGGGAGCTGACCGGCGATTCCGACCTGCACCGTGGTGCCGTCGGGGAGCACCGGGCGCACCGCCTGTACGAACGCGGGGACGTCGTCGATGCGCTGCAGGGTCGCGGAGATCGACGCGTTCGTGGTGGTCGTCGGACTCGTCGGCGTCGACGGGGACGGGCCGTCCGACGGGTCCGCGCCGAAGAAGGACGCCCGCGCGGGCAGGAAGGCGGTGAGGCGCCGGGCGACCGCCGCGGACGCACCGAGGCGATCGGCGGAGCCCTGCACGAGGAGCCCTTGGTGGTCCCCTGCGGCCGCCGCTGCCGACGACCCGACCGACAGCGTCCGCACGGGTGCGACCGGCGACGCCGCGGCGAGCGCCTCGGCCGCCGCGAGCGCCGTGTCGACGTCGGCGGCGGTGACGGTGACCCCGGTGCGGGTGAGCGCGACCGCGGAGACTCCGGGACGTACCGCAACACGGGCGAGCCGATCGGCCTCGGCGTACGTCCCGGCGTCCGGTCGTTCGTCGACGTCGTCACCCGGGTCGCGCTTCGTGACGACCCCGCCGTCCACGATCGCCGCGGCGTCCGGCGCTGCCCGCTCCAGCACGGCGGTCACGTCGGGCACGTCGCCCAGGTCCGCGGTGTGGACGTGCACGAGTCCCCGGCGGACGGTGGCGGCGGTCAGCCGGTGCGCGGTCGCCACCTGCCCGAGGGCCGCGACCTCGGTCGCGGGATCGCCCGCCGAGTCCGTGATCGACCAGTCCGGATCCCGCCGTCCGGTGGTGTCGCGTGCCGGGTCGTCCCAGGCGCTCGCGGTCGCGGTGACGTCGTCCCACCCGGACCCGTCGGCGGCCGCCTGCACCGCCGTCCACCCGGTGACGAGGTCAGCGGGGTCCGCCACCTGCAGGTCGAGCGACCGGACCTCGCCGCGGACGGACAGCACCGCGCCGAGCCAGCGCTCGTCGCCCCGGAGCCCGTCCACGACGTCGAGCACCCGCGCGTTCGCCGGCTTCGTCGGTTGGACGGTGAAGACGAAGCCGTCCGCCTCGACGTCGGCCGAGTAGGTGACGCTGCCACGGTGGTCGGCGATCCACCGTCCGACGGCGTCGGTGACCCGCTGCAGTCGGTCGTCGGACAGGTCGTCCTCGGTGACGACCGTCGCGGTCGTGGTCCCGGCGAACGGCAGGTCGTTCGAGCCGTCCGCACGGACCGTCGCGACGCCGTCGATCCGCGCGAGCTCGTCGCGGGCGGCGTCGGCACCGGCCGAGCCAGCGTCGACGTGGCCCGTGCAGCTCGTGAGCAGGAGCGTGGCAGCGGCGAGCAGTGCGGCGACCGCGGTCGTCCGGGTGGTGGTCGAGCGCACGGAGCCTCCGTCGGGGCGTGCCGCCGACGACGGCTCAGTCATGGACGTAGCGGTAGGTCGGCTCCGGTCGGTCGAGACTGCCGACCCAGAACCCGAGTTCAGCACCGTCGCGGTACCCCGTGCTGACGCGGCGGTCGTCGGTGGCCAGCCGGACCGCGTGCGGATCCCCGTCGGCGAGACGCCACGTCCCGGTGAACGACACCGGCGCGGAGCGGTCGGCACACTCCGGGAGGCCCGACCACGGGGCGTCGACGTCGCAGGCGATGTCGTACGGCATGTCCACCACCGCGAGGGAGCCGTCCTCGTGCAGCACCATCCGGCTCGACGGGTCCGAGGACAGTGTCCACGAACCGACCGGGTCGACCGGTGGCGTCGTGGACACGGACGAGCAGCCGGTCGTCGCCGCGAGGGTCACCGCGGCGAGCACCGCGGCCACCGGCAGTCGGTCGTGCATCGTGCCCCCTCCCCCTGTGCACCGCTGCGAGCCGGACGGTCGCGTCCCCCGTAGCCCCTTCGTCCAGCCAACCAGATCGACGGCACACAGTGCTCACGGCAGAAAGCCACGAGTGTGTCGAGCCGTCCACGCGGGTCCGCCCGACCTTGACCCGAGATGGAGCCGTCGTTCCCTGTGCGGCGGGATCGGTCGGACCGCATTCCCACCTCTTGCACGCGAGGTGCGGGACTTGGTGGGGACAGGAACGACACCTGGACAAGCGACGGCACCAGCGGCGACTTCGCCCCTCGCCACCAGCGCCCCGCAAGCGCTCAGCCGCAGAGCACGCTCATGACGAGTTCGATCGGGATACCCGCAGCGTCTGCGAGCTTGTGCGCAGAAAGGTGCGCGCCAGCGAGCCGGATGGCTTCGTTGCGAAGTTCGAGAATCTCTGCGTGGTCTTGTCCTGCGATGAAGTTCGCTATGCGGTGCAAGGCTCCGACGGTTGCCGCCAGCGCAGGGCCGTCATCCGGAGCGAGGGATGGTGGCATCGGTCAAGCGTGGGGGTTTCGAGTCAGCGTCGCGACGAACAGCCCCCGGGTCGCCCTCCGCAGCAGCAACATGGGGCCGACGACCACGACGATGTGCGCAATGGCGAACGGCGTCGCTCCGGCGCTCTGCGACTGCGCCGGAGCGCCGGCAGGATACGCAGACGGGAAGCGGAAGGCGAGGCTGAATCTCAGTAGCGCCGTGCGGCCCTGTCCGTTTCGACTCGTGGTAGGTCCTGACACGTTCCCCCTCGTCAGCGAATCTGCCGTCGGCAGGCAGAGCGACCTCAACCTAACTTCTCTAGAACCACTTGTCTACGGCCCAGAGGTTGACGCGGTCTCCTGCGGCTCGGCCGAATACTCGCTCTGCACGGGGATCTCCCGCCGAGCGAACAGGAGTTTCAGATGGCTTTGACCAAACGTTGGGGGCGCTTTGGAGCGACGGCAGCAACGATGTGCACCGTCGTCGGCCTGACGCTCGTTCCCGCTGTATCAGCCTCCGCGACGAGCGATGATGCCGCGATCACAGCTCACATGAGCGACTGGTACGCCGCGCGCGGCGTCCCAGAGGCAACCTACGGCCCGCTCATCGACCGGTTCCTCGATGGCGGGATGATGGATTCGATGCGCGAAGGCCAGTCTCCGGCCTCGGTGAAGGTCCTCCAACGCGACGGATTCACGGTGACGCAGTACGTCTTCGCGGACGGTTCGATCTCCGAAACGGAGATGCAGAACCCGAACGCCGGTGGCGGGGCCGGCATCCCCCGACGAGCCGTGACCCCGCAGTCGGTGGGTCAGTGCGCGAGCACCACACCGAGTCACTACGACACTCGGTACAACAACTGTGTCGTCGCCGCGGACAACAGCTTCTTGCAAGTCGCCTTCCATGCCACGTACGACATCGTGCAGGGAGACAACAACGATCTGATCAACGAAGTCTCTGCACCGTACGCCTACGCGATTGCGGGTACGGCACCGACGCCGTCCCTCAAGATCACGAAGAGGAACGAGAACGCGTCCGGAGCGGCGACCGCAACAGCAACGACTGTCTACAACTCTTCGAGGGGCGGCGGCTCCTTCACGGCGAGCCTCTCTCTCAAAGTCGGCAACAACAAGGCAACCAGCACCAAGGGAGGCTCCTGGTGAGCACGACGAACTCGGTCAAGAAGGTCACAATCACTGCCGTCGTCGTCGGGGCACTCTGCTCCGGCATGTTCGGCGCGCTTCCCGCTTCGGCCACGACGACGACCCAGGACCAGACAGCGCTCCGGGAATGGTTCACCAGCCAAGGTGTGCAGTCGGCGACGCAGGATGCGCTCATCGCCAAGCTCGACAGCGGCAGTCTCCTCGACTCGATGTCGCAATCCGTTGAACCGACCAGTACGACCAGCGTGCAAACAGCGACCGAGCTCGTGAGTCGATCCGTCTACCCAGACGGGTCCGTCGCCGTCACCTCGCTCGAGAAGCCGGCGGTCACCGCTGGGGGCGCGAAGGCCGGGTCTCGCTCGCTTCAGCCCCAGCAGATCACTGGATGCAAGGAATCCAACGGTGGCGGCTACGTCGTCGAGTCCAACTGCAAGGTCGAGATCGCCACGGGCCCGTACGACCTCTGGTTCAACGCGACCTACGAGCGCTACACCGGAGGGGCACAGATCGACACCGCGAACAAGGCGAACGCGGTGGTGAAGTACGGCAATCTGGTTGCTGCACCGACCGTGACCATCAAGCGGAAGAAGCAGGACGGCTCCCTCGAGGCGTACGCACAGGAACACGCGCTGTACAAGTCGACCAGCCTCGGATCGAGCGAGGATCTCTACGTCTCGCTGCGGGTCACGACATCGAGAGCTTGGACGACCAACTACTGATCGCGCGCTCGGCGTAGAGTCAGCGCAGACGAACCTGTCCGTCTTCTTGAGGGGAATCCAATGCTGATCCCAGGTTTCATCCCGGTCGTGCTCGTGGTCACGTTCATCCTGATCGGCACCGCGGTGTGGGGGTCCTTCAAGAAGGGACCGACCCAACGCCGCCAGGACTCGGAGGCACGCGACCGACGGGCACAGCACACGGGCGATCAGCCCTAGCGGTCAACAGGAGAGGCATGCCTTCGGGCGTGCCTCTCCTGTCTTGTGCGCGTGCATCGCTTCGTTCGAGCTGCAACCTCGTGCAGGATGTCCGCAACACCCGGAGCATCATCGGACGGAGTGCCGCTGGTTGGTTCGAACCACCTTCCGTTCCGCGCGAGGTGTTCGGCGCGTCCGCGGACGCCAGTGATGCGCCGATCCCGGACATCAGTGCTGACGGGCGTTCCACGGGTTCCGGGGATGCGCTCGTCGTCGACCGCCGCCGAGGGGAAGCCAGAGGCATCCGCTCCGCGCTCGACCAGGACCACCGGGGCGCCTTGCGCCCGCAACAGGACGAGGCTCGACAGGTCCTCTGCCGCTGGCGTGGTGAGGCGCCCGGCGAGACGGCGTTCTTCGAAGAGGCCCACGTAGACGTGCTCCCGCTCGGCGGAGTCGTCGCTGTTACCGACCAGCACGGCGAGTCCGCATTCCGCAGCAGCGCCCTCGACGCTGCGGGCGACGTCCGAGACGAAGAGGTTCCCGGCGTCGAGCACGACGAGGCCGACCGTCGTGCTGCGTCCGGCGCGCAATCGTCTCGCCTGGTCGTTCAGAAGGAACCCGACTTCCGAGATGGCGCGCCGGATCCGGTCCGCCCGCGAGGTGTTCGGCTTATTGGCGGAAGCCAGCAGCGGCGCGGATCGCGGATCCCATGACTCCGGGCGTTCCAAGGGTTTCCGGGATCTGTTCCACGGTGGCAGGAGCAGGGACCCCCGCCACGTGCGCGGCAAAGCGTAGCGTTCATCCTCGACGATCCCTGCACCTCATCCTTACCGTATTGACGGCCTGATGACGTGCTGGACGCGGGCATCGAGGATGAGCCGTCGGATGCGTGGGCCGGCGACTCGAGCACTCTTCCCTAACCGCAACAGACGGCGCCAGCTCGCGATCGCGGCAGCGACGCGATGCATCCCGCCGACAAGTGGAGATGATCCGCGATCCACGAGTTCGGCACGAAGTGCAGCATATCGGACTGAACGAATCGTCACCACGTCGGCAAACCGGTATCGGGGGGGGGGGGAGGGCAGGGTTGATGCCAGGTGGCGCTCACACACGGACGCGACAGTTGCTGAGAGACTAGATCGGTGACCGATTCAACCGACGAGGACCCGACAGTGGAGCCCGCTGACAAGACGGCGCCGAAGTGGCTCACATACGAGCTCGACGTCCAGCGGGAGGTCCAGACCATGGAACCGCTCGCCAAAGTCACTCATGATGCGAAGCTGACCGGAACGAAGTCAGGAGTGTTGCGTCAAATCGACGTGCTCGCGGAGCGGAGCATGATCGGAGCGCCGCTGCGGGTAGTGGTGGAGTGCAAGCGGTACACGAAGAAACTCGGGATCGGCAAGGTCGACGAGTTTGTTGGCAAGCTGATCGACACCGGTGCGCAGATGGGAATCCTTTACGCCTACTCGGGCGTCACTCCCGGTGCGCAGGCACGTGCCGACGGGCAGGACCAGCCGTCGGTGACGGTCCGGGATCTGGCGGTGTTGGTGGCGACGACAACGATCGTGTCGTCGCTGTCGGAGACCGGTCCGCTGTCGCTGGAGCTGGCTGGGCCGCTCCAGTCTCCCGGTGCGGCCTGGGGCAATGATGCGCTTCGTGCTCTGGGCTACGAGCCGTGCGCGAACGAGAACTGTCACGATCCGGAGGTAGGCCTGTCTCCCTGGCCGAGCGGTGAGTGCGCCGGATACTGCGACAGTTGCGGTTCCCTGAATCACCAGTGCTCGATATGCCATGAGGTGGATATCGTCGACGGACGCTCGACATGCTTCGGCTGCGGATCAATCTTCGACACCGCGCACGACTCCGACGCCCTTGTGGACGACATCGTCCTCGTCGAAGTCGGCGCCAGACTGGAACTGGATCCTGATCTGGCCCACCCGCCCGAATTGCACCGCGGGTGATCGTCGACGCCGTCGCCTCATGGTGTGTCAGCTGATTGCCTGATCACGTCCAACGTAAGCGGCAGCTGCTCGGCGATGAGCGCTCGGGTCAATCACCCGACCGCGTCTGTCTCAGGCGACAAGCCCCACTGTAACGCTGCAGGAGTGCCTGCATTAGATGCAACGCACGATGTTTGATCGCCGATAGGAGTTGTTCGGCGCATTTGCGGATCCCAGTGCCGTAAGGCGTTCCGAGGCGGCACTTTGTTGCACGCAATCGCGTGCGCAGTGACGAGGGCGGACCCCTGGATGACGGCTCCTTGACTTCGACTCGGCGGCACTGAACACCCTCATCTGTGCCCTGCGACGCTGAGGCAGCGGCGTTCAAAGGACGCAACTGGCCTCGGCCGAGCTCCGCGCTGTAGCTCTCAGTGGTTGGTGACGACTTCCACCCTTGCTCGCTCAAGCGGGACTGTTCTACGCCCCGACGCGAAGAATTCCGGCGTCTTACTGCTAAACCTCGTCCTTGTCCAGAAGCTCCTGCTCCTGCAGGCGCAATGCGGGGCCGGGATGGACGAACCGAGCCACGTCAAGCGCGGCTGGCGCGGGCGCCTTCAGGCCGGTGGGGGTTGAGGCCGTCTGAATCTGTTGTGACGCCCATTCGTAGCGAAGGAATGGGTTGAGAGGTCTTGGCACTCCGGCTTGCTTCCATCCGGTGGCGTTGAGAATTGCGTCTTGGTCCGCGGTGATGACTGCGAGGAGGAAGGTCTCCTGTAGGTACTTGCCGGCTTCACCCTGCCACTCGGCGTCGTCTTCGCTGGCCTCGTCGATGCGGATCAGTTCGTCCCACAAGCATGTGATTGGTGTGACGTGTTCAAGGATGAGCCCGGTGGTACTGCGCTGTGCGTTGGCGCGAACGAATGCTTCCTCGGACCATGGGATAAGGAGCAGTTTCCCGCCGAGGGTGAAGCCGGAGTCAAGTTCCTGCTTCGCCCCGGCGTTGAAACCGCAGCGCGGGTATTGCCAGTACTTCTCAAGGACAGGCCGGGCAATAGCAGGTCCTGTTGCTGACGTCACCGCGGAGCGGCCGTTCCGGTAGGCACTCACATACCCGCGGATCGCGATGAGGTCCGCCTCGGTGTGGGCGGGGTTGTTGCGGGGGTCCAGCTGGCCAGCGCGGGGCTGATGAAGGACGTTGAAGAGGTTCTCTGTCACCGTCGCACCCTACCGACTCCGAACGTTGCTCAGGTTATTCCCGCCTGGTTGTCGGTCATCCTGATCCTTCAACTGAGTGCGCTTGACGCGGGGACGCCAGCGCTCCGCAACGTGCAGGACGGGTTCTTCATGCCGCCACGTCCCGCGACGGGGGGCGTCATGCTGCCCGACAAGAACGCATCGACGTCTTCGCGCCACTGGGGGACCGCTGCACTAGCGGGCTGACCGCTGGTCGCCGGATGCTCGAGGTCCGGTCCGTGCGGGTGACGCCGACCACGGGCACAACGAGCGCGATCGCCCGTGGTTCGGGAAGACCTGCGGTGTGTAGTTGCTGGCAGACGTTGGCGGCGAGCTTAGCTCCTGCGCTCACGCCGGAGAGCGCGAGGGCCGCACCGCCCCAGTGCAGATCGTCCGCGCTCTGTACCCAGCGGGCGACGTCGAGCATCTGCTCCTCGGCGACTGGATACTGCGCCCGAGGTGCCGTGTCGTGGTCGGGCAGGACCACGGTCACGCCGGACTCGAACGCGAGGTGCCGGGCGATGTGCAGGTCTTGCTCGGGGTAGCGGCTCACGAACCCGCCACCGTGCATGTGCATCACCACCGGTGGCCGGGACGTCCCGGATGCCAGGCGTAGCACGAGGACCCGCACAGACTCGTGCCGATGCACACGACCGCGCTGCTTCGCCACCTGCTACTTCGACAGCACGCACCTCGGCGTCGTCGCTGACCACTGGGCGGGCATCAGCATCCATGGGGACATCCCGGGCACTCCCCCGCTGACTGCCACCGCCGTACTCCTCGGCACCACGGTCAACCACATTCGCGACCTGCTCCACGACGTGCGCATCGTCGGCCGCCTCGTCCACGAAAAGGAAACGGGGCTGCCCGGACCCTGGTGAACGGGAGACGCGCACCGCGTCGGTGCCGCCGGTTAGCCTCGAGAAGACGGGAAGGGGTCAGTGTGGCCGAGTTCGAGATCCGATTCGACAAGCTGGACCAGCCGGAGTTCGACCGCGTGGTCGAAGGGGTAATCACTGCGGAGTTCACCGGTCAGGGGTTCCGGGCGCAGCCTCTCGACGGTCGTGGCGGCGACGGCGGCGTTGACATCGGCGTTTGGAACGTGGACCGCCACCTCGTCCGCGTCTTTCAGCTGAAGTGCTACCCCGAGGGGTTCTCCGGGATGTGGAAGCCCCGACGTCGGAAGGTCCAGGACTCCTTCGACTCAGCATGGAAGAACCACCGCCCGAAGCACTGGACGCTGGTCGTCCCCAGCAACCCCTCCCAGGAGGAGCGGGACTTCGTCCTCGGGCTCCGCGGCGACCGTGACATGCAGGCGGACATCATCGGCCGGGCGGACCTCGACAACCTCCTCGGCAAGCACTCTCACCTGCTGGAGATGTTCGCCGCTGACCGCGTCCTGCGATTCGCGCAGGCGCTCGGCAAGCCGGAGGAAGCGCTGACCCACCGTGATGACCTCGGCGTCGTCCTCGATCGGGTTCACGGGCGTGTGAACGCGCAGAGCCCGCACTGGGGGTGGGGTTACAACGTCGACGTGCATGGGAACCAGATGCACTATCTGGTCGCTAAGCACCCCGACGCGCACATCGCCGAGCCGTTGGCGATGAACATGACCGCGACGTTCTCGGAGGAAACGGAAGAGCTGCAGGAACGCTTCGACCGCGCGATGAGGTTCGGGGTGGCGGAAACGATCGTGCTCCCCCACAGCGTCGTACCGTCGGTGACGCACACCGGCGCCTCTTGGTTCGCTGGCGAGAGGCAGGTCTCGGAAGTACATCTCGTCCCCTCGGACGCCGGTGCCGGCGCCCCAGTCGCCCTCGTGGCCGAAGACGCGAATGGGGTCCAAATCGGGTCCGTTTCTGGCACCGTCAAGCGGTTCACACAAGGCCCTGATGGAGGACAGCTCATCGTCGACATCAAGGGCGGCCTTACGGCGCACTGGGTCATCCCAACAGCCCCAGGCGCCCCGCCGCAGGACGTCACGTTCATCACGAGCAGTGCTGGGGTGCCAGTCCGTGATGTGAGGCTTCTGACGAGGTTCATGAGCCGCTTCGACATCGCACACCACGTCATCATCCGGGTGAACCGCAAGGACTTCGCAGCGTTCAACCTCGGCACCGGCGACCGCCACGAGCCCGACCCAGCCTTCGTGGCGTTCCTCGAAGACCTCGTGGTCATCGAAGACGCGCTCAACGTTCAGTTCAACTTCCCGGCGGGCGGTGTGTCTACTGCAGACCGACGTTGGGCGGCAATGTTCCGCGAGATGCTTCGAGGGAGGGCCGTGCCGATGCCGTCCGTCGACGGCTACAACATGACCCTTGACGGCCGGTACGACGATGACCTCCTTGCTCGACTGCGCAGCGGCCGTGGACGCTGGTTCGCCAGGCAGCCGCAGTTCGTGCACGAACTCCTCGGCGTCGACCTCGCCGTCCCAGACGTCGTCATCTACCAACACGAAGCTGCGGTCGTGGACGGAGACACCCATGCGCAAGAACTGCTGGCCGGGCGGGGCGAGGGACGCGTCGCCCACGTTGCAAGCGACAAGGGCTACCCGTGGCTCATCTACAAACGCCACCAGGTCACCGGCGGGCCAGACGCTCCACAGCTGGCGGAGTGGGGCGTCGTCGGCGTCTCGGAGCACCCCGGTTTCGCCGCACTGAAGGAGCGTTGGGCTGCTGATAAGGTCCGTCTTCCGGTCGCCCCACCCGCCTAGCAAACGGAACGGCCCGCAGGAGCGTTCCTGCGGGCCGTTCTGCTGTCGGTGCGTTACTCGGCGTCGCCGGTGCGGCTGCGGCCGGCGGAGGCTTCCTCCTCGAGGAGGCGGAATTGCCGCCCCGGAACCAAGAGACAGCGCGCTCGGCCCACGGACTCGTCTTACCTATCTCAGGCCGACGTCATGGAGCAGCGCACAAGGTGCCTGTCACCGGGCAGACGTCCGGTCGCCACTGTGGCGGCGGCGACGTGCTGAATAGCTGGCTAGTCGGTGCCCAGCTTCCGTTGACCCAGCGACCGATGACCATGATGGTTACTTCCGTCGCCCCTGCGCGTCGAGCAGCGACTGCGGTGGCCTGAGCGGAGGAGCCTGTCGTCCATGTGTCGTCGAACACGATGACGTGCTGACCGCGCAAGTCATCATCGATACGAAGCGAGTCCGGATCGACCTCGCGGGCTCTGGCGGGCCGAGTTCTAACCGGCGTGACGATCGGCAATCCGAAGTACTTAGCCAACTCGAGCAGGGGATGCCCTTCGTGCCGGGGCGCTGCCCCTGACGGCACAGGGATGACTGCCGTGGGACGAGCGTCTGAGGCCATGGTGACGCAGCGTCCGTGACGATGGATTGAGTACCACACGACGTAGCTGAGGCGGGCACCCGCCACCCCGCCCGCTCGCTCGCCATCCTTGTACTGCCGCAGATCGTAGCGAACCTGTCGACTCACCTGGTCAGATGCGTAGGTCAGCGGCACCACACGATCCGCGAGCGCGTTTCCCCAGCGCGCGATATGGCTCTCGCAGACTCGGCAGCGCAGCAGGCCGCCTGTTGGCTCCGCACAGACCGCGCACGTCACCCCCGGGATACGAATCGGATTGATTAGCAGCGAAGGCAGCAGGCTTAGTGCGTACTCTTCCTGGGTTGAGGCCACGTCTACATTGCCGAAGGTGCAGGAGTGTGCGACCGTGCGAGGAGCGCCGACACCGCGAGCTTCACTCCGTCTGGACTCGAAGCAACCTCGACGTTATAGCCACCATCTGCATACTTTCGCCCCCAGGTTGTGTTCTCCACAACTTGCGACGTGAGCACCAGTGGTCGACCGTGCTTCACTGCAGCGTCCGCCTGGATACGCGTGCCGGACTTTTCTGCAGCTTCGACAATCACGGTTACAGAGCTATACGCGCTCATTACGATGTTCCGTTGCGGGAAACTCTGCCTGGTTGGACTGGCATCAGGAAGGAATTGCGATATGAGTAACCCGGAGGAAGCAATCTGCTCTTGGAGGTCGCGATGCTCGGCCGGGTAGACGCGATTGACTCCATTGCCTAGAACCGCAACCGTCCGGCCTCCAGCGTCGAGGGCGGCCGCGTGCGCACTACCGTCTACTCCGCGTGCGAGACCGGACACCACCGTCACGCCGTCATCCACGAGCAGGCGGGCGGTTCTATCGGTGAATCGCAATCCCGCATCCGACACGCCCCTGCTCCCCACGAGAGCCGCGGACCGTTCGTCGTCCGCAACGCGGCCCTTGGCGAACAGCAGTACCGGGTAGTCGAAGACTGCCGCCAGTTGAGCTGGGTACTTCTCAGCGAAGGGACTGAGGAGCGAGATTCCAGCCGCCTGCCATCGTTCTAGATCTGCAGTGGCAAGGGCAAGCAAATCTGACCTATCCTCAGGCACGAGCGCTGACCCGTCGCCATGGCGAAGGACGTCGATCGGCGTGAGGTCAGCTTCGAACAGCGGCCGCAGCTGGGACGGCTTGTACCGAGGGTCTCCATGAAAGAGCAGCGCCACAAGCGCAGCAAGCTGCTCGCAGTCCTTCGTGGCCGTCGTCATGGAAGCACCGTACCCACATCCCCCGACGTCAGGACCTCAGCCATGATTCCAGTGTCGCACGTCCGAGTCGTCCACGGTTCCGCGCCCGAGCACGTCGGCCTGACGGCCTGACGACCTGACGACCTGACGACCTGACGACCTGCAGAGTCTCGCAAAGACAGGTATCTCCGCTGGCATTCGAAATCCGGAGCACGAGCGCGACCGGCCGGGTCAGGATCGACGCCCGCACCCAGTCGCGCCATGGCGTCACGTTCGGGCGCACAGTACGCACTCCGTGAAGTTCCAGCCTCGTGCTTCAACCTCCGCGAATACCTCGCCCCCTCGCCCTATGACGTAGCCGCGACTGATCTGTCTGCCCAGCACCAGGCCAACCACCCGCCGCGCACCAGCCCTTTTCAGAGCTGCGGCCGAGCTAGATAGAGAGGACCCAGAAGTCCATAGATCGTCCAGCAGGACCACGGTCCGATCACGGACGTCACACGTCACCGTGTAAGCGTCGGGGTTGACCAGCTGTTGGGTCCGCTTCGGCCCTGGACGAGGAACAGAGCGGTTCCGCTCAATGACATCGTTGCGCCAGCCGAACGAGTCTTCAGCCTCAACAGCAGTCAGGAGGTCATGAATGTGATCGAAGCTGCGCGTCTGGTCGTCTGCCGGCACCCAGGTGTAGAGCGCGTCCGGACCCGCCACCGTGCGCACGCAGTCACCGTGCCGGTCCAGGCCCTCCCAGAGAAGAGTGGCAAGCGGCGCTCGCGTCCACGAGTTACCAAAGTCCTTGTAATGCTTGATCAGACTTTCGAGCCCAGAATCAGTGCTGTACGAGATTGGCACCAAGTAGTCGACGAGATCTGCCTGCTCGCGGCAGTGAAAGCAGAGCGGCCAATAGCTGCCGTCAGCTCGTTCTGCGACAGGAGAGCCACATTTACGACAGGTCCCCGCGGGGTGCGGCAGGAAATCGTGGATGAGCCCCTCTTCGACCAGCCAAGCTATCCAGGTGTCTGTGTTGTTTGGGTCACGCGAGCCGTCGCGGGTCCAGCTGGGCGCACGAGAGAAGCTTCGGTATTGAGCTGATGCCACAGTCATTCCTCTTCGAAGATGGCGGATCCTCATATCCTATCTTGATTGCACCAACTCGTCAGCACGGTCTCGCGCGCCCCGGCCGCGACCATCGCCCGAGACCTCAATCGCTCCGCTTGGGGCCGATAACGCTCTTTCGGTCAACCGGACAGTGGCCGCATGCACAGGGTCCAGCGCGCCCACACCGGCAATCGGGTTCATCGAGCGTGGGACGGTTCGAGGCGCAGCCTTTCACGGTCCGTCGTTGGCGGTTACTCGTGGACGCGGGTGCTGAGGACGACGCGCTCGTCTTGGTCGAGATCCCAGAGCATGGTCGCGGTATGACCTGCGGCTTGCTCGTAGGCGAGGAGGAGGACCGCGTCGGCGGCGGTGCGGCACCAGCGCATAGACGACTGGGCGAAGATGGGGTCGTTTGGGTCGGGTAGGGCGGGGTCGCTCTCGAAGCGGTCTCGCTGCTCCCGGAGGATCTGGGGGCTCGTGGTGCCGGTGTGCCACAGCATGTCAGCGAGATGCTGCGTCAGGGTGATGGGCAGCGACCTGCCGGCCGCGGGTGGATCCTTCAACTGAGTGCGCTCGACGCGGGACGTCGCAAGCTGGCGATCTCTGGTCGATCTCACCGCCATTGGAACCGAGGTCGGTGCAGCAGCTGGAGGATCACCACAAGAGCAGACGTCTCCTCCTTTCAATCTTGCACTCTCAGCTGGAGGAACCAGGACCGGGCCGTAACGCTTCGCCGGCATGACGAAGCGCCGCTCACCAATGGTGAGCGGCGCTTCGACGGCCCGGCGCGGCTGGCCGACAGCGGCCACACCGTTACCGCAGGCGGTCGTCGCTGCCGACGAGACTCAGTCGAGGAGGTCAGGGTCGAGGAGGCTCGGCTCAGACTCGGACGCGTCGCGCTTCATGACGATCAGCTCGATGACCCAAGGCGCGTGTCGGAACGTCGTCGCCGGTCGCTGGTCGTACCAGCCGGGCTTGTAGTTCGACTCGCGGGAGCCGGTCGAGTTGTCCGCAGCGTGCGACGGGGTCGCGTCGAGCTGGACGCGCTGGCTGACACCCGGCAGGTAGCTCCACTGACGCGGCGTAGACGCGTCCGTGGCCCAGTGGTCAACGCTCTGCTGGTCGGCGTTCTGCTGCTCGATGAGGTTCCGCGTGGAGCGCCGCTGGGCACCCTCGAGGTGGTCGTACTTGCGGGTGGGCGGGAGCATCGCGGCGGGGACACGGTGCGCGTACCCGAAGCAGTTCGGGTCGTTCGGCGCGGGCGTCGGGGCCGGCTGCAGCGCATCTCCGTCCAGGTTGGTCTCCCCCGCGGTGCGGGGCGTGGCGACGGGCCATCCGTCGCAGTGCCAGCGCACCAGGACGTTGCTGACCTGGATGTCGGCCTCCAGCACGCGGCTGCGGTGCAGCTCCGTCTTGTCCGACTGCGACGCATCGGTCGGGGTGAACGTGGCGTCCACCGCGTAGGTGTCGACGAACTGGCGGCGCCAGGCACGGATCATCGGGCAGGTGAACTCCTGCCGGCCTCGGCGGCCGGCTCGGCGGAGGGCGATGCGCAGCTGCTGCAGCTCCTCGACGCTGTGGATGTGGTGCGTCGTCTGCGTGCAGG
>Ga0308161_1002996_pt1 | contig 17104 bp, 21 predicted proteins | sample PhyFR2_FD_201034 | JGI IMG/M metagenome (GOLD analysis project Ga0308161, IMG submission 201034) | Phyllosphere microbial communities from UC Gill Tract Community Farm, Albany, California, United States - DLSLF.R2 | ecosystem: Host-associated > Plants > Phyllosphere > Unclassified | place: USA...
AGATGCAGGAGGACTGATCGTGCCAGTTGGAGAAGGAGGTTCTTGTTGATTGTCGGTGCTTGGGCCGAATGGTGGACTTCGATCGGGAGATACAGTAGAGTCGGATAGTCGCTCGTCTTCATCGCTGTCGTTCGTCGAACCTTTGCTCTCGTCGGCGAGGTTTCGTTCGCTGAGGTTTGGAGTAGGAGGGAGACTCTCTTCCTCTGCCCTCCCTTGTTCATCTACCTGATGAGCATCTTTCGTGATCTCTTGATCGACCTGAGCGAGGTCAAAGGAAGGTTGAGGAGTGGTCGATCGAGCGGCACGGAGTAGACGAGGGAGAGTGTGTTTGACGAAAGTTCGTTGAGATTGGAAGGATTTGCGAGATGCCTCGAGGAAAGTAAAGGCTTGGAAGACGTGAACGCAGTCCTGTCATTCGAAGTGACTGGGATCAGCTGTAATTCTCAAAGTGTGCAGGAAGAAGCGTTGCTTACCTCGAAGATTTCGTGTTCGACTTTGACTCCTGCGAGACTCGCTTTGTGAGCGAGTAGAGTGATCTCATCTCGCAAGACTTCTGCGTCTCCCGCTTGGATGAGTAGAGGTGGTAGACCAGTGAAGTCGCCAAAGAGTGGTGAGACGTAAGGGTGAGTGAGGTAGTCGGAAATCGAGTTGCCGAGTAAACATTTGACAGGGTGAAAATGATCGTCTTCAGCACGAGGGTTGGGGAGGTAGTCGAAGGGCTGTCAATGAAGGGGCGTCAGATTCGGGAATGCGTCAAGCAAGAAGAACAGGGAAGCTTACTCGATTTGTTGTCCAACTTTCGCAAGACCTGATCAATATTGTCGATGTCAGCGTTTCACAAGCAAGCCTTGACATCAGAGAACGACTCACATCGTCAGATCGACCCAAGGGGACATGAGAATAGCTCCAGCAGGTAAAGGATAACCTTCATCCCTCAAATACAGCAGAGTAGCGAGAACGAGGCCTCCTCCCGCTGAATCTCCTGCGAAGATGATGTTCTCTGGAGGGATCTTGAGGTCGACGGTGAGTCGCATGTAAGCTGAAACTGCGTCGTGAAGCTGACCGGGGAATTGAGTTTCGGGAGCGAGACGATAATTGATCGCGAAGACTCGAGCGTCGCAGTATCGAGAGACGGCGATTGTGAGGAGTCGATGTGTCTCTACACTGAACATGTAGTACGCCCTATTAAAGAAGACAGATATCAGCTTCTGCTCAGCTGGAGGAGAGAGAGAGGCAGATTCGAAGTTACCCTCCATGCAGATACAGACAGACCATTCCTTGATTCCCATCATCCGCTTTCCCATTCGGATTTCCATTCGCCGTCTTCTCATCTGCCGACTTCTCCGATCCTTGTTTCCCTGAAGCCTCTTCCTTCGCTTTCGATATTGACCATTCTCTCGTCATTTTCCTCCACAACCGTTTATTCGTGACCCATTCTCCCGTAATCTCTCGATTCCCTTGCTCTTTCGAATCCGCGTCGGCAAGGAACCCTCGTAGCTGTCTCCGTTTGACTCTGAACGAGATAGGCGTAACAATTCCATCTTTTGGCATCGGCAGTAACGATCCCAATTCGACGACGGACCTATATAAGGGGATTCTTCTCAGTCATGGGTCTATAATTGAGGAGTATGGAGGTACTGTGACGTACCGTAGTCGAGCTAGAGTTGACAGGTGCGAGTAACTTGAAACTTCTCGAAGAAAAGTCGTAAACAAAGTCAATTCGACTCCCCAACTAGGTTTCGGTGGACCGTATAGATGATGCTGAACGAAGGCTTTCGTCAGAGATGTCCCTGTTCACGAGACGAGACGAGACAAGAGGAATCAGCTGATTTGTGTCTTGCGAAACAACCTCTCGAAAAAGATGAGCGTGAGAGAGGGTCCGAAAAAAAGTGTAAGACTCACCATTCGAAACGAAGAATGGTACATACTCGAACAGTCTACTGAGCGATAAACCGTGATCCCCTTGATCCTTGATCAATACAGAGGGATCCGTTCTCGCTTTGTCTGGAATCCTTCCTCCAACTTTGAACGGTTCGAGCATCGTCGTGACTTGTTCCAGGGTTGACTCTTTCCCATCTGTAGCTCCTCCTCCTCCCTGTGATGAACTGATAAAGGTACTGTGCTGTTTCGTTGCGGCCGAGTTGGAAGTTGAAGAAGGCTGGCTAGACTCTGGAGAGCTAGTCAACAGCCAGTTCAGTGGCCATACTGCCATGTTTGCTATCGAGTGCGTGCTATCGAGGTGGTGTAATTGAATCCAGTGTGAGTTGGGAGAGAGAGAAGGCGAGAAGTTCGGAGATGAAATCGGACTCGGGCTTGTTGGGGAAAGCAGAGAGAGTGCGGGGTAGGGTCGGAGAGGGAGCTTGACTTGTTGAGAACGAGCGTTGAGTGTAGTGTATGGAGGAGAAGAGAGCAGATAGTCAAGAGTGTTGGCTTCTTGACGAAGGCCCGAAAGTCACGAGTCTTCGCTGATGAAATCGACGATGATCCCCGTCCGTCTTCGCTCTCTCCTTTCTTCTTTGTTGCTCGTTCGTACGTCGCTGATGAGTAGAACGACGTCGAAAGAAGAACGACGACGACGATCCTGCAATAGAAAAAACAAGCTGCAGGACGCGAAGCAATGGGTTTTCATGTCGATCTTTCCCATTTCGCAAGCCCATCTTCCGCACTTCTATACTTTGAGCATCAAGGAAGTCTCTGAGTAGAGAAGATTCTATAGACGAAGAAAGATCTCGACGGGAGGCTGAAGCTTCAATGAACAAAGCTCTAGGATTCGTCTTGCGATTGTTCCCGTTCGGTGAAGGGAAGGAGAAAGCTTCTCTCGAATTTCTCGACTGAGCGCAATTCTAAGAGCTGTTCACACGTGTCTTTCATTTGCTACGGGAACATCTAGTCGACGTTGACCGGGTTCCAGCTCACTGATTTTCCTTGGTCAAGAGAGTCGAGTTCTTTCATGTCAGATTCATCGAGCGTGATCCCAAAGACGTCAAAGTTCTCTTGGATACGTCCTGTGGTGTCAGACTTTGGTAGTGGTACTATCGCGGCGTGGAAAGATTAGCTGGCGAGCGGAGTGAACACAGTCGCGAAAAAGCTCACCGAATCCCTTCTGGAGAGACCAGCGAATCAGGATTTGAGCGACAGTAGCTTCGTGCTGAGCCGTAAGGAAGGGTTAGTGATCGCATATGTACGGTGAAGGGAAAACGGCCCAGAGCTCACCTTCTTCGACAACTTTTGAAGGACAGGGTCATCGAAGTTTTGAGCTCGCATTATTGGGCAGTAAGCCTCAACGACGACATCGTTCTTCCGACACCATTCGACGATAGGCTTCTGTTGGAGGAAAGGATGGAGCTCGATCTGTATAGCAAAAGAAGTCGATCAGTGTCATTCGAAACGACTGAAATTCAAAATGTACGAACCTGATTGACTGCTGGGATTTCGAGACCAGCATCGACGAGCTGCTGAAGGTGCTTCTCGCTCTATCAAGCCGATCCGCGTCAGTCGAAGCAAACATAGATAGCAGAGAAAGTTGTCTCTCACAAAGTTTGAAACTCCGATCGACTTGATCTTGCCTTCATCTCGCTTTCTGATCAATACTTGCCACGCTTCCTTTCGTCGTTCCGGTCCACTTGTAGCGTCATGAAGGAGGAACAAATCCTATCGAAGCGATATTCAGCTTCGAACGATTCCCGCGAAGCAGGAGAAGGGAAAGTTTTGCTCACCCAAACGAGACCATGTTCGTTTGCTCTCTGGACACTCTCTTCGACAGCCTTGTCAGTCTTGTCTGTTCCATGTTCCTTTCCCGTGACTTTTGTAGTGAGGAAGACGTTTCCAGTCGCCGAATTCGTCGACGAGTTCTTCTGAAAGATCTTGACCGCTTCACAAACTTCACTTTCATTTCGATACACTCTTGCAGAGTCAATATGCCTAATCGCAAAGGCTGGGAGTCAGTGAGGAACCTCTTCAAGTCAAGTGGAGCTCCTGCTTTAGGGTCGACTCACCGGTATCCAAACGCTAAGGCATGAGCTGAACTCGCTTTGGCTTGTGTTGATTGATACACTCCGAATCCAATCCGAGGGATAGTGTGTCCCGATCGAAGTTTGAGACTCGAGGTGAGAAGTGCTGGATTTGCGGGAGCGTGTTCAGCGCCTTGTCGAGAGTGAGTAGGTCAGCGACAGTAGCTATCCGACAAGAATATCGATGCTCACCCATTTTGAAGCAGGTGAAAGAGAAGAGAGTGAAGGAAAAAGCGAAAAAATGACGAAACTCGTTCAACCTCTGCTATTTCGCACAACTTCGCGCTGACAAATTATGTGTGTAGCTCGCGATCAGACTCGTACTGTTGTACACGAGGCGAAAACGAGAAGCATGCCAACAGCTCGCGAATTCCTCATTAACTATTTCGCAAGCTCCTGTTCGACGCATTTCTCGAAAAGCCTCCACGGCGATATCGACAAAACGAAGTCCATTCCATACGTAGCACAACCGTGACAAGATAAGGGAAAGCAAGGGACTGGTAAGTGAGGACAAGAAGAACGATATGAAGAGGAGGGCGGGAGGAAGGGAGGGAAGTATTAGGCGACGATAGGGTTAGAAGGAGGGGTTCAATCGAACAGAGAGCTCGTGGAAGCGAGTAGTCGCCCTAAACCAGGAGAGCCGTGATTGCAGCGAGTCCAGCGAAGAGTCTGTTGCGAAACGGAAAACCTCGTCAGCTGTCGAATCGCAAACAGAGGGAAGCGCGAAAAAGGAAAAAGCTCACTCTCCTACAGCGATGTGAGAGGCTCCAGAGCCTTGGTCAGAGGGAGAGGCGCTGGGCCTGTGATCAGAAACCTCCGAAGAATCAATAACCTGTTTCTACGAATTCCAGGAGAAATCGACTCACGTAGTACCGGAGGCGGTAGTGGTCTGGGGTTGCGAGCGAGTGCTCGAAGGAGCAGAAGTCGTGACGACCGAAGAGGTGGATCCTGATGAGGCAGAGGATGAAGCCGATTGCGAAGAGGCTGATTCACTGGCTGATTCGCTCGACTCAGAGGCGGAAGATGCGGAAGAGCTCGACGAGGAGGCAGGAGCGGAGGACGACGAAGAACCTCCGCCCGAAGATCCACCTCCGGAGCTGGGAAAGGGAGGAAGGAGTTGTGAGCAAAAATTGTTTTCGTCGCACACTCGAAAGAAGAACGAGACTCACCATTCTCCGGTTCCTACAGCAATAGTGGTGGGAGAGTTGTTTCCGAATTGTCCATCAGCATCGGTGATGTAGACTGTGATCGCGGTACCTTGAGCAGGAGTCGCTTGCCAACTCAACGTCGAAGCGCCCTGAGTTTCGACAGTACCGATGACCGCCACGGTTTCAGCGGCATTGTCAGAAGGCCTCGCTGCGAAAAGTGACGAAGGAGAATCAGCGTTAATTCACAGCACGAAATCGAAAGTCGCTTTCTGGTTCTATTTTAACCTTCGAAGCGAGGCTTACCAATAACTTGGCACGGCGGCGCATCGCAAGTGACTTGATACGAGGTAACTGGAGAGCACTGATCCGAAAGAAGACGAAAATGCGACGAATCAGCGATGAGACACGAGGGGACCGTGCATTAGAGAGTGTTCAGATAGAGAGGACGTCTTTGGACTCACCTGGTATACAACGGGTGATGAGATGGTCGGGGCAGCAGCAGAAGCTTGAGAAGCGAGGAGGGCGAGAGCCGAAGAGAAGAGGAGGGTCGAACAGCGAGGCATTGTGATCGGTGTGGTGAAAGAGTGGCTAAGTTGAATTGTGTAGAGGTGGAGTTAGCTTGAGGAGGTAGTCTTGAGATGCGATTCGAGAGTTGCTGAAAGTGAAGTGAAGGAGGAAGAGAGGGATGAAGAGAGTGGAGCAGATTCTTGACCGAGAGGAGGTGCTGGCGACAAAAGAAAGTGGGCGCAAGCTGGGAGGGCCGAGAATCGAGGCGAGGTTGAATGGAAAGTTAAGAGCAGAAAAGGGAGAGAGAGAAAGCAGACTGAGCTTGATTCGTCGACTCTCGAAACTCGTTTCTAGTGAATGGGCAATTTAGGTTGTTACTTCCATGAGGCGAGAATGGGAGGGACAGCATAGATAAGGAGAGAGAGTAAACTACGATACGAAAGAGGAGGCAGTGACAGGGGAAAAAGGAGAAGGAAGAAAAATCATTTCCAAACAATTCGATCGTCCTTCGTTTCGTTTCGTTTCGAGGTATTGAGAAGCAGAGGAGGGTTCCTAGTGTAATTAGTTGTCGTTGTATTGACGTTGCGGAATCGAGGAAGAGGGGAGGGAGCGAGAGGGAGAGGTGAGGAGAAGTCGTTGGTCGTTTAGGCGAGGACAGCGAGACCGACAGCGGCGAATCCGAGAGCTCCTGAGAGAGCAAGGGAAGCGGCGCCGGAGGCAGGGGTCGAGGAGGGAGCGACTCCACCGGTGGCGGAAGAGCTATCGAAAAGAAGAGGGTTAGCGAGGAATCCGAATGGAACCGATTTCGAGCGGGTAATTGACTCACATTTGCGACGCAACGGAAGAGCGAACAGAGGAGACAGCGCTGGTGACGCTCGATTGAGCCGAGCTGACAGCGGAAGAAACCGAGCTGTGAAAGGAGAAAACATCAGTATCGTATTTCTCTGCCTGGCTTGAAAAGGTTGGGGGCAGGTAGAGAAACTCACGAGGCGGCGTTGGTGGAGGAAGCGGAGGAGACGGAGCTATAATGCATAGGGAGAAAAGTCAGTACGAAGTCAGGTGCGAGGGGAACGATCGGAGGGAGACCTACGAGAGAGTGGTAGCGACCGAGGTAGCTGAAGTGGATTGAGCAGAAGTAGCTCCAGCGGATCCAGTGGAAGCGGCGGTACTCGCGTCTCCTCCGACACAACTAGTCGACGAACCGGCTTGAATGACGGTTTGAGCGGAAGGAATCGTTGATCCAGACGAATCCGTGACAGCCAATGTAACGCCCGTGCCGGCTGCGAGGTTCACAGTCCAAGTAAGCGTCTGCGCTGTGGTACCGGTTACGAGAGTTGCGAGAGGAGTGGTTCCGATGTTTCCAGCGGGGAAAACTCGAACGGTGTCTGCGCAAGTGAAGGGAAAGCGTAAGACTCTGTCCCGTAGTCCATCAAGATAAGAGTGAGCACTCACAAGGTCCTGTTCCTCCACTCCATGCGACGAGGTAAGGATCGCAGCTGAAAAAGAACAAAACGAGGAATGAGCGAAAGTGCGACAACGACGACAATGCAACAATGAACCTACGTGAAGAGGGCGGTAGGGGTGTTGATAGTGAGAGCTGTAGATGACCATAGCAAGTCGAGTCAGTAAAGCTATTCAAAGGAGAGATTCTCTGGCTCAGTGGGGAGTCCAAGAGGTAGATTTGTTCCCGATAAGCCGTCATTATCCATATATTCACCTGTCCTTGCTTGCATCTCGTCTCTGAGCTCTTTAGCTCCCGTCTGTTAGCGATCCCGGCTTGTCAATCGTTGTGTAGCCCTTCATCACCTCGAAAAGTGGCAACGTTTGGTTGATCGAAGATTACTGATCGATCACCTCGACTATTCCATCCAATTCCTTCGTTGACTAGACGAGCTAGCCTATCCCTCGATGTTTGTCGAGGTCCGAGGTGCTCCGAGGGCGAACAGGGAGAGCAGAGGCGGAAAAACACTGGGAAGAGGGGAAACAAAGAGAGGTCGACTTACCGCTTTGAGCGACAGCGGCGGTAGCAGCGCAGAGGGTGAGAGCAGCAGAGGTGAAGAATCGCATGTTTGATGGAGTGTTGAAGGTACTGCGAGGAGGGAAGAGGAGGAGGAAGAGGAGGTGAGCAGATGGGATGGAAATTTCCAACTCTTCCAAAGAGCCGAGGTTCTCAATTCCCTTCAAAAGTTGCTTCTTTGGGTAGTAGTCGGCAGCGATCTCATCTCTTCCTCTGCAACGTTCGCTTCTTCCTTCGTCAAGATGCACTGATCGCTTTTCAACGTAGAATCTCCCTCTCTCATCCCGCTCTCCTCCTCCTCACTCTCTTCCCCTTCCGATGACAACTTCCGACGACAAGAGTTGCACCGCTTTCCCTATCGTTCAAATTTCGCACGCTATTCTTGTCCAAATTTAAGCTTTCCTTTATCCGATTATTCGAAGTAGTCTCACTTCCTGCAACTCCTTGCTTGAGTTGCACAGCTTCTTCTTCGGCTCATTCACAAGCCGTATGAGTGTGGGTTGCATCGGCAAGTCGTCGGAAAGAAACGGAAAAGATTGCGAAGAACTCAAGTTCGACTTTCGTCCTTAGTGGCAGTCGACAGCTCGTTTCGAAGGCCCTTTGCGACGAGAAGTGGTCACAAGTCCTATATCGCGACGTCGTTTGAAAACGACGGTTTCGACAGTTGTAAAAAACAAGCAGTTCTGAAAGGAAGGGAGAGGAAAGATAGGAGACGAAAAGTGACGAATTTTACGTCACTCTCCTCAAGATTGATCGACCTCTCTCGCTGAACCTCTCTCGCTCTGCTTTCCTCTTTCTTTTTCCAACTTCCACCACAACCTCAATAACAAACAATGTCTGCCTCTCGAACAATCTTCAACGCTTCCCGACCTGCCGCTCGCAGAAGTCTCCCCCGTCCTCAAGCGTACCGTCACTACAATGTTCAAGCTGGTGTTCCTCAACAATCAGCTAGTTCATCTCACGTTCTTTCGGGAGTAGCTGGTGGTGTAGCAGTCCTCGGTGTAGCGTGAGTTTCCGAATTCCTCCTCCACCTCCTCCCTTTCACGGGGATTTTGTCTCGCCTCCTCCGGCCTCTCTGTTAACTCTCGACTGACTCAACCTTCTATTCCACATAGTTACGGTTACTACCACTACTCTGGAGCGGCCAAGGCAGTCGCCACTGCTCGTTCAATCACTGATGGAGCTGCCAACGCAAAGAACAAGTTGATGGAGAACACTCCTTCCGGTAAAGAAGCGATCAAACTCGCCAAATCTATCGCAAAGACCTACGCTGCTGCTATCCCCGGAGGTTCTTACGCTGTCGATCAAGGTTTCGATCAACTCGAATCTTTCGTCGAGACTCACGGAGAGAAGGCTCAAGAACTCGTCACTTCTACCTGGAACGACATTCAAAAGGCCGCTTCTGGTGGAAAGGACAGTGGAGAGCAAATCTTGAAGGCTCTTCAAGTCGCTGGTGGAAAGATGCAAGATCTCGTTGGAGAGGAAGCTAGCAAGGGATGGAACCTCCTCGGTGACAAGTACCCTGAGCTCAAGAACGCACTTGGTGGAGAAGGTGAGGAGCTCAAGAAGCTCACCGAGAAGCAGTATGTCTTCTCTCCGCTTCCTCGTCTTCGAAAACTGTGTGACTGACCACAAAGTTTCGTCCTCTCCAGCGGACCTGAGGCTCGTCAAATCGCTACCGATTTCTACACTCAAGCTTCAGCTCTCGTCGCCAAGGGAGGATTCAACTCTGAGACCTACGAGTCAGTCTCGAAGTTACTCAAGGAGAAGAAGGATCAAGTTGCGAAATTCTCCCAGAAAGCTGGAAAGGACGCCTGGGATTCTTCCTCAAAGGCCGCTTCTCCCTTCTTGGAGAAGATGCCCGATGTTAAGCAACTCCTTGACGAGAACCTCGACAAGGTTTCCGGATATGTTGGAGAGGACCGAGTAAAGGTGAGTTTCTCATTCCCTTCGCCTTCGGTCTGCGTTCGTAGTTACTGATGGTTCTTCTATCTCGATAGATCGTCAAGGACGTCTACGCTGAACTCGCCGATATCGGAAAGAGCAACAAATCGGTCGAGGAGAAGACCAAACTCGCTAAGAAGCTCGTCGAGGAGAAACTCGGTACTACATCTCAATTCGCCTCTGTCGCTCAAGACAAGGCTTCCGATCTCGTTGGTGGAGGAAGGAAGTGGCTCGAGTCTGCTGTTCCCGGTCTCGGTGGAATGACCAAGGTGAGCAACTCTCTGTTTCCCATCTTCGCTGCGACTTGTTATTGACGACTCTCACCCCTCTCTGCAAGGTCTTCGACGAGGTTGACATCAAGGCGATCAAGGAGCTCGCTTCCAAGCGAGGAGAGGATGGTGAAAAACTCCTCAACTCGACCTACGAAGGTAAGCATTCCCGTCTACTGCGCTCTCTCCTCGCCTTCTACGAGTCACGGGAGCTGACGTTGACAATTTTGCTCTCACGCTACACAGAGATCAAGCAGATCCTCTCGAAGAAATCTGAGGAGGCGAAGAAACTCGCAGAGAAGTCGGCTGCTGAAGCCAAGGACGCAAAGAAGTAAAAGGGTTGATTTGGGAGGAAAGGACACTGTATCTAGGCTTATGCTCAGTAGTATACCGAAAAGTAGTTGGCAGTCACAAAGGATCTCTCTTTTATTTGTAGTAATAATTCGCAAAGAACGTCAGCTATTTCGCAATGCACTTTCTGTCGTCGCCTGCGCCTGTTGAGAGTGGTACGTTCGACTTTGCGGAGTCGCGGAATCGCAAGTTTTGCGTAATTTCCTCTTCGCTTTCCACTTCTTCCGACGGAATCCTTCTTTCACTTGAACTCGGCGCTACACTAGCACATCGTTCGACTCTCTCTCTCGTACGCAAGACACTAGACAACCCCGTGAATCCGCTCTTCGTCGAAGGTCGTGCAGTGAGGTCACGGATTCGCGAGTCTCGTGAGGAGTTGCAAGGTGCAGAGGGATTCCCAGGTACGCTTCTATCTTCACTACTGTACTCGTGCTGTCAAGTGGTATCCCCAGAGCTGTCCTCGAGTGATTCTGGTGAGGAGGAATGATGAAGTGAACGAGGACGAGATAACGAATTGGAAGCATCGGGAGGGCGTGGAGACACTCTGAGATACTTGAGAGAAGTCTACTGACTCTCATAATACTGCTACAGAGCTATCCGCCATGCAACATCCCCTCTCCCCACCCCTCGAATCAGCTTCTCGTTCCTCCTTCCTTCAAGACGCTCCTTCCGACCTCCTCGACTCACCAGATACCACTATCAGAAGCCCTTCATCGTCTACGAAACCTCTCTTCCCGCCCTCACCGACAGATTCGCGGGATGAAGAAGAATCGCTTTCGAAAAGGGGTTCAGGCGAGACAGGGAGCGGGAAGAACGAGGTTGGAATAGGCTTAGGGTTCCCTTCTATAATCTCTAGAACATCTCAAGCCGAAGAAGAAATGCGGCCACTGTCTCCTCCACCGTCACATCTCACTTTCCCTTCTCCTCCTCACCTCCTTCGACCACCAACTCTCGCTGCTCTACCTATATCTCACCTCGTCGCCCTCGCCCAGAGTCTCTCGAGGGATCTCGAACTCGTCCATGCAGATCTCGCAGCAAGGAGAAAGGAGCTCGAAGCGATTGAACGGCTCGCGATGGAGAAAGGAGCGAGTTCAGGCGAGATCGAAAGGGTCAAGTTACGGTTGGAGACGACGGAACCTGAGTTGGAACAAGACGAGCGGACTCGGACGTTGAAACGGAGAGGGAAAGAGAGGAAGAGGGAGACAGAATGGCGGATAGAAACGGGTAAACCTGAGCCGGCATTCGAAAATCAAGCTAAAGTTGAGGTAAGTGGACTGTTTCCGACACTCTTTTCATATCATTGATTGGCTGATGTGCTATCGACAGGTCGACCTCGATATTGAAGACTTGACGGAGGCGATTTCCTCAAACGCTTTCGACATCGCAACGAGTCCAGTCCTAGACTCTTCAGATGAAACTTCACTTCGAAATCGCACCCTTTCGCTACCACCACCTCCACCTCCTCATCTCAGCGAAACTGCCTCCATCAATTCCGATCTCAGCGTTTCTTCCGCACCCCCTGCCTCTCTCCCGATCCCAGCCTCGTCCGGAACAATTATCAAACCTGTTCGCGGTCGTAATGCTTCTCTCTCAGCGAGATTCTTCGGCTCGCTCGGTAGCTCCTCGATTCTATCCGCTCCACCGTCGAGCAATCCTGCCGGTCTTCCTCATTCACCTTCGACTCCAACCCTGTCCACTCCCGAATCTTCCCTGTCTCCTTCCACTGCCGATTACAATCAATCTTCGCGCACACCGAGTGTAACACAACGAAACGGTCGGTCAGGAAGTATTCGAAGCGTGAGCAGCGTCAAATCGAATTCTTCGAAAACTTCAGAAGTCGGAAGCGATTCGAGTCGGAAAGGGGGATACAGCGAGTGGTTCGGATGGAAAGGCTGGAATGGAAGCGCGAAGGGAACAGCAGCTCTGACGGAAGAGGACACTCGCGAAGATAATGCAGAGGATGAGGAGGAGGAAGCGGAGATTTCCGCTCAATCTGAATCGGAAAACACTACGAAAGGTCAAATCGAAGCTGGAGAGTCCGGTGCGGAAGACGTTACGACCCCAGTCCCCAGACGGAGCCTTGAGTTCTTCGGAGAATCGAGCGCAAACGATCCTTCAACCCCGACCTCGAGACAAGCCAAGCCGACTGCCGATGCCACGGATTCGACAGACTCCATAGCGACCCCACTTCGAACCTCTTCGCCTCCTCCATCGTCCTCTACCCAAAGCAGTTCAAGCCGACGAACCTCTACCACTACTCGGTCAACTCTCGGCAGTACTCTCGACGATCCCTCTTCTTCCTCACAGTCGACTCTGTCGCCTCGACTCCTCGCAACGCCTGACGAAAAGCGTACATCTCCAGCAACGACTCCTCCTGAATCCCCAACTCCCTCTCGAAATCGCTCACCTGTACCTCCTCCTTCCCTCGCAACTCGCCAAGCGATCGCAAGTCCTACTCTATCAACTCCCATGACCACCTCGACTCTATCGACTCCCTCTGTTGCGTCACCTCGTCGTCCCCTCCCTTCACAGTCCCCGAAAGGATCTCAAATTCTGCAGCTTCCCCACTCGTCCTCCTCCGACTCGGCTGCGCCGATTTCCACAGGCGATAGGGACGATGTGGACAGTCTCAGAAGAGGTTCACTGCAGGAGCAGTCGAATCGAGGAAAGGAGGATGACGAAGATCACGATGACTCTCAGGCCACGCTCAAGGCTAGAACGAAGCGCACTGGTTCCGCACCTCCGACTTTTGTTCCAGGAATCCCTCTGTACTCGGCGCCTTCGACGGATGATCCCCGAAGTACAGACCAAGGCTACGTCGCTGTTGCGAAGGGAACGATCGGTCGAGCTCTCGGTCTGGCCACCGCGGCAGCATCATCTAGTCAAGCTACCTCGAGCACTGGTATGATCCGTTCGTCCTCGGATGGTGTACGAAAGGCTCTCAGCGATGTAGCAGCCGCACCACGTCTCCCCTCTCTTTCGCTCTCTCGATATTCCCTTTTCTCCCAACCGAATACATCGAATCCTTCCACTTCCGCCTCGACGAATTCGCCGACAGTTGTTCATGCGGCAACATTCGCTCCTCCTCCTTCTTCTGGATCACCGATCACGATGGAACTCGACACGATTTCGGCTGAAGCTGCTCCTCCTTCGCTCACTTTGCTCAGGCCGACGAACGGTACAGCACAGGCAGAGGAGGTAGCCAACGAGGAGGAAACGCCTGACGATGGACCGCTGATCGATCGTTACGGATTCATTTACGACGTTCACAGCGGAATGGAGTTATTGAAGGAGAATCGAAGGCGAGCGAAGGAGAAAGATGGAACCGGTTCGAAAGGGGAAGGCAAGAAGAAGCGGGAGAAGAAGGAGAAGGCAACATTGGCCTTGTCCGAAGCTGAGACGTCGACGATCGAGCAACCGAGTGGCATCGCGACGCCGACTCAGCTGGAGGTTCACCCTCAACTCGATGCACTACGAGAAGCGATGGGTCTCACTCCAACCATCGAAGGTCCGAACGTCTTCTCTCCCCAGACCGAGCCCCCTTCCCTCGACTTCGACTCCTCCTCGCCTTTCTCTGCACCAGCTGAACCACCTCGACCGCCGAAACTCGTTCGAGCTCCAGATTCAGACGACTCTACTCTGTCTCGCCTATCTGGACCTCAGTCGATGCGAGCTCTCCTAGGTCAACTTCGCAACATGTCAGACACCGTCGAACGAACACAACAAACCGAGTGGGACGCCTTCATTCGCAAGCGACAAACGAAACTCGCCAAGATTCGACGTCAGCAACAGAACGCTCTCCAAGAAACAACGTCGGGTACCAAGGGGAAGGGAAAGCTGAAGAAGGAGAGACCGAAGACGATCTGGGGTGCGAATGCTCTAGCGGAGGAGAAAGTCGAAGAAGCAGATGCTTCACGAGAAGAGGATTGGACGGAGAATCTTGTCGGAGTAGCGCAAATGGGGAACGAGGGGAAGAGTAAGAAGGAAGATTGGAACGAGTTTAAAGAGCTCGTGAGAAAGGGAATTCCGATCTCTTATCGACCCAAGTTAGTCGACTCAATCATCTTCAATTGACGACGAGACTTACTGATGTGACTCACTAGGATCTGGGGGGAATGCTCGAGCGCGAATGAGGCACGAGAACCGGGAGTCTATCAAGATCTGCTGTTTTCACCTCGAAAGGACGAACAGCAGTGTCTGAAGCAAATCGACATGGATTGTGAGCTCATCGGTCCTTACGAGTCGAAGCGCTGTTACTGATTGCTCTCCCGCGGCAGGTCATCGAACTTTCCCGACAAATGTCTTCTTCGCTGGAAATGGTCCGGGAGTCGCGAAACTTCGCAACGTCCTCGTCGCCTACTCTCGTCGTAATCCAAAGATTGGCTGTACGCTCTCTTCTCTCTCTCTCTGTCATCATCGGCTTCCATATTGATGGTCCGCTGCTTCGAACAGATTGTCAAGGAATGAACAATCTTGTCGCTACTTTGCTACTGACTCATCCTGCTGAAGAAGACGCTTTCTGGGTACTCGTATGCATTGTCGAGGTATGCTGAACCTGGTCTCGACATTCCTATCGCATGAGCTGACGAATCTACTCGGATTCAGAACATTCTCCCCTCCGACTACTATACTTCTCATCTCCTTGTATCTCGAGCGGATCAGCAAGTACTGAACGATCTGGTCGCTCGACTCTTACCCTCGATCTCGGAACATCTCGAAGAGCAAGGTGTCGAACTCTCGGCGATCAGTTTCGGTTGGTTCCTGAGCCTTTTCACCGATGTTCTCCCAATCCAAGTGAGTATCAGTCCCCTTTCTCTCGAGACTCTCGAGACATGCAGCTGATCTAGTGATCTCAAAAAACAGACTCTCCTTCGAGTGTGGGATCTCTTCTTCATCCATGGAACCGTTCTCCTCTTCCGAGTCGCCCTCGGAATCCTCAAGTTACATGAAACCGATCTTCTTGCCTGCGACTCGGCTGCTGGTCTCTACGGTCTCTTAGGAAGTCTTCCTGGTCATGTTTATCATGCAGACAAACTTCTCAAGGTGAGCAGTGAAAGCTCCCTTCGTTCCCAGCGTTCACCCAAACTGATCGCTTTTCCTTCACAGATCGCTTGTGAAGATCTTGCAGCTACAGTCAAGGATCGCGAGATCGCTACTCTGCGTCGAACACACGTCGCAGCCTTGCAAGAAGAACTGGGAATCACGGCTTCCGATTCAGATTAAACCTTTCCTACGTTTTCGTTTCTTCGTCTTTCTCCCTTTCCTCCGGTTCTTTATCGTTTCCCCGTCGTATTCGCATCGTTCTCTCCTCCGTCTTTCAGTTGTTGTACTTACCTCTTACTTCGCAAAATCGTTGTTGCATTAGCGTTTTCCTGTTACGCTACGGGATGATCGAGCGAGCGTGAGCGAAAGAAAGCGAGATTGCACGGAGATCTGGAACAATTCAAAGCGTAAAGTGTAGGAACAACAAAAAGGAGGAAGAGGAGTACGAGGGTATAGAGGGAAAGGTATTTTCATCAAGCGGTATCTTCTATCAAGCGTTACTTCGTACTTCAATCCTCGTCGATCCAAGCGCTGTCTTCGTCGTCGATGAGAGTCGAGGGCGCAACTGCGATGAGAAGCCCCATCAGCGATTGAGTAAGCGTTGAAAGAACTCGGAAACTTACCCTTTTTCCTACTCTTACTCGTTTCCTGTAAGGTCCATCCGAATCGAGCAGGCATCTGACAGCACGCTGATACTTTAGCTTTCTTCTTCTGTTTTAAGGAGGTTGAGGCTTCTTTGGGTTCGACAATGATAATGTCGTCGTCGCTATCCTCTGCTCGAACGTTCGAGCCAGATCCTCCTTGACGATCATCGTACTTCTTCTCGAGTTGAGCGAGCAACTTCTTGTCGGCCTCAGTCAATTCCTCGTCTCCCTCATCCTCGCTAGATTTCCCTTTCCTCTTCGATCCCCCTCGAGCTCGTCCACTTCCTCCACCATAACGACCAGCAGTATCGACTGCATCATTGATTTCGTTCTCCCATCCTCGAATCTCGTTCCTCAACCATTCCTTTTCATCTTCTCCATACCTCTCTCGAACCATTTCCGGTTTGTCCTCCTGTTCCTCCTCCTCGAATTCCCATTGCCCATCTTCGAAATCCTCTTGATCTTCCTCGTCTTTCTTGACTCCTACGTTGAAACGAGCTTCAGCAGCTTTCGCACGTTTCTCAGCGTCGAGTCTTGCAGAAGCTGCCAATTCCCTTGCTGATCTAGCCGACTTGCTTTGAGTTTGACGTCTACTCGAGACACACTTTGATTCCTCAGAATGACTCCTCAGCGCGAAGAGGGAGTGAAAAGAAGAACGTACCCTTTCGTACTCATATCTTCATCAACTTCTTCCTCATCACTCTTCGCACCCAAAGCCCTCCCCTCTCCAACGAAAGCTCCTTTCTTCGTAACTCTCCCTCCCGCTTTCCTCGCGATTCGAGTTTGTCGACCCGTCGTTCCGAGCTTGACTGCACTTCCTCGCTCACGACGAGGCCCTACGTACGCTTCTTCTCCGTTTGCAGGGAGTCGACGTTTCCTACGACGTTTCTTGAGCGCTCCTCCGCTATTCATCGAATCGATTCCATTCATCAGCCGATGATTTTCCCCTCGATTTTGATTTTGAAGTGGAGTTTTTTGCTCACCAAGTATAAGTCGGACCATCAGTCGCTCCCAAAGCATCGATGTTGCCTTGATAGTCAGGATTCAAGCTACGTCCTCGACTGTAGAACCCATCTCCAGTGTAACCTTGTTGACGAAGAACAGAGAGAGCTTGACGAAGTTGTTTGTTGACTTTCTGGAAAGCCCAACTATGATCTGAGCGCAGCGGGGA
>Ga0308161_1002997_pt1 | contig 17102 bp, 16 predicted proteins | sample PhyFR2_FD_201034 | JGI IMG/M metagenome (GOLD analysis project Ga0308161, IMG submission 201034) | Phyllosphere microbial communities from UC Gill Tract Community Farm, Albany, California, United States - DLSLF.R2 | ecosystem: Host-associated > Plants > Phyllosphere > Unclassified | place: USA...
GCATTTTAAAAATAGGTCGAAGGCATTTGCGACCGAGCAAGCTGAGGTTTTAAATGCAAGCTCTTATTCCGTCAACGAAGCATCGATTCATTTGCTAGATCTAAAATGCATATGGATAGAGCGTTGCTGGAAAGCATCTCCACCATCAGCAGGCACATGAGGGTCATCACGATGAGCAACGCCGCATTAGCTGTTCAACCCATCGCCCACGCGCTCGACATCCACCCGGTGGCCGGTCGTATCGGCGCCGAGATCCGTGGCATCAAACTATCCGGTGACCTGGATGCCGCCACCGTCGAGGCCATCCAGCAGGCACTGGTGCAGTACAAGGTCATCTTCTTCCGCGAGCAAACCCATCTCGATGACCAGAGCCAGGAAGCCTTCGCCCACCTGCTCGGTGAGCCGATTGCACACCCTACGGTGCCGGTGCGCGACGGCACACGCTTTCTGATGGAATTGGATGGCACCCGTGGACAGCGCGCCAACTCCTGGCACACCGACGTGACTTTCGTCGATGCCTACCCGAAAGCTTCGATCCTGCGTTCGGTGCTGGCGCCAGCGTCCGGCGGCGACACCGTCTGGGCCAATACCGCCGCCGCTTACAACGACCTCAGCGTCGAGCTGCGTGCGTTGGCTGACCACCTGTGGGCGGTGCACAGCAACGAATACGACTACGCCGCACGCAAGCCGGATGTGGCGGTGGAGAAGCTGGAGGAATACCGCAAGGTCTTCACTTCGACAGTGTACGAAACCGAACACCCGGTGGTACGCGTGCACCCGGTCAGCGGTGAGAAAACCTTGCTGCTGGGGCACTTCGTCAAGCGCCTGAAAGGCTATTCCCAGGCGGAGTCGGCGCAACTGTTCAACCTGCTGCAAGGCCACGTCACCCGCCTGGAAAACACCGTGCGCTGGCGCTGGAATACCGGTGACGTGGCGATCTGGGATAACCGCGCCACCCAGCATTACGCGGTAGACGACTATGGCACCCAGGAGCGCGTCGTACGCCGGGTCACGCTCAAGGGTGATGTGCCGGTGGGTGTGCAGGGGCAGCGCAGCCAGACCACCAAAGGTCTCTAAACCAGTTGGAGATTAAAATGTGGGAGGGAGCAAGCCCCCTCCCACATTGGATTTGTGGCGTTTACCAGACCCCGATTTGCACCACTTTTTCCGCCTCCGGCTCACCATAGCGAAACCATTGGCCACGCACTTCGATCTCGGTGTGGCTGATGGTGGTACGCCGCTTCAACCCACGCAGCCATTCGAACAGATAACCCAAGTGAGTCTCGCGCACCTGGGCATAGGCGGGGTCGCTGCCCAGGTCGTGGATTTCCTGCGGGTCGTTTTCCAGGTCGAACAGCTGCGGGCGAAAGCCGTCATAGGCCAGGTACTTCCAGCGCTCACTGCGCACCATGGTCATGCGGCAACGGTCGATGGGCTGCGCCAGGCGTTCCCGGGCCGGGGCCTGGAAGGCGTAGTCGTATTCGGCAATGGCGTAGTGGCGCCAGGTGGGTTGCTCGCCGTGCAGCAGTGGGATCAGCGAGCGGCCTTCGAGGCGATGGTCGGCGGCGGGCAGGCCCAGAGCGTCGAGGAAGGTGGGCAGGGCGTCGATGGTTTCCACCAGGCGTGCGTCCACGCTGCCACGGCTGACATCGGCACTGGCCCGTGGGTCGCGCACAATCAAGGGAACACCCACCGCAGGCTCCAGCAAAAACTCTTTTTCACCGAGGTAATGATCGCCGAGGAAGTCGCCATGATCGCTGGTGAACACGATCAGCGTGTCGTCCCAGCGGCCAGTGCTTTGCATGAAATCAAACAGCCGCCCGAGTTGATCGTCGATTTGTTTGATCAGGCCCATGTACGTGGGAATCACCGTGAGGCGTACTTCATCCCGGGAAAAATTCAGGCTCTCCTGGTGTTGTCGAAACGCTTGGTACACCGGGTGATCGCTGGTGTGTTCAGGTTGAATCGGCGCCTGGATATGCTCGGCGCCGTACAACGCGTGATAGGGCGCCGGGGCGATGTAGGGCCAGTGCGGCTTGATGTACGACAGGTGCAGGCACCATGGCTGCTGCCCCTGCTCGCCGATAAAGTCGATGGCGCGCTCGGTGGTGTAGACGGTCTCCGAATGTTGTTCGGCAACCCGTGCAGGCTTGCCCGCGTTGCGCATGTGCCAGCCGCTGAGGATCTCACCGTCTTCGCCTTGGGCGGCGTTGGCCCATTCATGCCAGGGGTTGCGACCACCGTAGCCTTGCTCACGCAGGTAACGGGTGTAGGGCGCGGACTCGCGTTTGTCGTCGAACAGCGGGCTGTCGGGGTAGATGCCGTCGTGGCGCAGGTACGCGTCAAAGCCCACCTCATTGAGCGGCTCGGCCTGGGCACTGTCGGGGTCTATATGCAGGCGTTGTAACGCCTCCACGTTCGGCGTGGCGTGGGTCTTGCCCACCAGCGCGGTGCGGATGCCGTGGGGGCGCAGGTAATCACCGATCGTCAGTTCTTCCAGCGGCAGCGGCACGGCGTTCCACGCCACCTGGTGGCTACTGACGTAACGCCCGGTATAGGCCGACATGCGCGACGGCCCGCAGATGGTGCCTTGTGTATAGGCCCGACTGAAACGCACACCGGCGGCGGCCAGGCGGTCGATATTGGGGGTGTGCAGATGGGCATGGCCGTAGCACGACAGGTAATCGCGGCGCAGTTGGTCGCACATGATGTAGAGCACATTGCGCACGGGTTTGGGGTCAGACATGGAGGTTTACCGGACGAAGGACAGGAGCGTTTTTTCGCCGTTCGCAGGGTGTGCTGGCAAGTGCATTTGAGGTCTGGATTTTATGCAGGGAATGCATGGGTGTGGCTGCTGGCGCCATCGCAGGCAAGCCAGCTCCCACAGGGGAATGCATTGCAAATGGGGAAGCCGGCCCGCCAGCCGACGCCCATCTACCTGACACTCCGCGATCAAATTGTGGGAGCTGGCTTGCCTGCGATGGCGGCTAGCCAGCCGACACTCATCTACCTGACGCCCCACGATCAGCCTGTGGGAGAGGGCTTACTCGGCGAAGGACCTGATGTGAGCAGCCAGCTCTGCCAGCTCTTTATCGTCTTCCCCGGTCCCGTGCATCGGGAATAATTTGGCGTGCAGATGATCGACGCCGTAACCCTCCAGAATCATGCCCGTTCTAGCCACACCTTTTAGCGCTTCGTCCAAAAGCTGCGCCGTCTTCTTGGCTGCGATGACCAAGTCACACAGCACGGTGTCCGGTTCGGCAAACGCGTAGCTGCCGTGATGGGTTTTGGGGATAACGACACTGAACCCCGGCGTGTTGGGAAATATGGAGAGAAAGGCTATGTGGGTCTGGTCTTCCCATAGGAGGTGGCGGGCCTCCGTTCACCACTGACTCAGACCGCAATATTTTCCAACGCATAAGCATCCTCGTCCCTCTCATCAATCTTCTTGATCTGCTCAATCATCGCCTCCGCCAACGGCGACAAACGATACCCCGCACGGCTGACAATCCCGTAGCGGGTGTAACGCTCCTCCAGGTTTTCATCCAGGCCATCGATTTTCAAACACACCAGCTCGCCCCGCGCCATGTGCAGCACATCGCTGTTGGCGCTGACGATGCCAATGGCGTCCGAGCGCAGCACCACACCCATCAGGCTATAGCCGTTTTCGCACTCCACATTGGGTTGGTAATCGGGCCTGCCGCTGAGGTCGACGATGACCTTGCGCAGGTTCGGCGGGCGAATGGTGACCGCCAGCGGATAACTCATCAGTTCATCGGCGCGGATGCTTTCGCGGCCGGCCAGGGGGTGGCCGGCGCGGCAGCAGAAATACCAGCGGCGTGGGCGCAGGCGGTGGGTGTGGTAGTCGGGGTTGGCTTCGAAGTGGCGAGTGTCGGCGACGAAGAATTCGAACTCTTCGCTGAGCAGGCGTTTACCCAGGCTTTGCCAATCATCCACCTGGAACTGCACGCGGGCCTTGGGGTAGCGCCCGATAAAACTGCCGATGGCGCGCGGGATCAACCCACCTGCCGGGGCCGGGCCGCAGCCGAAGCGCAGCTCGCCGGCTTCCAGGCCGTTGAACTGGCTGATCTCGTTGGCCAATTGCTGGGCGCCGCTGACCAGGCGCCGGGCATGTTCAAGCAGTACCTGACCTTGCTTGGTGGGCGCCAGGTCCTTGCGGCCACGGTCTACCAGCTGGCAGCCGGCGCTGTGTTCAAGGGCCTGGATGCTGCGACTGAACGCCGACTGCGACAGGTTCACGGCCAAGGCTGCCGCGACAAAACTGCGTTGTTCGGCGAGGGCGATGAAGTGGCGAAGCTGGCGCAAATCGATATGCATTTTTCACATCAAAAATATCCGGGAAATGCATTGGCTATGCATTAGGTCGACTCCTTATAAAGGCTATCTCTTATGCAGTAAATGTTCGTAAAAACATAAATAAATAACCTTTAGGAATATCCATTGATGGATATTTCCGGGTCCGGAGCCGCTTATGAGTCTGTTGAAGTCCTTGCCCATGGCCATGTTACTGGCCGGCAGCACCAGTTGGTCGCCGACCCAGGCTGCCGAAACACCCGCGCCAGCCAGCAAGGGCGAAAACGCCAGCGGCCAACTGGAAACCGTCACGGTGACCGCCCGGCGTCGTACCGAAAGTGCCCAGGCTGTGCCGACACCCATGAGCGTGATCGGCGGTCAGGCGCTGGAAAGCCAGCGGGTGTACCGGATTCAGGATTTGCAGCAACTGGTGCCCAGCGTCAACGTGGCCTACATGCATGCGCGCCAGTCCAGCGTGTCGATTCGCGGCCTGGGTAACAACCCGGCCAGTGACGGCCTGGAAGGCAGCGTGGGGCTGTATATCGACAACGTGTACCTCGGGCGGCCGGGGATGGCGGTGTTCGACCTGATGGACATCGAGCAGCTTGAAGTGTTGCGCGGTCCCCAGGGCACGTTGTTCGGCAAGAACACCACCGCCGGGGTGATCAATATCAGCACGCGCGCACCGAGCTTTACCCCCGAGCGCAGCATTGAAACTTCCCTGGGGGAGGACGGTTACTTCCAGACCAAGGGCACGATTTCCGGCCCGTTGACCGATGAGCTGGCGGGGCGTTTCTCGGCCTATCGCACCCGCAGCGATGGCGACATCAAGAACGAATACAACGGCCATGATCTCAACGGCGGCTCACGCCAGGGCTTTCGCGGGCAACTGCTGTACAAACCCAGCGACGCGTTCAACCTGCGCTGGATCGGCGACTACAACGAAGAGGATTCCAGCGCCGGCACACGCGTGCTGTACAGCACCGGACCGACCATCAATGGCACCAACGTTTACCAGTCGCGGGCCAACGCGGCGGGGGCGACCCTCGTCGACGGCACCCATCGCAAGGTCAACCTGGACAGCGACCAGCACGTCACCGTGTTCCAGGGCGGCACCTCCCTGGAAGCCAACTGGACGCTGCCGAGCGATTTCACCCTGACCTCGGTCAGCTCCTATCGCTTCTGGAACTTCACCCCGCGCAACGATGACGGCCTCAATGTGCCGGCGTCGTACAACGCGGGTGTATCGGTGGAGGACAAACAGTGGTCCCAGGAATTCCGACTGGCCTCGCCCACCGGCGGCTTCTTCGATTACGTGCTCGGTGCCTACTACTTCGGTAACTCGCTGGATAACAAATCCTTCGCTTATTACGGGCCTCAGGCTGATATCTGGAACGGCACGCCAGCCGGGGCACTGGCCAATGTCAGCAGCGTGGGCAACGGGCATATCCGCACCGACAGTTTTGCGCTGTTTGCCCAGGGCACCTGGCACCTCACCGACCGCCTGGACTTCACCGCAGGCCTGCGTGGTACCTACGAAGAGAAAAGCGCCTGGGTCACGCGTAACGCCCCGCTGGGCGGTGCGGCCGTCACCGGCGCGGCTGCCACGGCTCGACGTAATCGCACCGGGGCCTATGACTCCGGCGACCTCACTCAATACAGCACCAGCCCCTCGGGCTTGCTCAACCTGAGTTACCGTTTCAACGAAAATCTACTGGGCTATGCCACCGTCTCCCATGGCGAAAAATCCGGCGGGGTCAACCTGGCGGTGGGTTCGGCACCGACTGCCGGGGCCGACTCGCTGCTGATCGGCACCGAGCGCGCCAACAACGCCGAGCTGGGTTTCAAAAGCACCTTGTGGGACCGCCGCCTGCAACTCAATGCCAACCTGTTCTGGACCCAGGTCAACGGTTACCAGACCAACGCCTACGACCAGGACAACCGCGTGCAGTACCTGACCAACGCCGGTTCGGTGCGCTCGCGGGGCGTCGAGGTGGAAAGCACCCTGGTGCCGATCAAGGGCCTGACGTTGAACCTCAACGGCTCGTTCAACGACGTCAGCTACCTGAGCTACAAAGATGCGCCGTGCCCGCCGGAAGTCAGCCTGCGCCCCGGTGCGCCAGCCTCCTGCGATTTGAGCGGGCACCAAGTGGTGGGGGCATCGAAGTGGATCGCCAACGCCAACGGCGAATACAAGTGGAACCTGGATAACGGCTTCGAACCCTACGTCACTGCCAGCTACGCGTTCCGCTCCAAGGCCGTGGGCACGGTGGAGGATTCAGACTACGGGCAGATCCCTGCCTATGCGGTGGTCAACCTGTCCACCGGCCTGCGCGGCAACTATGAGCAAGGGCAGTGGGACGTGTCGCTGTGGCTGAAAAACGCCTTCGACAAGACCTACTACACCACGCTTTGGACCGGCGGCAATGGCGGTTATGAAGGGCTGTTGGGCACGCCGCGTACCCTAGGAGTGACTGGGCGCTACGACTTCTAGGTCGACGCGGTAGGTGGCCGGGCTGAACACCCGTGTCACCACCAGCATCGCCACCGCGGTCACCGTCAGGACCACCCACGCGCTGGCAAAACTGCCGGTGATTTCGCGCAGCCAGCCGGTCATCCATGGCGAAATCGCGTTGATCAAAAAGCCCACGCCCTGCACGAAGGCCGCCAGTTGCCCGGCTTGGCGTGGGTCGCGATGGTGGTCGAGGGTCAGCAGCAGGCTCAGGGCGAAACACGCACCCAGGCCGAAGCCGCACAGCGCTACCCACACATGGGGATATTGCAGCGGCGCCAGCAGCAACCCGAGGTAACCCACCGTTTGTGCCAACAGGCTGATCCAGAGCAAGGGTCGGCGGTCGATACCGCGTTGCGCCAGCATCGGCATCAGCAGTGCGGCGAGCACCTGGAAGATGGTCATGAACGCCAGCAATGAACCGCTGGGCAGTACGCCCCAGCCCAGCTGCTGATAGTAGGCCGGCAGCCACGCCACCAGGCTCATGTAGCCGCAATTCACCAGCCCGAAATACACCGCCAGCAGCCAGGCCCGACGATTGCGCAGGCCCTTGAACGCGGGGACCACCTGCGGATTTTTCGCCGCACCCAAGGGCAGCCACGCCCACAGCAGCAAGGCGCCCAGCGCCGGCAACAGCCACACGCCCAAACCTGCCTGCCATTGTTGGAAGTGCGTGGCCACCAACGGACTGAGCAGCGCCGCCAGCCCACCGCCGGCCATCAGCGAGGCCGAATACACGCCCATCGCCACCGGCACACGGTGACGGAATTCGCGTTTGATCATCGCCGGCACCAACGCCTGGATCAGCGCCACCCCGGCACCGCCGAGCAACGCGGTGACCAACAGCGCCGAGCCCTGGCCCATCAGCCAGCGCGCCAGGCACGCCAGCAGAATCATCATCAAGCCCAGGGCGATGCCGCGCCGTTCACCCAGTTGCGCTTCCACGCGCACACCCACCAGCGCCACCAGCCCCATGCACACCACCGGCAGGCTGGTGAGCAGGGCGCTGCTCTGGAAACTCAGGCCGGTGGCCTGGCGAATCTCGCCGAGCAACGGGCTGATGGAACTGAGGATCGGCCGCAGGTTCAAGCCCAGCACCACCAGCAGGCCCCAGCCGGCGAGGGATTTATTGAGGGTCATGCAGCGCTCTTGCTGTGAGTAAATGAGGCGTGAGTATGGCCAGCGCCACAGGTATTCTGAAATTAAATATAACCATGCCAACCAGTGGCAAAGGGAATGATCATGTTCGATCCCGTGTTGCTCAGAAGTTTTGTGGCCGTGGTTGACTGCGGCAACTTCACCCGTGCCGCCGAGCGCCTGCACCTGACCCAGTCCACCGTCAGCCAGCAGATCCGCCGCCTGGAAGACGCGGTGGCGTGCCAGTTGCTGGACCGCGACCAACGCCGCGTGGTCGCCACGGCCGAAGGCGAGCGGTTGCTGGCTTATGCGCGGCGCATCCTCGCGCTGCATGAAGAAGCCGCCGATGTGTTGATCAACCAGCAGAGCGACGGTGTGCTGCGCCTTGGGGTGCCGGAGGATTTTGCCGCCGAGCGCCTGATGCCGTTGCTCTCGGCCTTTGTGCTGGCCTATCCACGGGTGCGCCTGGAGGTCACCAGCGGTCTGGGCCCGGAGTTGCAGCGCCAATTCCGCAGCGGCGAGTTCGATGTGCTGCTGGTCAAGCAGATGGGCGACAGCGACGACTGCCTGGCCTCGTGGCCCGAGCCGCTGTGTTGGGTCGACAGCCGCAGCACGCCGTCTTTGGGCCGCGATCCGTTGCCGCTGGTGGCGTTCCCGGTGGGCGGGCTGTACCGCAATGAAATGCTGCACCACCTGGAAGTGGGCGGCTGGCGCTGGCGCATCGGCTATTCCAGCGCCAGCCTGGCCAGCGTGTGTTCGGCGGTGGCGGCGGGGTTGGGCGTGAGCTTGTTGCCGCGCCGGGTGGTGCAGCCGGGGCATGTGGAATTGGGGCCAGACAGCGGTTTGCCAGTGGTGCAAGGCGTTCGTCTGGCGCTGTATGCGCGCCACGGCCTGAGTGCGGCGGGGCAATGCTTGCAGGCCGAACTGCTGGATTTGTGCGCAAACAGTCCCATCGAACCATGCCTTCACTGAATATTTTTTATGCCTGAAAAGCATTGAAAAAATGCACCTTGGCGCCAGCCCTTGCAGGCCGTGGCCTGGGCATTTTCGCCAGTTTCATTTATTCAATTTAGATCTATGTATAACTTTAAAGATTACTTTAAGAGATAAGCGTCTGGCCCCGATGATTCAGCCCTCGACGGCCTTCCACGCAGGCCTGTCGGTTTTTTGTTTCAAAACCGTAGGGAGTGAATCAATGGGCAATGTCCAGACCGCCGCCAGTGCACACGAGGCGCCATGGCGCCAGGCACCGGGTGGTGAGTTGGTCGACCTTGGCCGGCCGCACCGCGCGCCGTTGGGGCAATTGCGAACGCAGAAGACGCCGAAGCGTTTCTCCAGCCGGCGTGAAGGGATTCTGCTCGGGCTGCTGGTGCTGGCCCTGCACGGTGCGGTGATCTATTGGGTGAGCCAGAAGGCCACGCCGGTGCTGCCGATTGTGCCGCCGGAAATCCCGCCGATGACCATCGAATTTTCCCAGCCGGCGCCACCCGTGGTTGAACCGCCACCGCCCGCGCCGCCGCCACCGCCGCCGCCTGTGGTCGAGCCGCCGCCACCTGTGGTGGATGAATTGGCCGCCAAGCCGGCGCCGAAAAAGATTCCCAAACCCAAGCCAGTTCCCAAGCCGGTGCCCAAGCCTGTCGCGAAACCGGTTGAGCAGCCGCCCGCGCCGCCTGTCCCAGCGCCGCCCGCGCCGGCACCGGTCGCGCCGCCAGCACCTGCCCCGGTCACCCCGGCTTCGGCCAACGCCGCGTACCTGAAGAACCCTGCACCGGAATACCCGTCACTGGCTCAGCGTCGTGGTTGGGAAGGCACGGTGTTGTTGCGGGTGCATGTGCTGGCCAGCGGCAAGCCGGGTGAGATCCAGATCCAGAAAAGCAGCGGTCGCCAGCAACTCGACGACGCCGCACTGACCGCCGTGAAGCGTTGGAGCTTCGTGCCGGCCAAGCAGGGCGAGGTGGCCCAGGACGGCTGGGTCAGCGTGCCGATCGACTTCAAGATTCACTAACTATTGCGCTGCGGGGTGCTGCACACGCCGCGACTTGTACAGAGGGAACACACCATGGCATTAGCATCTCCACTTGAATCCATCGAAAGCGCGGTCATCTGGCTGCTGGTGGTTTTTTCGGTCGCCACCTGGGGCCTGGCCCTGCTCAAGGGCGTGCAGTTCGGGCGCCTCAAGGCCCAGGATCGCAAGTTCCACAAACAGTTCTGGGCGGCGTCGAGCCTGGATTCGGCCGCTGAACTGGCTGAAACGCAGCCAGGCGCTGCGGCCCGTGTGGCCCAGGCCGGTTATGCCGCGATCCAGGTGGGCGAGGCGCCTCACGCGGCGGACTTGAGCCAGGCGATCAACCACCAGGACCGCCTCGAACGCGCCCTGCGCCAACAGATCGTACGTGAGCGCCGCTCCCTGGAAACCGGCCTGGCCGTGGTCGCGAGTATCGGCAGCACTTCGCCGTTTATCGGCCTGTTCGGTACCGTGTGGGGGATCATGGAAGCGCTAAAGGGCATCAGCGCGGCCGGTTCTGCCAGCCTGGAAACCGTGGCCGGGCCGATTGGCGCCGCGTTGGTGGCGACTGGCGTCGGTATCGCCGTCGCGGTGCCTGCGGTGCTGGTCTACAACTACTTCCTGCGTCGCCTGAAGCTGACGGCTGCGGACCTTGATGACTTTGCCCACGACTTCTACAGCCTCGCACAGAAAAACTCCTTCCGCGTACTGCTGCACCCGGCGCTGAACAAAGCCAATGCCGGCAACCCGCAAAAAGTGAAGGAGGCGTCCTGAGATGGCCTTCTCCACGCAAGACAGTGATGAGGTGCTGAGCGAGATCAACGTCACGCCGCTGGTGGACGTGATGCTGGTGCTGCTGGTGGTGTTTATCGTCACCGCACCGCTGTTGACCAACGCGATTCCGATCAACCTGCCCAAGACCGAGGCCGTGGCCCCGGTCGAGCAAAAAGACCCGCTGGTGGTCAGCATCGACGGTGCCGGCAAGTTGTTTATCAACAAGGACGAAATCCAGCCGGACCTGCTGGAATTCAATCTGCAGGCGGCCAAGGCCAAGGACCCCGATGTGCGGGTGCAACTGCAGGCGGATGACGGAGTGAACTACGGCGAAGTGGCGCGAGCCATGGCGTCTATCGAACGGGCGGGGATTACCAAGCTGTCGGTGATTACCGCACGTTAACTGCAACAGCCTCGACAATTTTTTGGCCGTCTCCTTGGCAGGGTGCGGCCTTTTTTTTGCCTCAATTTCAGCAATACCACAGATTCAAAGTGCACCAGCCCCCGCGATTTGCGGATACCGGATTTCAACCTCTCGCTGAAACTTTCCAGCGCTTTCTTTAAGCCAGCCAATCAACCGAGCGATATCAGGTTCCGATTGCCGTCCATTGCGACAAATAACGTAGTACGCCGCCGGCGACATCATCACCGGCCCGCCGAGTGTGACCAACGCGCCATCTTCCAACTGGTCATACACCAACGCTGTCCTGGCCAGTGCAATTCCGCCACCCTTCACCGCCAGGCTGATTGCCAGGCTGGAGTCCGGAAAGCGCGGCCCATGGTGATAAGGCGCAGCCGCCAGGCCTTGAAACGCAAACCAGCTTTCCCACCCCGGACACACCTGATCGTCCGCACGGTGAATGAGTGGATACTGCGCGATATCCGTCAGCGGAATATCGCCATTGACGCGTTGAAACTCTGGCGAGCACACCGGGAACACGGCATCGCGCATCAGCAGTTCGGCATGATGATCCGGGTAGTCGCCGTACCCCATCACAATCGCTACATCGAACTGATGAGCGCCGAGATTGGCGCTGTTCATGTCCGCACTGGTTAATACCAGGTCGAGGTTGAATGAAGCATCGGTGTGGGAACCATGCATTCTGGGGATTAGCCAGGTGGAACACAGAGAAGACGTGCACGAGAGGTAAAGCGGCTGGGACTTGCTCGGGTTAAGGGTGTGCAACGCTGCCTCAAGTTCTTTGAAAAAGCCATCAGCAACCGGCAACAAAACGTGCCCCGCGGCCGTGAGATTCACGCCCCGAGAGTGGCGTTCAAACAACTGCACGCCCCACCACTCTTCCAGCCCCGCAATTTGATGGCTTATCGCACTGGCGGTCAGGTTCAACCGGGAGGCGGCGCGCGCGAAACTCCCTGTTTGCGCAGCGCTGACAAAGGCTTGCAGCATGGGGGTGGGTGGCGGACGTTGGCCCATCAGGTGTTCACTTTGATCAGGATGATCCCGCAAACAATGACGAACGCCGAAAGCATCCGCCGCCAGCCGAACTGCTCGTGAAAAAACAGCGCGGCAATAATGGCGCCGATAATAACACTGGTTTCCCGCAGCGCTGAGACCTTGGCCACCGCGTCCAGCGACAGCGCAAACAGCACCAGGCCGTAGGAAGTGAGGTAAAAAACGCCGCCCATGACGCCGACTTTCCAATGGTTGCGAATGGCCGCTGCGAATGCCACACGCTTTTTGATAACCGCCAGCGCCGGAATCGGAATGCTCTGGAATACCGTCAGATAGAGGATGTATTGCAGCACCGTCTCACTGGCTCTTACACCCTTGGCATCCACCACCGTGTAGGACGCGATGAACGCACCCGCGCACACAGCCATCAGGATCGGCTTGAACATATGTGCGGTCATCCGGCGCACAAACGTCAGGCTGATAATGCCGGCACAGATCAGTAACACTCCTGCCATTGCGTAGAGCGATAGCTGCTCATGCAGCAGAAAGTAGGAAAACAGCGCGACTAAAACCGGTGGCACCCCGCGCATGACCGGGTAGACCTGCCCAAAGTCGCCGGTCTCATACGCCTTGATCAGAAACAATCGATAGGCCGTGTTGAGCACTACGGAAACCAGCACGTAGCCCCACACCTGCGGGCTTGGCGCATTCACCAACGGCAGCGCCGCCAGGCAGATCAGCAGCGCCGTACCATCGACCATGGCCAAGGTCATGAAGCGACTGCTCCCCGCCCGGACGACCGCGTTCCAGGTGGCGTGCATGAAGGCGGAGATCAAAACGAGGGTGATCGCGATGTCGGAGTTGTCCATGGGGCTCGGGCGGGGGGAAATGAAGGCGGCTATTTAACGCAGCCAGGTGCGATGGCCAGAAGCGAAAGCTCGTCAGTGCTGCCATTAAAATCCGTCATGCTTTGTAAAGGGCCAGCAAGTCATGTCGCTTTAAATTGCAGGACGTTTCCGAGACAATCCCCGCCGCCTTGTGGCTGTTGGAATGGATGGCTAGTCTTCGGTCCGTCGCTGGTTTTCAGTGATCGGGTTTAGCAGCCTGAGTTCAATAGGCACACGGTTCACATCCGCGTTTATGGCGGCTGTGCGTGGGGCACCCTCGGGTGCGCTGGTGTTCCTATTGGCCAGTCTGCTAACCCGCGTACAGCTGCCACCTATCGTTTAGCAGCGTAAGTGGTCGCTCCCATGTTCAATAGGAGTTACACCATGACCAAAGCACTCCCCGATCCACCCATCGACTGTATGCCTCGGACCAGTAACGCGATCTGAAAACCACTGCAATTCCAATGTGAAATCAGGTCAATGTGGGAGGGGGCTTGCCCCCGATGGCGGTGTATCAGCCAGTACATCTGTGACTGAACCACCGCCATCGGGGGCAAGCCCCCTCCCACATTTGGATCTCTATTGATAATAATTTTTTGGTTATTAATAAATAGCTTCTTATTCCTTAACGAATATAAAACCCGTCCCTATACTGTCCTGCAACGTTAAACGCTGCAGGAGGGCACACCCATGCACAGCGAGTCGATTCGTTATCTGATCGTGCCGGGCTGGCAAGGATCGCCAGAAGATCATTGGCAAACTCATTGGCAAAACAGCTTGCCCAACAGTGCGCGTGTGGAGCAGGCCGACTGGCTCACCCCGCGTCGCGAAGACTGGGTGGCTGCGCTCGCCGAAGCCATCGCCGCCGACAGCACGCCGGTGATTCTGATCGCCCATAGCCTGGGCTGCATCACCGTGGCCCATTGGGCCGCTGCCGCGCCGTTGCAGTACCTGCGGCAGGTACGTGGTGCCTTGCTGGTGGCGCCCGCCGATGTCGAACGCCCGGCCTGCTCCCCGGCCCTGCGCAACTTCGCGCCCATCCCGACCGACCTGCTGCCGTTTCCCAGCCAGGTGGTCAGCTCCGACAACGACAGTGCCGTCAGCGCCCCCCGTGCGCTGGAGCTGGCGCGTAATTGGGGCGCCGAAGCCGGCATCCTCTCCGGCGCTGGCCATATCAATGTGAAGTCCGGCCACCAGCGCTGGGAGCAGGGTTTCGCCTACCTCTATCGCCTGCAAAACCGCCTTGAGCACCACGCCCGGCGTAGCGCATAAATTTTTTCAACGCCCCGTCCCTGAGTGGATTTGGGGCGGGAGCCTGCCATGAGTCATGAAACCTTCGGCCAGCCGTTGCTGACCTTCCCCGACGCCGAAAAGAGCCCGCTGAGCATTCGTGCCAAGGCGCTGGTGTTTGTCGACCCGCGTTCGCGGCAATTACGCGAAGACCTGGAAAACCTCGCCCCCCGCGCCTTGCCGGTGTTGATCCGTGGCGAGACCGGCAGCGGTAAAGAGCTGCTGGCGCGACATATCCACCGTGGCAGTGATCGCACCGGGCTGTTTGTCTCGGTCAACTGCGGCGCGATCAGCCCGACTTACGCCGATGCCGAGCTGTTCGGCTATGCCGCCGGCGCCCACAGTGGAGCCGCCAGCAGCCGGGCCGGTTGGTTTGGTTCGGCCAATGGCGGCACCTTGTATCTGGATGAGATCGGCGACTTGCCGCTGCCGATCCAGGTCAAATTGCTCGCGGCCTTGGAAAACCACGAAGTCACCCGCGTCGGCGCCCATCAGCCGAGCCCGGTGGATGTGCGCCTGGTGGCCGCCACCAGCATCGACCTGGCCCAGGCCGTGGCGGCGGGCAAGTTTCATGAACGGCTGTTCCATTACTTGAGCGAAGGCCGGCTCGACTTGCCGGCGCTGCGCGAGCGGGTCGGCGACATCCTTTCGTTGGCCGAGTACTTCCTCGGCATCTACAGCCAGCGCCTGGACCTGCCGGTGCCGCTGATCAGCGATGCGGCCCAGCAGGTACTGGAACACCACAGTTGGCCGGGCAATACCCGGGAGCTTGAGAACGTCATTCACTTTGCCCTGCTGGTCAGCAGCGGCGACGAGATTTTGCCCGAGCATTTGAACCTGCCGGTGGCGGGCTCACCGTTGGAGCAAGTGCAGCGGATTTTCAACAGTGCCAGTCCTGCCGAGCAGGCATCATTGCGAAAATTCCTACATGAGCAAAATGGAATATCAACGTGAATAAAAGATATTGTTCGGGAATAAAAAAACTAGGTATTGTCCGTTTCACGCCGCGATAGCACTTCGCTGGCACACCACATAACAACGGTCGTCACCGACGCCCCGGAATTCCGATAAGGACACTGCATGAAAAAGGTTCTGTTGTTTACCGCTCTGGCGGCTGCCCTGACTGCCGGCTTCGCCCAGGCCAACGAGAAACTGGTGGTGGCCGCCACCCCGATCCCGCACGCCGAGATCCTGGAGCTGATCAAGCCAACCCTGAAAAAGGAAGGCGTGGACCTGGAAATCAAGGTGTTCACCGACTACGTTCAGCCGAACGTGCAAGTCGCTGAGAAACGCCTGGATGCGAACTACTTCCAGACCCTGCCGTACCTGGAAAACTTCAACAAGGGCAAGGGCACCAACCTGGTCACCGTGGTCGGCGTGCACGTTGAACCCTTCGGCGGTTACTCGAAAAAGATCAAGAAAATTGAAGACCTGAAAGATGGCGCCACGGTTGCCATCCCGAACGAAGGCTCCAACAGCGGCCGCGCCCTGTTGCTGCTGCAAAAGAATGGCGTCATCACCCTGAAAGACCCGACCAACGCTCTGGCCACGCCCAAAGACATTGCCAGCAACCCGAAACACCTGAAATTCAAAGAATTGGAATCGGCCCTGCTGCCACGCGTACTGGACCAGGTTGACCTGGCCCTGATCAACACCAACTACGCCCTGGAAGCCAAGCTGAACCCGGCCAAGGACGCACTGATCCTGGAAAGTTCTGACTCGCCGTACGTGAACTACCTGGTGGCTCGCCCGGACAACAAGGACAGCGACGCGATCCAGAAACTGTCCAAGGCCCTGACCAGCCCGGAAGTCAAAGCCTTCATCGAGAAGAAGTACAGCGGCGCGGTCGTGCCGGCGTTCTGATGTAAGTTAAAACCCCCTTCAAGGTTTCAACGCCGATGGCTTGTAGAGCGTCGGCGTTTTTTTATGCCTGAAAGTTGGAATGCAATCCAACTGTGGGAGGGGCGGTGCGACGATTCGACTTGCCCCCTCCCACAACCGCGAATCCGGCGGTTATCTTTTTGCGTGATATCAATATTCTATTTCGGTATTTAAATTTTTGTTTTTATACCTTTAAAGTTCGCGCTACCCGGCGTTACCCACGTCGGAATGGACGGCGCTCGCGGCATTACCCATGCGGCGATATGGACTCAAGATGACCTTCGATTTCGCATTTATCCTCAGCACCTTGCCGGCGTTTTTGAAAGCCGTGGGGGTGACGCTGCAAGTCGGCCTGATCGCCATTGCCACCTCGCTGCTGGTGGCGCTGATCAACGCCGCGCTGCTGGTGTTTCGCACGCCCTACCTGTCGCGCCTGGTGGCGCTGTACGTGGAGCTGGCGCGTAACACGCCGCTGCTGATCCAACTGTTTTTCGTGTACTTCGCGCTGCCGGCCCTGGGCTTCAATATCTCCGGGTTCTGGGCGGCGATCATCACCATGACGTTCCTGGGTGGCGCCTACCTCACCGAAGTGCTGCGCGCCGGTGTGGAAGCGGTGCCGCTGGCGCAGATCGAGTCGGGCAAGTCCATTGGCCTGTCCGACTGGCAGCTGCTGCGCCACGTGATCCTGCCCCAGGCCGGCATCCTCAGCTTGCCGGCGTTGTTCGCCAATTTCATTTTCCTGCTCAAGGAAACCACCGTGGTGTCGGCGGTGGCGGTGCCGGAGATTCTCTACACCACCAAGAGCTACATCGCTCTCTACTACAAGACCTACGAAATGCTCGCCGTGCTGACGCTGATTTGCGTGCTGTTGTTCCTGCCGTTGTCGCT
>Ga0308161_1002999_pt1 | contig 17096 bp, 18 predicted proteins | sample PhyFR2_FD_201034 | JGI IMG/M metagenome (GOLD analysis project Ga0308161, IMG submission 201034) | Phyllosphere microbial communities from UC Gill Tract Community Farm, Albany, California, United States - DLSLF.R2 | ecosystem: Host-associated > Plants > Phyllosphere > Unclassified | place: USA...
TCGTTTTTTTTCGATTCTCGTATGTTACTCTCCCCCCTTCTTCGAATCTCACTGTTACCCCCTCGTTCCCTCAGACGGACTAGATCTATTCAATCAGCATTCGAAAAGTTAGGCTACACTACCGCTCGACAACGGTACACATTCTCACTCTCCTCAAACTCTGTAAGTCCCCTTTTTTCTTTCTGAGAACCTCTTCGCAAGAGCTGCTCTCGATTGACCCCATTCCGCTATATAATAGAGTGTTTCGGGAATCAACACGTACGCGATCTTACCCGCTCCAAAGACGGACGGTGCGGAAGCTTTAGTACTTGGTGCGAGTTGGTTGAGTCGTGCGAGGGACGAAGCGGGTGATAGGAGGATCAACGAGAGAGGAGTTGCGACTGCGTTGGCTCTCGCTAATTACTTCAAGAGTGCGTCTTATCCTTCACTCTTCATCGTTAGAACGAAGCTGATCAAGGTGGTGGTAATGTACAGAGTACTCGATGTGGTCGAAAGATATCATCTTTTTGATTTCGGATGGACATTCGGAAGGTTCTCAGGCTTGGTTGGACGCTTATCATGGATATGGACAATCTAGTACGTACTCACTTTTTGATCAGACGGATGAATGAACTGATTTGATCGGTGCATGCGTAGATCTCGAAGCGGAAAAGTTGAGTTTGACGACTGGACCGATTTGGGCCGCACTCAATCTGGATTACCCTCATCATTCGTTCGGTCAGATGGGGATCTACTACGGTTAGCTCTCTAGTCTCTTGCATCTCGAAGTGGACGACTGAGATTCTCTAATCTCTCGAGCAGAGGGCGCAAACGGACATCTACCAAATCTCGACTTTATCAATTCCGCCTCTCGGATTCTCCGTCACGTCGGTATTCCCACCCTCCTACGTTCCTCAAACCCCTCAGACCCTCCTTCGTGGTTCTCCTACATCCCTTTCGCCTCTTCTACTCCTCAAATCGCACAGTATCTGCATGCAGCAAAGAACTTGTTTGGACAATTGGCGATTGGTGCAGATGGGAGGATTCAGGGTCCAGAGGGGTGTTATGGGAAATATAGGATTGATGCGATTACTTGGTTTGCGATTCCTGCTGAAGGTCCTCATGGATTTCATTCTATCGGACAGTAAGTAGCTCTTTACCTCCATAGAACGTCATCTGAGAGCTCGAGCTGACTCTGACCTGAACTCTAGAGCTACGGAATCCACTTTCAGATCCCTCAACAACCTCCTCGAACGATTCCATCAATCCTTCTTCCTCTACATCATGACCTCGATCGATTCTTTCATCGCCGTCGGGAACTACTTGGCCGCACCGATCCTCATAGGAGCAGGCCTCACGATCTCAGGGTTGATGACTTGGTCGGAAGCTGGCAAAAAGACGAAACGAGATCGACCTATTCTCAAACTTCTCACTGTTCTAGGATTCTCAATCCTCGCTGGAGCATCCGAGCTATATCTCGTAGTCGGCATCGACCCAATCTTCGACTCAACAAGTATTCAAAGTTGGCTTGAATTCTACCTCTCCTCCCTCATCCTCCTTCTTCACCTCACCGTTCCCCTCGTCCTCTCAGCAATCCTTCCCGCTCGTAACGAATCCCTCCTCCTCTCTCAAACTCTCCGATCCTCCTACCTCCTCTTCTCGGGTCTCCTGATCTCAATCACCGCAACTCTCAATTTCGGACTCTCAGTCCTCCTCTCCCTCTACCTCTCCTCTTCACTCCTCTTTGCCACTCGCTACCCACTGCGCTCAATCACACGTAGAAGATCTCAACAACTGTTGTTGGCTTGCTTCACGCCAGGAGGGATTTGGGGGTTGTGGAGAGTCGTAGCGAAGGAAAAGGCGGAGGAATGGTTGAGGGTATTGATTGGGGATTGGAAAGTTGGTGGAGGATGGAGTTTGCCGATTGCGATGGTGTTCGTTACGCCGTTGCAGTTGTTGCTTGCGACGAGTGTAGTGCTGTGATTCGAGGGAGAGGGGAGGGCATCAGAAAAGGCTTGAAGTGCTTGTTGTATTATACTGTAAGCCTCTTCATTCTCATCAATAGATCACTGTGAGCTGATCTCACTCTTCGTTCGCAGATAGATCGCTCTCTGCAACGAACCTCGATTCAGATTTCGAACCCACTCTTACCGTTCCGATTCCTGCGGGATTGCACTGAGTGCACAACGGGACCGCTGCGTCATCCTGTCGCAACTCCGGACGGTCACGGGAATAGAAATTCCGATTTCCGGGTCTCAGCGATTTCGGGTTTAGACAAACGAGCAAAACTTGACTCCTGTGGCTCGTCTCCTCTTCTTCCCTCTCTATTCTATTCTAGGACGGATTGCAGACGACTATGTCTTCTGAAGAAGTGCTCGCGTACTATCCTACGGTGCACAAGGTCGCCGATAAACTCCCCCTCGTCCAGAATAAACTGGAGGAGATCGGTCTCCCTTCGTTGTCCTTGACTGGACCAATCGCTGTATATCTACATGCTTTCTCTGGCAATGACCAGCCACCTGCTGTAATTGGAGCTATCCTGAGCGAGGTTGAGTTCATTCGGAAGTTCGTCGTACGTGCTATTTTCACGCTCATGACTTGCGAACCCTTCACTTATGCTTCTCCTGGTTCAGCCGATCTTGTATTTGGGAGACGAGACGCTCCTCCGTGGGAAAGATGCAGATGCTGCCGTCAGGAAGCTTGAAAAGGATCTATTCGAGTGCGTCTTCCCTATCGATGGCGTTCGTCACACTCTCACGGGGGTACTGATCACCCCATGTTTTTTGTTTTCCAGCGAGCATCACGTGGTTCTTCACATAGGTCGAGACCAGACTCTTCTCAACTCCTACACGCTAAGCCGCTCTTATGCCCCGAAGCCTCCCAAGTCGAAGCCAGTCCCCGCGCCGAAGCCAGTCCGCAAGTCGAAGTACGCTCTTGATTCGGACCCAGATCCTGAGCCTGAGCCAGTCCTGCTTCAATATCAAGTCGTTGAAGGGATTCACCTCCTCGTGGACCTCATCAGAACCTACCACAACTCTCTCTCGGGCTGGACCGATAGGACAGTGGAGACCGTCCGACAAAGCACCTCGATCGTCTTCGTCCTCATGTTACACTGTATTCACGAGCTCATCCTCTTCAACCGACCGTCTCTTCAATATGGATTCATCAGGAACACCTTTTCTCGTCGAGTATTGCTCAACCACGATTTGCGGCGGCTTCACTCCGACGCCAGGATTCAATCGGCTGTTAAAGCTCTCGACTGGTTCGCAACTGCGGATCTCTTCGTCGAAGGACAGACGTGCTCGATCACAAATGTCGTCGAATCTGTTTACCGTACCAAGCATGAACGTGATGGCAACGATCACCGCACATCGACGCCTCACGCGGAAGCTGGAAGCTTTAGGAATAGTTTACTCGCTTCCGTGAAGAACTTCCAAGCGGTCATCAAGGTCAGTTCAGACTCCTGCTGCATCTTTTTCGGCCCTCTCTGATTGTATCTCGCTCTGCTTAGGAACTTGCGCCATCGGTTCAAAGCGTAACTACAATCTCATTCCTCGTTTCGAATTTGAGGAGTCGTTGCTGACCCTGAACCGTTCAAGCAGCTCGACGATCACGGTTCCCGTCAGAGTCAGGCCAGCTCTCCATTCGCTCCCGAGAATAGACGCCGAGGTCAAGGAAAGCGAGCTCTTGAGTAGAAAATCTGCAACTTGGTATCTTGACTAGCTCAACTTCTTTAATCTCATGTACACTCTTCGCGTATCGCAAAGACTATCCTTACTATCTCGCAAGAGAAGAAGAGAGAATGCGAGGGAGAGAGGGAAGACTTCGAGACTACTACTTTGTTTCCAGATTTGTATACTTCTTTCGAACGAGACTACTACTTCGATTCCAGATTCGTATACTTCTTTCGAACTAAAGTTTGGGTAACGGAGAAAACTAGACACATTATAGAAGAGAGAGAGAGGAGAGTTTGGTTAGGGGGAGAGAGGAGAGTCATACACAGGAACGAGAGAAGGTGCAACAAAAGTGATTTTTGGGGATATAGACTGAGAAAGGTGATCGAGTTCCTTACAACTCGTTGTGGAGGAGAGATGAAGCAGATTTGCTAGCTTGAGAGAGGGCTGAAGATCCGGATTTGCTGATGGAGCTGGCGGCGGATTGAGCAGACTTGGAGATCGACGAGGCGGTCGCAGAAGCGTGCTTTGAGTCGTATCCGGCACTGCTAGCGCTCTTGTATGCGGATTTACTGGCTTGGGACGCGGATTGCTTCGCGTGAGCTGAAACACTCGAGAGAGATTTGCTGAGGGATGACGAGTAGGAAGAAGCGGAGGAGGCGGCACTCGTGATGTAGGATCCGTAGGCCGAGGAAGCGGAAGAAGAGAGCGATGAAGCTATGAACCCGAGTCGAGTCGGATTAGCATTCGGAAACTCGGAGGAGGAAATCGGAAGAAATTCGAAAGGAAAAGCTTACCACTCTTCGACGCTACACTTCCCGCTGACGAGGCCGACTTGGAGATGACACTCGGGTCGTATCCGGCACGCTTCATCTCGGAGGAGACAGACTTGGAAGCGATTGAGGAAGCTAGAGGAAAAAAGGGGGTCAATTCGTTGTCGAAGAGTGTGAAGGACAGTGAAGACATACCAGATGCGGCACTCTTCGAGAGTTCACTCATAGTGGAGGAGAGCGACTTGGAGAGAACAGATCCAGCTGAGCTAGCTGACTTGGACTGTTTCGAAAGAGAACAATGGTAAGTCCACGAAAAACTCGGAAAGAAGTCAAGGCAAAACGTACAGCCGAGTCGGTGTAGGAAGTAAGCTGAGCTCCGGCAGCACTGTAAAGGCTTGAAGCTGAGGATTGAGCGGCATCTCCCGCGCTTGATGCAGAACGAGAGATTTGCGAACTGTTTGTTCGAAAACACTCGTCAGTCTTCATCATTTCGAAAAGACGAGTCAGGATTGTACTCACGGAGCGACTCCTTGTTGACTGAGCTCAGATGCGACGGCAGCAGATGCGTAGGCGGAGGCAACAGCAATCGACTTTGAGGCTTGGAGGTACTGAGAGTAGAGGGAAGCAGAGGCGACCGATTGAAGGGACGACGCCGACTTGCTCGCGGCAACACTCGCAGACGAGGCCCTGTAGTAGCGAAAGGAGGAGGAGAGGGAGAAAGAAGGGAAGAAATCAGAGAGTGTCAGCAGTTTTAGCGCGAAAATTGAGAGTGTGAAAAACTTACGATGATTGAGCGCGAGCAGCTGCAGAGGATGCCGAGGATTGAGCTCGTTGACCAGCGGAAGTTGCGGAAGCCTGAAAAGAGTGCGGGAGGGAGAGAGTCAGAATCAATCGAAAACACCTCGTTTGAGCCGAGGAGAGGGAAAACTCACGTAAATCGCAGTAGGAGCAGCCTTGACGCTCGCAGCAGCTTGAGATGCCTCCTTACTCGCGAGATGACTAGCCGAGGATGCTGAAGATAGAGCGAGAGAGTAAACCGAGTTTGCTGATGCGATTCCTGCCTCCCAAACACTTGCAGCAGATCGACTGGCGTCTACTGCGTTCGAACTGATCGTCTTGGAAGCTTCGTTGTAAACCGAGGAGCCAGACTTTGAGGCGACCGAACCGAGGGAAGAGAGGGAAGAAGCGGCACCTCCGACAATCGAGCTACCGGAGTTTGAGATTGACGATCCCGATTTCGAAGCTTGGTTGTAAGCGCTGGCGGCAGACTTGTGTCCTCGTCCGTAAGCAGAGTTGACCGATGCTGAGGCCTCTCCGTAAGCTGACGAGCCAGAGTTTGAGGCTTGAGATGCGCCAGATCGAAGAGAGGAGGAAGCAGCTCCAGATGCTGAGGATCCAGATCGAGAAGCGTCACCGTAGAGAGCTGAAGCTTGTTGTTCACCGTACTTGGACTTGAGACGAGCTTCTTCAGCGATTCCTCCGACTGATCCGACACCGATGACACCCTTGAGGAGATCAGCAGCAGTGTTGAAAGATCCCTTGAGTTGTTCGACGAGACCGTGACCGAAGGATTGGGTAGAGACGTCTGTTATCAGCGAGTTATCGTGTGAGTTCTGGATCGAGGGAGAAGTCGGAAAGAGTGTCGAAACTTACAGTTCTCGTGCATCGAACGAACGAGTTCATCTCGGTTGGCGGAACGAGGTACGTCGATGTTGTTCTGACGAAGCCATCCCTTGATTCGAGCATCACTCCACGAGAGGTAGTCGTTCGATTTTCCAGCGACCTTGGTGTAGTGCTTGTTGAACTCACTCATGACCTGTCAACCGATCAACCGATCAACTTATACTCACGCTGTGTAATAAGGAGGAAAGAGTGAACTCACTTGATCCTTGGTAGCTTCAGCATCAGATTTGATGATTCCGTTCTTGATCAACCAACCCTTCATACTGTTCTCATTCCAAGCCGAAGAGATTGTGTCCGAAGCCTTGTTGTAGTTGGCAGCGACGAGGTGCTCGAGTTCGTGTCGCTTCATTTCGGCAGCTTTGGCGTTGTCGGCAGCCTTCTCCTTGACGACCCAAGCTCGAAGTTCCGAATCCGACCACGTGTTCCAGAGGTAAGAAGAAGCATCGTAGTCTGAAGCAGTTCTAGTCAGCAACGAGGTCAAGAAGTGAGAGAGGAGATTCTCGGAACTTACAAGAATCCTTGACGAGATCAATCAAATCGCTCTTCTTAGCGTCCTTCTCGTACTGAATCTTGTTCTTGTTCAAGTAGCTCTTCAACATGGATTCATCCCATGCCGAGTAACTGTTGTCGCGCATCTTGTAGTAGTTGTCTCCGATGAGATTCTTGAGTCTGCTTTCGACAAGGCAATACGAAACAAAAATCAGTCTCTTTCGAAGGAGATCGAGGCGAGAGGAGTTTCGACGAACTCGGCACTAGTTTTGGTGTCGTGAGGCTTGACGAGTCCTCGAGATTCGAGCCATCGACGGATTCCGTTGTCGCTCCAGAGGTTGTAAGCTGTGTGAGCGAGAGAACACAATCAGTTTCGACCCTCGTCAAGACGAACGAAATGGAGCTTACTGGTATCACGAGCTCCGTAATAGTTCTTTGACATCAAGTCGAGGAGTTCATCTCGGTTCGAAGCGGTTTTGCTCTTGACAACGCCGTGCTTGGTGAGCCAGTTTCGCTGGAGAACGTAGAGAAGCGTTAGGAATACGATGGAGGAGAAGGGAAGGAGGTGAGCTCACGAGGTAAGAATCGGACCAAGTGTCGTAGATGTGTTCCGAAGCGTCGTTGTAAGGAGTCTTGATCGCATCGAGGAGTTGATCACGAGTAGTTTGAGCGTCAGATTTGACGAGACCTTGTTTGACAGCCCATGCTTTTAGGTCGGAGTCTGACCACGAAGAGTAAACGTAATCACGTCCACCTGTTTGCGAAAAGAAGACGAGTCAATATCGTTCCTTTCTCGACTCACCGAAAGAAAGCCAAAGTTCAGACTCACCTTGAAGAGTATCTGCTACATAATCGTAGGTGTTTGAGGGAGCATCGGCGACGGCGTAGAAAACCGAGGAAGCGTTGTCGACGATCGCATCTCCAACGTTACTGGCAGCATCGGTCGAGGCGGCCCAGGCAGACGAGACCGACTTGGTAGCGTCGATCCCGTATTCCCTAGCGAGGAGGAGTAATTCCTCCCTCTTCGTCGAGGGAGAAATCACACCCTTCTCCAACAAGAATTGCCTCAAATCTGAATCTGACCATTGTGAAGCGGCTGAGTCGAAGTAGTACTGTCCTCCCGCTGCGGCGTTGTCGTAGTGACGTTTGACGAGTTCCCTCGTTTGATCGAGGTTGAGATTTTCAGGATTGGGAACGTTGTGATCTTGAAGGTATCGTTTAAGATCTGACTGTCCCCAATTGGCGTAAGGAGGAGGGGAGTTGGCGAGGACTAGGATTGTAGACGTGTCAATAAAAGAAAGTTGATGGGAAAATGTTCGATGATGACAGAGGAGAGGAAAACTCACCTTGAAGGTAACCGCTCGCTGAAAGGAGGGCGATGAAGGAAGCAGAGAATTTCATGGTGTGTTTTGATGTCCGTCTGTATTCAAAATTTGATAGATAGGGTGGAAAAGATGAAGGTGAAAAGGCGAAAGCGAGAGAAGGCGAAAATAAGAGAGAGAGAAAGTGGGGAGAGTGAGGAGGAGGAGGAGAAGAGAAAGGGAGAGGTCAGTTAGGTGGTCTATACCTGTGTCGACTTAGAGTTACTCACGCTCGTGGCAGATGGACTTGTGGGAGAAAGAGAGAGGAAGAGAGAGCAGAGAAATCAAAGGTCGTCAGATTCGCGGGTGACGTAGGGTCTGATTTTTCTCTAAGTCCAAATTCAATACATTTGCTACTTCAATTGGGTTCTAATCAACCGGCTGCGAGTCTGTTTCTTTTCAACTTCTTCTCACACTTTTGGCTCAGAAACGCTCAGGAACGATGCCGCCAGTCTTTGGAGGTGCACCCACGTGAATCTCTCTTCGATTCAAGCTCTCCAACAAAGCAGAATTCGCTGACTTGTTCGGAAAATTGTTGATTCAAGATGCCCAACTTGCGACAAGAAAGTCTACGCTGCAGAACAGACGCTAGGACCAGGAGGTAGAGTGAGTTATACTTCTCGAAGTTGAGTTTCGTCAGGATCTATGAGGAAATAGGAGAGGGAAAGGGGAATGTTTGTCAAAGGACAGGAGGAATGATTGATACAACACAAGAGAGACGTGAGCGAACAGAGACTGATTTCGACCTCTTCGTATAGGCCTTTCACAAACTATGCTTGAAATGTGCGGCTTGCGGAAAGCTGTTGGAACCGAGATTGTTAGTTGATCATGATGGAGAGGTGAGTTTCCCTCTTGTATGATCCCGCCCGACTCTCAGGCTCACAAGAGTCGTGTGTAGGCCTACTGTAAAGCATGTCACTCGAAGGAATGGGGTACGAAAGGTTACGGAGCAGGCATGTCGATCTTCTGTTCCTTCAACCTCGAGGAAACCCCTCCGTTCCGCTTAGTCATAACCCGCTGATACTAACAGCTCGCTCACTAAATGTAGGTGGAGCTCTTGTAGGAGAATATCAACCTCGTTTCTCGCCGAGTCGACCTACCTCAACTTCGAATTCTCCCGCTGTTTCTCCCACAAGACCTACCGTTCCTTCCTCTCCCGCACCGACATCGTCTCGTCCACCACTGCCGCCGAAGCCGATCTTCGGCGCATCCGCATCCTCGATTCCTCCAGCAGCTCCTCCTCGCCCACAATCATTCTCGAATTCGCCAGCTCGAGAGAACCCTCCACCGCCTACTATCCCATCTCGACCGTCCTTCACTACCACTCGTCAGCCATCACCTCCGCCTCGACCCTCGTTCGAATCCGCTACGACTCCCGCACCACCAATCCCCTCGACTATGTCTCATTCAACTCCATCTTTCTCTGATGACGAGGATGATCCGCCAACGAACGGGAGAAAGCCTCTACCTTTCGCTTCTTCGCAATTTGCGCCGAAGAGCTTGTCGAGCTCGGGAGATTTATGTAGAAGATGCGGGACTCAAGTGTATTTCGCAGAACAGATCATTGCGGTTGGGTCGAAATGGCACAAGTGAGTCTCTTTCTTGCTTATGTCTTCGACCATCGAACTGATCGAGTTTCAAGTAGACGATGTTTACGATGTGCGTCTTGTTCGACAACCCTCAATTCCCATCTTCTCGAAAAAGATCGTCAGTTCCGATTCTTCTTCTCCTCCTAGTCTGAATCCTGGTTACTCACCTACCTCATATGATTGTAGGCGAACCATACTGCAAGAAGTGCTATCAGCAGAACTTTGGAACCGGAAGTTTAGGAATCACTTCGGTACGTTTGAGCTATCTTCCGATTCTTGCGCGTTCATAGGAATGACATCGCTGATACTCTCGTGGACCGTGTAGAGACCCGGACTGTACTGATCCTGTCTATACACGAATTGTCATACTATGAAACTGGAAATCGTGTTGTGAATCATCGGAATTCGGATCTATGGACGGGAATTCGTAACCTCTGCGAACGAGATCTCTACGTTCTTCTCGATAGATGAAGGCGTACTTTCGGTTAGCCGGTACAGAGCAATTTACGACGGGAAGGGAAGAACTGCGAGATGATTAATTTGCATGTGCAGGAAAGAGATCTTCACCACACGAAAATGAGCTTCTAATTGTCGCTTCACGTGTGCAGCGGTCGACGGAAGGACGGCTGAAGCACCCTATCTCCCCCTCTTCCTCTTCCCTCTTCCCCAATTCTTCTCTCCCTTCGTTGTGCTAGCCTTCTCATATGATTCGAGTTGATGAGAGTGACAGCTCTCGACAGCTCTTACTGAGACTTCGGGACTTCGGAGAATGTATGCTCGACAGCGAAGCGAAGAGTGCCGCTCTTTCGGAACTTGTCAACTCTCTCTCTAGCCGAGTTTCAACTTCCGCTGTTCCCCCTTGAGTCCCGCCTTCTAGCCTCGTTACTCCCTCCAACGACACGCTGTCAACGTGTTTCCGTAGCTCCTCACTTCTCCGATGAGATCTCTACCCGCGGCAATCAATCTCGACCCAGATCTTCTTCGTCGTCAGCCCTCTCCCACAAAGTTGGGGTTTTGCTCTGGGGCTTCAAACCTGAAGTACTTATAGACTGCCGCGGGTCGTCAACGTCGACCGAAAACGAGTGAATGTCCGACGGTCTCCACTCTTTGGTCAAGACAAGCCGTATGATGGTCTGCCTCGAGAGGCAAGTGCTCGAAAGTCGGACTCCTCTGGAGACAAGGGGCAACAAAGAAAGCTTCTTTCACAGATCGAGACATCGGTGTGTACCCTGGATGCTACCTCCGATGAATCAGGATACCATAGGAGAAGACGGGGCGAAGCGAGAGTCGAAAGTAGCATCGGATATAGAACTCTGTTCGCTTCGTCGGTGATCTCAACCTCGTATCTTTCGCTATCCGTGCTTTCACTGAGTCTAGTCGAATATTGACCGATTCGCCGAGTAGAGAAAGAGTGCTTGTCCTCGATTTGTAACGAGCGAGAGCGAATTTGAAGGAATCAAGCTTTGTCGCTTAGTTGCGTCGAATAGCAAGCTACAGCGTCGTCAATGACAATAGCGAAATGGAAATAGAAGAACGTTTGCTTAGGTAGAGAGCTCGGGACCCGAGTGACAAAGCGCTGCCTCCCGGTGATGAAGAGGCAAAAATACAATCGCGATCCGATCCAAGCAGTACAGCGAGCCGGCACAATGCGAAGCTATAGTTCACAACAACGCGAGTACGATCAAGCAATACATTTACAGGACAGAGCTAATCTCTTCGCCGGTCAAAACGAGAATCCTGCCTTTGAACGAGCTCGAAAGAACGAACTTTCCGTCGTTTCGAAAATATGACTCTGCTCGAGTAGCGAGCAATGCTATTCACTCCCCATCACACAGGGGATCTATTCACGATATACCCTTGTTTCTTTCTGATCACCCAACGGCCTACTCGAGATACGAGGTCTCTTCTGTAGAACGATGATTTCACTTGACCCAACTTGGAAAGAGCGGTCGAGGGACGGGACACTTGAGATGCAACGTGCCGGCCGTGATAGATTGTCATGCATCATTCTGCACTCGGACAGAAGCGTATGAAATCAACGGGATCTTCGTCGGCCATGCGTCGAAGAAGAGAGAGGAAAGAGCTCAACGTGCGGAGTTTCGCCCGACTCATTGTTCTCCATCCACGTCGATCTCACAGACGACGCTGCGAGGGGATCCTATACACTCGTCGAGTCGAACAAGTTTGACAAAAGGGAGACAAAGTCCAAGGAGAATGAATCCCTTGAGCTCAAGCTCAGGCTCACTCACTAGGATGTCTTGCGGGTTTCCAATACTCAGACTCAAGGGTGATTTGCAATGAATGAGAGTGTGTGTCGTGCCGCGAGGTGACGGGCGGTTACGAAGAATTGCGAAGGTATCAAAGGGCTTTTCCTTTCGCCGGATGTAGAAAGTCTTCGAAAGTTCGGATTTTTTTTCAACTTTACGAGATCCTCGTTTACCCCGGACCCTTCAATGACCTTTCAATTCGTCAAGGAACGAGATGAAAGAGAGATGAAGGTTTTCTAGTTACCCGACTTGTTTCCCGACAGACGTCGAGTGTATCCTCCTCTCACTCTCTCTCTCTTTCCCCTCTCCATCCTCCCCGAACGACGCAACGAGTTCGCTCCCTCCGACCGAAAGGAATTCACGCTCTTGTCGCACCCTGGCAGTTGAGACGTACCGGACTCGTCGATCAAAGCTGTTCAAAAGCCTCTAGAAACAAGCTCTCGAGGCAAGTCTCTCTCGGTTACCGACAAGCCAGCCAGCCAAAGACTCTCTCTTTTGTCGATCACTTCTCGGCCCAAGAAGATCAAACTTCGGCAGCCGTCGATACGAAACCTTTTCGCTTCCATCGTCAAAATATATTCCAGTCGAGAACTCGAATTATCTCCTCAACCAGCAGTCACTCTTCTCTCACTCTTCCTTTCCTTTCCTTCCTTCCACCCCCTCCTTCCTTCTGTCACTCTTCATCACAAAGTAGCGAAAAAAGAATAAGCAATAGGTGAGCATTCCTTCTCTGCGAACGAACGAATTGAAGTTTTCCTGCACATGTCGAAGTTTCATGGATTTCGACCGGGAGCATTGCTGACATTCTCTCGTGTGCAATATGTGCGCAGGATTATCGGATCTACAACAAGGTCAATCCATTTCAGTCGCTTGAGCAAGTTCAAAGTATAAGCTTATCAAGCGCATTCAAGACTCGAAATCGCGAAGAGCGCGAAATGCCTGCGATGATATCTTCTCTTCCTGCTGGTCCTTCACCATCTTCGACTTCATTCGTTCCTTCCGTACTTTGTCCTCCACACTCTACAAAGAACAAGTCGTCTTCCCTCAACTCGATCACTTCTCGCAAAGGTGAGCTTCTTCTTCTTCTTCATCCTTCCCTCCTCGCTCCTCCCCACCTCGGGATTCGTTTTCAAGAGACGCTGACAAGTCGCTCTTGTGTGATGCTGGAATCAACAGACTCGCCGCACAAGACTGGATCGACTGCTACATTAACCTCTTTCCGACTTCCTTCGAATCCTTATCCTTCATCTCATCACTCTCTTCCTGCGTCACGTTCCGCACCTTCGACACCTGCCGCCACACCGAGATCAACCTACTCTTACAGTCCTCAACACTTTGTCGAATTCGAACCTTTCGTCCCTTCGCCAGCACCTCTCCCTCCTCCGCGATCACACTCCCATCTTCGTCCTCAAACTCAATACTTGCAAGTTCCTCACGTCATGTCGAGCACTTCTTCCATCCTCGATTCCGATGGAGGTTTCGAACACTTTGAGCGAGCTGGTTCGACAATGTCAGATGCGACTTACGATGGAGGTTATTCGCAACAATTCGGAGACTGTTCCGAACCTTACTATTCCTCGTCGGCACCTCGCACTTACGACGAACAATCTATTCACTCTTCGCAAGTCTCTATCAGCAGCAAGCGATCGTGGTCGGACGCTCAATTCCAGGAGGAGGCCGCTTACAGCTACACTCCCTCGTCGCAAAAGAGATTCCGAGTCGAGCCAATCACTCCCATCACTCCGTCCTCTTCCACCTACAACTCTCATAACGCCTACTCGACTCCCTCGACAGCGACACCAGTCGCAAGGACCCTTTCTTACGGCGCCGATTTCTCTTCTCCCGTCCCTACTCTCGCTCGTTCGAACACCTACTCCGGACACGTAGACAGTCAACGACCTTCATCCGCTCGATCGTCCTTCTCGCAGAACGACATGTACGGAGAAGAACTCGAAAGTTACGGTCAACCTCAGCTCACTTACTCGAATTCGAATTCGTCGTCACCTTCGACGAATGCCACTCCTTTCCTCACTTGCACGACGGCACAATCTTCGTACTTCGATGACGCACCTTGCGACGATTACTCGCACACTCCCGGTCTTCTCGCATCTCCCCTCCTCATTCCTCAGAGTGCTCCCATCGAGCGCGGTCACTTCCAACCTTATCCTGACCTCGAGTCTACCAGCATGTCCTTATCCTACTCGCTACCTCAACCACCTCAAACATACCTCTCGACTCCTCGTCAAGGTCGAACGATTCACTCGAAGCGCGAATTCGACTACTCTTGCTCTCCAACCACTCCTCAACGAGACTACCAATTCCAACTCCACTCTCCGGTCTCTCCTCAGGAAGTTTCGAACCCTCCCGCTCTTGTCCCCATCCCTTCGTCGTCGACTCCTCCGAGTCTCTCTCGTCGTTCATCCTCTGCCTCGAACTACACTCCGAATCAAGCTGCTCTCGTCTCGGCCGCATCGATGAACCGTCTCCTTTCTCGATTCCAACCTACGACTCCGACAAAGGCCACTTCCTCTCCCGCCGCCGCCCGAGACGATTCACCGAAAGGTCCAGCAGTTTCAGCAGTTCACCCTCGATACCGAGTCCCTGCTCCTCCTCGAACCGCTCCTCCCAGCCCCGTCAAGACTGACAAGCTTCACACGTGTCACGAAGAAGGTTGCGGAAAGAAGTTCAAGCGATTGGAACACTTGAAACGACACGAGCGTACTCACACTCAAGAGAAACCTTATGGTTGCGATATCCCAGGCTGTGGTCGTTACTTCTCGTAAGCTCGACTTCTCACTTTGCACTCTATAGATCGACAGAGATTGACTCGTCCTCTGTGTTTTTCTTTTCGCAGGCGAAGTGACAACCTTGCTCAACATCGCAAAACCCACGAGAAGAACGGCAAGACTTCTCGAGCGATGGCTGCCGCCGCTGCTGCTCGTGAGAACGCCGCTCGAGTAGCCGACAACGACTATTAGAAGTCGTCGAACTCCCATCTTTCCTCAACATTATATCCCCTTTTCCCTCTTTTCAAGTCCCTCCCCCCTCCTCCTGATCTGCCCTTCCACTCTCTGCTCTGCTCACTTTGATAGTGATCAACCCAGAGATATGTGCGATTTGTTGTTTGTTCTGTGTCCTCCTTTTTTATTGCGTTCTATACCCAACCCCTCTTCGTTCATCTTTACTATACCCACTTTCTCTCCCTTGGTCAGTAACAAGCTTTTGAATAGCTCACAATGAATTACGTTGAAGCTCTCGACATTCTTCGGCTGCGACTGGAGAGAGAGTGCTCTTGCGAAGCGAAATCTAGTAGAAAATCTCGCTAAGTCGAAACCACACTCTACCTCTCTTACTCTCTCTCTCTACATTTCGAGCAACCGATCTCATCCGGCCCAGTGACCTCTCGATAGTCTCTCTACTGCTCGTCGAGTCAGAACTACCCCCTTCAAGACAAGGAACTCGTTTTCTCCTCCTCCCACTATCTCCTCACCACTCAGCGCCAACACCCGATTACAATGGAAGGTTACGATGATCTCTACGGTGACCTCTACGTGCGCACACCCTGCTCTCTCCTTCCCTGTGTTCTGACTTGATCGCCCCCTTTCTACCGATTTAGGGTGATGAAGAAGAGAAACCTCAAACCACCTCTACGACTGCCACTGGTGCCGCCAATGAATCAAAACCTTCAATCTCTTCACCACCTCCAGCGAATGCTCCCTCAGCAGCAGTCAAGACTGAACCGATTTCTTCACTCCTTTCGAATGAGAATCAACACCAACAACAACAAGCGTTTGGAGGACAGCAAGGACAGCAAGGACAGCAACAACAAAATGGTGAACCTATGCATTTCGCACCGGGTTACGCTCAACAAAGGCAACAAGAGGGAAAGACGGGTGGTGTCAGACCTTCGGATATGCCAGATGAAGGGTAAGGAACTCTTTCATATCTCGAAAAGACTCGGTCAGCTGTTCTTCGAACGCTACGACGCGAGACGAGTCAAGTTGGACATTAAGCGATGGAAGAAGTGGGGGAAGGAAAGGATAGAATTGGATTAGACAAAGCGTCTCGTTTAGCGGGTACTAGCTAGAGTTGTTGATCTATCCACCTACCTACCTACCTACCTACTTACCTCCAAGCTCTCGCAAAACCGGTCGATTCTACCCGTATCCTTCATTACCTTGATCCCCCTCGCTATTCACGGACTTTTCCTCCTCTTTCTCTCTCTTCTGCCCTTCGTCCTTGATCACTACTTCACCTCTTACTAGCAGGGCCTCCACTTCATCGAACTTTCATTCACATGATTAGCCTTAATAAGCATTCTAGCTAGACACCACCCTTTCAGCAGCCGCAGTACGTGATAAAGTATTTCATAGAATTGAAAAAACTGACATGCAACCTTCATCGCAACCTTCTCTCCTTGTTCTTTTCCTTCGCATCTCGGTCATCGATACTTCTTTCTCGATATCTGTGTCCATCGTGACTTACCGCCGCTCTCCGATTCTCGTATGGACTTGGATTCGGATTTGATCAGGAAAATGTTCATCGGAGGGTTGAACTGGGATACTACCGATGGTACGCTTCCTCTTGACATCCCATCGAAATTCCGTTCTCCTTTCCCCATGCATGTCGCTGAACAATCGCCCTCGTCGCATTTTGAACAGATACCCTCAAAACTTATTTCGAACAATTCGGAACGATCACTCACTGCACGATCATGCGAGATGTCGAATCTGGTCGATCACGTGGATTCGCTTTCTTGACTTTCGAAGATGCTGCAAGTGTCAACGCTGTTATGGCTAGGGAACATCACCTCGACGGAAAGACCGTTAGTAGTCTCCTTCCTTGTTCCGCGTCATTCTCCCGTAAGAGCCAGCATTGACTCAAAACGATCAATGACGATTGAAATTAGATTGATCCCAAACGAGCGATCCCACGAGCCGATTCTGCCAAAACCGACAAACTCTTCGTCCGAGCACTCCCAGCTTCGTGTACCGCAGAATCGTTCCGACAGTACTGGAGGACGTTCGGACCGATCACGGACGCGACTCTAATGATGGACAAAGAAACGGGTAGACATCGTGGATTCGGATTCGTTAATTACGAATTGAGGGAAACTGTAGATAAAGTTTTGAACGCTGGTCCTCATTACATGGATGGGAATATGGTCAGTCTTTTCTTTCTTTCATTTCTCATTTCTCACTCTCGCGATTTTTCGATATAAGAGCTGATTAGAAGAAAGAGGAGGGGAGGTATAGTTGGAAGTTAAGAGAGCTCAAGCGAA
>Ga0308161_1003002_pt1 | contig 17075 bp, 14 predicted proteins | sample PhyFR2_FD_201034 | JGI IMG/M metagenome (GOLD analysis project Ga0308161, IMG submission 201034) | Phyllosphere microbial communities from UC Gill Tract Community Farm, Albany, California, United States - DLSLF.R2 | ecosystem: Host-associated > Plants > Phyllosphere > Unclassified | place: USA...
CGCTGGCACCGCGCCTCCCGTCCGTCCACGGGTCGCGTCGCGACCCGGATCGTCCCTCGGCCGCGTCGGTCGCCGGAGCGTCCCGCGGTCAGGCCGGCGCGCCGGCCGCCCGCCGTTCGCGCTCGAGCCGCTCGATCCGGGCGAGGGCCGCGCGCTCCGTCCCCGGCTGGTTCCCCAGGACCGCACCGATGCCGTCCAGCACCAGGCCGGCGGTCCGCCGCACGGGCAGTTCGACCGGCCCGATCGCGGGTGTCCGCAACCGGAGCATCGAGCGGTGCCGCGGGTCGAGGGTCGCGACCGCGCCGTCGAAGACCGCACGGTAGCCCGGTCGGAGCAGGCGGGCGAGCGGCGGGTCCTTGATGAACCGCACGACGTCGTGGGTGCGGGCGTCGGCCCGCAGCTCGCCCCGGTCGAGGTACCCGTTCATCTGCTCGCGGAGCTCCGTCTCGGACTCCGGCGCGTCCTCCACCCCCATGAGCCGCCCGGCGGTCGCCCACTCGCGCACGTAGGCGTCCGCGCCGCCCGGGATGTCGGAGCCCCAGACCTGTGCGCTCCGCAGGAACGCGTCGGTGAAGGCGAGGTGCACCCACCGCGCGAGGTCGGGGTCGTTCGCCGCGTACGGCCGCGTGACGCCGTGCCCGTCGACGTACTCACCGACCACCCGCTCGTGCAGCTTCCGCACCCACTGGCTGGCGTGCGTGGCCTGGGCGGTGTCGCCGTGCGAGACGGTGTAGATCCAGCGGATGGTGCCGGCGAGGCGTCCGAACGGGTCCTCGCGGTAGCGGGAGTGGTCGGCCACCCCGGCGAGCGCGCCGGGGTGGAGCGCCTGCACCAGGAGTGCACGGACGCCGGCGAGCACCGTGTGGTTGCCGCCGTGCACGGCCCAGGTGGCGGAGCCGGGCCCGAAGAACCCGGCGTCGGAGCCCTGCTCGAGCGCGTCGATCCACTCGGGGCGCTCGGTGGCGCCGTTGGTGAAGGTGTCGTTGAGGCGGGAACGGAACGCGGCGGACACGGAAGGCATGCGTCCATCGTCCGTCGCGCCCCTGACAATGCGCACTGCCCCGCCGGTAGGTTGGCCGGGTGAGCATCGACACGCCTCGTCCCTGGCTTGCCTCGTACGCCCCGGGGGTCCCGCACGACATCGAGGAGCCCACGGGCTCCCTCGCCGACATCGTGGAGCAGTCCGCGCGGCGCTTCCCGGGGAGGGTCGCGCTGGAGTTCTTCGGACGGACGACGACGTACGCCGACCTCCAGGAGCAGATCACGCGCGCGGCGAACGGCCTGCGCAAGCTCGGGGTGACGGCCGGGGACCGCGTGGCGATCGTCCTGCCGAACTGCCCCCAGCACGTCGTGGCCTTCTACGCGGTGCTGCGGCTCGGCGCGATCGTGGTCGAGCACAACCCGCTCTACACGGCGCGCGAGCTCCGCCACCAGTTCGAGGACCACGGCGCGAAGGTCGCGATCGCGTGGGACAAGTCGGTCGCCACGCTGCAGGACTTCCCGGCCGACGTCGCGCTCGACGCCATCGTCTCGGTCGACATCACGCGCGCCATGCCGCGGTCGACACGCATCGCCCTCGCGCTGCCGGTCGCCAAGGCCCGCGAGTCCCGCGCCAAGCTGACGACGACGGTCCGGGGCACGACGCGCTGGGACGACCTCGCGTCGAGCCGCAAGCTGTCGAAGCGCCACCCGCGCCCGACCGTCGACGACGTCGCGCTCATCCAGTACACGTCCGGCACCACGGGGGTGCCGAAGGGCGCGGTCCTGTCCCACCGGAACCTCATCGCCAACGCGGCCCAGGCCCGGGCGTGGGTGCCGCAGATCCGTCAGGGCGACAACACCGTGTACGCGGTGCTGCCGATGTTCCACGCCTACGGGCTGACGCTCTGCCTGACCTTCGCGATGAGCATGGCGTCGCGTCTGGTGCTCTTCCCCGCGTTCGACCCGGCGCTGGTGCTCAAGGCGATGAAGAAGCACCCGCCGACGTTCCTCCCCGCCGTGCCGCCGATCTACACGCGCCTGCAGCACGCCGCCGACTCCGCCAAGGTCTCGCTGCAGGGCATCGAGATCGGCATCTCGGGTGCGATGCCGCTGTCCCAGGACGTCGTCGAGCCGTGGGAAGCACGGACGGGCGGGTACCTCGTCGAGGGCTACGGTCTGTCCGAGTGCTCCCCCGTGCTCATGGCCAACCCGGTGTCGCCCGAGCGTCGACTCGGTGCGATCGGACTGCCGCTCTCCTCGACCGAGGCCCGCGTGGTCGACCCGGACGACTCCACGAAGGTGCTCGGCACCGGCGAGGCCGGCGAGCTCCAGGTCCGGGGTCCGCAGGTGTTCCGCGGCTACTGGGGCAAGGCCGAGGCCACCGACGAGGTGTTCACGCCGGACGGCTGGTTCCGCACCGGTGACGTCGTCTCGATCGACGCGGACGGCTTCGTCAGCATCGTGGACCGCCTCAAGGAGCTCATCATCACCGGCGGCTTCAACGTCTCGCCGTCCGAGGTCGAGGACGCGCTCCTCAAGCACCCGAGCGTCCGCGAGGTCGCGGTCGTCGGCATCACCCAGGCCGGGAACGAGCAGGTCGTTGCGGCGGTCGTGCCGAAGGACCCGCGGACGTTCGACGCCGAGGCGCTCCGGGCGTGGTCCCGCGACCAGCTCGCCGCGTACAAGGTGCCGCGCCGGGTCGTCGTGGTCGAGGACCTGCCCCGCTCGATGATCGGGAAGGTGCTGCGCCGCAAGGTGCGGGACCAGATCACCGGCAAGTAGCAGCGCACGGACCCGGGACGGAGCAGCGCGCAGACCGCTCGCTACGCCCCGGGCCCCGCGCGGCCGCCCTTGCCCGCGCCGGCCGGCACGGCGAGCACCGCCAGACCGACGACGACGAGCGCGATGCCCGTCCACCCGGCGACGCCGAGGCGCTCCCCCACGACGAGGACCGCGAGCACCGCTGCCACCACCGGTTCGAACAGCGACAGCAGGGTGGCCGCCGACGCGCTCGTGCGCCGCAGGCCGAGCGCGTACAGCGAGTGTCCGAGCACGGTCGGGACGAGTGCCAGGTACAGGAACACCGGCCAGTTCGCCCCGACGGCGAGGTCGTCCCGCCCGACGACCACCGCCAGGACCGTGAGGGGCACGGCGGCGAGCCCGAACACCGCGCCGACGATGCCGCGCCCGTCCGACGCCGTCACGACCGGGAGCGCAGCGGCCCCGGCACCCGCACCGCCTGTCGTCGCGCCCACGACGGTCCCGGCCCCCAGCCCCCGGGCGACGGCCCACGAGTACGTCGCGTAGGTGAGGCCCGCCAGCAGCGCGGCGCCCAGGCCGGCCAGCAGACGCTCGTCGCCGGTCGCCCCGGACCGCGCGAGCGTCACCACGACCATGCCGACGACGCTCACCACGGTGGCGACCACCCAGCGCCGCGTCACCCGCCGCCGGTCAGCGGCCCACTCGACCAGCCCGGCGAAGAGCGGCGACGAGCCGATCGCGACCGTCGTACCGAGGGCGACCCCGGCGTCGTCGAGGGCCCCGTAGAAGGCGACCGCGTACACGACGAGCGACGCCGCCCCGAGCGCCACCCAGCGCCGGCCACCCGGCCGCGTCACGGCACGCACGGCGCGACGCCCTGTGAGCGCCGCGAAGACCAGTCCGCCGAGGCCGAAGGTGACCGCGCCGAACACGGCCGCCGGGACGCCGGGCGCGAAGTGCGTCGCGGTGCCGGTGGTCCCCCAGACCGTCGCGGCGACGAGGACCGCCGTCACGCCGCCGGCGGACCGGGAGGCGCGGGCCGACCCCGCCGCGTCGCTCACGACACGTGGACGGTGGGACGCCGGGCCACGTCGGGTTCGGCTTCGCGCAGGACCTCGCGGGTGACCGGGGCGACGTCGCCGACGCCCGTGAACACGAAGCGGATCGCGTTGCGGATCGGGTTCCCCTCGTTCCACTCGAAGTAGATCCCGGGCACGACCCCGGCGATGTCGCGGATCGCGAGCAGCGTCGACGCGATGGTGTTCGGCACGTTGCCGGACCGGACCCGGAGCACACGGTGCCCGTGGACGACGTGGCCCTCGACCAGCAGGTCCTCCTCGAAGTCGGACGAGTCGGCGGGCAGGACCTCGAGGAACATCGTCGGCACGCGTGCCGGGATGCCCGAGTCACGTCGCTCCTCGCGGCCCTTCGCACGGTACGCGGCGGCGGTCCCGGCACCCGGCTCGTTCGCGATGATGCACACGGCACTGAACTGGTCGGCATCGGCCTCGATGAACTGCCGGGCGACCGCGTCGAGCTCGATCGACGAGGCGCGGAGCTCGAACGACCGGCGGACGCGGGACACGAGCGACACGACGACGATGGCGATGATGAACACCGCCGCGATGCGGACGCCGTCGGGGCGCTCGATGACGTTCGCGACCGTGGTGTAGACGAACACGACGGTGATGACGCCGAACGCGACCGTGCGCTTCCGCTGCTGCTTCCGGCGCGCCGACAGGGTCACGGCGAACGCGGCACTCGTGATGAGCACGAGCACGCCGGTCGCGTAGGCACCGCCCTGTGCGTCGACGTCGGCCTGGAACAGGATCGTGATGGCGAAGGCGATGAGCGTGAAGATGATCACGAGCGGCCGTGTCGCCCGTGCCCACTGCGGCGCCATGCCGTACCGGGGCAGGAACCGCGGCACGAGGTTCAGCAGGCCCGCCATGGCGCTCGCGCCGGCGAACCACAGGATCGCGACCGTCGAGAAGTCGTAGACCGACCCGAACACGTTGCCGAGGTACTCGTGCGCCAGGAACGCGAGCGCGCGGCCGTTCGCCTGCCCGCCGGGCTGGAACTCGTGCTGCGGGATGAGGAACGTCGTCACGATCGACGACGTGATGAGGAACGTGCTCATGATGACCGCGGCCACGGTGAGCAGGCGGCGGGTGCCGCGGATCCGTCCCTCGGGTCGGGCACTGGTGTCGTCGGTGGCGTCGCCGCGGACCTGTGGCATCACCGCGACGCCGGTCTCGAAGCCGGACAGGCCCAGGGCGAGCTTCGGGAACACCACGAGTGCGATCCCGATCATGACGAGCGGGTTGCTGTGCTGCGTCGTGAGGCTCGTCCACCAGTCGCCCACCACCACGGGGCGCTCGAACACGTGCCACAACGCGACGCCCACGACGACCGCGTTGAGCGCGAGGTACACCGCGACGAGGCCGACCGCGATGCCGATCGCCTCCTTGAAGCCACGCAGGAAGACCACCCCGAGCAGGAGCAGCAGCGCCAGGGTGAGCGGCACCGGGATCTCGGTGAACCACTCGGGCGTGAAGGGGTTCTCGGCGATGTGCGCGGTCGCGTCGGCGGCGGACAGCGTCATGGTGATCATGAAGTCGGTGACCGCGAACCCGAGCAGGACGAGCACGAAGAGCTTCCCCGCCCACCAGGGCAGGAGCTTCTCGAGCATCATGATCGAACCGGCGCCCTTGAAGCTGTCCTGCGCCACACGGCGGTACACGGGCAGCGCGCCGAACAGCGTCACGAGCACGAGCACGACCGTCGCAATCGGGGAGAGCAGCCCGGCGGCGAGGGCCGCGATCGCCGGCTGGTAGCCGAGCGTCGAGAAGTAGTCGACGCCGGTCAGGCACATCACGCGCCACCACGGGTGGGTCTTCTCGACCTCGACCTGGTGCGGGCCCTGGTGGGTCGCCCCCTGGTCGGCGCCGTGCAGCATCCACCGGCGCAGCCGGTCGCTGCGGTCGGCGGGTCGCTCGGGGGCGTCGCGTCGAGCGGCGGGCTCGGCTTCGGTCGCGGTCACGAGAGACGATGGTAAGCGGTCGCGGGCTGTCCCGGGAGCGCGGGACGGCCGGGTGTGGACAACCGCAGGTTCCACGTCCGGCCGGCGGCTACTTCGCGCTGATCCGCGTGTACTTGTTCACCGCCCACGGCACGAACACGACGAGCATCACGGCGATGCCCACGAGCACGGTGAGCACCGGGTGCTGCATCGTCCACACGTCCGGCACCGGCGCGGACCCGACGTTGCCGAACAGCTCCCGCGCGGCCTGCACGAGGGACGACACCGGGTTCCACTCGGCGAACACCCGCAGCACGAGCGGCATCGTCTCGCTCGGGACGAAGGCGTTCGAGATGAACGTCAACGGGAACAGGATCATGAACGAGGCGTTGTTGATCACCTCGGGTGTCTTCACGCTCATCCCGAGCAGCGCCATCACCCAGCTGAACGCGTAGCTGAACAGCAGCAGCAGCGCGACCCCGGCGAGGAACTCGTGCGGCGCCGACTGCACCCGCCACCCCACCGCGAGCCCCGTCAGCATCATGATCACCATCGAGATGCCGTTGAGCACGAGGTCGGAGTTGGTCCGCCCGACCAGGACCGCCGACGCCGACATCGGCAGGGTCCGGAAGCGGTCGATCAGCCCCTCCTTGAGGTCCTGCGCCATCGCCGACCCCGAGAACGTCGCGCCGAACACGACCGTCTGCGCGAAGATCCCGGCCATCAGGAACTGCGTGTAGTCCGTCCCACGCACCTGGATCGCACCGCCGTACACCTGGCTGAACAGCAGGACGAACATGATCGGCTGCAGGACCGCGAACACGAGCATGTCCGGCGACCGCTTGATCTTCACCAGGTTGCGCTTCGTGACGGTCCAGCCGTCCTCGAACCACACCGCCACCGGAGACGTGACCGCGACGGGCAGCTGCCGGCTCGTCGCCGTGCCGACGGCGGTCACCGGACCGACTCCGAGGTCGCGCCCGCGGCGTCGGCACCGTCCGGCGGGTCGCCACCACCCGGCCGGGAGGCGCGGCCCGCCTCCGCCCCGTCGGCCCGGCCGGACGTGTCGGCAGCGTCCGTCGCCCCGCCGCGGCGACCACGTCGTCGCGAGCGCGCCGGACCGCCGTCGCCGTCCTCGTCGTCGCCGGTCGCCACGTGGCCGGTGAGCCGGAGGAACACGTCGTCGAGCGTCGGCCGGCGCATCCCGGCGTCGTGCAGCGCGATGCCGGCCTCGCCGAGGTCGGCCAGGACCCGCTGCAGTGCCGACGGCCCCGCCTCGACCGCGATGCCGAACGTCCGGCCGTCACCCGAGGACTCGACGTCCCCGACCCCGTAGCGGCGCAGTGCCGTGGTGGCGGCGTCCCCGTCGGCCGGGTCGACCAGGGTCACGACGACCCGGTGCCCGCCGACCTGGGCCTTGAGCTGGTCGGCGGTGCCCTGCGCGATGACGTGCCCGTCGTCGATGACGGCGATGTCGTCGGCGAGCTGGTCGGCCTCCTCGAGGTACTGCGTGGTGAGCAGCACGGTCGCCCCGTCCGCGACGAGCCCCTCGATGATGCCCCAGAGCGCGAGACGGCTGCGCGGGTCGAGCCCGGTCGTCGGTTCGTCGAGGAACAGCACCCGCGGGTTCATGACGAGTGCCCCGGCCAGGTCGATCCGGCGTCGCATGCCGCCCGAGAACCCCTTCACGGGGCGGTCCCCCGCTTCGGACAGGTCGAACACGTCGATCAGCTCGCGCGCCCGGTCCCGCGCGGTCCGTCGACCCAGGTGGTAGAGCCGCCCGATCATCTCGAGGTTCTCGAACCCGGTCAGGTTCTCGTCCACCGCGGCGTACTGCCCGGAGACGCCGATCGAGCGCCGGGTGGCCTGCGGGTCGGCGACGACGTCCACGCCGTCGATCGTCGCCGTCCCGCCGTCCGGTACGACGAGCGTGGTGAGCACCTTCACGGTGGTGGTCTTGCCCGCGCCGTTCGGCCCGAGGAGGGCGGTGACGGTGCCCTCGGGGACGGACAGGTCGAGCCCGGCGAGGGCGTGCACCGGGCCCGACTTCGACCGGTACGTCTTGGTCAGCCCGGAGGCTTCGATGATGGCCATGGCGGTCCTCCTGCGGTCGTGCAGTACGTCAGGTGCCCCGGTGGCCCCGCACGTCACACGTCGAAGTCGCCACCGAGGTCGCCGAAGCCGCCACCACCGAGGTCGCCGCCGCCGAAGTCGCCTCCGCCGCCGCCGCCGCCGGTGCCGTCGTCCCAGCCCGCGTTCTCGTACCCGCCGCCGTCGCCTGCGCCGTCGGCGGGATCGCCACCAGTGTCCTCCTGACCACCGTCGCCCGCAGCATCGGTACCGCCGTCGAACGATCCGGGGTCGGGCAGGAACGCGCTCATGACCGCCGACCCGATGACGTAGCCCGCCACGGTGCCGAGGACCGACGCGCCGACCATCCGGCCGAACGAGGGCCCACCACGCTGGCCGAACCCGCCCGTGCCGCCGCCCATCCCGCCGAGCGAGCGCTCCATGAAGCCGGGCTGGCGGATCTCGGACCGCGTCGCCGCCTGGGCCAACGAGCGCGGGTCGTCGCCGCGCGGGGCCTCACCGGCGGGGGCGGTGCGGGTGAACTCGTCGTAGACCATCCGGCGCTGCTCGGGCGTGAGGGTCGCGAACGCCTCGGCGTGCACCTCCTCGATGCGCTCCGGTGGGGCCGTGCGGAGCAGGTAGCGGTACCGCTCGACCGCGCGCTCGTCGTCGGTCGTCGCGCCGGCGCCGGACTGCCCACCCGGCTGGCCGCCGCCCTGCGGACCGCCCCACTGCGGAGCGCCCTGATGCGCGCCCCACTGCGGTGCACCCTGTTGCGGCGCTCCGTACGGGTCCGCAGCCCCGCCCTGCTGCGGTGTCACCTGGTACGACTGCTGCCCGTACCGGTACCCCTGCTGCTGCGGTGCGGCCGGCTGCTGTGCCCACTGGTCCTGCTGGGGACGGTCGCGGTCCGGACGGCCGAGCAGACGGTCGAGGAATCCCATGGCGATGCTCCTTCGTGCGCGGTCCGCCCCGGTCGGGACGGTGCGTCGGGTGCCACCCTAGGCAGCCCCGTCGTGCCCCGGCTGAGCGGCTGCACAGAGTCGGCCGGGAGCCTACGGGGCGTCGCCCGACCGCGCGCTCCACGCCCGGTCCCACGCGCATCGCCCGTGAGGACCGCCGGTCGGCCCGGGTGGGCGTTCCCACCCACCGGACGGGAGGCGCGTGGCGGGGCCGTCCCGCGCCTCCCGTCCTACGCGTCGCGGGACGCCCTGCCGGGCCGGTGCGGCGGCCTCCACCACACCGGGTCACCGAGCCGGACGGGAGGCGCGTGGCGGGGCCGACCCGCGCCTCCCGTCCGACGCGTCGGCGTCGACCGCCCGCGCCACGCAGCCCGGACCGGTCACCGGTTCGCGCTGCGCCCGGGGGTCAGCCCGCGGCGAGCGCCGCGGTCCACACCGCGTGCAACTCGTCGGCCGCGCCCGGGTGCGCGACCAGGAACGGCTCACCCTCCCCGGGGAAGCCGTCCACCGGGCCCTCGCGGGTCATGACGACACCGCCGGCCTCGTGCACGAGGAGCACGGCCGCGCCGTGGTCCACCGGGTCGAACGCCGGGACGCACCCGCCGACCCCGCGGCCTGCGGCGACCTGTGCGATCGTCAGCGTGCTCGAGCCCATCACGCGGAGCGCACAGGAGCGCTCGGCGAGGGCCTCGACCAGCGCGCCGAACGACCGGCGGTCGCGCCGTCCGCCGAACTCCGCGCCCACGACCGCGCCGGCGAGTGGACGCGGGCCGTCGTCGAGCAGCAACGGCGTGTCCCGCAGGACCGCCCCACGGCCGCGTCGGGCCTCGAGCACGTCGCCGCGCCACGGGTCGGCGACGACGCCCACGAGCGGACGACCGCCGCGGGTCAGGCAGAGCGACATCGCGGTCCACGGCACGCCGTTCACGAGGTTCGTCGTGCCGTCGACGGGGTCGAGGTACCACCGGTACCGGTCGCCCGGGGCGTCGCCGTACTCCTCGCCGGTGAAGCCGTGGGTCGGGAAGGCCGCACGGACCCGGGCGCGGACGAGTCGCTCGACCGCGCGGTCGACGTCCGTGACGAGGTCACCGGGGGAACGCTTCGTCGACACCCGCCCGACCGGGTGCTCGCGGGTGAAGGCGACGACCTCGTGCGCGATGCGGTGCGCGAGGGCCTGCGCGCGGGTCGCGACCTCCTCCTCGGTGGGCTCCCGCTCTGGACCCGACCAGCCGTCCCGCTCGCCGCCGACCAGGGCCGCGCGGGTCGAGGCCACGTCGTCGGTCGCGATCAGGTCGACGCCGAGCCGGGCGGCCCAGCGGACCGGTTCCGGCTCGTCGACCGTGTGCACGGCGACGCGGAGCCCGAGGTCGTGGGCGGCGGCCAGGGTGGCGGGGGTCAGGAAGACGTCGTCGAGCACGAGGGTCGAGGGGCGGGGTGCGGGGGCCGCCGCGGTCGGGGTGCCCGGGGCCGTCGCGGTGGCCGGGCGGGCCGCGGCCGCTGTGCCGGCGGCCGCCGCGGTCGAGGTGTCGAGGTCGGCTGCGGTCGGGGCGTCCAGCGACTCCCACGGCAGCCACGTCTCGGCGGCGGAGAGCACGGTCCGGACAACCGCGAGCGCCTCGCGGGATCCGTTCCAAGCGACCGCGGTCCTCGCCGACGTCGTCGCGACCGTGCGGGCCGCGACCACGGCGTCGGCCGGGTCGACGACGTGCAGGAGGAGCGTGCTCCGGCAGTCCTCCAGGCGTTCCAGCACGGCGTCGAGCCGCGGGATCCGGTCGAGGCCGTTGCCGAGTCGCGCGACCTCGCACCACGGCACGTCGGCGACCCGACGGGGATCGCCCCAGAGCCGGCCGAGGGTCTCGTCGTGCAGCAGGACGGCGACCTCGTCCGCGGTGCGTCGGACGTCGACCTCGACCACGTCGGCGCCGAGGGCCTCGGCGACCGCGATCGCGGGCAGCGTGTCCTCGCGTCGGACGCGCGGGGCACCGCGGCGGGCGACCAGGCGTGGGACGGGCCGGACCGACCGGGCCGCGGCTGGCGCTCCGGCGGGGACGGGGGCGGTGGTCGTCATCACGGCATGGTGCCCGCGGCGGGTGGCGTCCGGGTGACGGCCGGGTGAACGGGGCGGTGCCGGTGCGGGTGGTGCGGCGGTCCGGGTGCGCGTCGGAGCGGTCAGGCGCGCGGGCAGGGGGGCGGGCGACCGCCTGCGCGTCGGAGCTGGCGAGCGAGTGCGGGGCGGGACCGTCAGGCGCGCCCGCGCGGGCGTCGCTCCACCAGGGGCCGGACGATCGCCCGCCACCCGACCAGGAACAGGCCGAGCACCACGGTCGCGACGATCACGAACGACAACGGGAGCGGGTCGCCGGCGACGTCCCCCTGCCCGGTGAGGACACGGAGCAGCATCCCGACCGCGACCGTCGCCACCCACACGACGACGCCGGTCGGCCAGATCCGGAGGGGCCGCTTCCACGCGAGGCTCACGAGGGAGCCGACGGCCCAGCCCGCGAGGAACGGGTACGCCGTCGTCCAGGTGCCCGCGACGGAGGACGCCTCCGCGTGCGAGGAGCGCCCGATGAGGGCGAAGGCGACGATGAGGACGATGTCGACGACGGCTGCGAGCCAGCCCCAGGTGCGAGTCACCCGACCATTCTCCCGCGTCCCGGCAGCTGCTCGTCCCCACGCTGCCCGGCCCCCGCTCTGCCCGCCGCCGCGGTGCCCGGCCGTGCCGTGCTGTGCGGTGCCGTGCTGTGCCGCCGCTCGGCCGTGCCGTGCCGTGCGGTGCGGTGCCGTGCCGCTGGGACGGCGGCGCGGACCGGCTCAGAACAGGCCGTCGCGCAGGTCGTCGTCGGGGCCGTCGAACCCCCGGAACATGTCGGACACGAGCGCGGCGATCTGCGGTTCGACGAGGCGGTCGACGGCCTCGGCGATGCGCGGACGGTGCTCCACGAGCGCGAGGCACACCGCCGTCCCCGTCGCACGGGCGCACTCGTCGGACAGGGCGATCTCGTGGCGGAGTGCGGCCTTCGCCTCGTCGGAGAGCGGCTCGCGTGGCGTCTGCTCGGCCGCACCGGTGCCGGTCAGCTCGCCGAGGGTGAACAGGAACGGCTCGCCCTCGGACGGCTCCGGGTCGACGTCGAGGCCCTGGAACTCCGGCGACAGGCCCTCGGTCGGCTGGTACCCCGCGTGCCGTTTCCGGGCGGCCGCCCGCTCGAGTTCGCGCTGCAGGAGCGGGAGGTTCTTGGCGGTGTACTCGTCGACGGCGTCCTCGATGATCGCCGACATGCGGCCGATCAGAGCGTGCTGGACCGCGTGCGGCACGTCCGGACCGAAGCCCGCGGCGCTGGCGACGGGCGACCCCGTGCACTTGCGGCAGATGCGGGTTCGAGGCCGCGCGCTGCCGATCTGCCACCGGGGCAGCCACCGGAGCCAGACGTCGACGGCGACCCGTACGCGCCCGTCGATGCCGTCCATGCCCCAACAGTAGGCGGCAGCGGGCGCTCGGTCCCGGGCAGCGCGCGCGAACGGGCGGATTCGGCACCCGCGCGCGCGTCCCGGTGCGGCTTCCGCCCGCTCGCGCACCGGCGGCAGCCCGGCAGAACCCCGCTTCCGCGAGCGGGCGGAACCAGCACCCGACACGAGCGCGCGCCTGCACACATCGCCCGCTCGCGCACCGGAGGCAGCCCGGCAGAACCCCGCTTCCGCGAGCGGGCGGAACCAGCACCCGACACGAGCGCGCGCCTGCACACATCGCCCGCTCGGGGGTGGACACGGGGATGGGCACGCGGGCACAGGGGGCGGATGGGCACGGACGGGAGGCGCGACCCGCCCCCGCCCCGCCCGTCGCGAGCGCGAGTGGCCGGGCTGGTCAGCCCTGCGGTTCGGTGACGAAGTCGATGAGCTCCTCGACGCGCCCGAGCAACTGCGGCTCCAGGTCGGCGAAGGTCCGCACCTGCCCGAGGATCCGCTGCCACGCGCGCGCCACGTCCGCCTGGTCGTCGGCCGGCCACCCGAGGTGCTGCAGGATGCCCTTCTTCCACTCGATCGAGCGCGGGATCGTCGGCCACGCGGTCAGCCCGAGTCGCGACGGCTTCACCGACTGCCAGACGTCGACGAACGGGTGTCCGACCACGAGCACGTGCGCACCCCACTTCCCGCGCATCACGGCCTCGGCGAAGCGGGACTCCTTCGACCCCGGCACGAGGTGGTCCACGAGCACGCCGACCCGACGCTCCCGCGTGGGGCGGAACTCCTCGAGCACGTCGGCGAGGTTGTCGACGCCCTCCAGGTACTCGACGACGACGCCCTCGACGCGGAGGTCCGCGCCCCAGACCTTCTCGACGAGCTCGGCGTCGTGCCGGCCCTCGACCATGATCCGGGAGGGCAGCGCGACGCGTGCGCGCTGTTGCTCGACGGCGAACGAGCCGGAGGCGGTGCGGAGGCGACCACCGTCGGACGCGTGCCGCACCGGCGGGGCTGCACCGGGCCTCCCGTCCGATCCGGCGCGAGCCGGGGGTGCAGCCGCGGCAGACCGCCCGCCGACACCAGCGGCACCAGGACCGGACCGACCGCCTGCGCCCGCGGCACCGCCCGCCGACCGGCCGACCGGCGCCTGCGGCCGACCGAGCGTGACCAGCTTGCCCTCGAGCAGGAACTGCCCGGTGAAGGGGAAGGCGCGGACGCGACCCTTCCAGTCCTCCAAGGAGACGTTGCCCGCCTCGAGCCCGACCACGGCGCCCGCCCACCCCGAATCCGGGTCCTCGAGCACCATGCCGCGCTCGAGCGGCACCTGCTGCACCTTCTCGACGCCCCTCGAGCGCCAGTCGCCCGAGAGCACGTCGCTGCCGTACCGGTCCTCGTCCACCCGGGAAGCGTAGTGTCGACCAGTCCCGCAACGGCGCCGGCACCCGCGGCGCGTCACGCACACGCCGCACCCATCCCGAGCACGGTGCATCCCCGGACACGTCGTGCTCTCCCCCGGCCGCACGCGTCACCGCACGCCCCGCGGCCACCCCGAACGGAAGGCCACACCGTGCGCGCAGCAGTCATCCACGCTCCCCGCGACGTCCGCGTCGAGGAGCGCGACGCCCCCACCGTCATCGCCCCGACCGACGCCGTCGTCCGCGTCACCGCCGCCTGCGTGTGCGGCTCCGACCTCTGGCCGTACCGCGGCGTCCGCGACACGAAGGAGCCGCGCGCCATCGGACACGAGTTCGTCGGCGTCGTCGAGTCCCTCGGTGACGAGGTCGACGGCCTCGCGGTCGGCGACTTCGTCATCGCGCCGTTCACCACGAACGACGGCACGTGCCAGGCCTGCGCCCACGGCATGACGAGCGGCTGCGACCACGGCTCGACCTTCGGCGTCACGCCGGACGCCTACGGCCACCCGCTCGGTGGAGCACAGGCCGAGTTCGTCCGGGTGCCGGACGCCGCCGCGACGCTCGTCGTCGTGCCCGGGCCCGTCGACGAGGACCTCGTGCCCTCGCTGCTCACCCTGTCCGACGTGTTCTCCACCGGACACCACGCCGCGGTGTCGGCCGAGGTCGGACCGGGCAGGACCGTCGTCGTGGTCGGCGACGGAGCGGTCGGGCTGTCGGCCGTCCTCGCGGCGAAGCGCCTCGGCGCCGAGCGGATCATCGCGATGAGCCGGCACGCCGACCGGCAGGCCCTCGCGCGCGAGTTCGGGGCGACGGACGTCGTCGAGGCCCGTGGCGACGAGGGTGTCGCTGCCGTCCGGCAGCTGCTCGGCGGCGACCTGGCGGACTGCGCCCTCGAGGCGGTCGGCACCGCGGAGAGCATGGACCAGGCGCTGCGGGTCGTCCGCGCGGGCGGCAACGTCGGCTACGTGGGGGTGCCCGCGGGTGACCCCGAGCTGCCGATGCCGTTCCTGTTCGGCCGGAACATCACGGTCGGCGGCGGCATGGCCCCGGCGCGCGCGTACATCCCCGAGCTCCTGCCCGACGTGCTGTCGCGGGCGATCGAGCCGGGTCGGGTGTTCGACCTCGAGCTGCCGCTGGAGCAGGCCGCCGAGGCGTACGCCGCGATGGACGAGCGGCGCGCGATCAAGGTGCTGCTGCGCCCGTAGGGGAGGGGGCGCTGGGCAGCGCGGGTCTCGACCCCGCGCCCCGCGGCCCCGGTCCCGGTCCCGGTCCCGGGCGAGGCGTCCCGCGCCCTACCTCAGAGCCCGGGTCAGGCGTCCCGTACCGCGAGCACCCGGTGCGGCGCCGCCCGCTCCGCACGCCACCCCCGCGGCAGCACCTCCTGCAGCTCCGGCACCGTGAACGACCGCTGGATCGACCGCAGCCCGTCGACGCGCACGAACGTCCCGACGGCCACCAACGGCGACGCCAGCGCGTACGCCCGGTAGGCCTGCCGCGACCGCCGGATGTCCGAGTGCAGGCTCCGCCCGGTCGCGAGCTGCGCCGAGTCCGCCAGGAACGCCGCGCGCGCCTCGTCGTCGAGGTGGTGCAGCACGTGGTTCGACACCACGAGGTCGAACCGCTCCCCCGCCGCGACGAGGTCGGCGCTCGACTGCTGCCGGAACGTCACCCCGCGCGGCGTCGAGCGCGCGGCCGACGCGATCGCCCGCTCGTCGGGGTCGACGCCGACGACCTCGATCGACAGCCCGTCGCTCGCCGCCCACCGCACGAGCGCGCGCGCCAGGTCGCCGCCGCCGCACCCCAGGTCGAGCACGCGGCCGCGCCCACTCGGGGGCAGCGCCGGCACGACGTGCGTCCGCCACACCGCGCGCCACCCGCTGACCAGGGCGTTCACCACGGCGAACCGCCGGAACGTGCGTTCCAGCGCCTGCGGGTCGCAGTCCGGGTCGTCCATGAGTTCGCGCAGGTCGGTCGCCCGGGTCCTCAGGTCGACGGCCGGGAGGCGCGGTGCCCGTCCGCCGGGTCGGCCCAGGTCGCGCGGGTGGTCGCCGCTCACGCCCCCACCACCGTCATGCGCGCGCTCTCGACCGTCAGGCCCGGGCCGAACGCCACCGCGACGAGCGCGGAGTCGTCCGCGACCCCCTGCTCCAGTGCGTCGCGGAGGACGAACAAGACCGTGGCGCTCGACATGTTCCCGTGGTCCCGGAGCACGTTCCGGCTCGACGCGACGGCGCTGTCCGGCAGGCCGAGCGCCTCCTGGGCCCGGTCGACGATGGCCCGTCCGCCGGGGTGCACGGCCCAGACCGGCACGTCGGCGGCGACCTCGTCCTCAGCGAGCAGGGTCGACACGGCGGCCGGGACGTGGACGCCGACGAGCTTCGGCACCGCCGTCGACAGGACCATCTCGAAGCCCTCGTCCCCGATGTTCCACGCCATCTCGGAGGCGCCCTCGGGCACGGTCGCGGTCGCGAACCCGTCGATCCGGAGTCCGGCGCCGCCCCCGGTCACGACGACCGCGGCCGCACCGTCGCCGAACACGCTGTTCGCGACGATCTGGTCGGGGTCGTCGGACGCACGCACGTGCAGCGTGCAGAGCTCGGCGCAGACGACGAGCACGACCGCGGACGGGTCGGCCTCGGCGAACGCGGCGGCGATGCGGAGGGCGGGGAACGCCGCGCAGCAGCCCATGAACCCGATGTGGTGCCGGAACACCCCCGCCGGCAGTCCGAGCTGGTCGACGACGTCGATGTCCGGCCCCGGCTGCGTGAAGCCGGTGCACGAGACGGTCACGAGGTGCGTGACGGCAGCCGGGTCGACGCCGGCACGGTCCACCGCGTCGCGTGCCGCCGCGACGAACAGCGCCGGTGCGAGCTCGCGGTACCGGTCGTTGCGCGTGCCGGTGGACGGGGACACGAGGTCGCCGCCGTCCTGCCGGAACAACCCGCCCGGACGGGTGGCGTCGAGTTCCTCGATGACCGTGTGGCGGTGCTCGACGGCGGACACGTCGAACGCGGCGGGCACGAGGCGGCGGCCGAGGCGACCGAGGTCGGGCTGCCCGGCGAAGAGGTCCCGCACCGCCGCCTGGTCGAGGGTGGTCTGCGGGACGGCGGTCCCGATGGCGCGGATCGTTGCGGTCACGACCCATCCTGTCACCGGGTCGCTGACGTGTCCCCAGGTTGCCCTGGTCCAGCTCCGGCGCGGCGGCCGGTGGTCCGCTTGCCGACCAGACGACGGACGGGAGGCGCGGTGCCAGCTGGCACCGCGCCTCCCGTCCGTCCCGTGGTGGCGGGCTAGGCCTGCGCGCGCTCCAGGACCAGCTCGCGGACGCGCGCCGCGTCCGCCTGTCCCTGCATGGCCTTCATGACCGCGCCGATGATCGCACCGGCGGCCTGCACCTTGCCGTCG
>Ga0308161_1003004_pt1 | contig 17073 bp, 17 predicted proteins | sample PhyFR2_FD_201034 | JGI IMG/M metagenome (GOLD analysis project Ga0308161, IMG submission 201034) | Phyllosphere microbial communities from UC Gill Tract Community Farm, Albany, California, United States - DLSLF.R2 | ecosystem: Host-associated > Plants > Phyllosphere > Unclassified | place: USA...
CTACAGCGTGGGCGCGCTGGCGGCCGAAGTGCCGAGCCAGATCCACAGCGGCGGCTACCTCGATCCGCAGGACCTGCAGGCCGTGACCGAAGCCGGGGCGGTGGGCGATATCGCCACCGTGTTCTTCCGCGCCGACGGCAGCTATCGCGACATTGCGCTCAACAGCCGCACCAGCGGCCCCGACCTCGACCTGTTCAAGCGCGTCAGGCATTCGATCTGCGTGGCGTCCGGCCGCGGCAAGGTGGAAGGCCTGCGCGCCGCGCTGCGCGGCGGCTTCGTCAATGAACTGATCATCGATGAGCCTACCGCCAGGCTGCTGCTGGAGAGCAGTCCGCCGGACGCGCCGCAGGCCGGCGCGGCGGGAGCGCAGCGATGACGGAGTCGATTCAATACAAGATCATCCAGCATCTGGTGGTGGCCCTGATTGCCGGCGGCATGATCGGCCTGGAGCGCAGTTACCAGGGGCGACCGGCGGGCTTTCGCACCCATGTGCTGGTGTGCGTGTCGGCCAGCATGCTGATGCTGGTCACGCTGTACCAGTCGGTCTGGTACGGCATGGAAGCAGGGCATGCGCCCACCAGCACCGACCCGACGCGCATGGCGCAGGGCATCATGACCGGCATCGGCTTTCTGGGCGCTGGCGTGATCATGAAGGATGGCTTTTCGGTGCGCGGCCTGACCACCGCGGCCTCGATCTGGATGACCGCTGCGATCGGCATCCTGGCAGGCATCGGCTTCTATTTCCCAGTGGTGGTGGTGACGGTGCTGACGGTATCGGCGCTGTCCTTCTTCCGCTGGCTCGAAGGCGTGCTGCCGTCCTATTACTACGCGCAGCACGTGGTGCGCTTCCAGTCCGGCAGCGTGATGGAGGAACAGGCGCTGCGCGAACTGATCGCCGAGCATGGCTTTTCCATCGCCAACCTGAGTTACGGCATGCATGACGCCGGCCGCACCTTCGAATACCGCATGGTGATCCGCTCGCGCGACCGCGCCAATGCCAGCCGTCTTGTCGATTCCTGGCGCAGCATGCGCCACGGCGTGATCGAGTTTCGCATCGATCCCGCCTGATCCCCCAGCCTGAAGGAGTAATACACGATGTGGCCTTTTCCCCGTGTCATCGCGCATCGCGGTGGCGGCACGCTTGCGCCGGAAAACACCCTTGCCGGCCTGCGCTGCGGTCTGGCGCACGGCTATCGCGCCGTGGAGTTCGATGTGATGCTGGCCGCCGACGGCGTGCCGGTGCTGATGCATGATCCCGCCTTCGGTCGCACCGTGCCCGGCATCGGCAACGTCGCCGAAACCAGCGCCGCGCTGCTGGCGGGCATGGATGCCGGCAGCTGGTTCGGCCCGCAGTTCGCGGGCGAGCCGGTGCCCGACTTTGCGCAGGTAGTCGGTTTCTGCCACCGCGAGGGCATCTGGATGAACGTCGAGATCAAGCCTTCGCCCGGCTTCGCTGCCGAGACCGGGCGCGCCGCCGCCGCGCTGCTGAAGCAGATGCTGGCGCAGCAGGCCGACGCCAGGCTGGCCGATGATGCATCGATGCCGCTGCCGCTGTTTTCCTCGTTTTCGCCGGAAGCGCTGATGGCGGCCCGCGACATCGCGCCGGACATCCCACGCGGCCTGCTGATCGGCCATGTGCCGGACGACTGGCAGGCCAGGCTGGAGCAGGTCGGCGCGCAGGCGATCAAGGCCGCCGGTTATGGCCTCTTCTGCTATACCGTCGACGACCCGGAAGCGGCCAGGCGGCTGCTGGACTGGGGCGTGGATGCGTTCTGCACCGACCGGATCGACCTGATCGGGCCGGACTTCGCCGGGTAAGGCTGCATACGCCGGACGGGGATGGTCTAAGGCAGCGTGCTGGAAAAAGCACGGTTTGGTATAGAATTGGATGAAATTTCATCCATTCCTGGATCATCATGACGCCCAGCAAACCTTCGGCACCCAAGAAGCCTGTCAAATACCCTCCGCATGAAGCCGGGCATGACCTGGCGGTCGCTCAGAACGTCGCACCCTACGGCGCCGGATTCACCGCCAGCGCCATCGACATGGTCGGCGCGATGCGGGCCGGCATGCCGGCCCAGATCGTTGCCGACACCGCCAGCCGGCTGGGCATCAGCCAGGACAGGTTGTACGAAAGCCTGCGCCTTCCCCGCAGCACGCTCAAGAGCCGCGTCAGCAAGGGCCAGCCGCTGGCGGCGGTGGAGCAGGACCGGATGTACCGGGTTCACCGGGTGCTGGAGCGCGCCCAGGCGGTGCTGGAAGACGAGGCGGCCGCCATCGCCTGGATCAACCGGGAGAACCGCGCGCTGGGCGGCGAGCCGCCGCTGGCGCTGCTCGACACCGAGGCCGGCTATGAGCTGGTGCAGGACACCCTCTGCCGGATCGAATACGGCGTGCTGTCCTGATGGCGGCCGGCGTCACGGTCTGGCGCATCGCCAAGCACACGCTTGAATTTTCCGCGGCGGACCTGAGCGGCGGCGGCGCAAGGAAGACAGGCGGGCGCTGGAACAGCAAGGGGCGGGCGGCCGCCTATGCCTCGGCCAGCATTGCGCTGGCCACGCTGGAAACCCTGGCGCACCTTGGCGACAGCATCGCGGTGCGCAATGCTTTTCTGGTGCGCATCGATATTCCGCTGCCGGTCTGGGAACGGCGCAACCGCATCGAACCGGCCAGCCTCGATCCGACCTGGCTGGCCGAGCCGGCAGGCTCGGTTACGGTCTTCCTCGGCGACCAGTGGCTAGACAGCGCCGCGGCGGCGGTGCTGGAAGTGCCGTCGGTGATCGTGCCGGAAGAAAGCAATTTGCTGATCAATCCGGCCCATGCGGATGCCGGCCTGATCCGGGCCGCGGTAGCGCGCCAGTTCATCTACGATCCGCGGCTCTGAGGCCGCTCTGGGGCGTCAGGCGCGCGCCGCCAGCAGGCGCCTGGCCAGCTCCACGAAGCCCGCGCCGCAGCGCGCCCCGGTCACATAGGCTGGCGCATGGCGCATGCGGTCGGTGAAGTCGGCCACGTTGGCCACCCCCACCGCATGGGGAAAGTAGGCAAACATCGGCTCGTCGTTCGGCGAGTCGCCGATGAACAGGTAACGTTCCCGCTCTGCGTCCAGGTCCACGCCGTAGCGTTCCCGCATCAGCATGCGCGCCATGCCCAGCTTGTCGTAGTCGCCGAACCAGCCGTTGACATGGATGGAGCTGATCTTGGCCGTCATGCCGGCGTCGCGCATCAGCGCGGCGATGCGGTCGACCTCGCCGCTGGGCAGCGCCGGCACGTCCTCGCAGAAGTCGATTGCAATGTCGGCGATGCGGCAGAACTGGTCCGACGCCAGCGCGCAGCCCGGCACCGCTTCCAGTATCGCGGCGGCAATGTCCTTCAGGCGCGCCGCATTGGCGGCGCGGGTCGCTTCGTCGGCCAGGAAGCGCTGGCGCAGCTTGCGGCTCTGGGCATCGTGCCAGAAGTAGAAGGCGCCGTTCTCGCCCACCACCGCATCCACCGGCCACATGCGGGCGATGTGGTCGCACCAGCCGGCCGGCCGGCCCGTGATCGGAATCACCCGCAGGCCGCTCTGCTGCAGCGCTTCCAGCGCGGCATAGGCGTCGGCCGGCAGCTTGCCTTCCGTGGTCAGGGTGTCGTCGATGTCCAGAAACAGGCCGGTGATGCGGGACAGGGTGGCGTCTGGCAGGTCTTGCAGGGGCAGCATGCGTTTTTTTTCTTTCCTAGTCTTGTTGCAGTGTGATCAGCACCGGCTGGTGGTCGGATGCCTGGGTGAGGCCGTCGACCCGGACATCCGCAATCCGCGGCGCCAGGTCGTCGGTCACGTAGATGAAATCGGTGGTCATGGCCGATGGCCATTGCTCCCTGTCGTACAGGCCCAGCGTCAGCGGATGCGGCACGCCCGGCCAGCGGGACGACCAGGCATCGTGCAGCGCGGGGCTGCCGTCGGCATGGGCCTGCTGCATGCGGGCATGCAAGGGATCGTCGGGCTGGTAGTTGAAGTCGGCGGTATAGATGGCCGACGCCGGACGCGGCAGGCTGCGGAAGGTGCCCTCGCTGCTGTCGGTCTCGACGAAGGCGCGCGCTTCGGCGCAGGCCTCGGCATGCAGGCCGCGCAAGGCTTCTACTTGTGCTGCGCGCTGCGGCGCCGAATAGTATTCGAGATGGGTGGTGACTACCCGCGTCAGGCCGAACGGCGTTTCCAGCACCGCCTCCAGGGCCATGCGGCGCATGCTCTTCACGCTCGGGTCAGGCGGCGCGGGCAGCAGGTGGCGCAATACCTGGCGCACCGGCAGCCGCGACAGGATCATGTTGCCGAAGCGGCGCCGGCGGCCCTGCTGGCCCGGCAAGTCGACCGCCACGCCCTCGATCGCCGTATAGCCCGGCAGCAGCGCGGCCAGCGCGGCGAACTGATTGGCGTCGTTGTTGCCCTTCAGGGCCGGGAAGTTGTCCGCCACTTCCTGCAGGCATAGCACGTCGAAGTCGGCCAGCGCGCGCGCATGGTTGACGATGCGGCGCAGATCCACCACGCCGTCGCTGCCGCGGCCCCACTGGATGTTCCAGGTAATCAGATTCATCAGGCGCTCTCCTGTTCCAGGCCGGTTGCCAGCCGGCGTCAGGCTGGCTCGATGCGAAACCCCAGCACGCTGCCATTGGCGCGGTGCCAGGTTTCGGCCAGCCGGGTGGCATTATCGCGGTCGCGCGAGCGGATCACCATGCGGTATTCGAAGATGCGGCCCGAGTCTTCCATGCTGTAGCTCATGTTGGCGATGGAAAAGCCGTGCGCGGCGATCAGTTCGCGCAGCGCCTCTTCCCCCATCACGCTTTCCGACTGGAAGCGCACCACGTGCTGCGCATAGTAATAGGCCGGCAGGATGCGCTCCACCCAGCGGAAGATGGACAGCGCCGCCACGGTCAGCGTCGTGACCATCAGCACCGGGAAATAGAAGCCGATGCCGGCCAGGATGCCGATGGCGGCCGTCATCCAGATCGAGGCCGCGGTGGTCAGGCCGCGCACCGACAGGCCGTCCTTCATGATCACGCCGGCGCCCAGAAAGCCGATGCCGGTCATGATGCCCTGCGCCATGCGGGTGGGGTCGGTACGCACGCTGTCGGCCAGCGGCGCGATATACCAGCTCGACTGGTACAGCGTGACCAGCATCAGCATGCTGGACGAGACGCACACCAGCACATGGGTGCGAAAGCCGGCGGGGCGGCCATGGTAGCTGCGCTCCAGGCCGATCAGGCCGCCCGCCACCAGCGCGGTGAGGAGGTGAAGCAGGATGTTTTCGTAAAGAAGATTCATGCCGGCAGCTGCGGGACCACGCCTTCCATGTAGAGAGCAAAGCGCGCCCGTTGTTCCGGGCTCATGTGCAGTCCGGCCTTGGTGCGGCGCCACAGGACGTCGTCGGCCTGCTGCGCCCATTCGTGCTCGATCAGGTAGCGCACTTCGCGTTCGTACAGGTTGCCGCCGAAATATTGGCCGAGGTCCGACGGCGTTGCGGCATCGCCCAGGATCGCTTCGGCCTTGCTGCCGTGGCGCTGCATCAGCGCGGCCAGCAGGGTCTCGGGCATGCCGGGATAGCGCGCGGCGAGCCGCGGCAGAAAGCCAGCCTGTCCGGCCGGCCCGAGGTCGCCGCCGGGCAGGGGTTCGGTGCCGGTCCACTTGCCGCCGGCCTTTTCCATCCAGGGCGCGAGCTTGTCCAGCGCGGCCTCGGCCAGCTTGCGATAGGTGGTGATCTTGCCGCCATACACCGACAGCTGCGGCACGTTGACATCGCCGTCTTCCAGCACCAGCGTGTAGTCGCGGGTGACCGCAGACGGGTCCTCGGTGCCATCGTCGTACAGCGGACGGATGCCGCTGTAGCTCCAGACCACCTGGTCGGGCGTGACCGGGCGGGCGGAATAGCGGCTGACCTGGTTGCACAGGTAATCCAGTTCCTGCTGGCTGATCTTCCCGCCTTCGCTGATGTCGTTGACCACCATGTCGGTGGTGCCGATCAGCGTGAAATCGCGCTCGTAGGGAATCATGAAGATGATGCGCTTGCCGCTGTCCTGCACGATGTACGCATGCTCGCCTTCATACAGCTTGGGCACCACGATATGGCTGCCCTTGACCAGCCGCACGCCGGCCTTGGTTTTGGCCGTGCCCATGCTGCCTGCCACCTTGCTGACCCACGGTCCGGCCGCGTTGACCAGCATGCGCGAACGCACCGTATGACGCTGGCCGGTGCGCAGGTCTTCCAGTTCGGCATGCCAGAGGCCGTTCTCGCGGCGGGCGGAAAGGAATCGGGTGCGGGGCAAAATCGCGGCCCCATGCTCGGCCGCCGAGCGTAGGTTCAGCAGCACCAGGCGGGCATCGTCGACCCAGGCGTCGGAATAGATATATCCCTTGTGGAATTCTGTCTTCAGGCCGGCGCCGTAGGGCGTGCGCAGCAGGCTGATGCCGGAGGAGCGCGGCAGGGTGGTCTTGCCGCCGAGGCGGTCATACATCAAGAGGCCCAGCCGTATCATCCAGCCCGGCCGCAGACCCTTGGCATGCGGCATCACGAAACGCAGCGGCCAGGCGATGTGCGGCGCAATGCGCAGCAGCACTTCGCGCTCGGCGAGCGCTTCGCCCACCAGACGGAATTCATAATGTTCCAGATAGCGCAGGCCGCCATGGATCAGCTTCGTGCTGGCCGACGACGTTGCGCTGGCGAAGTCATTCTGCTCGCATAGCGCAACCGACAGACCGCGGCCCGCGGCGTCGCGGGCGATGCCGGCGCCGTTGATGCCGCCGCCGATGATCAACAAGTCAACTTGGGAAGGAAATGTCATGAACGTTTGTGCCGAGCGTGTGAACAACTGTCAATATACGCCGCTTTGAACGTATGTGCAATATGTTTGAAATAATGTGCAGTGCAGATTGCCTACGCGGCTTGTAGGCATCGTCCGACCCGCTTTTCTCCTGTTCGCTGATTGTTGGTCCGCCATGCGCTTCCGATAATCGAACCACTTTTTGGCCAAGGCCACCATGCACGCCGGCAGCTTTCCAGCAGCGGGCAGCCAACAGAAGACATCATGCAAAACCTGACGGACGACATTCACTACATCCAGCCGGCACGCCCGGCTAGTGCCCCCGCGGCGTCGGCGCGGGCGGCGACGCCCCTGCGCCGGCTGTACCGCGAACTGATGCGCGACCAGCCCGAGCCATCGGCGCTGCAGCGTGGCGAGGAATGGCTGCGGCAGCAACTGACGGCGACCGACCGGCTGGAGTCGGACCTGCCCGAGGACATCGACGACATCGGCGACTGGATCGCCGCCAGCACCGCCCTGGTCGGCCAGCGCTACCGCCATTACCTGGAAGCGCGCAAGGCCGGCGGCCCGCGCCAGTACTTCACCAGCAAGTCGCATGCGCTGTATTTCCTGAAATCGGTTGCGCCGACCAAGCTGGTCGACGGCGCCTGGCTGTATGGCCTGACGCCTTACTGGAACGATGCCCGCTTCACCGCGCTGATCCGCATCTACCTCGAGGAGCTGGGCGACGGCGTGCCCGAGCGCAACCACGTCCTGCTGTTCAAGCGGCTGCTGGCCGCCCATGGCTGCGAGCACTGGGAAAACCTGAGCGAAGACCATTACGTGCAGGGCGTGATCCAGCTGGCGCTGGCGCGCCATGCCGGCGACTTTTTGCCGGAAGTCATCGGCTTCAACCTCGGCTATGAGCAGCTGCCGCTGCACCTGCTGATCTGCGCCTATGAACTCAACGAACTCGGCATCGACCCGACCTACTTCACGCTGCATGTCACGGTCGACAATGCCGACACCGGCCACGCCCGCAAGGCGCTCGAAGGCCTGGTGGAAACCATGCCGCGGGTAGGCGACCGGCGGGCGTTCATGCAGCGGGTGGCGCGCGGCTACAAGCTCAACATGCTGGGCGCCGGCACCAATTCCGTGATCGCCGAGTTCGACATCGACCGGGAAATCGTCGCTGTCTTTACCGCCAAGAGCGCAACCGGCAAGGAGGCCCACTCCGACTATTGCCGCATCGGCGGCCGCGCCGTCAATGACTGGCTGTCGGACCCGGCGCAGATTCCCGCCTTCCTTGATGCGCTGGTCGAGCGCGACTGGATCCGGCGCGGCGACGATCCGCAGAACAGCCGCTTCTGGCGCCTGCTGCAGGGCGAGCGGGCCGAGATGTTCGGCGTCTTTTCCGCTTATGAGCAGCAGGTGATCCACGACTGGATCGCGGCCGGCTGGGAAGGCGCGCAGCGCCGCCAGATCAGCTTCCGGGCGCGGCAGCGGCTGATGGATACGCTGGGACAGCCGGCGCCGAGCGACTGGCATGGCGTGCGCGGCGTGCTGCGCAACCCGGCGCAGCGCAGCGCGGCGGACGGGCAGAACGACTTCAACCTCGAACTGCGTACCCTGGAAGAAACCCTGGCGGCGCAGGAAAGCCGCGAGCAGGCGATGGAACTGCTGGTGCAGCTGATGGCGCCGGCCAGCCACCATACGCCCGCCGGGCTGATGGCCACCCGCATCTACAGCCGCATGCTGGCCTGACGCTGCAGGCTGGCGGCAGGGCAGCGGCGGATGCGTGGGCGATCCAGTATCATCGAAGGGTTTCCATCGCCTCCTGCGCAGCCATGTATCTGATCAACAAGAAAACCGGCGTGCCCGAACCGCTGCCGGAAGACGAGGCTGGCGACCCGCCTTCAGGCGCCGGCAAGCCGGACAAACCGCGACGCGAGGCCGGCAGTTTCGGCCGCCGCAAGCCGGAACCCATTCCCGGCGAATTTACCCGCACCTCCGACCGCAAGCGGCCGGCACGCGCCAGCGCCAGCCCGGGCGAATACACCCGCACCTCGGACCGCAAGCGCAAGCCGGCCACGCCGCGCGAACCCGGCGCGCCGCCGGAAAAGCCGGCGCAGTCGGCCAAGGCCTATGCCGTCTGGCTGCTGGCGCGGCAGGATTACAGCGCTGCCGCACTGCGCCGCAAGCTGGGCTCCAAGGGCTATGACGAGACGGAAGTGGAAGACGCGATGGCCTTCGTCATCGGCAACCGCTATCAGGATGACGGCCGTTTCGCCGAGCAGCGTTCACGCGGCATCGAGAACCGCGCCGGCAACCGGCGCATCGAAATGACCTTGCGGCAGAAGGGGATCGACGCCGACCTGGCCAAGACGCAGGTGCAGCAGCTGGCGCCCGAGGAGGAGCGGGTGCTGCATGCGGTGGCGAAATTCCAGGCCCAGGTCAAGCGCGACGGCATGAGCCAGGAGCTGAAGCTGAAGATCTATCGCTTCCTGGCCTACCGCGGCTTTTCTTCCAAGGCCATCCGGGCCGGCATCGAATCGCTGGGCACGGATGGCGGCTGGGTGGACGACGTCGGCGAGAGTGAATGATGGCTATCGCGGGGCGGTCCGACCGCTAGAGCACGGGCCGGCGCCTGCCGGCGCCGGTGACGGCCTCGAACCCATGCGCCAACTGCAGCAGCGCCAGTTCGCCCTGGTGCCTGCCGATGATCTGCAGGCCCACCGGCAGGCCTTCCGCGGTGAAGCCGGCCGGCACCGACATCGCGGGATGGGTGGTGGCGGTGATGGTGTAGCAGGAGCGCATCCAGTCGATGTAGTTGTCCATCTTCACGCCGGCGATCTCGTCCACATAGGGCTGGTCGATGTCGAACGGCGGCACCTGGTTCACTGGCGCCACCAGGAAATCGTATTTCTCCATGAAGCGGTGCATGCGCATGAACAGCGCCGTGCGCAGCTTTTCGGCACGCGCCAGCTGGGAAGCGCTCAGCTTGCGGCCGGCCTCGATATTCCAGACGATGGTGTCCTTCAGCACGCCCGGGTGACGGTCCATGATGGCGCCGTAATGCAGCTCGAAGGCATAGGCGCGCAGCGCCATGAAGATGTCGTGCGCATCGCGGAAGTCGGGGCAGTCCTCCTCGACGATGCAGCCGAGGTCCTCGAACGTCCTGCGCTGTGCATCCAGCACTTTCGTCACACGCGGATCGACCGGCAGGCCGCCCAGGTCCATGCTCCAGGCGATGCGCTTGCCGCGCAAATCGCTTTCCAGCGGCGCGCGGAACTGCTCGCCGCCCTGGCTGATGGCCATCGGGTCGCGCGCATCGTGGCCCGCCATCACCGACAGATGCAGCGCCAGGTCCGCCACGCTGCGCGCCATCGGGCCATGCACCGACAGGTTGCTCCAGCCGTTCTGCGAGGGAAAGTCCGGCACCCGGCCGACCGAGGGCCGCATGCCGACCACATTGCAGTAATTGGCCGGGCAGCGCAGCGAGCCGCCCATGTCGGTGCCGTCGGCCAGCGGCGCCATGCCGGTTGCCAGCGCCACCGCCGAACCGCCGGACGAGCCGCCGCAGGTCTTGCCCAGGTCATAGGGATTGCGGGTGGCGCCGAAGACGGCGTTAAAGGTCTGCGAGCCGGCGCCGAACTCGGGCGTGTTGGTCTTGCCGATGCTGATCGCGCCGGCTGCCTGCTGCCGCTCCACCAGCAGCGCGCTGCGGGTCGGCACATAGTCCTCATGCACCTTCGAGCCATAGGTGGTGCGCATGCCGCGGGTCATGATCAGGTCCTTGTGCACCACCGGCAGGCCGTGCAGCGGGCCGAGCGGCTCGCCGCGCGCCTGCGCCTCGTCGGCCGCCAGGGCCGCGGCCATCGCCTGCTCGGCATGCAGGGTGACGATCGCATTGACCTTGGGGTTGACCGCCTCGATGCGCGCCAGATGCGCTTGCATCACCTCGCGCGCCGACAGCCGGCCGGCGCGGATCTGCGCCGCCATCTCGACGGCGGAAAGAAAACAGAGATCGTCGTTCATTGTCAGTACCCCAGTGATTGCGGCAGCCACAGCGCCAGTTGCGGGAAGGCGGTAACAAGCAGCAGCGCCACCAGCATCGAGCCTACCATCCACAGGGCCCAGCGCACGGTGGACTCCATGGTCACGCCGGCGATGCGGGTGGTGACCATCAGATTAACCGCCATCGGCGGCGTGAACTGGCCGATGGCCATGTTCATCGTCAGGACGATGCCGAACCAGACCGGGTCCCACTTGTAGGCCGCCACGATGGGCAGCAGGATGGGCAGGAACACCAGGAAGATCGACACCGCGTCGAGCAGCATGCCGGCGATCAGCATCATGATGGTGATCATCAGCAGCATCAGCGCCTCGTTCGAGGTGAAGCCCAGCAGCAGCTTGGCGAAGGCATCGAAGGCGCCCAGCGTGGAGCCGGCATGGGCGAACACCCCGGCCAGCGAGATGATCAGCAAGACGACAGCCGAGATCTCGGCCGATTCCACCAGCACCTCGTACACCTTCCTCATGGTCAGCGTGCGGTACACGAAGAGGCCGACGAAGAGGCCGTAGAAAGCCGCCACCACCGCCGCCTCGGTTGGCGTAAAGAGGCCGGTGCGCAGGCCGCCGAGGATGATCACCGGCGCCAGCAGGCCCCAGATCGCTTCCTTGAAGCTGTCCCAGAAGCGCGGCGTCGGCTCGTCCGACGCGGTGCCCCAGCCGTTCCTGTAGGAGAAGTACAGGGTGGGGATAATCAGCGACAAGCCTGCCAGCACGCCGGGCACCACGCCGCCGGCGAACAGCGCCGGCACCGAGGCCGACGGCACCAGCACGCTGTAGAGAATCAGCGCGACCGAAGGCGGAATGAGGATGGCGGTGGAGCCGGCGGCAGCGATCAGCGTGGCCGAGAAGGGTTTCGGATAGCCCTGCTTGAACATTGCGGGAATCATCACCATCGCCACCGCGGCGGCGTCGGCCGGCCCGGAGCCGGAAATGCCGCCCAGGAACATGCATACCAGGATCGCGACGATGCCCTGCGCGCCGCGCCGCCTGCCCACCACGGCGGACGCAAAGCGCACGATGCGCAGCGCCACGCCGGCGCGCTCGAACATCATGCCGGCCAGGATGAACACCGGCAGCGCCAGCAGGGGATATTTGGCGATGCCGTTGTAGGCATTGGTCGGCACCGACATGATGCCCAGGCCCTCGATCAGAATGACCGCGGTGCCGCTGATGCCCAGCGCCACCGCCAGCGGCGCGCCGATGGCCATCAGCAGCGCAAAGCCGAGAAAGAGGATCAGGCTGCCTTCGGCGATCATGGGCGGCCTCCGGCGCGCGCCACGCGGATCAGGCGTCCCAGGATGCGCAGGCAGATCAGCACCGACAGCAGGGGCAGCCAGAGGCTGTAGATCCATTGCGGTATGCCGATGCCGGGCGAAGTGGTGTCGTACTGCCAGTCATCGAGAAACAGGAAATAGCCGTACCAGGCCATCACGGCAAACATCACGATGCCCAGCGCCATCGACACCATGTCGAAGAGGCGCGCCATCGGGCGCGGCAGCCGGTCGGTGATGAAGGTCATCTTGATATGGCGGTCGCGGGCAAAGGCGGCGGCCGCGCCGAACAGGGTCAGCACCACCATCAGGAAGATCGAGAATTCCTCGGTAAAGGCGAAGGATACGCTGGTGAAATAGCGCACCAGCACATTGGCGAAGGTAATGATGCAGATCAGGGCCATGGCCAGGGCGGCGCAGGCTTCCTCTATCCTGAGCGGCACCCGCGGATGGTCTTCCGGGGCGTCGTCTTTTTCAGGCAATTCACTCATGGTTTGTAGGCAGGGAACGGCCAGGGACCGCGTAAGAAAAACGCCGCCGGCGGGTAGGCAGGCGGCGGACGTAATGCGAAAGGCTTATTTGCGGGCGGCGATGTCGGCTTCGGCCTGCTTCACCAGGTTGGGGCCGATGGTCTTGGCCCACTTGTCATACACCGGCCGGGTCATCTGGCGGAACGGCGCCAGTTCGGCTTCGGACAGGCGGGTCACCTTGACGCCGGTGGCCTCGACTTCCTTGTAGGCGCTGCTGTCGGAAGCGGTCAGGCCCTTGCGCGCCATCGCGGTTTCCTCCTTGCCTGCCTGCACGGCCGCTTCGCGCACCGCGTCCTGGTCAGCCTTGCTCCAGCTCTCCCAGACCTTCTTGTTGACCACGAAGATCAGCGGGTCGGCGACATAGCCCCAGACCGTCATGTATTTCTGGCCGACCGCATGGATCTTGGCGCCGGTGAAGACCGACACCGGGTTCTCCTGGCCATCGACCGCGCCCGAAGCCAGCGCCGGCTGCGCATCGGCCCAGCTCATCTGGGTCGGGTTCGCGCCCAGCGCGGTGAAGGTGTCGTTGAACAGCGGCGAGCCGACCACGCGGAACTTCATGCCCTTCATGTCGGCCGGCGTGCGGATCTCGTGCTTGGAATTGCTGATCTCGCGATAGCCGTTTTCACCCCATGCCAGCGGCACCACGCCGTTCTTTTCCAGCACCTTGAACAGTTCCTTGCCGGTCTGGCCCTGGGTCAGCGCGTCCAGCGCCTTGTAGTCGGGCAGCAGGAAGGGCAGCGAGAACAGGTTCAGTTCCTTCACCTGCGGCGACCAGTTGATCGACGAACCCACGGCGAGATCGATCACGCCCTGGCGGATCGCGGTGAATTCACGGGTCTGGTCGCCTGCCACCAGCGAGGTGCCGGGATACATCTTGATGTTGATGCGGCCCTGGGTCTTTTCCTTCACCAGCTCGGCCCAGCGCTCGCCGCCCTTGCCCCACGGGAAAGCCGTGCCCAGCACGGTGGAAAGGCGGTATTCGGGCTGGTACTTCTGCTGCGCGAAGGCAGGCATGGATACGGCGAATGCGGCAGCAATTGCCGCGGCGAACAGGGTTTTCTTCAAGATATTCTCCAAGTGGCTGGCGGCTGCATTCCCGAGGAAACGCCGCTCTGAATAGGGGTGCGCAAGGCACTCGCTGTTTTACAGCAATCTTGTGAGGGAGGCAACTGGAGGAGGGGCAATGGCCCGCCTTCAAATTCACTGTGGAGGGCGTCTTGTGCAACCGGTGCAATCGCGGGTTGCGCTACGCTCCACGCGGGCTGCGGCTTCCAGAGCCCACCCTTTTCAACGAAAGGTCGAATGCCCTTACGGGATATTTCACCCGACAAAAAAGCCGGCCCCGAAGAAGACGGGGCCGGCCTTGGTGGTGATGCGGCGTCGTTCAATAACGCCAGGGGTTGTCGGGGCGCCGGTCATGGCGGTTGGGCACGCCGTCGCCGTCGCGGTCCCAGCGCGGACCATGGCGATGATCGTGCCAGCGACGTTCGCGCCATTCGTCGCGGTACAGCGGACGCGGCTGCACATACACCGGGCCCGGCTGGACGTAGACTGCGCCGGGCTGCACATAGCCGTAGCTCGGCGCGCCATACACCGGCGGCGGGGCAACGTAGCGCGGCGGCGGCGCGATGTAGCGGGGCGGCGGTCCATAGGGCGAGGGAGCGACATAGGCGCCGGGAACGCCGACATTGATGTCCACATCCACCCGCGCCATCGCCGGCGCGGCAGCCAGCAGCGCGGCGCCGGCCAGCAGGGACAGGATTGCGGAAGAAATGAGCTTCATTGCGATCTCCATTCGTAGGCGTTCATTAAAGCGCCAAAGTCGCCGCGCAGGCGCTGTGCAGCGGTAAGCGTCGTTACAAGATGTATCTGCGGCATCATGGGTTTGTAACGCCGGGCGTCAGAAAGCGCTTACACCCTTAAGCGTGGATGTCTGATTCCTAATATCCGGTCTTTGGCCAAGAATACAACACCCGATTCTTTCCGAGGCATCCAATGAACCAGCAGCCAGGCAATCCGCCGCCACACGCCGATCCGCAATCCGTTTCCGGCACGCTGCACAACGACGAGCAGCGGGTGCTGCCCGTCATCGAGGAACAGCTGGATGTGCGCAAGGTGACGGTGGAAACCGGCGCCGTGCGCGTCAGAAAGATCGTGCATGAGGAAAGCCGCGCCATCGACATGCCGCTGACGCAGGAAGAGGTGAGCATTACGAGGGTGCCGGTGAACCGGATCGTGGAAGATAAATTCCACTCCCGGCAGGAAGGCGACACGCTGGTGATTCCGGTATTCAAGGAAGTCATCACCAGGCACCTGGTGTTGCTGGAAGAAGTGCGCATCACGACGCGACGACATGTCGAACAGAGTGCGCAGCAAGTCAGCGTGAAGCGGGAAGAAGCGGTGGTGGAGCGCTATGACGCAGAGAGCGGAACCTGGAAGCCCGACGCTGCGCGATAGCGTTAGCCACTTGTCACAAAACCAAGCAGCCAACTGAAGGAGCAAAGACATGGACCAGACAGTGATAGGCGTATTCGATACGTATGACCACGCCGAGCGGGCCAAGCAGCAATTGATTACCCGCGGTTTCTCGGCCAATGACGTGCAGGTCCGCGCCCACGGCGCCGACATCGGCACGACAGGTACGACGGGCACTACCACGACCACGCGCGACGATGATGTCGGCTTCATGGACAGCGTGCGCAATTTCTTTGCCGACCTGTTCGGGCCGGACCAGGACGATGCCGGCCATTACTCCGAAGCGGTGCGCCGCGGCGGCGCCGTGGTGGCTGTCACGGTATCGGACGAAAGCCGTGTCGAGAGTGCCCGCGAGGCGCTGGCCGCCACCGGCGCGGTCGATATCGAAAAGCGTGTCGCGGAATGGCGCGCCAGCGGCTACGAGGGCTATCGCAGCGATGCGGCGCCCTATACCCGCGACGAGATCGAGAAGGAACGCGCCCGCGTGATTCCGGTGGTGCAGGAAGAACTGGAAGTGGGCAAGCGCCAGGTCGATCTGGGCGCGGTGCGCGTGGTCTCGCGCATGGTGGAAACCCCGGTCAAGGAGTCGGTCACGCTGCGCGAGGAGCATGCCAGCATCGAGCGCCGCCCGGTCGATCGTCCGGCATCCGAGGCCGACCTGAATGCGCTGCGCGACCAGAGCATCGAAGTGCGTGAAACCGCGGAAAAGGCCGTGGTGAGCAAGAGCGCGCGCGTGGTGGAGGAAGTGGTAGTCGGCAAGACCGCGTCCGAGCGTACCGAGCAGGTGAGCGACACGGTCCGCAACACCGTGGTGGATGTGCAGAACGACGGCCGTACCACGACCGGCGCGACCGCCACCGGCGCCACCGGCAGCATGATGGGCACGACCGCCGACAACATGGCGGCCACCCGCACCTCGGCTGACTACGACGATGACTTCCGTAGCGACTGGAACACCCGCTACGCATCGATGGGCGGCAGCTACGACGACTATGCGCCGGCCTACCGCTATGGCTCGACACTGGGCTCGGACACCCGCTACAAGGGCCGTTCCTGGGACGACATCGAGACCAATGCCCGCAGCGACTGGCAGACCAAGTACCCCGGCAGCGACTGGGAGCGCTTCAAGGCCGCGGTGCGCCACGGCTGGGAGCGGGTTACCGGCCAGCGCCGTTAATCTGATGCCGGCGCCTCGCCTGGCCTGACGGGCCGAGCGGGGCAGGCAGCGAAAGCAACATGCCCGCGATGCTTCATCGCGGGCATGTTTTTTTGCGGCCTGGGCTTGCGCGCCGGCGTTCGCGACAGCGCGCAAGCCCAGGCCGATGGCCGGCTCAGCGGGCAGTCGTTTCCGCGGCCTCCAGCAGGGCCTGTATCTCTGCGTCCTCGGCGCTGGCGCGTGCGCTGAGCCCGGCCCAGTTCGGGGCGGAGACGCTGACGCCGTGGTCCAGCAGTTGCCGCACCAGTGCGGCATCGCCCTCGCGAACGGCCGCATGCAGCAGGGTGTCGCCGCGCACATGGTCGTGCATGTCGAGCGGCAGGTCGAGAATGATCAGGCCATTGACCAGCATCGCGAGGTTGCAGGGCAGGCCGCTTTCGAACAGGAATTTCTGGGAATTGACCTGCTGCTTCATGGCGGACGCATACTGGATTTCATCCCGGGCATGCCGTTCCTCGTCGAGCGCGCTGTTCTCCTGTTCCAGCATGGCCGCGATTTCCTGCAGCCGGCTTTCCATTTCCTGCGCGGCGCTGCGCACGGCCTGGCCTTGTTCGGCGGCGTCGTCGTCCGCGGCTGGCAGCGGTGCTGCCGCCGTTTCGGCAGATGCCATCGCCGGTTCGGACCTGCCGCCGTCGGCGTCAGCCGGAATGCAGTTGCGCCATTGCACCGGCAGCCACAGCAGGATGCCGCTGACCGCGGCCCCGGCCGCAATAGCGATGGCCATGCCCGGCATGCT
>Ga0308161_1003006_pt1 | contig 17050 bp, 16 predicted proteins | sample PhyFR2_FD_201034 | JGI IMG/M metagenome (GOLD analysis project Ga0308161, IMG submission 201034) | Phyllosphere microbial communities from UC Gill Tract Community Farm, Albany, California, United States - DLSLF.R2 | ecosystem: Host-associated > Plants > Phyllosphere > Unclassified | place: USA...
CCACCATACGGTGGAAGACGTCGGTATCACCCTCGGCCAGGCCTTCGCCAAAGCCATCGGCGACAAAAAAGGCATCCGTCGCTACGGCCATGCCTACGTGCCGCTCGATGAAGCGCTGTCGCGCGTGGTGATCGATTTCTCCGGTCGCCCGGGCCTGCAGATGCACGTGCCGTACACCCGCGCTACCGTCGGCGGTTTCGACGTTGACCTGTTCCAGGAGTTTTTCCAGGGCTTCGTCAACCACGCGCTGGTCAGCGTGCACATTGACAACCTGCGCGGCACCAACACCCACCACCAGATCGAAACCGTGTTCAAGGCTTTCGGCCGTGCGCTGCGCATGGCCGTCGAGCTGGACGAGCGCATGGCCGGGCAGATGCCGTCGACCAAAGGCGTTCTGTAATGCAGACGGTTGCAGTAATCGACTACGGCATGGGCAATCTGCACTCGGTGGCCAAGGCTCTTGAGCACGTCGGCGCCGGCAAGGTGCTGATCACCAGCGATGCGAACGTGATTCGCGAAGCCGACCGCGTGGTATTCCCGGGCGTTGGCGCGATTCGCGATTGCATGGCGGAGATCCGTCGCCTCGGCTTCGATTCGCTGGTCCGTGAGGTCAGCCAGGATCGGCCGTTCCTCGGAATCTGTGTCGGCATGCAAGCCCTGCTCGATACCAGCGAAGAGAACGCCGGCGTCGACTGCATCGGCCTGTTTCCGGGCGCGGTGAAATTCTTCGGCAAGGATCTGCACGAAGACGGCGAGCACCTGAAGGTCCCGCACATGGGCTGGAACGAGGTGAAGCAGAACATCAGTCACCCGTTGTGGCATGACATCCCGGATCTGGCGCGTTTCTACTTCGTGCACAGCTACTACATCGCCGCCGCCAATGCGCGGCAGGTGGTAGGCAGCGGTCATTACGGTGTCGATTTCGCCGCAGCGCTGGCCGACGGTTCGCGTTTCGCCGTGCAGTTCCACCCGGAGAAAAGCCATACCCACGGCCTGCAACTGCTGCAGAACTTCGCTGCGTGGGACGGTCGCTGGTAAATGGCTGTCAAGAAATCCAGACCGCCGATTCTGACCCTCACTCCCGAGCAGGAGAGCGAGGCCAGTCGCAAGATTCAGCGGTTCATGGAAGACCGTTTCGAACTGGATCTGGGTTCGTTCGAGGCGGCGGAAATTCTTGAGCTGTTTACCCGCGAGATTGCTCCGCACTATTACAACAGGGCGATTTTCGATGTGCAGACCCACCTCAAGGAACGGTTTGAAAGCATCGAAAGCGACCTGTGGGCGCTCGAAAAAAATTAAGAGCAGCGGCAAGCGTCAAGCTGCAAGCTGCAAGAGATAGACGCGCGTGCGCGCTTGCAGCTTATGGCTTGCAGCTTGCCGCTCTTTTGACGAAGGAAAAAGCATGCTGATTATCCCCGCTATCGATCTCAAGGACGGTGCCTGCGTACGCCTGCGCCAGGGCCGCATGGAAGATTCCACGGTGTTCTCCGATGACCCGGTGAGCATGGCTGCCAAGTGGGTGGAGGGCGGTTGCCGCCGTCTGCATCTGGTCGACCTCAACGGCGCGTTCGAAGGCCAGCCGGTCAACGGCGAAGTGGTCACCGCGATCGCCAAGCGCTACCCGACCCTGCCGATCCAGATCGGTGGCGGCATCCGTTCGCTGGAAACCATCGAGCATTACGTCAAGGCGGGCGTGAGCTACGTGATCATCGGCACCAAAGCCGTAAAAGATCCGGCGTTCGTTGCTGAAGCCTGCCGTGCGTTTCCGGGCAAGATCATTGTCGGTCTGGATGCGAAAGACGGTTTCGTCGCCACCGACGGCTGGGCTGAGATCAGCACCGTGCAGGTCATTGACCTGGCCAAGCAGTTCGAAGCCGACGGCGTGTCCTCGATCGTTTATACCGACATCGCCAAAGACGGCATGATGCAGGGCTGCAACGTACCGTTCACCGCTGCGCTGGCCGCTGCCACCAGGATTCCGGTGATCGCTTCCGGCGGCATCCATAACCTGGGTGACATCAAGTCGCTGCTCGACGCCAAGGCACCGGGCATCATCGGCGCGATCACGGGCCGCGCGATCTATGAGGGCACTTTGGATGTTGCAGAGGCTCAAGCTTTTTGTGATGGCTACGCGGCCAGATAAAAGCAGCTTCAAGTTGCAAGCTGCGAGCTGCAAGTTAGAAGCGCGACCGCAATCCGCCCTTTCTTGCAGCTTGAAGCTTGAAGCTTCTTAATCGGAGATTAAGTCTTATGGCGTTAGCCAAGCGCATCATCCCTTGCCTGGACGTGGACAACGGCCGGGTCGTCAAAGGTGTGAAGTTCGAGAACATCCGCGACGCCGGTGACCCGGTGGAAATCGCCCGTCGCTACGACGAGCAGGGCGCCGACGAGATTACCTTTCTCGACATCACCGCCAGCGTCGATGGTCGTGACACTACGCTGCATACCGTCGAGCGCATGGCCAGCCAGGTGTTCATTCCGCTGACCGTCGGCGGTGGCGTGCGTACCGTGCAGGACATCCGCAACCTGCTCAATGCAGGCGCGGACAAGGTGTCGATCAACACCGCCGCCGTGTTCAATCCGGAGTTCGTTGGCGAAGCCGCGCAGCATTTCGGCTCGCAGTGCATCGTCGTCGCCATCGACGCCAAGAAAGTCTCCGGCCCCGGCGAAACCCCGCGCTGGGAAATCTTCACCCACGGCGGGCGCAAGCCGACCGGCCTCGACGCGGTCGAGTGGGCGAAGAAAATGGAAGGCCTCGGTGCTGGCGAAATCCTCCTGACCAGCATGGATCAGGACGGCATGAAAAACGGCTTCGACCTCGGCGTGACCCGCGCCATCAGCGACGCGCTGGGCATTCCGGTGATCGCTTCCGGTGGCGTCGGCAATTTGCAGCATCTGGCCGACGGCATTCTCGAAGGCCATGCCAGTGCGGTGCTGGCGGCAAGTATTTTCCACTTCGGCGAATACACCGTGCAGGAAGCCAAAGCCTACATGTCGCATCGCGGCATCGTCATGCGCTAAAGCGTACAGGCCAGTGGACAGCATGGCGCGCCCAAGGCACTCTTGGGCACGCCATGGATTCCGGTAGCCCGACATGATCAAACGCCTGCTTGTTGTTCTCGCCAGCGCCTCGTTGTTGTTCATCAGCAATGCCCGGGCCGAAACCAGTCCCGACACCGATCTGGTGCTGCTCACCGAAAATTTCCCGCCGTACAACATGGCGAAGAATGGCAAGAATTTCGCCCAGGGCGACAACATCAACGGCATTGCCACGGACATCGTTCGCGAGATGTTCCAGCGCGCCGGCCTCACCTACAGCCTGACCCTGCGTTTCCCCTGGGAACGTGTCTACAAGCTCGCCCTGGAAAATCCCGGTTATGGGGCCTTCGTCATGGCGCGCCTGCCCGATCGCGAAAGACTGTTCAAATGGGTCGGCCCAATCGGCCCGGATGACTGGATTCTGCTGGCCAAGGCTGACAGCAAGATCACCCTCGACACCCTCAACGACGCGCGCAAATACAAGATCGGCGCCTACAAGGGGGATGCGATTGCCGAGACACTCACCAAGCAAGGCCTCAAACCAGTGGTGGTGCTGCGCGATCAGGACAACGCTAAAAAGCTGCTCAATGGCCAGATCGATCTGTGGGCCACGGGTGATCCTGCCGGCCGTTATCTGGCACGGCAGGATGGCGTGACCGGCCTGAAGACCGTGCTGCGCTTCAACAGCGCCGAGTTGTACCTGGCGCTGAACAAGGATGTTTCCGATGAGGTGGTCAACAAGCTTCAGACCGCGCTGGATCAACTGCGCAAAGAAGGCGTGGTCGATGAAATCATGGCGCGCTATCTGTGACCACATCCAGATCAGGCGATGGCAGCGCTTCTACGTTGGTGCTGTCGATGCCTGTCTCAGCGGGGATATCCGACGTCAGCGATGGGCACGAACTGACTGACTCGATGGATTGCGGCGGGTATTGCGTCAGCAGAACGCTGGAGTCGTCGGTATAGCCGAAATCGACCGCCACTTGAGTACCGTCTTCCCTCACCAGTTCGTAATGGCTTTGCATCTGATAGACCGCTACGGCTGATTGTTTTGGCACCATGGCAATCACGATCTGCGGTCGCAGCTCGTGCCAGCCGTTGGAAGACGCTTCAGTGTGGGTCAGGGCCTTCGGCAGGCAAGCCGAGAATCTGGTCATGCGGATGTCGCTCAGAGGCGCGGATGGCCAGGCTTTTACAATTTCCATCGCGGTGAAGCTATGGAACATCCGCATCGTCACGGCGCTCTGCGCGCGCGGCGCAGTCCATTTTGTCGCGCGGTATGTGTTTGCCTCATTGCGCTCATAACCGATGAGCACGTATTGGTCGGTCCTCTTGAGTGCGTAGTAAGGTGAGTTGCGAAACTGTTCACCGGGATGCGCATGGTCTCGCACCGCGAACCAGGGCAGGCGGGCAACATGTGTGACTGTGGCGGGTTCGCTTTCGGCTGGCTTGGCATATCCACCGAGAACCGGAACCTGCGGTGGTTCGCTCAGTTGCACAGGGATCTGCATGCGCAACGCGTACGCCGATGAAGGTGCCGCAGGCTTGCTGTAGCCCTGAATGCCGGCGAATGTGCCCGCTACAAACAGGATTTCGCCTGCTGCCGCAGTCGGCGGTTCGATGGCGTAGGCACTGAAACTCATTTTGGCGCCGCTACCTTTGTCATTCCAGATCAACTCGCCGAGGTTCGCCGCGACGACGAGGTCGACCCTGACGCAACGCACTGAGTTGAGCGAAGGTTTGCAATGATCGGTGGTGCAGACTTGTCCCAAGGCGACGTAACCGACAGGTGCCAAAGGGCGCCAGATCGACAGGCGCGCAACATTGGGCGCCCCGGTTTCTTTCCAGACCAGTTCAAAATCGATCGGACGCGCCAGTGCCTTGCCTCTGGCGTTTTCGACTCCTTTCAAATCCCTCTCGCAGACCACGGCCGCGACTACTTCGCCGTTGATATTGGCATCGCCGGGGATCAGCATATCGCCCAGCGGGAAATAGCCCGGCAGTGCATCCGGAGCGGGGGCAGGGCGCCAGAAGGTGGCGGGTTTCGCTTTCGAGCCGTTGCTGCTCCAGACCCGATTGAATTCCGTGGTGAAGTTGATCAGCAGGCTGTCCTGGATGATCGGTTCCATTTGCCGTGGCAGCGCTGCGATATTGTCTTCGATAGTCATGATGATTCCTGATAGTTGAAAGCGACGCGAGGGCGTCGCGACCTGTTGCAGGTCGCACTATCGGAAACGGGGACGGTTATCGGGTGGTAACTATGTATGTGCCAGCGTCACAGGGTTTTACCGGTAAACGCCATCCTTGCCATGCCCAGCCATGGCCCGGTTGCTGCGCACGCTGATCATCTGCCGGATATCGATCCAGTCGATGCCTTGCGCTTTGAGCTTGGGTAATTCGCGCTCTAAAACCGCCAGGGTCTGCGGATACGGATGGCCGAACAACACCGCTGAGCCCTGTTTGTGGGCCAGGGTGATCGCGGTCTGCAACTGATTGGCAATGGCCGCTTCGGTGCGCTCATCATCGAGAAACACGTCTCTGGAAACGCTGGCCAGATCGATTTTCTGCGCCTGCTGCGCAGCGACCGTTTGAGCGCTGGTGCGGCTGTCGACGAAGAACTTGTGCCGACGCTGCAATTCGCCCATCAACCACGCCATCGCCGCAGGCTGCGCGGTCATGCGGCTGCCCATGTGATTGTTGATGCCGGCGGTGAACGGGACTTTTTCAAACGCGGCATTCAGGCGTTTCTGCAGCTCTTCGATGGGCAGTTCGGGGTGCCAGGCGTACGGCCCGGTGGCCGGATCCATGGGCATGTGCAGGATGACGATCTTGCCGGCGCGATGGGCTTCGCGGGCAAATTCGATGGCGTGGGGGGTGTCGGGCATGATCGCCGCCGTGACCGGGCCGGGCAGGGCGAGCACGCGGCGATCCCGGGGCAGGTTCTGCCCCAGGTCATCGATGATCAATGTCAGGTAGGCTTTGTGCGGCGAGGAGCTGGCGGGCTCTGCTTGGGCAAAACCCGCCAGACAGCACAACAGGACGCAGAGTGCGCGGAGCAACATCCTCAGCGGCCGGAGGTGATGCTCAGGCCTTTGAGCAGGCTCAGGGCCTGGGCCAGCTGGTAATCGTCATCCTGCGGCATCGCTTTGGCCTTGCCGCCGGAACCGCTCGGTTTGTCGGCGCCGCCGTTGCCGTTGCCCAAGTGACCTTGCAGATCGGCTTCCTTGAAGTATTCGCTGTCGGCTTCGTTGGTGATCTTCGCGCGGCGCACTTCGATGTCCGGCACGATGCCCTGAGCCTGGATCGAGCGGCCGTTCGGCGTGAAGTACAGCGCGGTGGTGCCCATGACCACGGCACGTTTCTGGTCCTGCAGGGCGCCGGCGACGATTTCCGAAGCTGAGGCACTGCCACCGTTGATCAGCACGACCATCGGCACCGCTTCGCTTTCGTCCTTGCCGGTGGCGGAGAAGCGCAATTCGGAGTTGGCGATGCGGCCCTTGGTGTAGACGATCAGGCCTTTGGTGATGAAGTGGTCGACCACTTCCACTGCCGATTGCAGTACGCCGCCCGGGTTGTTGCGCAGGTCGAGAATGATGCCGTTGAGCTTCTTGCCGTTGTCCTTGCGCAGTTTGGCCAGAGCCTTGGAGACTTCTTCGCCGGTCTTGACCTGGAACTGGGTGATGCGGATGTAGCCGTAGCCCGATTCCAGCAGTTGCGCCTTGACGCTTTTCACCTGAATCACTGCACGGGCCAGGGTCACATCGAACGGCGTGCCGCCATCGCGAACCAGGGTCAGGGTGATTTTCTGGCCGATCTTGCCGCGCATCTTGTCGACGGCTTCGGTCATGGTCTGGCCGCGGGTTGGCTGGCCGTTGATCTTCACGATGAAGTCGCCAGCCTGAATGCCGGCCTTCGACGCCGGGGTGTCGTCGATCGGCGAGACAACCTTGATGAAGCCGTCTTCGGCGCCGACTTCGATGCCCAGGCCGCCGAATTCACCGCTGGTGCTTTCCTGCAATTCGGTGAAGTCTTCCGGGCCAAGGTAGGCCGAATGCGGATCGAGGTTGCTGAGCATGCCCTTGATCGCGTTTTCCAACAGGGTCTTGTCGTCTACAGGCTCGACGTACGCGGCTTTGATCCGGTCCATGACCTCGGCGAAGGTGCGCAGCTCTTCCAGCGGCAGCGGCGCCTTGGCGGTCGCGGCAGTGCCTGCCGGAGCGACGGTCGGGGCCGGTTGTGCGGCGAACGCCAGAGGCGCGCCTATCACCAAGGCGATCGTCAGGGCCAGCGAGGTAAGGCGGGACAAATGCAGCATGTCGAACGAACTCCTGAATTAGATGGTGCGCTTATCCTTGCGCACGACACCATTGCGCCGGATCACTCGGGTGACCCTGCTGACGAATTGCGAAATACAGCGCTGGCGTGTCCTGACCGCCACTGTTACCGACAGTGGAAATCGACTCGCCAGCCTTGACCACATCACCCGCCGACTTGAGCAGCGTCTGGTTGTGGCCGTAAAGACTCAGAAAACCGTTGCCGTGATCGAGGATCACCAGCAAACCGGCACCGCGCAGCCAATCGGCGAACACCACGCGCCCACCGTGTACGGCGTGCACCTGGCTGCCGGCGGAGGCGCTGATCATCACGCCATCCCACTTGGTGCGGGCGTCGTCGCCACGGCTTTCACCGAAGCGCGCGAGTAATCGACCATCAACCGGCCACGGAAGTTTTCCCCGGGTTGCAGCAAAAGGCCCGCCAAAGGTTTCGCCGCTGCTCGATACCAGCGCGCCGGGGCTTGATCTGGCGGGTTTTCGTGGGGCGTCGCTGTTATCAGCCTGCGCCTCACGCAAACGCTTTTTTTCCGCTTCCTGCTGGGCGATCAGCGCTTTCTGCCGCGCTTCCTCTGCCTCACGAGCCTGGCGGGCCAGGGTTTCTTCAATGGTTTTAAGGACTTTAGACAGGTCTGCCTGATCCTGCTCGCGGGCGGCGAGTTTCTGGTCGCGGGCCTTGACGTCGTCATTGAGTCTGGCAAGAACCTGCTGGCGTTCCTTGCGGACTTTCTCGAGTGCTTCGCGCTGCGTGTCGAGGTCGCTTTTCTGCACCAGCAACTGCGCTTGCTGCAGGCCGATGTCTTTTTCGACATTGGCCAGCTGGCGCAGGGTTTCGTTGAAGTTCTTCAACTGCTCCAGGCGTGCCTGGCTCAGGTAGTCGTAATAGGTGAGGGTGCGGGCGAACTTCTCGGGGTTCTGCTGATTGAGCAGCAGCTTGAGGTATTCCTGGCGGCCGTTCTGGTACGCCGCTCGGGCCTGGATGGCGATCAGTCGCTGCTGTTCAGTGCGCGCGCTCTGGAGTTTTTTTTTCTCTGCATCAAGCCGCTGTAGCTCGGATTCGCTTTTCTGCAGTTCTTTCTGCAGCGCGTCGACCTGCTTCTGCAGCTTGCCCATCTCGGTTTCAGTGCCCTTGAGCTCTTTTTGCACGCCGGACTTTTCTTCCTGCAGCTTGCCCAGGAGTTTTTTCAGCTCGGCGATATCCTGACGCGTGGCCTCCAACTGCTGTTGGGTTTGCGCGCGCTCGTCGGCGAAGGCCGGCTGGAGCAGACAGGTCAGAGCAAGGGCGATCAGGACGCGAAGCATAGGGGCGGGCGGCACCAGGGTAGAGGACGGCCTAGTATGCCCGCCCGAGGCTGCAAAAAAAACGCCCAATTGGGGCTGTGTGATAACTGGACAGAAAAACACTCCACACCAATGCAGAAGTGACCTGTGGCGAGGGGATTTATCCCCGTTCGGCTGCGCAGCAGTCGTAAAACCAGCACATGCGGTGTACCAGAGATACCGCGGTGTTCGATTTCAGGGCGGCTGCGTCACCCGGCGGGCCGGTGCGACGGTTCGCTAAATCCCCTCGCCACAAAGTCATTTGCAGCAGGTTTCGCCGTTTTCTGGATTCGCGTTACACCAGGATCGAAGTACCTGTCATCTCCGCCGGTTTTTCCAGACCCAGCAGCATCAGCATGGTCGGCGCTACGTCCGCCAGCACGCCGCCTTTGCGCACTTTCAGGTCGCGTTTGCCGACGTAGATGAACGGCACCGGCTCGGTGGTGTGCGCGGTGTGCGCCTGACCGGTGGATTCATCAGCCATTTGCTCGACGTTGCCGTGGTCAGCGGTGATCAGTGCTTCGCCGCCGACCTTTTCCAGCGCCTCGACGATGCGACCGACGCAGGTGTCCAGGCACTCGACCGCCTTGACCGCCGCGTCGAAGACACCGCTGTGGCCGACCATGTCGCCGTTGGCATAGTTGACCACGATCACGTCGTAGCGCTGGTTTTCGATGGCGTCGACGATACGGTCAGTGACTTCCGGGGCGCTCATTTCCGGCTGCAAGTCATAAGTCGCGACTTTCGGCGACGGGATCAGGATGCGCTCTTCGCCCGGGAACGGTTCTTCGCGACCGCCGGAAAAGAAGAAGGTCACGTGGGCGTATTTTTCGGTTTCAGCAATGCGCAGCTGGGTCTTGCCGTTTTTTGCCAGGTAATCACCGAGAACGTTTTCCAGGCTGCCGGCGGCGAAGGCCGACGGTGCCGGAATGCTTGCGGCGTACTGGGTCAGCATGACGAAACCGGCCAGTTTTGGCTGGCGGGCGCGCGCGAATTCCTTGAAATCGTCTTCGACGAACACGCGGGTCAGCTCGCGGGCGCGGTCGGCGCGGAAGTTCATGAACACCACGGCGTCGCCGTCTTCAACTTTTACCGGCTCGCCGATGGAAGTGGCTTTGACGAATTCGTCGCTTTCGCCACGGGCGTAGGCGGCTTCGAGACCTTCCTGAGCGGTGGCGGCGTTGAATTCGCCGTTGCCGTCGACGATCAGGTTGTAGGCCTGGGCGACGCGATCCCAACGGTTGTCACGGTCCATGGCGAAATAGCGGCCGATGATGCTGGCGATCCGGCCTTTGCCCAAGGCCTGGAAAGTCGCGTCGAGCAGTTCGATCGACGAAGCGGCGCTTTTCGGCGGCGTGTCGCGGCCATCGAGGAAGGCGTGCAGGTAGATTTTTTCGGCGCCGCGCTTGAAGGCCAGTTCGGCCATGGCGATCAGGTGATCCTGGTGGCTGTGCACGCCGCCATCGGACAGCAGGCCCATGAAGTGCACGGCTTTGCCGGCGGCCACGGCTTTATCGACAGCGGCGCAGATGGTCGGGTTTTCGAAGAATTCGCCGTCGCGGATCGCTTTGGTCACGCGGGTGAAGTCCTGATACACCACGCGCCCGGCGCCGAGGTTCATGTGGCCGACTTCGGAGTTGCCCATCTGGCCGTCCGGCAGGCCGACGTCCATGCCGCTGCCCGAAATCAAGCCGTTCGGCACCGTGGCCCACAGACGATCCAGCACAGGTTTCTTCGCCGCGAACACGGCATTGGATTCGGGGCTGTCGCTGTGACCGAAGCCGTCGAGAATCATCAGGACCAAAGGTTTGGGCGTAGTCGTCATGGAATCCACTCGTGGCTGATAAAGAAGAGGGCGATGGAAAACGGAGTTGGAGTTTAAAGCGAAGTTCCGACCGCGTCACCGCCGGACGGGGTTTGGCCGACCATAGTGGCTGTGTATACTGGCCGACATTTTAACGCCCTGGAACCTCCTTCGATGGTTGCTCACCTGATTGAATTTGCCACTAACCACTACATTCTTGTCGGTATCTTCGTCGTACTTCTGGCTCTGTTGCTGGCGCACACGATGCAGGGCGGCGGCAAGAGCCTGAGCACCGGCGAGCTGACCGCACTGGTCAATAAAGACGCAGGCGTGGTGGTGGACATCCGTCCGGCCAAGGATTATGCCGCTGGCCACATCGTCGGCGCGGTGAACATCCCGCAAGACAAACTGGCTGCCCGCGTCGGCGAGCTGGAAAAACACAAGGCCAAGACCATCATTCTGGTCGACGCCCTCGGTCAGACCGCCGGTACTCACGCCCGCGAGCTGATGAAGTCCGGCTTCACCGCCGCCAAGCTGTCCGGCGGGATTTCCAGCTGGAAAGGCGACAACCTGCCGCTGGTGAAATGACATGAGCGAAGTCATCGTCTACTCCAGCGATTACTGCCCTTACTGCTCGCGCGCCAAGCATCTGCTCGCCAGCAAAGGCGTGGCCTTCGAAGAGATCAAGGTCGATGGCAAGCCGCAGCTGCGTGCCGAAATGACCAAAAAGGCCGGGCGCACGTCCGTGCCGCAGATCTGGATCGGCGCAAAGCACATCGGCGGTTGCGATGATTTATACGCCCTGGAACGCGCCGGCAAACTCGACGCGCTGCTCAAGGGCTGAACGGCTGCACCCACGTACAGCACTCCCTAAAAGACCCAAGATCGATAAGGATCTGAGATGACTGACCAACAGAACACTGCAGCCAGCGAAGAAGAAACCGCACCGCAATTTTCCTTGCAGCGCATCTACGTACGCGACCTGTCCTTCGAAGCCCCGAAAAGCCCGGCGATCTTCCGCCAGCAGTGGGATCCGGCGGTCGGTCTGGATCTGAACACTCGCCAGAAAGCGCTGGAAGGCGATTTCTACGAAGTGGTGCTGACTCTTTCCGTCACCGTGAAAAACGGTGAAGAAGTGGCCTTCATCGCTGAAGTGCAACAGGCCGGTATCTTCCTGATCAAGAATCTGGACGCGGCTTCGATGAGCCACACCTTGGGTGCGTTCTGCCCGAACATCCTGTTCCCGTACGCCCGCGAAACCCTGGACAGCCTGGTTACCCGTGGCTCGTTCCCGGCGCTGATGCTGGCGCCGGTGAACTTCGATGCCCTGTACGCGCAAGAGCTGCAGCGCATGCAGGAAAGCGGCGAGACTCCGACCGTTCAGTAAGACGGTTCAGCAATACCCCATGTGGGAGCGAGCCTGCTCGCGAAAGCGGTCTGTCAGACACATCAATGTTGACTGACACTCCGTAATCGCGAGCAGGCTCGCTCCCACATTTGTTTTGCGGCGTTACTTGAAGTCGTTCTGCCGCCACGCTTCGTACACGGCGACCGCCACGGTGTTGGACAGGTTCAGGCTGCGGCAGCCTTCGCGCATCGGCAGGCGCAGGCGCTGTTCGGCGGGCAGGGCGTCGAGCACATCCGCTGGCAGGCCACGGCTTTCCGGGCCGAACAGAAACGCGTCGCCGGGCACGAACGCGGCATCATGGAACGGCCGCGAACCCTTGGTGGTGAAGGCGAACACACGCGGGTTGCCCAGACTTTCCAGACAACTGGCCAGATCAGCGTGACGCTGCAACGTGGCATATTCGTGGTAGTCGAGACCGGCACGGCGCAGGCGCTTGTCGTCCATCTCGAAACCCAGTGGTTCGATCAAATGCAGGTGGCAGCCGCTGTTGGCGCACAGCCTGATAACGTTGCCGGTGTTCGGCGGAATTTCTGGTTGAAAAAGGATGACGTGAAACATGCACGGCTCCGAAGGTAAAGATGAGCGGCATTCTACGCCGCCTGTGGACAACCGTTCGAAACTATTCCCGCGCGTCATCGGCTCGCTGGCGATTGTCGGCTTGATGATCGGCTTGATGATCGGCCGGCTGACCACGCCGGATCCGAGCGTGCTGGAGCAGGTCGAGGTTACCGATGGCGGCTTGGTGGTGTGGTTCAACAATGAGCCGAAGCTGCACGGCGAGATCATCGACGGCACCGTCGCGCTGCTGTTTCAGGCCGAAGGTCGACCGCAGAAAGGCCAGCTCAGGCTCAACGGCAAGGACGTCAACTGGCGCATGCGCAAGAGTGATGGCGGATTGTTGCTGACGGTGCTGGCAGCGCGTCCGTTGCGGGGCGACTGGGTCGGCAGCGAGGTCGATGATCGCTGGCGACTGGAGATCCGTTTGAGCGAGCCCTAGCGGCACTTCTTCATCACTGGGGCGCGCTCCCACACTTTTTGAGGTCGTTTCCCACTGCGACCGTCTTCCTTTCCCATCTCCAGCACGTGCTCGTGCACGCTATCGTTCGCCCCTACAAACGGCAGGATGCCGAAACCCGTCGTCCCCTTGCAGGAATGCAGGGGGCGTCTTTTTCAAGGATGAAAATATGCCAGTCAAACCCCCTCGCGGTGGCGGTACCCACGTGGACGCCTCGGGCAGCCCACATCGGTCTGCAGACGTGGACACTTCGCTTCCCGGCCACTCGGGTCGCACAGGCGTCGATGTGGATATTGCTCAGCACCATTTGCTGCCGCGCGCCGGATCATCCACCGACGCCACCCTGGATGCCGTGCCCCCCGCCGCGGCCGTTGTAGTTCGCGCAATCGCGGAGGGTATTGGCCCGACCGCCACCCAGCCTTCGCTGGACAATTACGTCACCAACGCCCGAGCGATACTTCCACAGGTCAACAGCGAAGGTTTGCGGGTGATCAGTCGGCGAACCTACGCAGACCTGGCCAACGGTGACCTGGTGCCTGTCGCCGTGGATCCTGCGACGGGCTTGTATCGAGCCCGGCGGCCAAGCGAGTTGCTCCCATCCGGGCCGGTAATGCTGCGCGATGTGGGCAGCGGACTTTGGTATGCGCGTGAAGTCTTGGAACCGACTACCCGGGAGCAGATCCGCAAGTACCTCCCCGACACGACCGACGAAGACGCAGATGCCTTCATCGCCCGGTTTGATGACAAGGACGTGGCAGAGCTTGAGCTCAAGCATATCCAGCTTGGGCTTGCGCTATTGGACTCGACGGATTTTGACCTGCCGATCAGTCGAGGTTCCATTTCATCGGACAACGAGTTTCATGAGGCGCGAAATATGTGGGCGACGTTTCGCCAGTTGTACCGATGGCAAGGCCAGCCCGAGCAGCGCGTCTACCGTGATGGGCGGCTCGTGGGCTTCAAGCTGGAAATCGATCTGACGATTTGGCCAGTTGCAAAGCCGCTTTCCTTGAAGTTCGGCTCAGTGGTTTCTCTGACGTTAAGAGGCCGTGGCCGGCTGGATCCGGACGTGTTTTGCGCACAATTTCCCAACCTTGAAAGTCTGACGATTACCAGTCGGGAAATCGGAGTGCAAGGCCGGTTTCAAGGATGGGACGTGATTAATTGGGTGCCTTCAAAATTCAGTCTGGATTCGCGCTTTGCCGAGCAATTGAAAAGATTCCCGCGTCTGCAAAGGCTGCACTTGCAGGACTGTAAATTGACGTCTGACTTTTCCGTACGAGGCCTTGCCAGGCTACATGAGCTATGGCTTTGCAATACATTCGAGGCCCCGGTGAATAGCCTCGACATGCAAATGCGGCATCAGGAGCAAGTCACCTTTTTGCAAGTGGCAGCTGACCTCAGAGGGATGACTGAACTGCGAGTGCTGGATCTGAGCCGCACCGGAATACACCTGCTGCCTTCCGGTCTTGAAGCCATCGACGTGGCGTCGAAGCTTGAAGTGTTGAGACTGGGGGGCAATCCGCTTGCGGACAGCCTTTCACTCGAAAACATGACCGCACTGCAGGAGCTGGATCTTTCCAATACACGATTGCAAAGATTTCCCGAGGGCGTTACCGACAGGATTCCCGCAAGAGAACTGAATCTTGCGGACAATCACATCAGGTCGATTCCCGAATCCGTGGAGCTCAGAGCGGGCTTCAATCTCATCGGCAATCCGATCACGGACCCGGCCTCGCTACGGCGGTTGATACGAGCACGTGCCGAGACAGGCACCGATATCTGGCTTGGGCAGGAAAGCAGCGATGGGTCTGCCGATCTCTGGCTACGCAATGTGCCACAGGACCAGATAGCGGAAAAACAAGCGCTGTGGGACAGGCATAACGCCGCAATGCCCCTGGCAGTGACCGGCATTCTTCGTCGGCTGAGTCGAACGCCCGAGTTTCACGTCGAGCGCCCGCTGCTGCAGCGGCGCGTGTGGTGGTTTCTGGAAATGTATGACAGGGCCGACGTCACCGAGCGGGCCAGGCTCGACGCCATTCTTCATACGGAAACGAGTCCCGGGAGGATGCTGGACCGGCTGGAGAATGAAATCCGCAGCTATGACGCAGGGCGACAGAATCAACCGCTGCACCCTCTGCCCAAGCGTCCCAAGTTCGAATAGGCGCAGAACGCATTGCAGTGTAAAAGCGGGAATCCCTGACCTGCCTGTATCAGGGTTCCCAAAAGCATGGGCGTCGCGTTCAGCGTCGGCCCGGTGTAAAGAGGGAACCCCCGGCCTGCCTGTACCAAGGATCCCAAAAGGGTGGACTCATCCGTTGCGGTCTGAGCCCGATGTAAAGAGGGGAATCCCCGGCCTGCCTGTACCAAGGTCCCCGAAACGGGTGGTGAAACGAATCACCTGAGATAGGTATTGCAGGGTGCGTGCCAGGTTTAAATTTGCTGAAACAAAAAACGCTTTGGGAAAGCGAAAGCCCCGGAATACGGGGCTTTCGCTTATTTGAAGTCTGGAATTTTCAACACTTTGCAACTGGGCGATGAGCATCGGGCTCTGCGCGATCCCGGGTCATCGTGCATTGATGCGGTGCATGCTGCGCAAAAAGCTTCGTCGGAACGCCGCCAGGAGCAGGCTCGTTCCCACAGGGGAAGCGCATTCCAATTGTGGGAGCGAGCCTGCTCGAGAATGGGTTCAGCGGAGAACCGGAGACTTAACCCTCTTCCCCCTCATCATCATCCCCACCATCAACCTTCATCCCCAGTTCCTTGATCTTGCGCGTCAAGGTGTTCCGCCCCCAACCCAGCAGCACCGCCGCATCACGCCGACGTCCTGCGGTGTGCTTCAAAGCAGTCTCGATCATGATCCGCTCGAACGCCGGCACTGCGCTGTCGAGCAGGCTCGACTGGCCACGGGCCAGGGCCTGATCGGCCCACTGGCGCAGGGCCTGTTCCCAGTTGGTCACTGGCGCCGAATCCTGCGGCAGGTTGAGCAGTTCCGGTGGCAAGTCACTGATGTGCACTTCACGGCCGGAGGCCATGACGGTGATCCAGCGGCAGGTGTTCTCCAGCTGGCGCACGTTGCCCGGCCACGGCAGGTTTTTCAGGTATTCCTCGGTTTCGCTTTTCAGCAGCTTCGGCTCGACCGCCAGTTCCTGCGCGGCGCGGCTGAGGAAGTGCCGGGCCAGGGTCGGGATGTCTTCGCGACGATCCGACAGGCGCGGGATGTGGATGCGGATCACGTTGAGGCGGTGGAACAAGTCCTCACGGAATTTGCCGGCGTGGACGAGCGTTTCCAGATTCTGGTGGGTCGCGGCGATGATGCGTACATCGACTTTCACCGGCACATGGCCGCCGACGCGGTAGAACTCGCCATCGGCCAGCACGCGCAGCAGACGGGTCTGGGTGTCCGCCGGCATGTCGCCGATTTCATCGAGAAACAGCGTGCCGCCGTCCGCCTGTTCAAAACGACCGCGACGCAAATTCGCCGCGCCGGTGAACGCGCCTTTCTCGTGGCCGAACAGTTCCGATTCCATCAGATCCTTGGGAATCGCCGCCATGTTCAGGGCAATGAACGGCGAAGCCGCGCGTGGGCTGTGACGGTGCAGGGCGTGGGCCACCAGTTCTTTACCGGTACCGGATTCGCCGTTGATCAGCACGGTGATGTTGGAGTGGCTCAGGCGCCCGATGGCGCGAAACACTTCCTGCATCGCCGGCGCTTCGCCGATGATTTCCGGGGTGCGGGTCAGGGCTGGCACAACCTCCAGGCCTTGCTGTTCCTGGGCATGCTGATTGGCGCGTTTGACCAGCGATACCGCCTCATCGACGTCGAAAGGCTTGGGCAGGTACTCGAAAGCACCGCCCTGATAGGAGGCGACAGCGCTGTCCAGATCGGAGTGAGCGGTCATGATGATGACCGGCAGCCGTGGGTGCTGTTCGCGAATCCGCGCCAGCAGATCCAGGCCACTGGCGCCCGGCATGCGGATATCGGAAATGATCACGTCCGGCTGCTGCCGGGCCAGACGACTCATCACGCCATCGGCGCTGTCGAAGCTCTGGGTGGTCATGCCTTCCTGCTGCAAGGCCTTTTCCAGGACCCAACGGATAGAACGGTCGTCATCGACGATCCACACGGTTTCACT